>ERZ824600.194-NODE-194-length-92685-cov-12.998186_pt1 | contig 92685 bp, 90 predicted proteins | sample MGYA00519933_ERZ824600 | MGnify/ENA primary metagenome ERZ824600 (study PRJEB31778, sample SAMEA3449178) | human gut metagenome | biome: human gut; feature: human-associated habitat; material: faeces | place: United Kingdom | collected 2010/2012 ...
CCTTTTTGGGATGGTCGATGTGGTTTTTTCATGGGCGTATTTTGCAACAGGCCCTATGATTATTGGATTATCTCATTCCCACTCGCTCCTGCCAAAAGTTTTCTAAACAGATTTGCTTATGGGATTTAGTTCAGGGTATTGGCATTATTTTCATTATTCAGATAGTAGAGGCTATCTGATTTTTTGTTGCCAAAACGTTGCCACGGCTATGCTTAATTGTTCCGAGTGTAGAAGGTGTTTTTTCCGCTGCTATGTCGGGTGATTTCTCCGTTTTCTACCAGCTTCTTCAGGGAGTTCTCAACCGAGGCCTTCTTGATGGAGGGACACAGCTCCATGATTTCGCTCTTGGTAAACTTGCCGACCTTCTTCTGAACAGCTTGACGGACAAGGTCCACGGCAGGTAGCTTCTCATCCACCAGCTGCACCCGGTCCTCAAAGTCACGGTAGGCGGAGAGAATGGTACCCAGAATATACTTGATAAACGGAACCGGGTCGTTCTCACCTTCGTGCCACTTGGTAGAGGCGATGTGCAGAACATCGTAGTACACATTCTTGTTTCGCTCAATTTTAGCTTCCAGACTCACATACCGTCCAACCACATAACCGCTGCGGTATAGCAGCAATGTGGTGAGCAGGCGGCTCATTCTGCCGTTGCCGTCGTTGAAGGGATGGATGCAGAGAAAATCATTGATGAAAATGGGAATCAGGAGCAGGGGATCGATGATACCATCGTCAATGGCCTTGTTGTAGCTTTCACAGATGGCTGCAACAGCATCCGGCGTTTCGTAGGGCTCCAGCGGTGTAAATCGGACAAAGGTTGTGCCGTCAGCATGGGTTTCGCTGATATAGTTCTGGACATTCTTGAATCGCCCGCCGATGCCACGGCCGGAGTAATGATAGAGCATCCCATGGAGCTGTAAGATATAATTTGCTGTCAGAGGGATGTATTCATAGCTCTCGTGGATTGTGTTCAGCACATCCCGGTAGCCGCTGATCTCTTCCTCGTCCCGGTTCCGGGGCGTGGTTTTTTCCTCGCACAGCTGCTTGATTCGGGTATTGGTGGTAACAATACCCTCGATCTTGTTGGAAGCCTCGGTACTCTGCACCTTGGCAATCTCCACCAGCCGATCCAAAGCCGCAGGTTTCTGCGCCAGATACATTTCCTGCCGTCCCTTGCACTCGTGGATCTGAGCTACCAGAGAAAGTACCTCGCTGTCCCATGCAATTGCTTTCAGTTTGCTGTAATCAAATTGCCGCATTCGCCTACGCCTCCTTTTCGTTCGCCTAATTATAGCACATCTTTAGGAGAAATGCAAGACAGTTAGGGCCATATAAACCTAATTATATTCTATTTTTAGGCGAAATATTCTGGCGTAGGCGAATGGCTTGGCTTTCAGGAGAGATTTTCTTTCTCCCCTGATAGACAGCGTGTAGCACGATTACAGGCTTTCGACAATCGACTTTTGTGCCATTTTTTAATCGGCATAATTTGCCTGAATACACTCTGCAAATCCAGACGGATCTCCCAACTTAGCTTTATCAATATTATCACGAAGATATTTGCGTGTGGCGTCATCACAGCGATCTGTTCCCATATAAGGCATATCAAAGGCTTTTTCGAGTTCAGCTAAGGCTTTTGCCGCCCTTTCCGAATCCGTGTTGTAAGTATCAAGCCATTCCTGCATCCAAGAATATTCCCAAAGGTTAGATGCTAATGTATCGCCATATCCTATCTGAAAAGACGCTCCCGTATCTTCGCCTTCCAAAGCATCAGGCAGCGTAACGCCCTCCGTCCAATCCAAACTCTCAATGGTCGTTAGGTATTCTTCTTCAATGGTAGCAAAGTCCGTGAAACCTCTTGTGTTTGTGTCGGAGTCCGAAGAAGTGGAGCAGCCTGCCAGCATAATCACCAGCAAAGAAATCATAACACACAGTAACAGTCTGTACGGTCTTTCGGATTTTGAGATTGTTCGTTTCATTTTGTTTCCTCCTTGAATTGAGTTTTATTATCTAAGAGCCAATGCAGGCTCTAATTTTGCTGCTTTCAATGCTGGTAATAATCCGCCCAATAATGCTGTAAGCACAGACACAGCAACTGCAACAACAGCAACGCTGATTGGATAACTCGGTGTTCCCACCGGGGAATCCACAGGGAGCAACGCTCCAATACAATGCACCAAAATCAGCGAAATCAAAATAGCTGCAAAGCAAACGAATATTGATAAAATCAACTGTGAGCCTAAAACCAGTGCCACAATATTTGTTCGTGAAGCACCTATCGCTCTGCGGATCAGCAACTCATGTGTGCGCTGTTCCAATGAAGATAGTCCGATATTGATCTGCCCTAATACGGAAACAAACAGCAACAAAAGCGAAGTAACCAAAAGCCCTAATTGCAGTATGGACAATACCGAATCATAGGTATCTCCAATATCACTCCGCCCAGCACTTTCCCAGTAACCGCCAATGGTATCAGTCAAAATGTCGCCAAGGGCAGAACGTATCTGTTCGATTGTCAGTCCTGTTGTGGGATGCCAATACACATTTGCATTTTGTACTTGCCACATTGCTGGTGCGAAATTGAGGATCGCCGCAGAATCTGCATAGATAGTCGGAAAATCCCTGCCATCGTTTACTACTCCGACAATATTGAATGGGGTTAACGAAAGTGTGCTTTTTACATTCCCTGCAGCATAGGGCGAATCATTAAAATAGTTTTTAGCTTCTTTGTTTATGACCACTTCAAGCGATCCGCCCTCGCTCGAAGGCTCTAACCATCTACCGGATGTCATTGGAAGATTATAGACTTGACTATATGCCTCCGTGGTGCAAACTACATCAAAAGCCATCAGGTTTTGGTAAACATCATTCGGCGGTATTGGCGTTAAATCTTTCATTGGTGCAAATCGAATATCCTCTCCCATAGAAAAAGTAACAGCGGCTACATCATCAATGGCTTCAAATCTCTGGAATAATTGTTCCATTTTATTTCTATCGTGAAAATCGGATTCCGTTATCACGAATGAGTAAGTAGGTGACCAGCCATATACCTGCGCGTTTACGGAAATCAAATACTCCCGTCCAAGCGTACCAACTAATACCGATCCAATCATTGCGATAATGCCTACAAGCATTGAAACACTTGTCAGAATACTTCTAAGTGGAGACAGACGAAGGTCTTTAAGTATCATTTTTAGCACAAGTTATCCTCCCTCCATCCATTTCAAAAATCGTATCACAGGTATCTGCAATATCAGGATCGTGCGTAACCAACAGCAGCATAATTCCATTTTCTTTTACGACGCTGTGCAACAGTTCCATAATCTGCGTTCCCGTCTTTTTATCCAACGCTCCCGTAGGCTCATCACATAAAATGGCTTCCGGAGATACTGCAAGCGCCCTTGCGATTGCAACTCTTTGTTGTTCACCGCCGGACAAATTGATTGGGTAATCATTTTCCTTGCTTTCTAAGCCGACACTTTTTAGCAAGCCTGTAATTATCTCGTGACGCTGTTTGGCGGTAAACGACTTTTTGGCATAGAGTAGGGGTAATTCGATATTTTCCCATACCCGCAAGTGCTTAATCAGAGAGTAGTTCTGAAATACAAATCCGATATTATTGGCTCGCAGTATAGACAGATCACGGTCTTTCAAAGCAGAAATAGATATACCATCATAAAGGTACTCGCCCTCATATTCCCGATTTAACAAGCCAATAATGGATATAAGGCTTGTTTTGCCTGAGCCGGACTTTCCGACAATGGCATAACTGTGCCCTCGTTGCAATTCCATATTAGCGTTGGTTACTGTTGTCAGCATATCGCCATTATTCAATTTGACGCTTGCTTTCAAATCCTTTATTTTGATTAAAGTCTTTTCGGAAATTCCTTTCATTTTATCAAATTCCCCTCGGATCAAGGTTTGGCGGAGTAGCAGAAACCACATCGCCCTCCTCTAAGCCGGACAGTATTTCTATATTGGCTCCGTCTGTCACACCCAATGTCACTTTTGTTTCCACTCTTTCTCCATTCGGAGTAATTACAGTAACCAATCCCGTACCTTGTCTACCCGCTATTACCGACAGCGGCAATATAAGGACATCATTTCTCGTTGTCGCCGTTATGACTACCGTTGCTCTTTGCCCCGATTTCACATCGACTGTTTGACTGATCAAGCATTGCAGAATGCCCTCTTGCGGCACGATTCCCGTAAACGCATTTTCATCTGCGGCAGGCGACACCACGGCAATCATATCGGTTGGTCCTACACCATCATATACTTGAAATTTTGCTTTCAACTCTGCATACTCCGGTAAGGTACTCAAAAAATTATCTGCCTCTACATTGAGGGCAAATCCTGTATAATGCACTATCGCTACGGGATAATTACTCGGTACGCTTTCATTGGATGGGGCAATAGAGGTAATTGTACCATCCACCGGAGATTTTAATTCTTTGCCGTTCACAGTTCCAATAATTTGCCCGGCAGTGATTTTTTCTTCTAATTCTACCGCTGTATTAAATATGCCATTTTCGGGTGAGGAAATAATAAACGGTACTGCCGGAACAATAGTCGTTTGCGTTGAAACGGTTGGAGTAATTGTCCCTCGTACAACTGATACCGTTTTTTCTGCGGATGTTGCGCTATCTGTAAGATTGTTTTCGTCTGTCTGCCCAATTGCAGAGCAGGCAGATAGCGTAAATACAAGAAACAAAATAGAACATAGCAGCATTTGTTTTCTTAGCAACTTCATCATTCCTCCTTATGCTGTATCACAAAAAATACGAGCCTCTATCTCGATACTTTTATTATACCAAAACAGAAGCCCGTATTTTCTTGATTGCTCGTAAGATATTCCTCTTTTTTTCTATGCAAATTCTTACAATTTTCCTATGCCAACGGCAAAGTAATTGAAAACTTGTTTTGTTCCTCTTGGCTCTCTGCAACGATTGTACCATTGTGTAGTTCAACAATCTGCTTTGCAATCGCCAAACCTAATCCAGCTCCTCCACTGCTTGTACTTCTCGCTGCGTCAAGCCGATAAAACTGCTCGAAAATACTGTTTAACTTTTCTTCCGGCAGAGTATCGCCGTGGTTACAAAAAATAATGCTGACCGTATCTTCCTGACATTGTGCGCTGATCGTGATATCCGTATTTTCAAAACTGTAGATAACCGCATTTCTCAAAAGGTTATCAAAAACACGCTGAATTTTGTCTGCGTCACATCGAAGCATTATATCATCATCAACACAAAGATTACATTGCAAATTCTTTGATTTGAGCATAGGCTTAAATTCATATACAAGTTGCTCCAGCAGGCGAGTTAAATTGATTTTCGTGTATTGTAATGTAATATCGTATATATTGAATCGTGTTATCTCGAAAAACTCGTTAATCAGATCCTCTAACCGTTCTGCCTTACCAAGAGTGATTGAAAGGTACTTTTCTCGAAGTTCCTTTGAGATTTGCGACTCATCACGCAGTAAAGTAAGATACCCGATTACAGAAGAGAGCGGTGTTTTCAAATCGTGTGCAAGATACATAATCAGGTCATTTTTTCGCTGCTCATTTTCTTTTGCAAGCCTTGCATTACTTTCAGCCTCTTGTTTTAACTGATTGATGTTAGCGGCGATTTCACTCAACTCCGGGGACATTTCAATGTAACTGACATTCTGATCGAACATTTTTCCTGTCGCAGCCTGTACCTCGTACACATAGGCGACTACTTTTTTCAAAAGTAGGTATGTCAAGTATATAATACAGCAACTCCACACGATTACAGCCACTATATAAAGATATGCTGTTCTGTAATACAAGTAATAATACAAAACATACTTGCGGAGAATTTCCTCTGCCATAATTCCTAAAAGAAAAGTACCGCCTAAAATAAGCACAGAGCAAATCGCACATTGAATTACATACCCTTTGAACAAGGTAGAGAGCAGATAGTTTTTTTCTTTTTTATTCAATTTCATAACCTACCCCCCAAACAGTTTTAATGAACTTCGGATTTTTTGAAGGTTCATTCAATTTTCCCCGAAGCCGCCCAATGTGCGCCATTACCGTATTGTTATTGTTGCGAAGATACTTTTCTTTCCACACGGCTTCAAATAATTCCTCCGAGGCGACAACTTTACCCTGATGTTCGCACAGATACCACAGAATAGAAAACTCCAACGGAGTCAAGGCTATTTCTTTGCCATACAAGTAGCACTTGTGGCTGGCTCTGTTTATCAGTAGACCTCTGATGTCATACTCGTCTTTTTCTTCGGATTGGCTCAAATTAGGACTGTTATAACTCTGATAACGCCTTAATTGCGTCTTTACTCTTGCCACAACCTCTAAAGGATTAAACGGTTTCGTTATATAATCATCCGCACCAATCGTAAGCCCCATAATCTTGTCGCTATCCTCAATTTTGGCGGTAAGCATAATAATAGGGAAGTAAAACTTTTCCCGAATTTTTTGGCAAAGTCGAAAACCATCAATATCCGGCAGCATAATATCAAGTATCGCTAAATCAATCTGCGACTGTTCGATACATTTCATCGCCTCTAACCCATTATAACATTTATATACTGAATAACCATCGTTACTCAAGTACACTTCAAGCAGATCAACGATTTCTTTTTCGTCATCCACAATTAAAATCTTCTTGTTCATTGATCCTACACCTCATTTTCGGGTACGGCTTCCATTATGTCGCCAAAATCACACTCTAAGTATTCGCATATATTCAACAGCACGGGAAGGGTAACATTTTCATTTTTTCCGAGTTTCGCAAATGTACTTTTGCTTGCCCCGACCGCTTCTCGTAATTGACTCTTTTTCATTCCCTTGTCAATCAGAAGTTTCCAAAGTTTGTTGTACCGTACTTTCATTTCCGCACCTCCGCCCAAATATAGTTCGTATTATAGCACTTTGAGAGTGAAATTGCAATTATTAAGTCTGTATTTTGAGACTTTTAGTTTTCAAACAGGCGCAATATCTTTCTGATATGTAATCCAGGGACTGTTGCAAAATTCTTTTTTGCAGCAGCCCAATTTTTACGCCTTGAGCATTCCAATTCAAGGCGAAGATGTTCATTTACAGCCCAAATTTCTATTTTAAGGCATAGCAAAGCTGACCGAGGCATATTTCCCGGTCTTCCTGTGGATAACTTTTTTATATTCTACGGCTACGAAGCTTTTTTCTCAGAATAATGGGTTTCCAGCCTGCTTTTTTGCTGCTTCATCCACCGCTTCTTGAGGTTAAAGCCCAGCGCCAGGAAGAATAGCTCGATACGGATATTCCGTTTGCCGTTGGTTGGCTTTATGAAGCTCATTTGACCGTTGGCTTCCAGGTACAGGTAATTATCCAAGCTTTCGTAACCGGCATCCGTCGCTACTTCCTCATATCGCTACTGGTGCGCCAGCTCCAATTTGCGCATAAACGGAATAAATGTTCCCACATCTGTCCAGTTCGAAAACGCTTCAATCCCTGTGATATATTCGCTGTTTACCGCTATTTGGACATTATAGGCCGGTTTTAATTGTCCATTTCTCATATGGTCTTCCTTCATCATTGGCAGGCTTCTTCCAACTTTCGGCTGGAAAAAATGCCGCACTGGTATCCGTATGCCATTACCTTGAATATCACTCGCGGGTCGGTGACCGATTTTCTTCCTCTGGAAGAATACGCTGCGTACAGTTTCCTGTAATCCTGTTCCTCAAGCTGGGCGCTGGTCACTCGCACGGGGCATCCTCTGGCAATTTAATTTCACTGTTCAGTATAAGAACCAGTTGATTATTTCGCTCAACTGCGGTATACTGAGTTTGCGTTTCAGAGTTTTTCATCGTAGTTTAATTCTAACGCAAAAAACCACATCAGCCAAGTCCTTTTTGGGATGGTCGATGTGGTTTTTTCATGGGCGTATTTTGCAACAGGCCCTGCCGGGATGTCTGAAATCCATGCCAATTGTTGGTGCAGTCTCTTAGGTAGCGACTGCACCAACAATTGGCATCCACAAATCCTGCACAACAAACGGTTTTCTTCACACGAAACAGGAAACAACTTCTCTATAAAAGCAGCCACACCTATTTTGCGGGGATTTTGGGGGAGCAACAGATTCATTTTGACGACTTCTTTGCAGAAAAATAGCATATCGAAGATAGCAGCAACGCCATTCCGTATACCGATTGAGATGTCAATGGATTGAATGTGGTTAGAAACCACCCCCCTAGTAAATTTCCAAGAGGAATCATACATGAAGCCATACTCTCTGTAAAGGTTGTCACCCTACCAAGGACACTTTCTTCAATTTGACATGGGGATATTTTTTCATGGGCAGCGAATTACAGACAATGAACGGTCAGAATAAACTGGCACTTTGGGCAGAGCATGTATCGGTCTGCCGGAGCAGCGACCAGAGTGTAAGAGACTGGTGCAAGACAAACGGCATCTGTGAGCAGACCTTCTACAGACGGATACAAGTAACCGGGAAACGGTCACCATTTCCCGTACTGGATCTTGAAAGCATCTCAAGATTATCTGGAGCCGGTGTATGAGCAGCTGCACCGGGAGCTTCTGGCGAAAGAAGTTCTTCATGCAGATGAAACCACATTGCAGGTGCTCCATGAGCCCGGAAAAGAGCCCCAGAGCAAGAGCTATATGTGGCTTTACAGAACCAGCGGAGATACAGATAATCCTGTTGTGATGTATGAGTACCAGTCCGGCAGAGGTGCTGTGCATCCCAGAGAATTTTTGGAGGGATTCAAGGGATATCTCCATGCGGATGGCTATGCCGGATACCACAACCTCCCGGAAGATATTACGGTGGTTGGGTGCTGGGCACATCTGCGGAGAAAGTTTGACGAGGCGATGAAGTCCTTGCCCAAAAGCAAGGCGAAAAACAGCTCTGCCGCACAGGGATTGGCATATTGCAGCCTCCTGTTTGGCTTGGAGGATGATTTTGCAGAGCTGACACCGGATGAGCGATATCAGCAGCGGCTGGAGCAGGCAAAACCTGTTTTAGACGCTTTCTTGGCATGGGCAAATATAAGAAATGCGGCACCCAAGTCCGCTTTAGGAAAAGCACTGACCTATCTGAAGGAGCAGTGGCCGTACCTGACCAATTATCTGAAGGACGGTAGGATGGAGCTCAGCAATAACCGTGCAGAGCGCAGCATAAAGCCCTTTGTCATTGACCGGAAGAATTTTCTGTTTGCCAATACCCCAGGTGGAGCCAAAGGCAGCGTAGTAATTTTTACTATGATCCAGACTGCAATTGAAAACCATCTGGATCCATATCGGTATTTAACCTGGCTGCTAAAAGCTGCCAACACAGCAGATTTACCCCGCCCCGAAGTCATCGAGCAGCTTCTTCCATGGAATGCTCCGCAGGAATGCAGAATGAACTGATGCACATACGCCGTAGATGGAGCCCCCACCTACGCCGTTGTTTTATACGATGATAGGTTTGACGGTTACTGATTTTTCTCCGTTTTTTGCTATAATTGAAGATGATATCCTAGAAAAGAAAAAAATCGAGTAATTGAACGCTAAAATCAGCCGCATGAAATGCCATGCGGCTGAAGCATATTATTACAGAGAAAACAGTAAAAATGTTTATTACACAATAACTCCTGCACAAATCGCATCCAAGGAATTAGACTCTGCAAGAGAAATATTTTGTGATTTTGCGACACGCTCTAATATACTCGAATGCTTTTTGTTCTTAATTTTTCTGAATATGTGTCTAGTTTGGTTCCGACAAAAAAATGTTTTAGAATGCTTTGTTTCCATTTTGCGAAGATTCGATGCCTTGATGTAAATGGTGACAACACCATCTGCCTCATGAATCTCAAATTCTCCTGAAGCACTGATTGATTTAATGATTGTTTCTCTTTCAGAATTATTTCTGAGATTTAATACCATAGCATTTTTGCTGTTAGTGTTAAGTGTTGGCATTTCGATTCACCTCATGTTTCAAATAAAGCTTGATACATTCCTCACGGATGGCTGTTATAGCACCTAACAGTGAGGAAGGAAAGACATCGGAATTTGTTTGCCTATTGATAGTAATAAGAACCAAATAAGAATAACGAGCATTTTCATTATCTAGCAGGAATGAAACATATTGCCGATATGCTTTGGCATCATTATCTTCACGCTCATAGTAGAATACATAAGGGCGTGTGCGCAATAGCAATGCTCCAAGCAATCCTGTACGAAATTTGGAAAAGAGCTGTTTGTTGATTTCATTTGCTTCTTCGCTATCGAGACAAACATTTAAGGATTCACACCGCACACCAACATAATCACCAGCATTCTCTTTTCCAATTCGAGCTAGGCAAGATAAGTATGTCAAAACCAGTCTACTTGAACAACAATCTGAAATAGTAATATCTGAAACGGCTTTAATACGAGAAGTAAGTTCATTTTTTAATTTCTCGATGTTGCCTGAGGCCAGTAATTCCATTGTTTTTTCACAAGTATCCTGTGTGATTTCGTTTTCGGCAGATAAATATTTTTCAAAAGACTCCAAAAAAGGTTGGAACAAATCATACTCCTCTTTAGTAATTTCCAATTGAGCATTTAAGACGGCATTTAGGCTAGGTTCGTTCCGATGACCGCTATCAAGATATTCTATATCATAACATATTCTTTGTTCCGAATCTGTTTTTATTACCTTATATAGTTGGATGCTTGTAATAGCCTGATGACTTTTGTGAATCTTTCTTTTCGTGAATTTTGAAAGGGCAATCCCGCTCGTAGAATTTTTGGATTTGTCAGTGGGGGTGTCGGCGGCATCGGGGGTCGTTTTTTGTTGGAGAAATGCTATGTATGCGTAAAAGAAAACGGTAACAACCATTATGCTAATTGCACCAACTTCTTTTCTCAAACCGGGGAGCATATCGCTAACACACTGGTATGAGAAAGACAGGGTAAAGAGTAGGACTCCTAACCAAACAGATCTAATTTTGGGGACTTCTTTTCCTGTCAAAAGAATAATAAAAAATTCAATGCCACCCAAAATTAATGAAATTATAGAGTACACATTTATGGCATTTGACCTAATTGTCACTTTTAAAGCAGTAAAGTAACCGACTTCTTCCGTGCGGTTGAAAAACGCCGTGAATCCGGCGAGCACGCTCATCAGTAGAAGACAAACGGCTAGCAAAGTGATTGTTTTTTTCATTATCTACCATTCTCTCTATTTTAGTATATATATTTTACCATTTTTATTCTTATTTTGCAACAAAAAATATTGAAATATAGACTATTAATTACGGGATGCGCTCAGTACAACATGTACAGTACTCCGATGAATTATCCTTTTTCTGATCATGAATGGGAAACCAATTATACCATATATGAGGCCAATAAAATAGCAGAAATTGGCTCGTGACCATTAAAACCGCCTATGTAGTACGGAACTATTCATCAATCGTTCTATATACACCATACAAGGAGTTGTTTTTATGAACCAAGCGATGTTAAACACTGAGTTATACCAGACGATGTACGCAGAACAGGAGCGGTATAAGGCGGAGCTGCTATGTATGCCGCGTAAAAAACTCCGTATGTCCGCAGGACCTCCCCAGGTACTCGCATGTTCCTTCTCACCATATACCTGCCATGGTTACTGAATATGCTTCCGTACAGCTATTGGGCTTTGACTTGTTTGGCAGTCTTACCCACATATTCAGCCTTCATGATTTCTGTTCGTCAGGCCAGTGATTTGCCTCCAGCTTCCTTCAGATTCCCAGTTACCCGGGACATCCTTGCTCTTGGCTATATCCTTCCCGCTGTCGGGCGGATTAGGGACTTTCACCCTTTGCCGCTGGGCGCACCAAAAACACCGCAGGGCAGCTGTCCTGCTCTGCGGACTTACATATATGATCTATTGGCCGAGAATGGTGATTGAATCATTACCAAATGAAATAAGAAGAGGCTGTCTCAAAATGCAAATTGCAAGAGAATAGCCCCCGCCAAAAGTTAGACAAAGTCGTGAGAATCCGGTTTTTAATGGATTCTCACGACTTATTTGTTGGGCTAATTTTTAGATAATTCTATTTTGAGACAGCCCCTTCTCTATGTTGTAGATTAGGGAACCTCTGATTTAATCAAAGCTACTATAATGAAAACTATCTGCCTGATATGCGCAAGGCATCTAAAAAGGTTCTGACAAACTATCAGCCCAAGGGCGGAACGCAACTCGCATTTGACTTTGCAAAGGCGCAAGGAAAAGTTGTCATCAATTTATACACAAAAGGGCCTAAATAAATACGGCCACACCATTCTTAAAGGAAAGTGTGACCGTATTCTTTACTTTTAATCCCATTCACTACTCAGTCTTTGGTTTTGTCCGCAAGGAGACTCAACTGCCGCCCCATTTCTTCCTGCAAGACCGCAGGCCCTTGAATGCGCATCCTCCCCCCAAACTGGAATAGCCAGCCCCAGAACGTTGGGCTGATTTGAACTTTGACATTGGCGGCGTACCTGCCGTCCTCTTGCCATATTTCTGTATCCTCTCCAAACTTGTCATAGATGACACCAATCAAATCCCTGCTGAAGCTCACCGTAATCGATTCTATCTTTCCATTGTACATTTTGAATGCCTGCTCCGTATAATCCGCAACATCCACCGCATGGATCACAGCCCGCTCATCGGCGGGTACATCCTCCAGTTGTACATGCTCCATCCGATCCACTCGATAATTCACAATATCGTTGTGCTTTGCCGAAAAGCACATCAGGTAGTAATTATCCTCGTTATAAACCAGCGCCACCGGGTCAACGATATAGCGTTGCTTTTCTCGACGGTATACCTTCCGGTGCTTTTCATCCAAATCAAAATAGCAGAAAGAAACCTTTTGGTGCCGGCGCAATGCCCCCTCCAAAGTTTCCACGGAGTAGTAGATTTGCTCGTTGCTGTGTTTCCGGGAATTGAAGCAAACCATCCCACCCTGCAATAGCTCCGCACGGTGGGCATTTCCCAGCGCCGCAATCTTTTGGATCAAGTTCTCCGTTTTGGATTCTGTTATAAAGGAAGCCGCCTGAACCGCATCAATCAGGATTTTTAATTCCGGCAGGGAAAAACTTCGCTCCACGATGTAATATGCCTTGTCATGGCTCTGCATGGTTGAAAAAATCTCATAGCCGCACTCGTTCAATGTGGCAATATCCCTGCTGAGCGTTCGTCTGTCGCAGGAAATTCCCGCATTTTTCAGCATCGTACAAAGCACATTCGTTTTCAGTGGATGGTCCTCATCGCTGTTTTCCCGCAGCAATTCCATGAGTTTGAGCAGCTTGATCTTTTGGGGTGTACTGATTTCCATACTTTTCCCACTTTTCTGATTTATAAGTTGCTTCCATTATAGTGTGCGCCGTTACCGTTGTCAAACCGAACATCCCGTCTAGCCCCCCCAGAGGGCCTGATTATAAAAGAGTCGCAGTTCTGTGACTCTTTTATTTTATGCGAACATTTGTTCTTGACACTGTTTGTGTATCCGACTATAATAATGACATCCGAAGTAACCGTTCCAAATGTCCGGGGCATTCCACTTATCAGGAGTTGGGAAGCCGCCATCTTCTGTGACCTCGGCAGCCGGAACACCGTCCGTCTGAAACATTCTCATCCTCTCGGAGAATGCGGTTTTTCGCTTGAGGAGGTTCCCCGATGAAAGTATTTATTTCGAACAAGGAGATTGAAGAAATTGCTTACGGCCTGATTCAGGTCACTTGCAGCTCCCCGGCATCCGGCCCCATCGACATTGACGGTATAGCACGATTTCTGGGGCCACAAGTACATTACGAAAGAATTGCCGAAGACGACCGGGACAAAATCGGTTTTGTCTCCAACGGCTCTTATCCATTGTGCGTCATACGCCAAAACCAAAAGGTCGGCATCGGTTTCCCGAAGGAGACAATCATTTTGGACACGTTTCTCCAACGTCCCACCGAAAACTGCCGCAGACGGTTTGTCCTGGCCCATGAAATCAGCCATGTCCTTATCAACCGTGCTGATCCATTGCACAATCCCACCTGTTTTGACCGGGAATATGACCTGGAACGCTGCTATAGTTTGCAAGAGTTTCAGGAGCGTCTGAATCTGGGCGAATGTCAAGCAAACTCCATGGCCGCTATGCTCCTGATGCCCAAACCTCTGGTAGAAAACGCCCTGCGCCGCCACATGCACCGCAGTCGCATCCCGATATATGGAGACTGTGTACTGCTGCCCAGTACCAAACCGGCGATTCACGCAATTGCTGACGAGCTGTGCGTTTCTTTTTCCTCATTGCTGATTCAGCTGAAAAAATACAACCTGGTAGATCGGCGGGATATGCAGGAATACTTTCTGAAAATGAGGGAAGCAACATGAGCGAATATTCACCATATCGCAGGTCCTCTCTCCCAGTTCCCGAGAAACAAGAAAAGCTGGATAAATCTGCCGATGAAGCATCCTGGCTGACACTTAGAGAAATTCGCTGTCCTCGCTGCAACTTTCCAATTATGAAAGTTTATTCGGATGCAGTTGGTCACGTTCGCCCCAAGTGTCCCAAATGCAAAGCCCAGGACCCAATCAACCTTGCCTACTTCCGTAAGCAGAAGGGTATGGCCCGTCTGAAAGGCAAATATTATTAACTGAATAACACGACTTACATTCGCGTATGCGGAGCCGATCTATGATCGAGACTGCCCTAGCACCGTACAAAGTCGGAATCAATGGGATAACCATACCCATTTTGATTCCACTTTTACGGTGCTTTTTTTGCTGCCCGCTGCGCTTTGTACGATGAAAAGAAGTCCTTTCCAGGATCGCTCTGCGGAAAGGACTTCTTATGTTTTTATCTCAATGGCAGGAGCACCTAGCCCGGTATCCCTGATCTCCGGAATTTTGACCAAACCAAAAATTAAAGTTCAAAGGAGATCATTATGGAATTTAATAATAGAAGGGAACGCAAGCGTTTTGAAACCGAATGGGCAAAGCTCCGGCAAGAATACCACAACGCCGGTATGAGTGAGGATGCCATTCAAAGTCTATATTTGTTCGATTTTTCCGTTTTTAAGCGTAGCCGTTCCATTGCGGCATGGGAGGAACCCTTTGAGAATGAAAGTGAAGATGGAGAAAGCAAGGAATATGCATTACTGCATAGGTATGCCTCCCTTTTAAGCAAGGATGATACATATTTCGCTGATGCGGACCGCTTCTCGTGGATCGAGCGGATTTCTGATGAAGCACTTTACACAAAGCTCCAGGCACTCTCTGAGCAAGACAAGGAACTGCTCACTTTGTTGGCATTTGATGGATATTCCAAAACTGAAATTGGAAAAATGCGTGGTCGTTCCACGTCCGCAGTATGTCAGAAAATAGACCGGCTTGGTAAATACCTGTTTTCCGCATAAGGAGGGCATGACAATGAAACAAATCACGAAATTACAGCATTTTATGGAACTAACGCTCTGCCCCTCTTGTGCAAAGCAATTCTATAACGCACATAACACCAGCATTCATAGAGCAAATTACTATCAGTTGGAGCGTGATATATGCTCCTACTGCGGTATCCGTACAGGCTGGGACTATATTGTTTCCCCCCGTATCGGCAAAAGGCATATTTCTCCCATTTCTCGGGAAAATAGAGCAATACAGGAGGGATCAAGATAATGGAGCAATATCAGATCAATAAAACCACATATCTGATTCACCGCATCTTTTCCGGGAATAAGACTGCATCCCAACTTGTGGGGGATCACCTCAAGGAAGTCTCCTGTCAGGTATTACCTTTGACAGATACGCCTCCCATTTCGTATAATATGGATGGAAGCCAATTCGTTGTAAGGAGTTCCGAATGAAAACAAATCTTACAACAGATATGACTACTGCTTTCCCATACAATCATGCAAAAAGGAGGTATTCTAACACAGCTCCCAGAGTTACCATTGCCTATGCCTACTACCGTCTATCCCAGGAAGAAGCCAACGAAGGGCAGTCCTCCAGTATCCTTAATCAGGAAAAAATAGTGAGAGACTACTGTGCCAGAAATGGCATTGCGCTTCTTGATTCCTTTGTCGATGATGGCTGGTCTGGTGGTAATTTCGAGCGTCCAGGCTTTCAGGCAATGATGCGTGCCCTTGAATCCGGCAAAGCAAACATGGTCATTACTAAAGACCTTTCCCGTCTTGGCCGTGACATGCGAGAATCCAGCTACTATGCAGAGCAGTTTTTCCCGGAACATCAAATTCACTATATTGCCATTGCGGATAATTTTGACTCCGAACTTGAAAATGTCATGGCTCCTTTTCAGTTTGCCATGAATGAAGTTTACCTTCGTGATAGCTCCCGGAAGGTCCGGGATGTGTTCAAGATGAAACGGAGCAAAGGGGAATACTGTGCCTGTGCGCCATTCGGTTACAAGAAAGACCCAAAGGACAAAAATCGCCTGATTCCAGATGAAGAAACCGCACCGATTGTCACCAGCATTTTCCAGCGCTCTGCCGCAGGAAAGTCTTGCATCACCATAGCTCAGGAGTTATCCAATGAAGGCGTTGTCACCCCTCTTAAATATCGGGCGCTATACCGTGACAATTTTACGGATGCTGGGGCTGCCCGCGCAACCGACTATTGGAACTATACTACTGTCAAAAGGATCATAAAGAATGAGGTATACCTGGGAAAAACCGTCCTTGGAAAGACTCGGAAAGTCAGCTTAAAGTCCAAAAAGAAAATTTCCGTTCCCAAAGAGGATTGGGTTGTTACGGAAGGCACCCATATTCCCCTTGTTGACCAAATGACCTTTGATAAAGCACAGTTCAATTTAGGGAAGGGAAGCCGTGATTACCGTCAATATGACCATGTCAGAAAGAGCATATTTGGTGGAATTGCTATTTGCAGTCTTTGTGGTTATTCCCTGTGTTCCTCCGGTACGGTCTACAAGGGTGAACGGGAAAAATACTGGTTCCTCTCCTGCAATCATAAAAGCAAGCGCTTTGAGAATCCTTGCCAGGGCGTGAATATCAGGTATTCCGATTTGCTTGAATTGGTTCGTCAGGACTTAAACAGTTTGATCAATCTCACCGATGCAGAAATTGATGCTCTTGTAAACGGTGTGCTGGAGGAAATGAATGGTGCCTCTGTCGAAAAGGAGCGCGAGAGCAAGATTGAAAAATCACAAGCCCGTCTAAAAGTTATCAGTCGGACAATCGAAAAATTGTACTTCGATAATGCCGAAGGAAAGCTGTCTGATAGTCGGCTGGAAATCATGGTCGCAAAACTCGAAAAAGAAGCAACGACCCTGGAAGCCTCTCTAGAGAATTTGACAGCTCCTTCACCCGCTGCCGAGATTCGTTCCAACTACGAGAAGTTCTTTCAGCTGGCCAAACAGTATTCTCGCATTGAGGTTCTTGACCGTGACATTCTGCTTACCTTCATCGACAGGATCGTGGTAGGTCCCAAAATACTGCCGGACGGATATATCAAAGCTCCCCGCAAACATGCATCCTATCAGCAAAGCGTAACCATCTACTACAAATTCATAGGCAGCCTTTCCGACCATGCGGCTGTTCCGACCTTCCCTGTACGAACCGATTCTTCCGATGAAACTATCGAAATCTGAAAGTTCACGATGTAAAAGAGACACCAAGGGAAATGGGCGTCAACCTGAAGCAGGGCTACAATGGCGACCTCACCTCCCGCGAGGCCGGCTCTGTGGGCGGGCAGATGGTCAAGAAGATGTGGCCCGTACGAAGTGCGAATTTTGCGAGGGATAGCCGGGTTGCGGCTGGACATAGGGTGGAGATTCGGTACATGGCGCAGCTGACAGTGTAAAACAATACACTACATCCAAACAGCCCTTAAAAAGCGCATCTGCTTTCCATTTCGAGCAGATGCGCTTTTGTCAGTTCTAGCCGGTAAGATGCTGCCGCTTCCCGATGGAGGAATGCTGGCAGGATCAGGCGAAGGGATTCCAGGACCTGGACGGGTGGAAAATTGGGCTCTACACGGATGCCGCCTGTACCCAGCCTAAGCATGAGAATGAGATCGTGGACGGCATCCAGGATGGCGACGAAATTCAGCCCCAGCGGGAATCCCGTGGGTGGGAGCGATAAGCACTTTTCGTACATTTGTCAGTTACTTGAAGCTGCGGTATAATGGAAGAAAAAAGCGTAAGGAGCTGACCATTATGTTATTCCGCAAAGAGAAAAAGTATTATGCAACCCTCAATGACCGGGAACTTCGTCTGGCAAAGTACGCGCTGCATCAATTCCGCAACAAGCTTCTTGCGGAGGGAAAGCCTGCCGAGGATGTAAATGAGCTGTTGCTGAAGCTCTGGAAGTAGAACGCCATCTCCATTCCAGAAAATTGTTACAGATTGCCTCCGTATATTAAAGAAAAATGTTACAAGTCATTTGACAATTCCCGAGAATAATGTTACACTTTTCTTGCTACAATATTCTTGGAGGTGGTAGTATGCTGTATCGAAAGGCTTATGACAGGCTGCTGGAATGGAAAACCCAGCCGAGGAAAAAGGCCCTATGCATCATGGGTGCCCGTCAGATTGGAAAGACCACAATTATTCGCCAGTTTGGCAAGGACCAATACGATTGTTTTGTGGAGGTCAATTTCATCACGGATACGGATGCGGCCAAGATATTTGACGGGAATCTGGATGCCAATACCGTTATTACCGGCCTGACTGCCTATACCAGAAAACCGATGATTCCCGGGAAAACCTTGGTGCTCCTGGATGAAATCCAGGCCTGCCCCAATGCCCGGACTGCCATCAAATTTCTGGTGGAGGATGGACGCTTTGACTATATCGAGTCCGGCTCCCTGCTGGGTGTTCGGCACAAGGAGGTTCGCTCCTACCCGGTTGGCTTTGAGGAGCCCTACCAGATGTATCCCATGGACCTGGAGGAATACCTGTGGGCAAACGGAGTACAAAAATCCACAATTCAGTATCTCAAGGACTGCTACGAAACCGGGATGCCGGTCACCGATGCCATTCACCAAACCCTGTGCAAGCTGTTTTACAGCTATATCGTTGTGGGCGGTATGCCGGATGTGGTGCAAACCTTTGTGGATACCTACGATATTGCCCAAGTGATCGCCCGCCAAAGGGAAGTTTTGGAGCTATACCGGCTGGACATTGCGCAGTATGCCCAGGGCAGCGAAAAGGTCAAAATTCGTGCCATTTTTGACAGCATTCCCAGCCAGCTGAACGACAAAAAGCGGAGATTTGTTCTGGCGGCGCTGGATCCCAATGGCCGTCAGCTCCGCTATGCGGATAGCTTCAACTGGCTCTGTGACGCCGGCGTGGCCCTGCCCTGCTACAATGTGGAGGAGCCCCAGCCGCCGCTCATGCTGAATGAAAAACGCAATCTCTTCAAACTCTTCATGGGGGATACCGGCCTGCTGTGTGCTGCCTGTATGGAAAACGTACAGTTTGAGATTTTGAATGGCGACTTGCAGATCAATATGGGCAGCATTCTGGAAAACGCAATTGCCCAGCAGCTGAAATGCAACGGGTTTCGCCTGAATTACTACGACGGCAAGAAAACTGGAGAAATTGATTTTGTCATTCAAAACGGTATGGGCATTGAACTGATTGAGGCCAAATCCGGCAATGATTTCAGGACGCATTCCGCTATGGACAGGATTCGTAAAGTGGAGGGCTGGAAATTCGATAAGGCCGTAGTACTCTGCAAGGGAAATGTGGAAATGTTAGATGGTATCTGGTATTACCCATGGTATATGGTCATGTTCCTGAAATCCTACCAATTGCCCAAGGAACTCAAGTATGAAATTGATTTAAGCGCATTACAGTAACTCATAATTGAGGAAGCATCTGCTCACCGGCAGATGCTTTTTTCTATACCCAAAGCAGAAAGGAAGTTGATTTTTATCACAAACGAAGAATTAAATAGCAATGGTGTATTTTACCCCGGAGGAAATTCAGCAGGCCAAACAGCTGGACCTACTGACCTACGGCACAACAGGAAGCATCTGAGGTTTGTAACACTACGGCGAGTATTCCCGTGCCAATGCCATTGAATTCTCCTTGAAGATGGCGGACCAAATGGGCTGGCACAGCTACGGGGACAAGCAGTACGTCCCCCATGTGCTGCGGTACTACCCAATCGGCAAGGTGTTCTACACCCCGGAGGACGGGGATGCCATTGTGGATGTGGCCCTGACCCAGGTGGGCAACGTAGGCGGCGAACCCTATTGGAGCTGGTACGGCTTTTCCAGCCATGTGGAACGGTGCGCCTGCTTCGTCTCCTGGTGCGCCGACCAATGCGGCTACCTGGCCAGCGGAGCCTACCCCAAATTCTCCGGCTGCGTCTTCGGAATGCAATGGTTCCAGCAGCGCGGCCTCTGGCTGGACAGTTCCACCGAACCGGCACCCGGAATGCTCATCTACTTCGACTGGGCCCCACAGGACGGTGTGCCGGACCATGTTGGGATTGTGGAGAAGGTGGAGAATGGGATGGCGGGAAATTAACGATACCAGCTCCAGCCATCTGTTAGTTCTGCTGAAATGGCAGCGAATGCGCAAAAGTCAAGTCTTGTTTCCAGCTCTATCTATGGTACAATGACTGGCAGTGCGCAACGCACAGGAGGAATGGCTTTATGTCTGAAACCACCCATACGCTTCAGGAATATCTCAATCAGGCTATGCCTGTGTTAATGGAAATTCCCGGTTTGCCGGAACTGCTTCATGAAGATGGCGATAATTATGACCGGCTTGCCGAAAAATATCCTGATGCCGTATTTACCCTGATTGCTATGAACAACCTGTTCCACCATGACCGAGAATTTTCGGAAATCCATCAGGAAGCGTTTTCCTCTATACTGGATGGGGAAGATATTTTCGGTACAACCGCCGTATGGACGCTTACCTGCAAGCGCATTTGTGGAATGACTAATTTATGGAACAAAAGCCAATAAAGCCATATAAGCAGTTAAAACAAAAGCAGAAAGCAAAAATTTCTGACTATATGTATCTGGAAACGCAAGCCTTTTGGCAGGCTATAAAGATTTAGGATTTACAGAGTACTAGCAGAATAATTCGCAAAATTCAAAAGACGGATGTTCGCCGAACGGAGATTTAGATGGGCTTCCTGCCGCAAATTGCCGGAAAGACACAAAAGTGCTAAATCAGAACACAGAAAAAGGAGAATTTATAGTGGAAATTGGCTAAAATACTGGTGTAAAACATTTTTAAAGGAGGAAACGCAATGATCGAGGTAAAAGACACCGGAATCAAGAGCTACCATCCGGATATGGATGGGGATCCGCTGTATGTGACAAAGGGAAACTGCCACTACAGTCATGAAGGCACGAAGGATTTTCTGGACTATATCACAGCGTACCAGCCGGAAAACGGGGGCGTCACGTTCCTTGTGAATACCTTCCGGGGGGCCAAGGCCCAGGTGAGAATCCGCTTCGTCAGTCCGACTGCCTTCCGCTTTCAGATGTTCCCTCACCTGGTGCAGCCCAAGCTGAATGAGGTATTTGGGTTTGCTCCCGTAAGCGGCGTTCAGGTAACGGAGGAGTCTCTGTTCATTGTGGTTAAGACAGAACGGGTGACCCTGCGGCTGCGAAAATGCCCCTGGGAAATGACGGTGGAGCTGGACGGCGAACTGCTGACCATGGAACAGATCAAGGATCACAACGTGGACCAGAAGTACAAGGCCGTCCCGGTGGGCTTCACTGTGGGCGACGACGGCAGGATCCTCAATGCCTTTGAGACCATGTACATGTACTGTGACGAGGCTTTCTACGGCTTCGGTGAGAAATTCACCTCCTTTAACAAGCGGGGTCAGAAAATCACCGTCTGGCAGCAGGACGCCCAGTCCACCAATTCGGATGTCTCCTACAAGGGGATGCCCTACTTTATGAGCTCCGAGGGATATTCGGTGCTGATGAATACCTATACCCGTACCCACTTCAATATGGGCGCCAGCTCCGGCGTCTCCTACACCATGGAGACCGAGGATCCCTATCTGGACTACTATATGTTCTGCAACCGGGATTACAAGGGGTTAATCCGGGATTATACCGCCCTGAGCGGCCGCTCCGCCATGATCCCCAGGTGGGCCTTTGGCTTCTGGATGTCCCGCATGAGCTACATGAGTCGGCAGGAGGTCGAGGAGATCGTGGACCAGATGGCCAAGTTCGGGATGTCCGTGGATGTGATCCATATCGACGGCTGGCTGGATACCATGCAGCCTGACGGCGGCAAGGAGCTGCTGTGCTTCGACGAGAAACGGTTCCCGGACCCCGAGGGCATGATCCAGTCCCTGAGAGAGAAGGGAATCCACCTTTCCCTGTGGATGTTCCCTTATGTTCACGCTGTGGATAGGGAGGGCAGATTCTCCAACCAATTTAAGATCATGAACGAGCGGGGCTATCTGGTAAAGAATCAAAAGGGCGAGCCTTATATGTTCTCCCCCGGCGAGGGAGACGCGGGCAACTGGAAGGTGGCGGCGCTGGATTTCACCAATCCCGAGTTCGTTGCCTATATGAAGGAACGGGTCAAGCGACTGATGCGCATGGGCGTAGGCGTGATCAAGACCGACTTCTCCGAGGAGATCCCCGAGGATGCGGTGATGTACGACGGCTCAACGGGCCTGGAGAGCCACAATAAGTACACCCTTCTGTATGCCAAGACCATCTACGAGGCCTCCCGGGAGGCGAAAGAAGAGATGGGCCAGAAGGCGCTTCTCTGGGGCCGCAGCGGTTACGCGGGCAGCCAGAATTACCCCGCGAACTGGGCCGGAGACTCTTCCGCTGCCAAGAACAATCTCTACGCCATTCTCAACGGCGGCCTGAGCATGGGCGTCAGCGGCGTTTCTTTCTGGGGCTTTGACATCGGCGGCTTCTATAACTGCGATTACTCGGGCAAGCGTGTGATTCCCGATGATGAGGATTACATCCGCTCTGTGCAAATGGGCCTGATGAGTCCCCTGAGCCGAAGCCACGGCCAGTCCACCCCCAGAGAGCCTTGGATCTATTCGGAAACCGCCCAGAAGGCATTCCTGAAGATCAATAAGACCCGTTACGCTATGCTGCCTTATCTGTACAGTGTCGGCTATGAGACCACCCGGGAAGGCATCCCCATGATGCGGGCAATGCTTCTGGAGTATCCCAATGACCTGAACGTTTGCAATCTCTCCACACAGTATATGCTGGGCGGCTCCGTACTGGTGGCTCCCGTGTTTGACCAGAAAAAGCATAACGTCTACCTGCCCAAGGGCAGTTGGATTGATCTGGAGACAGGCCGCAGATTGGAGGGCAATGCCTGGATCGAATATCCTCAGAAGATCGATGTCATTCCCATGTTCCTGCGGGAGAACACCATGATGGCAACCCTGAAAAAGGTTCCCGAGCATATCCCCGAGGAAAATTTCCAGGGGCTGGAGATTGTAATGAACATCACCGGGACCATCGATCAGGACTACTTCGATGACGGCGTAGAGGGCAAATTCCACGCGACTGTCCAGGATGGCACGCTGGAAATCACGCTGCGGGATATCCCCGCGGAGAGCTTCAAGATCTACGCGGATACGGAAATCTCCAAGGTCATTGTCAATGGCCAGGCCAGAAGTGTAACGAAGTGCGCTAATGTCTTTACCGCGTAATGGGAAAGACATTAAAATAAACCGTAGTTCCCGAAACCTAATTCTCTCTGCATTCTGGCCGATTTATCATCGGATGGGGTGTATGCCTACAATATCGCCATTAGAGAGTGTAGAAGGAATAAAGTAGAGGGAACTACGGAAAAAACAAAAAGGAGAAATCATCATGAAAAAACTCATCAGCATCCTGTTGGCATTGGTTATGGTGCTCGGACTGTTCGCCGGCTGCTCAGGCAATGCCGGAAACGACAAGACCGCAAACACCGATTCTCAGCAAACCGAAGGCAAGAACGGTAAGTCCGGTGAGGAACCCTATGAGGTCCGCATGATTATCGCGCTTCCCGCAACGGTTCCGGATCAGGACGATCTGGACCGCGTCATGGCAGCAATCAACGAAATCACATTGCCCGAGTTGAACATGACGCTGAAACTGGAACCCCTGCCCTTCTCCGTCTACAACGAGCAGATCAACCTGGAGCTGAGCTCCGGCGCAAAACTGGATCTGGCCACTACCGTTGGGGTCCGTGCTGGCACGTATGTCAACTCCGGATATCTGGTCGATCTGGAGCCTCTGCTGGCGGAGTACGGTCAGGATATCGTCGGCACCTATGTCAGTGAAGACCTGGCGAAGGTATGTACCAATCAGGGCGTCCTGTACGGCTTCCCCGTACACAAGGAGGTCTCCATGCAGCAGACCGTCTTCTTCCGCACGGACATCCTGGAGAAGCACAACATCGACGTGAGCAATGTCAAGTCTTTTGAGGATGTTGACGCTATCTACGAGCAGGTTGCCGCTCTGGAGCCCGGCATGTGGATGGTCGCACCCGAGGTCGGCGGCCTTATCAAGACGGCTGCCATCGATCCCGTAGGCGGCGATAGTACCGACGTTGTGATCGTGGATCCTGCGAACAATTCCGAGGTTGTCAATCTGATTGAATCCGATGCGTTCCGTGAATGGTGCGACTACGCCCACAAATGGTACACGAAAGGCTGGATTAACCCCGGCGCCGCTTCCGATACCGAGTCCTACTACTCCTACATTGCCTCCGGCCAGGCTTTCTCCTTCTTCTCCGACTACGGCCATCCTCTGTCCGAAAGCGACCAGGAGGCCAACTGCTCCGGTGTGGATCTGACCATGGTCACCATTGCCAAGCCGTATTCCACCACCCACAGCTCCGCGGTCTTCTCCTATGCCATCCCCGCCGGCTCTGAGAAGCCCGAGAAGGCCATGCAGATGCTGAACTTTATGATGACCGACTCCCGCATGATGAACCTGCTGAACTGGGGAGTTGAGGGGGAGGACTACATCGTCAACGAGGACGGACTGCTGGACTACCCCGAAGGAATGAACGCCGATTCTGTGGGCTATCACCTGGATGCCGGCTGGATCCTTCCCAACCAGTTCGTCTGCACGCCCTGGTGTACCAGCGGCGCGGATGTTTACGACAAAATCATCGCTTACAACGAGACAACGACGGTTTCCAAGGCTCTTGGCTTCTCGTTTGACGTTTCCGAGACTTCGGATATCGTTGCCGCCGTTACCAATGTGCACAACAAGTACTATAAGGCCCTGCAGACCGGCGCGGTTGACCCAGAAGAGTACATCCCCATCTATGTTCAGGAGTTGAAGGCTGCCGGCATTGACGAGTTGATCAAAGCGGTCCAGGCGCAGCTGGACGACTATCTGGCAAGCAAATAATTCGAAACCGGATTTTTGGGAAAGCGAGGATGCTATGACTCCTAAGAAGAACTCGCTTGCTGTAAAAGCGAACAAATTCACGCGGTACTTACCGCTCTATCTGATGATGCTGCCGGCCCTGTTCTACCTGCTCATCAACAATTACATGCCCATGGCCGGTATCGTACTGGCCTTCAAGAAGTACACCGTTCAGGGCGGTATCTGGGGCAGCGAATGGAATGGCCTGAAAAACTTTGCGTTCCTGGCCCGAAGCAAGGACGTTCCCATCATTATCCGCAATACGCTGGGATACAATTTCTGCTTCATTCTTACGAACGTCATACTGGGCGTCACGCTGGCAATTTTTATCACGGAAATTGGAAATAAGAAGTTGCAGAAGTACGCCCAAAGCAGTATTCTGTTCCCCTTCGTTGTGTCCATTATCATCGTTTCTTACATGGTCAGAGCATTCCTGGATCCGCAGGCAGGTTTGGTAAACAGTCTTCGGGAGTCCCTTGGACTCTCGAAGATATCCTGGTACGATACCTCAAAACCCTGGCCAGGTATCCTGATTTTCGTCAATGCTTGGAAAGGCGTGGGCTACAGCTGCATCCTGTATATTTCCACAATTTTGGGGATCGATCCTTCGTTGTATGAGGTTGCCCGGTTATCCGGAGCGTCCAAGGCGCAGCAGATCCGTTATATCACGCTTCCATTTTTGAAGCCTACGGTGATCACCATGGTGCTGCTGAATGTGGGACGCATTTTCACCAGTGATTTCGGACTGTTCTACCAGGTGCCTCAGAACTCCGGTCTGATTATGGATGCCACGCAGACTGTGGACACCTTCGTGTACCGCGCGCTGATGACGCAAAACAATATCGGACTGTCTTCCGCAGCCAGCTTCCTGCAGTCTGTGATCGGGTTTGCCATGATCCTGCTGTTCAATGGAATCGCACGGAAGGTAAGTCGCGAAAACGCTCTGTTCTAGTGAGGTGCCCATATGATCAAAACAAAACAGGAAAAAGCGTTTGAAGTGTTTGCCTCTGTGGTGATGATCTGCGTGATGGTCATTGTGATCTTCCCGTTCCTTCTGCTGTTTATCTCCTCGATTACAGAAGAGAATACGCTGTTGATCAATGGCTACTCCATTTTCCCTGAGAAGCTCAGCTTCGATGCCTACAAGTACATCTGGAATTCCAGAGACGTTATTTTTAGGGCCTATGGAATTACTGTTTGCGTAACCGTCATTGGAACCCTGGCCCATGTGGCTATCGTCGCTATGGCCGCGTATCCCTTGTCATTGCGGAATTTGCCCGGCAGATCCTTTTTCAGCTTTGTGATCCTCTTCACAATGCTGTTTAACGGCGGTCTCGTCCCAACCTATATGATTTACACAATGGTATTTCATATTAAAAACACCTATTGGGCATTGCTGGTGCCAAATTTGCTGTTCAGCTCCTTCAACTGTATTATCGTCCGTACCTACCTGCAGTCCAATGTTCCCTCGGAGCTGTATGAGTCCGCCAAAATTGACGGCGCTTCTGAGTTCCAGATTTTCAGACGGATCGTGCTGCCCCTTGGTAAGCCTATTTTTGTCACAGTCGGCGTTTTCGCGGGTTTGAACTATTGGAATGACTGGACAAATGGGCTATACTATATCAGCGACCAGAGCAAGTATTCCATTCAGCAGGTGCTGAATGTCATGGTCAAGAACATTGAGTATTTAACCAAATATGGACGCGGCGCGGTCAGTTCGGTACCCAGTATCAGCTTGCGTATGGCAATCGCATTTGCGGCTATGCTTCCCATTTTGATACTGTATCCTTTCCTGACGAAGTATTTTGAAAAAGGTATCGCCGTAGGCGCTGTGAAAGGATAAAGCCATGAGTAAAAAGCATCTGCATATCCGCCGCATAAATATCAGACAGGTCTTAATTGTGTGTGTCCTGCTGTTGGGCCTGTGTGCAGCCCTTGCTGTCTTTTCCACAGTGAAATTACAGAGTAATGCGACGGATACGGTACGGCGGTATGCGGATGCTTTTATCTCCAGGTTGTCCAGCGAACTGGAAAACAACGATTCCGCTATGGAATCTACGGTTCTGACCACCAGTTACCGGTCCCTGTTCGAGCAGACCGGTATGGAATGGGTCGAGCAATCCGGCAGTCTGCAAAATACTTACCAGCTGCTCAATAAGTTGTCCATCAACCGGTACAATTATTATGTTTATGAAAACCATCAGGACCGGTTCCTGGAGCTCACCGCCGTGACCCTGCCTTTTTCGGAGTACCGTCAGATCCGCGGTGAGCTCAAGAGACTGTCGAAGGAGCCGGTGGTCAGTGGACGGTACGTCCTCCATGAAATGCCGGGTGGACGGCGAGTGATCCTTTGCATGTGGGTGAACGACTCCTTTGTGTGCGGTTCCTGGATCACGGAGGAGGATTTCTTGTCCGGGCTGGTTCATTACAGCGACAACAACATTGCCGAGTTCTCGCTGCTGAAATACGGCGAGATGGGTCAAAGTTCCCGGGAGAAACGGGTAACGTATGAGCTGACCGATGTCTATGCTGATTTCTGTATTCAGATGCAGATCGATTCGGATCGGGACACCATGTGGGTGCTTCTGTTCCAGGTCGTGCAGATGCTCCTGCTGATGATCGGTATGGTGATTCTGCTGTTGTCTGTCAGCGCGGTACGCAAAAACCTTCTGGAGCCCATTCAGAATTTGACGGGAATCCTGAGCAAGTACAGCAAAAATACAACATCCTATAAGGACGTGAACGGTGCGGTTATCAACGCACTGGACGATACCTATGACGTGTTGTCTCAGTTGAGTGATCAAATGGAAGCGCTCTCTGTCCGGCTGTATGAGGCGGAGCTGGAAAAACGGCAGCTGAATATCAATTTCCGCAATCTGCAGATCCGTCCGCATTTCCTTGTGAACAATCTGACGACGATTTACGACATGGCCCAGCTTGGGCAGACGGATAAGATCATGAATCTGACAGTGGTCCTGTCCAACTATTACCGCTATGTGCTGCGGGACTGCATGGATATGGTTCCGCTGTGGCAGGAGCTGCGCCACATGGACAGCATTATCCGGATCAACCAGGAGTGGAATGGCAACAGCGTCCATGTGGAGTACAGTATCGCGGAGGATGTCCGCAGTATTTTAATTCCGGTACTGCTGGTGAGCACCTTCCTGGAGAACTCTCTGAAGCACGCGGCAAACAGTGAGGACGGCTTGAACATCACGGTATTCGGCGCGTGCAGGCAGGAAGGGGAGAAGCCATTCCTGTTCCTGCGACTCCGGGACGACGGGGGCGGATATCCCTGGGAGCTGCTGGACTATCTTCAATCCGGCAAGCTGATCCCGGAGGTAGACGGCAAGCATATTGGCATCAACAACGCAATCCAGCGGATTCGTCTGATCTATGGTGATGCGGCAAAGATCACCCTGTCCAATCATTCCGACGGCGCACAGGTGGAAATCTGGATTCCCATGTGAGGCAAGCAAAATGAAACTATTGATTGTAGATGACAATAAATATGTTGTGGAAGGCGTGTCGCGGAGGCTCGATTGGAATGCCTATGGTATCGATGAGGTGTTTGGCTGTTACAACGTATCCGACGCGAAACGGCTGCTGTCTGAGCACGCGATAGACTTCGTCATTTCGGATATCGAAATGCCAGGGCAGGATGGCTTTGCTTTGCTGGAGTGGATCCGGCAGCGGGACAGTGAGATTGAAGTCATGCTGCTGACCAGCTATCCGGATTTCAGGTATGCCCAAAAGGCTGTGGGCTACAAGGTGTCCAAATATCTGCTCAAGCCTCTGGATACCGGGGAGTTGGAGACCGCCGTCCGGGAGATCGTGCAGCAGCATCAGATTCGGGAAAAGAAAAAGCAGCTCATGGAATACGGCAGCCAATGGATTTCTCAGCAGAGCAACGCGAAAGCCACATTTTGGAACAACCTGCTTCGGGAGCTGGCGCCGGACAGCGGGGAACATCTGGACACGGAAAGCCCGGACGCCGGGATACCCTACCGTTCCAAGGAAAAGCTGACCACTGTGCTTATCTTCCTAAACACCGGCGCGGAGGTCTGGCAGGATGAAATGCTCCGCTTTCTGTGCGATAACACATTAGGGGAACTTTCCGAAAGGAAGCGGCAGAATTTTGAGTCCATATACTGCGTCCAAACAGGCCAGCTTTTGGCCGTCTTCCGGGCAGGGGAGAGCGAGACACCGGAGCTGGAGCAGCTGATGCGGGAATTCGCGGAGTTTATCAAGTCCTACTTCCTGTTCGACATCCGTTACCATATTCTGGAGTCCTGCACGGTGAACCAACTGAAGGAAACGGTTGGCGCGATCATCCAGATTTCCGGGAATACCGCGAATCAGGAAGCCAGTCGGTTCATCGAACTTCAGGAGCATACCCAGGTCAAGCCGGACTATCAGCCCCCGGACACACAGGTTTGGAAGCGGATGCTCCAACAGGGAGATATCATTCGGTTTCAAAATGCCTTGACGGAGTATTTCAATGCCCATAGACGCAGCGGCGGCAGCCTTTCCACGGACTTTCTCGGCGCCCTGCTGGTGGACTGGAATTTGCTGATCAGCGAGCTTCTGCGGGAAAATACGGTGGACCAGTCCATTTCCAAGCTTCGGGAAAACCAGTTCGGCCGATGGCTGACCCAGGATGCCGGGGAGCTGGAGCAGCTGATGCTGGAAGAAGCCAACCGCTTGTCTCAGCAGATTCATGTCGGCAATACGCAAACTCTGGTGGCCAAGATGAAAGCATATATCCGGGAACACATCGATGAAGTCAGCCGGGGACAGCTAGCGGAATATTTCTACCTGTCGCCGAGCTATTTATCCAGGCTGTTTCATAGGGAGACGGGAGAATCCCTGATTGATTATATCCAGAAGGAGCGTATCGCCCTTGCGAAGGAGCTGCTATCGCACAGAGAATACTCCATCAGCGATATCGCTACCCGGACAGGATATACCAATTTCTCCCATTTTTCCAAGCAATTCCGGAAATTTGTCGGGTGTACGCCCAATGAATTCCGGAAGCAGCAAAAGGAGCCGAACAGGCGGAAAGGTGATTAATCATGATTTATAAGAAACTAGGCAAAAGCAATGTAAGTGTTTCTCCGATTATTGTGGGCTGCTGGTCCATGGGCGGCGACTATTTTGGGGAAGTGCAGGATAACGATAGCATCGAGTGTATTCACACCTATCTGGATCATGGTCTGAATACCTTTGATACCGCCGAGATTTATGGGAACGGCCGGTCCGAAGAGGTGCTTGGCAGGGCTCTGAAGGGTGTTGACAGGGAGCGGTATGTCCTGATCTCCAAGGTGTTTCCCCACCATTACCAGATGGAGGACATGGAGAAATCCTGCGACGACAGTCTGCGCCGCCTGGGGGCAGACTATCTGGATACCTATTTCCTCCACTATCCTCCCCGGGATGGCATGTCCATCGCCCAGGCCGTGGAGAATGTGAACCGACTGAAGGAGAAGGGCAAGATCCGCAGCATTGGCGTATCGAATTTCACCCTGGAGATGCTCCAGGAGGCCAGACAGTACGGCCAGATCGATGTGGTCCAGCCCTGCTACAATCTGCTGTGGCGGTATATTGACCGGGACCTGCTGCCCTATTGCACAGAGGAGGGTATCGGTGTCATTCCCTACAGCACCCTGGCCCAGGGCCTGCTGACGGGCAAATTCAAGCCGGATACGCCCATCACCGGCGGCCGTAGCCGGGCGGCGCTGTTCCAGCCCGGCGTCTATGAGAAGTGCCTGAAGGTGGCGGACTTCCTGGTGGAGGTTGGCAAGCAGTACGGCGTGACCGCGACGCAGGTCTGTATTAACTGGCTGGTGAACAACAAGAATCTGACCGCCCCCATTGTAGGCGGCACGGACAAGCGTCACGCCGAGCAGAACATTCAAGCCCTGAACTTCACATTAAGCCAGGAGGACTATGATCGGATCGATGCTTACAGCCGGGAATTCTGCAGCCAGATGCCCGAGTATGTGCTGTTCTTTAATACCGAAGTGAAAGGGGAATAATTATGTCTTTGGTAAAGGTAAACGATCTTCTGAAACATGCTACGGAGAACCACTATGGTGTTGCCGCCATCAATACCATCAATTATGAGACCATCCGCTGTGCCATTCAGGCGGCGGAAGCGGAGCGGGTGCCTGTGATCGTCCAGTTCTACCCGGGCTTTGACAAGTATATCCCCCTGAGCCATATCGCTTTCATGGCCAACGACCTGGCCAGGAAAGCCTCCGTTCCCGTAGCGGTACATCTGGATCATTCAGCGTCCTATGAGATCGCCGTCAGCGGCATCCGGGACGGCTTCCCCTCCGTCATGGTGGACGGCTCGGCCCTGCCTTATGAGGAGAATGTGGCGCTGACCAGCCAGGTGGTCCGGACCGCCGCGGTATTCGGCGTAGATGTGGAGGCGGAGCTGGGGCATGTCGGTGTGGGTCAGAATCTGGAGGACATGACCAACGCGGATCTCTTCACCGATCCGGATCAGGCTGCCCAGTTTGTGGAGCGGACAGGCTGCGGCTCCCTGGCCATTGCGGTGGGCAATGCCCATGGCGATTATATCCGGGAACCCAACCTGGACTTTGATCGGATCCGTCAGATCCGCAAGGCGGTTTCCGTACCCCTGGTGCTCCACGGCTGCTCCGGCATTCCCGATGAGCAGATGCGGGAGGCGGTGAATCTGGGCATGAGCAAGTTCAACATTGCTACGGAGTATTTCGCGGCCACCTATGACGCCTTTGACGCGACCATTGAGAAAACCGGCCATAACCGCAACGGTGTGGCGATGTTCTTCGGTGTGCAGCAGGGGATGGTGGACTTTGTCCGGGGGAAGATCCGGCTGCTGAACCCCAACGGCTTCTCCCTGTGATGGCAGGAGGCTGCATGGAAACTTTTGACATTTTCGGCCTGGACTCCCCCTGCATGGATTTGAACGCCAATCTGGATGCGCTGCCCCAGCGAAACGGCGGTGCCCGGCTCAATGACCTGAGCTGGCAGGGCGGCGGGAAGGTCTCCAGCGGTATGGTTGCGGCGGCGCGGCTGGGCGTCCGCTGCGCCCTGGGCGGCGTACTGGGCGACGATATTTTCGGAAGATTCTGTTATCAGGATTTTCAGCGGCACAACATCAATGTAGACAATATGAAGATCCGCCCCGGCTGCAATACCGGCCTGTCTGTGGTGATCAGCGAGAAGGACACCCAGACCCGCACCATTCTGTTCCGCATGGGACAGACAGAGCCTCTAACAGAGGCAGAGGTAGACTGGTCCTACCTGGAGCGCGCCCGGTATCTGTTTATCGCGGATACCTCGGCCCTGACCCGGAAAGCGGTGGCCATCGCCCGGGAAAGGGGCATTAAGGTCTTCATTGACGCGGATTCTTATACCGAGGAACTGCGCGGCATGATTCCGCAAATTGATTACTTTGTCGGCTCGGAATTTGTTTTCGACAAGCTGTTCCCCAACAGCAGGGGGAAGGCCCTGGATGAGCTGGAGGATGAGTGTGCCCAGCTGATGGCTATGGGGCCGGAGGCTGTGGTGTTCACCTTTGGGGAGAAGGGCTGTGTGGGCCTGGACCGGGAGGGCTTCTTCTGGCTGCCGGCCTTCCAGGTGGAGGCCCAGGATACGGTGGGCGCGGGCGACGTGTTCCACGGCGCGTTCCTGGCGGCCCTGCTGAAAGGATATTCCCTGAAAGAATGCGCCCGCTACGCCAGCGGCACCTCCGCCATTAAGTGTACCCGAATCGGCGGGCGGGCCGGCATTCCCAACGAACAGGTGCTGGAGCAGTTCCTGCGGACCGGTATCATCGACTATACAGAAATCGACCAACGGGTCGAGTATTACAGAAAGGGACTGGACTATGTATCAGGCTAAAGTAACAATTGGCGTATTGCCCACAAGAAGAGGCATGCTGGATGTGAATGTTGCCATCCAGGAAAAGAAGAAATGTATGGAGATTATCTCCGGGATTCTTCCGGATGTGGTCAGGCTTGTTACCATTGATGATGTGGTGGAAAATGGCATTATCGACCACGAGTCCAAATCTCCCGCGGCAGTCGCCAAGTTCCAGAAAGAAAAAGTGGACGCGATTTTCGTCCTGTTCTGCGATTTCGGTGACGAAGGCTCCGTAGCGGATGTGGTCTCCAAGTTTCAGGTTCCCGTCCTGGTTTGGGGCGAACGGGACCAGCATCCCAACTCTGAGCAGAGGCGAGGCAGGGACACCCAGTGTGGCATGTTCGCAGCCACCAAGGTACTGCGCCGCTACGGTGTGAAGTACAGCTATATCTATAATGTGGAAGCGGAGAGCGAGGAGTTCCGCCGCGGCTTCGACAATTTTGTCCGTGTGACCTGCGTGCTGAAGGATCTGAAGAACCTGCGCATCGGCAAGATCGGCGAGCATCCCGGCCCCTTCCGCAGCGTGATGACCAACGAGGCGGCGCTGATGACCCGCTTCGGCATCCAGACCGTGGCCATCGCTCCGGTGATTCTGCAGAAGACCATGGCGAAGATCCTGGAGGATAAGGAGGAATCCTTCGTCAGTCAGGTGGAAGCGTTCCGTGGGCGGTTCGACTGCAGCTGTGCCGGCAGCGACGGCGTGGAGAAGGTGGTGGCCTTGAAACTGGCCATTGCCCGGCAGCTGGAGGCCAACGGCTGTACGGCGGCGGCCATCGAGTGCTGGCCCACCTGCTCGCTGCTGGGGATGCCCGCCTGCGCGGCTGTCAGCGAGCTGACCAACGAGGGGATCCCCGTGGCCTGCGAGACAGACATTAACGGCGCCATCACCATGGTGATCCTGCGCGCCTGCATGCTGGGCAAGGAACCCTGCTTCCTGGCGGATCTGACCATCCGCCATCCGGAGAATGATAACGCGGAGCTGCTGTGGCACTGCGGCCCCTTCGCCTACGATCTGCATTCCAAAACCAGCAGTCCCAAGCTGAAGAGCGGCCAGGTCCACTTTGAAATGAAGCAGGGCAGCCTGACGGTGTGCCGCTTCGACGACGCGGAGGACGGCTACCACATGTTCGTGGGACAGGGCCGGAGTACGACCGGTCCGGAGACCACGGGTACATACGTTTGGATGGAGACGGACAACTGGAAGTCCTGGGAGGAAAAGCTGATGTTCGGTCCCTACATCCACCACCTGGGCGGCATTTACGGGGATTACCTGCCGGTTCTGAAGGAAGTGGCAAGATACCTGGATCTGCACTATGATTCCCCGGAACAAAGTGGTCCAACCTGTATTTCCTGAGGAGGTAGCGTTATGAAACAATTGATCGCACAGCCCCTGAGCAAGGAGCGTTTTGAAAAGTACGGCGAATACATGAACCTGCTGGATGATGAGGCATTGTCCAGGAAATCCATTTTCCCCCAGGGCTTTTTCGCCGATGTGGTGAAGCTGGACTTCGGAACCACCACGCTGCCCACGGTTTCCGTCTGTAAGGTGACCAAACAGGAGCGCAATGTCATACGGATGCTGGAGGCCCATAAGTTCACCTGCGAGGGTCTGCTGCCTCTGGACGCGGATGTGATCATCTTTGTTGGCACACCCCTCCCCGGCAGGAAATTCAGCGTGGATACGGTAGAGGCTTTCCTGGTTCCCAAGGGCACTTTTGTGAAGTTAAATCCCCTGATCCTTCACGGCACCCAGTTCCCTGTGAATGCGGACAGCGCCCACATCCTGTGTATGCTGCCTGGCAGAACCTTTATGAACGACATGATGATGGAAACCCTGGCGGAGGACGGCCAGGCGGTCGTCGTAGCCCCGTGACAGGACCTTCCGCTGATGGGCCCCCAGGCCCATCAGCAGAAGGTATCGGGAGAATTGTCTGATGAAAAGAATACAAGAGTCTCAAAAACGGTGGCTGCAGTTGTTCCGTACCAATGTGGCGTATTGGGTGGCGGCTGGAATCTGCGCCCCCTTTCTTTCCGCCTACTATAAATCCATTGGCCTGACCTCCTCCCAGATCGGCGTCCTGTTTGCCGCCAGTCCGATTTGCGCCATCTGCATCCAGCCCCTCTGGGCCTGGGTCAGCGACCACAGCGGTAAGCGGAAAACGATCCTTGCCGCACTGGCGGTATGCACCGCGGCGGCGTCCTTGCTGTACTATGCTGGAAAGAGCTTCGCGGTCTGTTTCTTCGCGACGATGGTCTTGTCCATGTTCAGTTCCGCGCTGCTGCCGCTGTGCGACGCGATTGTCATAGACCGGGCGGCAGCCTATCAGTGCAATTTTGCGACCATCCGTATCGGCGGAACCTTGGGGTTCGCGCTGATCGTTTTTCTGGCGGGATTTCTTCTGGAGCGACACCCGTCGCTGCAGTTTCTGCTGTCCTGCGGCGCCTACCTTGTGTTTGCGCTGGTGGTCTTGCGGATTCCCATGGACGGAGGGCAGGAGAAAGCGCCGAAGTCTGTGGGGCTTTCTTCTGCCCAGAAAGGGATCTTCGTGAGCCGTGAGGTGGCTTTTGTCCTGCTGTTTGCCTTTGTGGAATCCGTTGGCCTGGGTTTTTGCGGCTCCTTCACTGGTGTGTATGCCGTGGAGCTGGGCTATTCCCAGCGGCTGATCGGGATTCTGAGCTGTGTCTCGGCTCTGAGTGAGGTGCCGATCCTGCTCTATGCGCGGAAGCTGACGAAACGGTTCGGGGAGATCCCCCTGTTGGCTTTCTCTGCTGTAATGACCAGTCTGAGGCTGTTCCTGGTTGGTTTGGGAGCGGTACCCACCATGGTGGGGGCGCAGCTGCTCCAGAGCGTCACCTATATGACTACCTATTACTGCTGTACCCAGTATATCAGCTCCCATGTCCGGCAAGGGAAGATGTCTCAAGGCCAGAGTGTGCTGGCGGCGGTCCAGGCCGGTTTGGCGTCGGTGTCGGCCAACCTCTTGGGCGGACAATTGGTGGATCGGGTGGGTACCCGCGGCGGGTTTCACGCAATGGCGGCGTTTGTACTGGCAGTCTCGCTGCTGGTTATCGGGTCGTATATGGTCTACAGCAGAAGAAAAGGAGCTGCGGATGAGAAATTTTCTGCGATATGACGGACCGTTGGGCCGGTTTCTGAATTCTGTAGCAGACATGGTCCTGCTGAATCTGCTGTGGCTGCTTTGCAGTTTGCCGGTAGTTACCATTGGCGCGTCCACCGTGGCACTGTATACGGTCAATCTGCGATACCCGGAAGATGACAGCGGCCTGGCAAAATTGTTTTTTTTAGCCTTTCGGAATAATTGGAAGCAGGGAATGGCGGCAGGTCTGATCTTCCTGGCAGCGGCAGCGGCGTTGATCCTGGACTTTAGAATTGTGGAGGGTCTGTCTGACGGCTGGCAGGTGCTGAAGGCAATCCTGTGGGCGGCGGTGTTCGTGTGCCTAATGGTGTATGTGTACACCTTCCCGCTGCTGGCCCGCTATGATCAGACCTTGGGCAAAACCCTCCGGAACGCCTTACTTCTGGGCCTGTGCAATCTTCCCGCGACGCTGCTGGTGATGCTTCTGCATGCGCTCCCGGTGGTGGCAGTGGTACTGAATCCGGAGATGTTCGTCAGCTTTGCTCTGCCTTTCCTGACTTTTCTGGGGCCCAGCATTCTATTCTTCCTGAGCGCCCAGGTTATGAAGCGGGTCTTTGCCAGGTATCCTGCGGGTGAGAAAGGCTGAAGGCCCGTCCTGCGCGGCTTTCGCAAATGATTGTCTATTACAGCGGGCGAATGCTTCGCAAAACCATAAACCGCTGTAAAACCAAAAGATATGCATCGGTCTCCGGCTGTGCGGACGTCGGGGACCTTCGGATAAGGAGGATGCTTTCCTATGCGTAAATCATTCCGTTATGACGATGTGCCGATACTGGAAACCACTTCCGGCAAGCTGAAGGGCTGCTTCTATGACGGCACATATATTTTCAAGGGCGTTCCTTATGCCTATGCTGATCGGTTCCAGATGCCCGTCCCCTCCGAGTGGACGGGTGTCAAGGATGCCACCTCCTATGGCTACGTCTGCCCCTTGATGACCCAGGATAAGCCAACCGCGGAGCTGCTGGTGCCGCACCGCTACTGGCCTATGGACGAGCACTGCCAGAACCTGAATATCTGGACCACTGCACTGGATAGGGAAGCGAAAAAGCCCGTTATTGTCTGGTTCCACGGGGGTGGATACGCGGCCGGTTCCTCCATCGAGCAAGTGGCCTATGATGGCCGCAATATGTGCGTGGAGGGGGATGCGGTGGTGGTTTCCGTAAATCATCGGCTGAACATTTTGGGCTACTTGGATCTGTCCCCCTTCGGTCAGAAATATGAAAACTCCGGTAACGCTGGTCACGCGGATATGGTAGCGGCGCTGCAATGGATTCATAACAATATCGCCCTCTTTGGCGGCGATCCGGAGAACGTGACCATTTTCGGCCAGTCCGGCGGCGGCATGAAGGTGGCGGATCTGATGCAAATCCCGGCGGCGGACGGCCTGTTCCACAAGGGACTGATCATGAGCGGCGTAAGCGATGCCACCATGATGCCCTCCTGTCAGGGAAACGGTGAAAAGATCGTGGGGGCTATGTTGGCGGAACTGGGTCTCACCGACGCCGATGTGGAGGCGCTGGAGACACTGCCTTATCCGGAGCTGGTGAGGGTTTATACCAAGGTCATGCCGGGCGTTGCCGGGACCGGGGCTTATGTGGGCGGCATGCCGCAGGTCAACGATTGGTTCCTGGGCAACCCCCTGCAGTACGGCATGCGCTCCCACGGCTATGAGATCCCCCTGATGATTGGCTCTGTCTTCGGCGAATTTGCTTTTGCCCTTCCCACTTTCGACAAAACCGCCCTGACAGAAGCGGAAACGACCCGGATGGTGGAGACGGTCTACGGCGAACATACCCAGGTGGCCCTTGCGGCCTTCGCCAAAGCATATCCCGGCAAGCATCCTGCCGATTTGCTGATCCTCGACCGGATTATGCGGCAGCCATCCAAGAAGCTGGCAGCCATGCACGCCCGGGGGCAGAAGGCGGGGACATATCTGTACAACTTCACCCTGGAGTTTCCATTGCTACACAAGATTGCCTGGCATTGCTCGGACATTCCTTTCTTTTTCCACAACACGGATAAGGTAGAGGTTTGCTCCATCCCCGGGGTCACAGAGCGGCTGGAGACACAGATCTTCGGCGCCTTCCTGAACTTTGCCCGGACCGGAGTGCCCAGCCAGGAATCTTTGCCCGTCTGGCCGACGGTCACGCAGCAGGAGGAACCCACGATGATTTTTGACACAGAGTGTCAGGTGCGCCGTAATTACGACGATGAATTGCTCATGCTGATAGACAGCTGTCTGCCTGCTGTTAATTTGATGGATATGATGGAGACGCAGGATATGCAGCATTAATTGTGTTGGTTCTTTTTCAAAAAGAAGAATCTTTCTGAGGTCGGTTTCCTCTTTGGCCTTAGTAGAAGGAATATAGAGATTCAGTACATGGCGCAGCTGACAATATAACGCTGTCCGTTCTGTGCTAAAAATGGTCCCTGCTGGTGATCTCGTCACACAGCAGGGACCATTTTAGGTTTTTCCCATGGAACGCATCCACAGCATCGCTAATTGCATCCCGGAATGTCTCATTCGATTATCCGGGAGCAAGTGGAATATGTGTGTTCAATTGTATCCACAAATCTCCTGGACAGGTGTGGATAACGTGCCATACGTTCTCCCTCACTTCAATTTATATTTCTTCTCTGCCCCTCTTCCGACAACGTCAATAAACCCATTCTCGCGCATCTGACGGGCAAGCAGGTAGGCTCTCGTCTTTTTTACATTCAAGAGCTCCTGTAAATCCTCGTCGGTCATTTCGCCATACTCCGCCAAGTAATCTATGACCGCTTTCATCTGAGGTGTAATGGTAGTAGGCGCTTTTTCTGCGGCTTTCGGCACGCGCTCAGAAGCGCTGTCGCAGACATTCCTATTTGGCAGCACAATCCGGAAAGCATTGGGTGTTGCCGCAATGCTGGGCTGAACGGGGCAATCTTCATAGAGCTTGAAAATCCGGCGGATGCCCGTGCCGTAGCTTTCAATCAGGCGCAAGCGATGGAAAATCTCTGCCAGTTTTTGATTCCGTGGCTGAGAAACACCGATTCGAATATCCTCTACAGAAAGGCCGGGAAGGAGACCGCCCAGGGAAATAACCTCCATTTTGCTGTCGTTTACATTGATGATGCTGCTGCCGCTAAAGCTATAATCCCGATGCACCAGTGCGTTCAGCAATGCCTCGCGGATGGCTTCTTCCGGATAGTCCTGCTTATCTGTACGGACAATACCCTTGATAGTAGAGACGGTCTTATTACACAGCGCCAGATAGTTGACCGTGTTTTCAAACTGCTTAAAAATCGAGCCGCCAAACTCCCTGCTATCCCGAAACTCCGTGCAGGATTCATCGTTAAATACGGCAATTTTCGTTGTGTGCGGGCATTGGTCGGAAAGGAGAAGTGCAAGGTTTGTAAAAACGCCGTTTTTTGTAATTCCCAAGGCCCGATACTTCTCCGTCGAAAATTCAACGCCGTATTGCTTGAACGCAGCCTTGGCCGCCTCAAAAGTCAAACTCTGTTCCAAACAGCGATCATCCTCAAAATTGTCGCCGTCCGATTCCTTGATCATCCGGCGAATTTGCTCCGGGGATGCCGGAACACTGGATGCGCCTTGGCGAACATAGACACCACTTGGCTTCATACCCTTGGACTTCAGATAGTAAGGTTTATAACTACCCTCGCCGACTTCGATCTGGATCACCTTGCTTTCCTGGAGCACATACCGCACGAACATGGTAACATCCGGTGCAATGGCATCCCGGATACCATTGGTCAGGCGGGTGTAGGTTTCATCTACATTGTCAATACCGGTCACATTCCCGTGATCGTCAATGCCAATATAAATTACACCGCCGTCCGTGTTTGCAAAGGCGATAACTTCTTTATAAATATCATCGACCAGCTGAGATTTATACTCCGTGCGCTCACTTTCATATTGCATAGATGACACCTCCGTTCATGGTTGGCTCTATTATACACATATTTTCACATTTTTCAATACCGCGATATGAAAATTCACTTTATTCATATTTCAAACGTGAATGAATGTGATTGAAATAAGATATATGGCACAGATGACGTGTGAAATGCCCCCAGGAGGTGACGTGCAAATCATCTCCCGGGGGCTTCTTCCAGTGCTTTACGATTTCAGCTTATCATCATTGTAATCATTCTTGTCATTTCTTAATCACAATGTGAAAAGGAAATACTTGGGATGCCGCTTTTTGCCGCGTCAATTTCAATGCGGCAGCTTCCCGGATTGGACGTGGTGATTGGTAGGCTTTTCCGGAATTGTCAGCTTTAGCCCTCCCTCATCCGGCAATGGCCTCAAATACCGTGCCGCAAAGCTTTTCACGGCTTATATCCGCAGTACTCTGCTATTTCTTTTTTCTCCTGGGTACATTGCAAAAGGCAAGTACAGTTTCTTTCACCTTGTCTTGTGGGGCAGTTTCATTTTCACAAGTTCCCCCAGCGCTCCATGTATTTCATGCGGTGAAACAGATCCGCAATAACCGGATTTCTCCAGGCGAATAAATCTTCAGCTAATTGCGGAACCTTTTTCTATTTTACGATTTCAGTCTATAGATTCGATTTCGATTTCCGCCTTCCGTCGATACCGCTCCGTCCTCTACCATTTCACCAAGAAGCTGTCTGGCCCTTGCACTCTTTACACCAAGCATCACAGAAATATCTGCACACTTTGCAAAAGCATGGTCTGTTAGATATTCCAATATTGCTGCCTTTTGACTTGCTGTTTTCACGTTTTTGATTTTATCGCCGTCATTTATCGCTGCTTTTTTATCGCCATTTTGATTTTTTGTCAGCGATAACGATAATACGGTTCGATCCGGCTCCGCGGATTCCGCAATGACGGGTTCTTCCCACCCCTGCGCTCGCCAAACCCGGAAAATATTTGGGATGCCGCTGCCGGCACGTTCACCAATATCAATCAGGTTAAACATTTTCAGCATAGTCCCGTTTCTGGGGTCGGATACACCGCCGCTTTTCGCCGCGTCAATTTCAATTCGGAAGCTTCCCGGATTGGACATAGTGATTTGGTTTTTTCGTTTGATAATCACAAGCCCCTGCCGTCCGTAATAATCCGCATTGACCAGGCAATTCGCCAGCGCCTCCCGGAGTGCCTGATGAACAGCCGTATCGTCTATCCGAACGCCGCCCTCCATTCTGAACGGCACCTTGATATCCTGCGTCAGTTTGTTGTATACCCGGAAATAAAAATCATACACATTGCCGCTCCAATCTCCGGAAGAGGAAATGATTCGGTCTGTCCACCGGGCATCGGAATCGTATTGTTCCTGATAATCCAGGAAATACGTATTAAACTCCCGCACAATGTCGTACTCGTTCCCGAACATCAGAAGCCCCGCAGAGGTCGGGTGCTTTTTTCCGTCAGAGCCAATCCCAATAGCACCCAATTTCAGCAGGAAATCCTCATCTTCCAAAGCTTCCCAGACGTGCCCCGGACGGGACAGGCGCATTCTTTGCCGGTAGCTTCGGATGCTCTCGCTGTTGAATACGGTCATGTCCATTTCGTTCAGCACCAGCATATCCTGGGTCTTCACGGAAGCATCCCGGACCATGGCCTGAAATTCTTCCTTGGTGCAGCGGTAGTCACCTTCCCCATTCCGGCGATAGGTGCATAGCGGATTTCCGTCTACATAGACAGGTCGGTATGAACGCTCAGCCCGAGGGACGTTAATGACTACGATATGGTTACCATCCACATCTTGAACAAAAACATCTTTGGAAGAAAGCACATTTACGCTGGTCTTATTTGGGTTGTTGGCAATGTTCCAGAATTCTTTTATAAGTTTGTCCGGGTCAGGCAAGTCGATTGCATGAAAGGATTTGTCAGGCATTTCTTCCACACCCAGCAAAATGATTCCACCGTAGGTATTTGCAAACGCAGAGTAAGTCTGCCAAATGCTCTTTGGCAGACCGCCCAGCGCTTTCTTCGCCTCAATACGGTTGTTCTCCCGGTACTGCTCTAATTTAGAAAAGTCAATCATGGTTGTCCCCCTTTGGTCTTCCACAGAAATCTGCGCTCTGTCCAAAATCGTTTTTCTAATTAACCATATCATACCATATAGCGGCATCCGTATGCAATGGATTTTTCAAATATAGCAAATTCGGTCAGCGTCGAAAAAGGTTTTGTTTTTGGCCGACAGAGAAGCATTTTACAAATGCGCAGCCAGAACAAAGTTCTGATCTTGGGGATTGGGGATTTTGCCCCAACAAGCAAATTGCGTCCGGGTAGCACCCGGACACTGCTTGCCGGTAGGAATGCCCGGCAGATAATAAGTGCTCCATTGGGCTTCATAAGTAAAACATGGCATTCGCATCCAGCGTTTTTTTTCGTTCCTTCCAGTCCGGCATCAGCATAGAAAGAAAGTCGTAGAAGTTTTTGGAGTGATTTGGATGAATAAAATGGCAAAACTCATGCATTACGACATATTCAATACAGTTTCGGGGGGCTTCCAAGAGCCGTTTGTTCAGCGTAATGATCCCTTCCTTCGGCAAGCAAGACCCCCATCGTGTATCCATGCTTCGAATCCGCAGGGTAGGTGCTATGACTCCGTATTTTTGGAATACCGGGTAAATTGCGTTAACAATTTCTCTAAAAACGATTTTGCATTCCCGGTCAAAAAATCTCATAACCATCCGCTCTTTTTTGGAAAAATCCTGCGGATCTTTGACCTCAAGGAATAAGTAGACCCCATCCGAATACACCTGGTTCTTACTTGCCTGCAGCACTTTCAGGCGCAGGGCTCTGCCCTGAAGATAAAAGGTCTCACCGCTGACATATTGCTTTGGCTGTAGTTTATACTGTTCCTGCAACGCAAATTTCTTTTGTGCGTTTAGAATAAACGCCGCTTTGCTTACCAGAAACGCATCTATCTTTTCCGCCGGAACCGCCGCATTGGCAGATACATATACGCTTCCGTTTTTTCGCACATGAAGATTGATATTTTTGACATTTTTTCGTTCCAATGAATATCTCAGCGTTTTTTCGCCTATCTGGATTGCCCTGAAGGTAATATCTTCCGGCATGATTAAAACCTCCGCAGGGCAACGGTTTTCACATTCTCAATGACCTTATCGATCAAATCAAATGACAATACCAGTCCCCGGCTCTTTTCATACGCATAGAACAGATCGTCAATATCCTGGGAAATCCGATTGTGGATTGTCTGGTTATTGGTCCAGTCTACGCAGCTGTGCTTCGCAATAATCGCCGTAATTTCTTCAGCAATCTCTGCCGCAAAATCAGGGGTCATTCCCTCGACTTGCGCATCATCGAACAACGCCGTTATTACACCATAAAAAGCCTGCGCGTGAACATTGTGCTTAATCCGTTCCGGATAGCTGACAGAGCTCTTTCCGGAACGGTAATCTTCCAGAATGCTCCGCATCTTTGCCAAATACTCCGCCTCGCTGATAACCTTTTCCTTGTATTGATCCAGTGCATCCTTAATCCGCTTGGAGAAGCTATCATAATATGCAGGATTCTCCTCGTACTTTGCGCTGATGCTTTTCGACAGCCTACTGGTGATTGCATCCGCCTTCGCATGCAAAGAGCCCAATTCTTCCAATTCCTGTTCAAAATCATCCTTATTCAGAATGTCAACCGGACTGGTAATCTGCTTCAGACCGGCAACAGACAAATGCGTGTCCAAAAGGTTCTGCATCAGAGGCTCGTACTCACTGTTGTCGATGGCATCGCAATAGCGAATTTTTACACTGCGCCGCACCTTGGAGAAAAACACAAAACAATCCTGGTACTTTTTGCGTTCTTCTCCTGGAAGTGCGGCATAGACCTGTTCTGAATTCAGCGCAAGGTTTAGTGCTCTGCCAAAAGCACACAGAAGGTTATAGAACTGTTCGCGCCTCTTTTCGTCTGCCAGAGCAACTTCCACTGCTTCTGTATCGTCCAGATTCTTAATATCTGTAAATATGTCTATGAGATTGGTATAGGCCGTTCTCAACTGTCCCAGCGCTTCCAGAACATCGATGACAACGCCCCTCAGGTCTCCACTCTCAAAGTTTTCCAGTCCGGCACCGCTGTACATATCCATAGCGGCATCCAATTTCTGAATCAAGCCGCGATAGTCCACAATCAGACCGTACTCTTTTCCATCGTGAAGTCGATTGGTTCTGGCAATCGCCTGCAGCAGGCCATGCTCTTTGAGTTCCTTATCGATGTACAGCACCTGACAAATAGGCGCGTCAAACCCGGTCAACAGCTTACTGCACACAATGAGAATATCAATCTCACCGTCGCAAAATTTGTTCTTCATGGCTTCTTCGTAAGTGTCAGCATCGCCATACTGTTTCATCATCTTTTCCCAGTATTCGATAACCTCATGATCGGTGCCTTCATCGATGTCATCCACACTTTCCCGCATATCCGGGGGAGAAATGGCAACCGCACAATTCAGGTCACCAAACTGCTCAAAGCATTTCAGATAGCGAATGGCATCCCGCTTATAGTTGGTAGCCAGCATGGCCTTGAAGCCTGTATCCTTGAAGCCAAGGATAAAATGATTGTTGATATCCAGCGCAATACGTTTGATTCTGGCATCTGTGGAAGTTAGCCTGCGGATGCTGCTCCATTTCCGGCGCAAATCCTCTTTCTGAGGATCGGTCAGTCGTTTCGTGGTCTGCCGGAACCACATATCGATATTTTCTTCATCTACCTTCTGTTCTACAAATCGTCCTTCATAAATCAGGGGAACAACCGCGCCATCTTCCACGCCGTCCTGGATGGTATACTTATGGATGAGCTTGCCGAATTTGGTCAGAGTGTTCTTTTCCCGCTTCATAAGCGGTGTCCCCGTGAAGCCGATATAGCAGGCATTGGGGAATACGGTACGCATTTTGGCAGCCATGGAGCCGTAGTTGGAGCGATGGCTTTCGTCAATGAGAACGAATACGTCCCTGGAAGTATTTCTCGCCGCCAGACGTTCTGCCGTGTTGAATTTATTGATGATGGTGGTGACCACATCCGCTTTCCCGTTCGTCACCAGTTCCACCAGATGCCGCCCGCTGGTTGCCCGGGCAGGATTCAGCCGGGTGTGGGAAAAGGTTGCCGCAATCTGACCATCCAGCTCTTTTCGGTCGGTCACAATGACCACACGGGGATTGCAATCAGCAAGCACCATCAGAATGTACTTGGCCAGCATCACCATGGTCAGGCTTTTCCCGCTGCCCTGGGTATGCCATATCACGCCGCCCTGGCGATTCCCACGGCTATCCTGCTGCGCAACGGTTTTCATGATCTCCCGAATGGCAAAATACTGCTGATAGCGGCAGATTTTCTTCACGTGGGCATCGAACAGGACAAAGTAGCGGGTCAGCTCCGTCAAGCGCTCCTGGCGAAACAGGGAGATGATATTCCGGTCTTGTTCCGTAGGGACTCTGTCTGCCACAAACTGCGCCAATCCGGAATCCAGGAACGCCGTGTCCTGCTCTTTCCATACGCTCCAGAACTTTTTGGGAGTACCTGCCGTAGCGTATTTTACGGTATTTTTGTTGGTTGCCATGACGATTTGGGCATACTTGAACAGCTGGGGGATGTAATCCGCTTGCTGGTTGCGGATCATCTGCTCCACGGCCTGCTCCACGGGAATATGGGGTGCTTTGCACTCAATCACCGCGAAAGGAATGCCGTTGATAAACAGGACAATGTCCGGACGGGCATTATGAAGCTTATCCTGGCTTTCTACAGCGAATTCTTCTGTCACATGGAACAGGTTGTTCTCCGGATGCTCCCAATCTATGTATTTCAGGTTGAAGCTGAGAGACTTTCCGCCGCCCACAGTTTCCGGGTAGCTTTTGCCCAGCAGCAGAGCGTCATAGATCTTTTCGCTGGTGCGCACCAGACCGTCGGTCAACGGTTCGTCCAGCTCCTCCATGGCCCGCTCAATATTGGCGGCAGAGAATTCGTTTTCCGCGCCGGCATAGCTGTAACGGTTCAGCTTGCGCAGCTGGCCCCGGAGGATGTCTTTCAGCAGCACATGGTATCTGCTGCCCCGCTGCTTTTCGCAGTCCTTGGGGGAAATATAGGTGTATCCCATGGACTGTAGAAGTTCAATGACCGGTTTTTGGCTGGCACTGACTTCCAGATAGGCGCTTTGCTCCATGGTGCAACCTCCTTTCGGTCTTGTTTCAAAATGCGCGAATAGCGGGGCGGGGAAGCCTGTCTCACATATTTCTTACTCATTCGCCAGGTACTTTCCACCTGAAACGATTTCAACCAGCTTACCCTTTGAGTAAACTACTGTCTGTTTTGAAACAGGGTCATATATGAAATAGTTTTCCTTTGATACAGTCTCTTTGTTAATCGCTGCCATGAATCCCGTAATAAAACATTCAAATTCTTCTTCGGAGAGGCCAGCTGGCAGAATGGCATGGAAGTTTCCTGCTGTTAGATGAATATTGGGAGCCGTATCCTCAATAATCTCATGCTTTTTGATTGTTGCCATTCCTCTGCGTTGGATGATTTTACACAGTTGTTTCCCTATTCCTTTGATTACTTCATATACTGCGTTTCCTGCCGCGCCATAAGCAATGGTTTGCACAATAGCGTTTGATAAAAACAACTGAATTTGTGGAAAGAAAACCTCAATTCCGCCGATAACATAAGATGGATATTCATGTACTACCAACTCTGCATCGATTTTTTTCAGTTCTGCCTCAATTGTAAAAATATCTTCTGGCAGCACTTCTCCTTGGAGTGTATTTATCAAAACAGTACCCTTGGTTTTGCTTCGATTCATTTTATAACCCTCACGCTTCCTGTCAGCAAAAGCTGCATTAGAGCTTTTTTCTTTCTCTTTTCTTCTTCCAGCTTACGCTGATGAAGGGTGATAAGGTGGTCGAGGTTTTCGAAAAAATGACCTATTACTTGTTGTTCTTTCTTCTGCGGAACTAATATGTCTTGAACATCCAAATCGCTTTTATTTAGATTCCCAATTGCTCCATTTCCACCCGAAACATATAAATCAATAAATCTTTTATACCAGCTTGAACTCATAAAAGCGTTGGCAAAATATGGTTCATCAGAAGTTCCAAGTAGCATAAACCCTCCATGAACTGTAGAATTACCGGAGAATTCACTAATTATGGCGTGTTTTCCTACTAATCTTGAAGAACCGTTTGCTGCCGTAATGAGAATATCGTTTTCTTTTGCGAAGTCGATATTGACTGCATTTTCATCAACAAATACATCATCGGGTTTTAACACAAAATGTCCCTCGTCAATGTTTGACGAGCGCAAAACCCTAACACCTTTTTCCCTAATGTCGGTAGGCTTATATGTTAAACCTCTACGGGTTTCAACCAATTCTGAGAACTTACGCTGTTCCCAAGGGTCAGTAAATCCCTTAAAGCGGATTTCTGGCACAGTCTTACCTTTCTTTGGAAACATTTTTTCAAGGAAAAATCGCTTTACTTTCATAATTTCTTCGATTTTTTGTTGCTCCAGTTCAATAACCTTGTCCTGCGTGGTAAGGATTTCGGCAATTTTCTTCTGCTCTCTGGCTGGTGGAAGAACGCACGGAATCGGTGCAAACGACTCCCAATACAATCGCAGACGGAAATCGGTCACACCGTAGGACTGCCGATGGATGGTGTGCACCATGCGATTTGTTTTCATGTAATAATCCATAAACAGCGGGTCAACCATATCATTCGGCTTGGCAACAACATATGCAGGACTGACCATGCCCTCCGTCCGCACAGATCCAATTGCCCCTTGCCATGCACGCATCATATTGAATACCAGGTCACCCACCACAGCTCTTTTGTACTGAGACTTATCCTCAATGCGTTTAAATCTTTTGGGAAGATCCTTTTCGCCTACTTCTCCGTCCGACACGCCGGAATGAATGGATACCATCAGGAGCGGCAAACCTTCTTTTCCTGGCTCTTTTCTTTCGGTATAAATATCACCCAGTACATTTTCTACCCAGTCTTCCGGACATATACCGGCCTTCGTCCGCTTATACCCCTCCGGCACGATTCCGCGCCGGATTTGGTCTATTCTTTCTTTTACTTCTGACGTCATGCTGTTACCTCAGCAGTTTGCTTCTTATCAACCATCTCTTGTTCCTGCATTAGATGTGCTGGCGGATTCAGCCGTTGCCATTCTAATTCAACAACTTCTTTAATTCTGTCAACCGGATGTACAATCGTCAATCCGCTATTTTCAGTCTGAATCATGCGAGCTTCTCCTGTTTGCTGGCTAATTAGTGTATCCCGGTATGGCAAATACGCACTCAAAATTCCAATTAGGTTTGCATTGCTATTTACAGGCGTTCCAGTAATAGCAATATGTTCCGGGCGGCTGACTATCGGCCCTCCAGAATTTCCCGGGAATGTTTGTGCATCCACAAGGAACAGAGGAGTTCCTTGCTTCAGAATAAATGCATCCATAATTCGAGAAATACAACCCAGTCTGCATATAGGAGTCTTGATATCTTCTACCAGATTCATAGGAAATCCTAAAGCATACACAAGACTGCCCTCTTCAACGCCCGTCTCTTTCATCTGCTCCAAAGTTAGTGCATGGTCTTCAAGATCAAATGCACCCCATATGGATTTATCGTTTAATAACGTCTCTGGCCTAATTTGAAATGTCAAGATATCGGAGCCTTCATTTGGATGTGACGAATACATTGGATTTCCCTTATCATCAAACAGATTAATTGGATAGTCTTTGACAAAAGATTCCCCAAACGAGTTAAACCTCACGTAGATTTTAGATTGGCCCTGAATTACGTGTTTATTGGTCACAATATAGTATGTAGAAACCGTAGGGAGATTCAGATCTTTTCTAGCAACAATAAATCCCGTTCCAATCCAGTGCTTTTTATTCTCTGACGTGTCTACCCCCAACGCAACTACAGCATTCATAAAACTCCCAGGAATAATAGCCATAATACATTTTCTCCCTTCTCTTATTTGTAGATGGCAATAACCTCAACTTTCAACACTGGTCCCTCGATAGAAATCTTATCAAGTCCAACAGATTTTCCCTCTGCAGTCATTTGACGGCGCATAGTTCTGGGCAATCGGATAAAGTCTTTCAGCGGATCAAAGATTTCAACATTATCCTTTCTGATCATACCCACCGCTTTGCAAAGTATGTACACATCCTGATCAGCATAATCCTCAAGGTTAGCATATTCTTCATTAAGATATTTTGCATTGAGTTTTCCAGCAACTGAAATATCATCGAACTCAACCACAAACGGAATATCAGCAGATGCATTGCCCAGAATACTTTCCAGTGCTTCCTGCTCAGCATTAGATGCCGTTGTCACCTGCCCTATTAGCATGGGCATAAAGCGATCAACTAAATTAACTGCGTCAAATGCCTCTGGTATTTCAAAGCTGCTGCAAAGCCAAATCAACTTCATTGCTGGGACTGATGCTAGATCATAGTCATCATTCAGCACACAATCAAAGAAGTCCTCTCCTTCAAATCTGCTAAGGTTAGTTTCAAAATGGTCATAGTCGATGTTGACATCGTTTATGAATTCACGGTTTACGCTCATCTCAGTCGCTGCGTTTACCGCAATTGCTTTGATGGTTGTCGCAATGCCTGCGGTATGTTTCTGTGTTATTGTCTTGGGCTTTTCCGATTTCCCACCATCAATCTGGCACTTATATGTATATAACTTATCGGTATCCAAGTAAACAAAACTTCTAAACATATTTCCTCCATCAATTTCTTAGTCGCCAGCATTCCTATTTTCCGCTCCATCCAGCCACCGGCAAACCCGTTTTGCCAATTCCTTTTCGCCCTCCCGCAGAAGAACGTATGCAGGAATATGTCGGCTCACATATTGGAGCTGTATCCGGATCTCCAGATCCGTAATTTGTTCCAGTGGTACGCCATTTACCACGCGCACCCCATCGCCCCAGATACCGAAGGCATCGATCTGGCTTCCATATTCTCGGATCATGTCTTGCAGGCAGGCCATGGCCTGTCCCCGTTCAAAATTGCGCAAGGCATTTTCACAGCGGGTGATATTGTTGCAGTCTCTCGCAAACTCCGCCGCAGTTTTTACCTGCTCCAGGGCTTTCTCATATTCGCTTTGATACATTCTTCCACCTCCGTTTTTATCATTGGAAACTGATTGGAATTCCCAAGCAGTTCCTCATCTGTGGTTTTATTTCTCCTTGAGTTTTTTACGCTCAACCTCACGCTCAATCTGCTTTACGCTTTTCTCAGGTGTTGGCAAATCTTCCGGCATAGTACCGCCCAGTTCCTGGATGGTCTGGCGAACCTTGCGCCCCACATCATAGTGGGCCTGATTGGCGGCAGCTTTTCCCTGAATATTCTCCCGGCGCAGCTTTTCTTCGGTCTGGGTTGCGCGGAAGAGATTTGCTGCCAATTCCGTACTTCCCATATGATCCAGAATTTTCTCGCTCTTTTTCAAGCCTTTTCGGGCATGAATTTCCTTGACTCCCAGGCCGCCGTACAATCCCTGATATCCTTTGTTCTGAAAAATAGCATAGTCTTTCTGTTCAATCACACCGGCATCGTGCGCTGCATCCGCCAGAGCAATATTGTGCCGCTTCATCTCATTTCGGATAGCCAGTCGCTTCTGATCCTCGGATAGCTCTTCATAGTTTTCAATCAATTCCTGCTGCCGGGTTTTGACTGCAAAGTAAGTCTGGCCTATAGCGATAATCTCTTTCCGAGGATCACCGTTCATAACAATTAAGTAACAGGCATAGCGTGACAACGCAAAATCTTCAATCTCCCGAACACCGCCATTAGGCATAGGAGATGTTTTGACGGCATCGGCAAATTGTTCATCCACCTCATAACCGCTATTTTTACATGCAAGCTTTGCCCGCTCAATGGCATCCGAAAAGCGACGCCATGAATTGTATCCCAATATTGTCTGCAGCTCACGTGCAAGCCAATATTCCTGCCCATATTCATTAATATGCTTAATATCTTCAAATGTCTGGTCGCTGTATCTCATCAAATCCTGACTCATAAGCCCAACTCCTCCAAATACTTCGCCATCTGCGCCTGCACCTGTGCCAGCTCTGCCTCAATATTGGCAATGTTCTGCTTCACCTCGTCGATATCCACTGGCTCTTCCTCCTCAAAGGTGTCCACATACCGGGGGATATTCAGGTTGTAGTCATTGTCCGCAATCTCTTTGCGGGATGCCCGGTGGCTGTATTTCTCCACGTTTTCCCTGGCTTCGTAGGTATCCACGATTTTCTTGATATCGCAGGGTCGAAGAATGTTCTGATTTTTCCCCTTTTCAAAGTTCCCTTCTCCGGATGCATCAATGAACAGGACATCATCCCGGGTGCGTCCGGTGCGAAACACCAGAATACAGGCGGGAATGCCCGTACCATAAAACAGATTCGCAGGCAGGCCGATCACCGCATCCAGCAGGTTGCTGTCTACCAAAGCTCTTCGAATTTTTCCTTCACTGGCCCCGCGGAACAGGACTCCATGGGGCAGCACCACTGCCATTCTGCCATTGTTGCCGTCCAGACTTTTCAGCATGTGCAGCACAAAGGCATAGTCGCCCTTGGAACTGGGGGGAACACCAATGTCAAAGCGCTTATAGGCATCCATGGACGCAGTCATCTTCTCCTGCTTTTTGCCCTTGGCATCCAAGCCGGCATTTGCAAGGAAGCCACTGTCCCATTTATCCAAGCTGAATGGAGGATTTGCCACCACTACCTGGAAACGCATCAGCTGATCGTTCTTTAGATTCTGGGGATTGGACAACGTGTCGCCCTGCCAAATCCGGGCATCGTCAACACCATGCAGGAACATATTCATAGTGCATAGCGCCCAGGTCTGTGCATTCAGTTCCTGTCCATAAATCGCTACCTTGCCGCTGGGCACCTTCTTGTACGCCTTCAGCAGCAGGCCGCCGCTGCCGCAGGTGGGGTCATAAATTCGGTCATTCTCCTGAGGCTTCACCAGGGAGGCAACCAGTTCCGATACCTGACTGGGCGTGAAAAACTCACCGCCCTTCTTACCGGCATCAGAGGCAAAGTTGGCAATCATATACTCATAGGCATCGCCGATGATATCTGCAGATCCCAACTGGCTGGGACGGAGATCCAAGTCATGAAAATCTTCCAGCAAATTGCTGAGGGTCGCTTTTTTCTCCTTCATGTCCCCGAAATCCACCTGGGAATTGAAGTCAATGGCGCGGAAAACATTGCACAGCTTTCCGCTGTTATGTTCTTCAATGTGAGAAAGGGCTACGTTGATCTTCTGCCCGATTTCGTTGCTGTTGCGTTCGCTGTAAAGGAAATCAAAGGTGGACTCTTTATCGATTGAGAACCGCTCCCGGCTCATGGCGCGTTCCACACGTCGTTCATCACCACCATACTGAGCCATGTAGTTTTCACGTTTTTCTTTGGTAACATCGCTCAGATATTTCACAAAAAGCATGGACAGGATGTAGTCCTTATAGCGAGAGCTGTCAATCTTTCCCCGGAAGCTGTCACAGGCCTTCCAGAGGACTCTTTCAATATCTGCACGAGTTGTCATTTCAGTTACCTCTCTTCATTTCAGTAAATAGCTGGTTAATCATTAAATCGTAGTACTTTTCTTTTTCGGCTGCCAGCTCCGCCAAAAGTCGTGTTTCCCGATGAGCAAGCTCATTTAATTCTGCCAAAACCCTTTGGTGGGAAAGCGGAAACGCGTCCATCTCATAATCTGCAAAATAGCGAGGTTTCACTGACCCCAATATAGTGCTCACCGCACTCTCGGAAATTTGCCTCTTGGCCGACTGTGAGTTGATTAACCAGAAGAGGTATTCCGGGAGCAGCAAGTTTTTGTTTGCCCGAACCACAACAAAACTGGACGGGATTACATAGCCTTCTAGCCCCTCTGTAATCAACACAGCTGTATACGGGACGGTCAAACGAATGACAACATCCCCGGTATGCGTCAGGTATTCCGGATTCAGTGGTTCGACAGCATCAAATGTTTCACAAAGGGACGTGTCGATGCATCCGCTGGGATGAATGCTTTTTAGATTTAGCAAAGGGTAGCGGTATTCTGTTTTTTCTCGGGCTTGTTTTCTTCCAAGAACCAACCCGCTCCGAACCAGGGCCATATTTCCTAACTTCATTCTCAATTCTCCGCGTCTAGAGTGAAATTTAACATATTTCTAGGTAAAGCCACTTACGGACTTTACTTTACTTGTAGTATACACCATTTCTCACTGATTGTCAATACATTTTCTATGTCACGTGTGCAATTTAACACTATCTTTCAATAATTGGAATTGATGACAAATAAATCCGATGGTTTGTGAAATTTAAATTTCTTTATCAAGTATGTAAAGCCGTAAACATTGGCTGAGAAAACAGCCCTTTGTCCAAAACCACTTGCGTTAAATGTGCATATTTCTTATATTTCTCCCCTTCTAATCTCCAAACCACCCTCCGCACCAGACTCCGTCCCCCTCCACCCCATACCGCCACATTCCACTCCATACATAATCCCCCGCACCCAAGGGTGTCGTGAAATGCGACACCCTTCCACTTTTCCCCAGAAAAAATTATCCATTTCCAACTATTTCCCATATCTCTCTTGACAAATCACCTCCCTTTCTATATAATATATGAACATACGTTCTATTTCTTTTTAGGACAGCTGCCGGGTACCCGCCCCGAAAAGAGGCGTTTGCCTTTCCAGAATCGGCCTGCACCTGGCAAAAATTCAAAGGGTGTCGTAAAACGCGACTCCCTTTGCCGCAAGGAGGGATTTCCAATTGCCGGTGATTCGGGCAACGAAGGATAAGGATTTTACCGTCATGAGCATCCACCATCTCCGGGATACCCGGCTTTCTCTCAAGGCCATTGGGCTATTTTCCATCATTCTCAGTCTCCCGCCGGAGTGGAAGTTCTCCATTGCGGGGCTGGCTACTATTACAAAGGATGGAATCACCTCGTGACTAATGCATCACACCCCCTATTTTCCTGTACATGACAACTGAATATCGCAAACAGATTCTATCGCAGCCTGAGCGGCCCCGGTGATACCCTCAGGTTTCTGCTTAGCGCACAGGCGCATAAAGAGCTTTCATCCCGGGAAAACTAGGAAATGCACAGGGGGCTTACTATGGCAGAAAACAACGAAAACCATCCGAAACCAAACGAACAGACCATCCAGGCCACCATTCAGCAGCTGTGGCTGACCTATTATAACGACACGCTCTACACCAAGGGCCTGATTACGGAGGATCAGCGGAACCGTATGCGGATCAAAATCAAAAATCGGGCCACTTCCATGGAACGGTAGCTTGAAACCAAACGGGCGGCAATCCGGCGACGGGTTGCCGCTTTTCCCAGTCAATTCTGGGTTGTAAAGCTTCGCGATATGTGCTATCATAATTGCAGAACATGATACAACGAACTTTAGAGGTACACCATGGATATACACAACATACGGCAGCTTCTCCGCGCCAAGACCATTTATGACCTTCCTCTGCGGGTCACCTTCTATGCCCGTGTTTCCTCCGAATCTGATGAGCAGCTGAATTCCCTGGGCAATCAGATTGGCTATTACGAGGACTTCATCAAGAAAAATCCCGCCTGGACCTTTGTCCCGGGCTATATCGACGAGGGCATCTCCGGCGCTTCCACCAGGCACCGGGAGGATTTTAACCGCATGGTAGAGGATGCCGCTGCCGGGAAATTTGACTTTGTGATTACAAAGGAAATCTCCCGCTTCGCCCGAAACACTCTGGATTCCATTCAGTTCACCCGCCAGCTGCTGTCCAGCGGAGTTGGCGTATTCTTCCAGAATGACAATATCAACACCCTGGACGAGGATGCGGAACTGCGCCTTTCCATCATGTCCTCCATCGCCCAGGACGAGCTGCGGAAACTCAGCTCCCGTGTCAAATTCGGCCACCAGCAGGCCATCAAGCAGAGCGTTGTTCTGGGCAACTCCCGAATTTTTGGTTACACCAAAGACGATGGCCGCCTTGTCATCGATGAAACCCAAGCTCCCATGGTGCGGGAGCTTTTCACTCTCTATGCTACCGGAGCCTATTCCATGAAGCAGATCGAAAACCTGTTCTGGGAGAAGGGCTACCGGAACCTGAACGGCAAGAAAATCGCCCACACCACCATGTCCAATATGATTTCCAATCCCAAATACAAGGGCTACTACGTCGGCAACAAAGTCAAAGTGGTGGATATGTTCACCAAGAAACAGAAATTTCTCCCGCCGGAGGAATGGGTCATGTTCAAGGATGAAACCGGCCAGATCGTCCCAGCCATTGTCTCCGAGGAGCTGTGGGAAAAGGCCAATGCGGTTTTGCTGCGCAGAAGCGAGGATGTGAAAAACCGGCAGGGCATCTGCAATCACGCCAATCTGCTCACCGGCAAGCTCTTTTGCACCCACTGCGGCACCGCCTACTACCGCCGGGAGTCCAAGGACAAGCTGGGCAACCAAAACAGCAAATGGGTCTGCTCCAACAAAATCAAGTCCGGCGCGGATGCCTGCGATTCCTTCCCCATTTACGAAAAGGAGCTGGTGCCTCTGCTCTTTGAGGTGTTCCGGGACACCCGGCAGGCTTCCGCCGCCATGATTGCAGAATACGAGGGGATGTACCGCAGCATGACCTGCGACGGCAATCTGGAAAAGAAAATCGAGGAAGCCCAGGCAAACATTGACCTTGCCAAAAAGAAGAAGTCCAAGCTATTGGAGCTGGTGACCCTGGAGAGCATCACACCGGCGGATTTCAAGGCCATGACCGCCCAGTGCAACCAGGAAATCAAATCCGGCGAGCAGGTGCTCCTGGAGCTGAAAGACCAGCAGGAATCCAGCGAGGAGTTCCGTGCCAATATGGAGCACCTTCGCAAAGTCCTTCGGGAAGCGGAGAAGCAGTGCCAGACCGAGGCCATCACCAAGGATTTCATTGACATCTTCATTGACAGGATTTATGTCACTCCGGAGGATGATAACACTCTGCGGCTGGACATCAAGATTTTCACCGGCGATACCTGTGAAAAATACCTGGGGAAGCTAAAACGGCGGGCAAATCCCGAAGGTTCTACGGGTCACACGTTCAAGAAGATGATCGAGGCCTACGAGAGCGGCATGCAGTAAAAAAGCCCTCGCGGCAGTTTTGAAGCGGTAACGGCTGCGTTATCCGACAAAATTGCATACGCGAAGGCGGGAAACCGGGAAAGCGGCTTTGCTTTCCCGGTTTCTTGCATTTTGGGGCCTGCTGTGGTATGATAGCGGAAAACATTGGAAACGGAGCGGAAACCATGATTCAGGCAATTTCTTTCCAGGAGGGAAAGCATATTTTGGATACTTATCCCGGCAGTGTGCTGCTGGATGTGCGGACAGAGGATGAATATGCCCTGGAGCACGCGGCGGGGGCGAAGCTGCTGCCGCTGGATGACATTGAGGATGCGGACCTGTCGGAGATTCTGCCGGACAAGCAGGCAAGAATTCTGATCTATTGCCGCACCGGCCGCCGGTCGGCTTTGGCGGCTGCCCAGCTGTTTGACCTGGGCTATCCCCATCTCTACGACCTGGGCGGCCTCAACGGCTGGCCCTACGGCATGGAATATGGCCTGCTATAACGAGCAACGGGGACGATGCCAGCGCATCCCGGGTGCCGCCGGTCCACAAAAAATCCACAGCCGCTCCAAAGCAGGGGAGAAGCTGTGGATTTTTTCCCTCAGAATGTCACCGTGATCTTTGTACCCTTGCCCAGGGCGGAATCCAGGGTGACTGTGGCGTTGTGGATCTGGGCGATGTGCTTGACGATGGCGAGACCTAAGCCGGTGCCGCCGGTTTCCCGGGAGCGGCTTTTGTCCACCCGGTAGAACCGCTCGAAGACCCGGTCCTTGGCGTCCTCGGGGATGCCGATGCCGTTGTCCTCCACGATCCATTGGGCGTGGCCCGCCTCTTCCTTGGCGGTGACTTGGACGAAGCCCCCCTCCCGGTTGTAGCGGATGGCGTTCTGCACCAGGTTTTCCAGGAGCTCTTTCAATAGCTCCCGGTCACCCATGACCGTGGCCTCCCGGCCGAAGCATTGCAGGGTGATGCGCCGCTGCCGGGCGGGGACCTCCAGATCGCCGCAGACCTCCTTGGCCAGGCTCAGCAGCTCCACGCTCTGTACCCGGGCGGGGGCCTGAGCGCTGTCCAGCTCGGAGAGCTGGATGATGTCGTTGATCAGGCTTAGAAGCCGTGCGGCGTTCTTCCGGATTTCTCCGGCGAAGCGCAGCTGCTGTTCCCCGTCTACCATCTTGTTTTCAATGAGCTCGGCGTAGCCGGAAATGGCCGTCAGGGGGGTTTTCAGCTCGTGGGATACGTTGGCGGTGAAATCCTGGCGGCTCTGGGCGGCGGAGAGAATCTTCTCGTGCTGGCTGCGGATTTTCCGGGCGAAGGGCTCCAGCTCCTGATAGACAGGCTCCCGGGCGGGCTCGTCCAGGTGCTCGGCCATATCGTCAATGGGGGCGATCAGCTGGGCGGTGAGCAGATGGCCCAGCAGCAGGCACACGGCGAAGATCACCACGGCGATGATCAGCAGCACCGGCACCGCCGCCAAAAATACGGAGCTGATGGACCGGGCGTCCACCGCCAGCCGCAGCACCGTGCCGTCATCCAGCCGCAGGGCATAGTAAAAGGTGTTCATATTGAAGGTATCCGAGGTGCGGACGATCTCCCCCTCGCCGGTGTCCATGGCCTGCCGGATTTCCGGCCGGTCCGCGTGGTTGGGAAGGGCTCCGGCGTCGGCCTCATCGTCATAGAGCACGGTGCCGTCGGTATCTACCCAGGTGATGCGGACCTCGGGGTCTTGCAATTTGGGGGCATTGCCCCGGGTGAATTCGCCGCTCTGGCCCAGCAGGTGGGCCGTCAGCCGCAGATCCCGGCCCACCTGCTGGCGGAACAGGTCATAATAGACCTTGGTCACGCCGACGGTGGTGAGAATCAGGGCCACCAGGGCGATGAGCCCCAGGCGCAGATTGATTTTCTGCTTCATGAGATGGCCTCAGCTTTCCGGGGTGCTTTGCAGCACGTAGCCCACATTGCGGACGGTGCCGATTTGGCGGCCGCAGGGGCCAAGCTTCTGCCGCAGGGTCTTGATGTGCATGTCCACGGTGCGGGTCTCTCCCTCAAAGTCCGTGCCCCAGACGAAGCGCATAATGGATTCCCGGGACAGGACCATCTCTGCGTTGATCATCAGATACCGCAGGAGCTCATATTCCTTGTAGGTCAGCTCCACGCTTTTACCCTGGGCCAGTACGATCCGGCGGGCGTTGTCCAGCTGGATGTCCCCCACCCGGAGCTGCTGGGCGGTCTCCTCTGTGGAGCGGCGCAGCAGGGCCTTCACCCGGGACAGCAGCTCCAGCACGGAGAAGGGCTTTTTGATATAGTCGTCGGCCCCGTCGTCCAGTCCCTTCACCATGTCCATTTCCGAGGTTTTGGCGGTGACCATGATCACGGGCAGCCGCTTGGTGGCGGACTGGCTGCGCAGCCGCCTCACAATATCGCAGCCGTTTTCGTCCGGCAGCATTACATCCATCAGCACCAGGTCCGGCAGAATGTCGTTCAGAGCCCGGTAAAAGTCTGTGGCCCGGGCGAAAGCCTTTACCAGATAATTGCTGTTTTTCAGGGCAATGGTCTCGATTTCCCGGATGTTGTCATCGTCCTCTACTACATAGATCAGTGCCATAGTGTATTCCTTTCGTCATTCAGGGCAGGGGGTATTCCTTCAGCTTCTTGTCGTATTCCTGCCGGAACCAGGGGTCGCTGCCCTTGGTGGTCAGGTTCAGATATTCGTGGGTGTCGTATTCGTTGGCGTGGACCTCGATCAGGCAGACGGCCACATTGGAGCAGTGGTCCGATACCCGCTCGTAGCCGGTGAGCAGGTCCTCCAGAATGAGCCCTGCCTCCAAAGAGCAGGCACCCTTGCGCAGCCGGATAATGTGCCGCTGCCGCATCTCGATGCTCAGGGTATCGATGACCTCCTCCAGGGGCTCCACGGACCGGGCGCGGTCCGTATCGTCTGCAGCGAAGACGGAGACGGTCAGATCCAGAATGTCGCTGACGGCCTTGCCGTAGACGGCCAGCTCCTTCCGGCTGTCCTCGGACAGGGTCAGTCCCTTGTCTCGCAGCTCCTGGGCGGATTCGGCCACGTTGATGGCATGGTCCGAGATGCGCTCGAAGTCATTGATGCAGTGCAGAAGGATGGACAGCGTCCGGCTGTCTGCCTTGCTCAGGTCCTTGCCGGAGAGCTTGACGAGATAGGTGCCCAAAGTGTCCTCGTAGCTGTCGGATTCCTGCTCCATGGCGATGACGCGCTGCAAGTCTTTTTCGGAGAAGTTGTCCAGCAGCCCCATGGCCAGCTGGAAGGAGTTCCGGGCCAGGTCCGCCATATGGTCCACGGCCTCCTTGCACAGGTTCATGGCAAAGCCGGGCCGGTCCAGGAAGCGCTCGTCCAGAGCCTGCAAGGCTGCGGGGCGGGTATCCTGGGCGGCCTCCCTGCCGTCGGGGATGGTGAGCTGTGCCAGCTTCACCAGCACATTGGAGAAGGGGAAGAGCACGATGGTGCAGCCGATGTTGAACAGGCTGTGGATCACGGCAATGTCCGCCGCGCTGGCGGGGGTGAGCAGGAAGGAGAAGTGCAGGAAGCTGTTCAATGTATAGAATACCACAAGAAACAGCAAAGTGCCAATTAAATTAAAATAAAGATGGATGAGAGAGGCACGGCGGGCATTTTTGCTGGCACCCATGCCGGAGAGCAGGGCCGTGACACAGGTGCCGATGTTCTGGCCCATGATGATGGGAATGGCGGTGCCGAAGCTGACGGCCCCGGTCATGCACAGGGCCTGCAAAATGCCCACGGAGGCGGAGGAGGACTGGATGATGGCGGTCAGGGCCGCACCGGCCAGCAGACCCAGGATGGGGTTGGAGAAGGCGGTGAGAATGCCGGTGAACTTCTCATTCTGGGCCAGGGGGGAGACGGAGGAGCTCATGGCCTCCATGCCGAACATCAAAATGGCGAAGCCCACGAAAATGGTGCCGATGTTTTTCTTCCTGTCGTCCTCCTTGGCGGTCATGGTGAGAATGACACCGATGGCGGCGAGAATCGGGGAGAAGGAGCTGGGCTTCAGGAGCTTCAGGAACAGATTGCTGCCCTGAATGCCCGTCAGGGACAGCAGCCAGGAGGTGACGGTGGTGCCGATGTTGGCGCCCATGATGATGCCCACGGCCTGACTGAGGTTCATAATGCCGGAGTTTACAAAGCCGACCACCATAACTGTGGTGGCGGAGGAGGACTGGATGACCGCCGTCACCAGCAGGCCCAGCAGCACGGCCATGATCTTCTTCTGGGTCAGCTTTTCCAGTATTTTTTCCAGGCGGCCGCCGGACAGCTGCACCAGCCCGTCGCCCATGGCGGACATGCCGTATAAGAACAGGGCCAGGCCGCCCAACAGATTCAAGATCCCAAAAATATCCATTTTTTACAGCTCCTTTACGTTTCTGGCCCTATCTTAAATTGGCTGCGTAAAGTCCAAACGGGGCGGAATGTAAAGCCAGTGTAAAATTTCAGAATTTTACCTATGTTTTACGATTCCACCGTTGTGCCCTTTACCTTCCGGGGGTAGGGTGAGGGCAGAAAGAAGGAATTGTTATGAAAAAACTGTGGAATCTTGTAGACCGTACTTCCTGGATGGCAGAGCGCAAATATAGGGTTTGCGTGTGGGTTTTGGCCGTTATTGGCGCGCTGCTGGGGGCTGTGCTGTGGCTGGCCGTCTCTCAGGTGGCCCTGGGAACTCCGGATTGGCTGCTGGTGTTCGCAGGAACCCCTGTGCTCCTCGCCCCCATGGCCGTATTCCTCTACGGCTGCCGCCATCCCTTCTGAGGGCCGACATATTACGTAAACAAAATGTCCCCTGTTCCTCTTGCAGCTGTTCCACTCTGTGGTATAGTTATGCTAAGAGAAAAAAGGGGACATTTTTATGCACTTGTTTGCACGCCTGCGAAAAAAAGTGGGTAATGCTGCGCTTCCGGGGCGGCTGCTTTTGCAGCCGTCCCATGGCGTATTAGTTGGGATTTTGATATTCCATTGCCCGGGTGCTGTCGCGCAGGCCGCGGGTGGTGGGGTCGTTGACGATGCCGAGAATGGTCAGCAGTCCAAACACTGCATTGATCAGGTCCAGCAGCTTTCCCTCCACTGCCTGTACGGGCAGGGCAAAGCCAAACAGAGCGGCGATGCTCTGGGCTACCAGCAGGGCGGCGGGGATTGCCGCCAGCCAGAAATTCACATTTTTCAGACGTACCTTCCAATTGATCATGATTTTGCTCCTTCCTTTTCCAGGTCCTCTAACCTGTGATTGATGACTTTGATCTGCTCTTCTACCACCGGCATCCGCCGGGCAAAATTGTTGTGCTCCCGGACCTCCCTTGTCAGCTGCCGCAGCTGCTCATCCGTTACGGCCTGGGCAGTCCGCAGGGCATTTTCCCGCCGCCGGTCCGACAGGAGATTGCTCAGCATGACCCCCGCCAGAGACAGCAGCCCTGTGATCAGGGATGCCAATACCGTTGCGTTCATCCAATACTCCCTTCTTTCAGTGCGTATACCGCCAGAGGCACCGCCCAGGTGTCTGCCGGTGCGGCAGCGGCGAATTCCAGCCCGTCTTCGGTCTGGCGGAGCGTTCGGACCGCCAGGGTGCTGCCGGAAAATACCCTTATGGCCCCGGCAGTCCCGGCAAGCTCCCAGACCCGCTGCGTGCTGCCCGCCTGAGCCGCCGCTTCTATGAGCAGAAGCGCCCCGGCGGCAGCAACGGTCTGGGCGGGAAATTCCTGCTCGGGGCTCGGATTCTCCCAGAGCTTCCGCAGCCCCAGAAAGCTTGCCGCTGCCTGCCCCAGGGACATGGCGTCGGTGGACTCCGCCGCCGTAGGCAGCCCGGATAGCCGCTGCCCGCCCATGTCCAGGGCCAGACCCATGGAAAGGGTATTCTGGGCATCTCCCCGGCAGCCGATGCCCAGGGCCTTGGCCGCCGGGTTCAGGTCCACCAGGGGAGACTCGCTGCCGGTGCCGCCCGGCTCCACGGAGACGGTGGCGCTCGCCTGGGAAGACCTGCCCCGGCTGTCCGTTACCCGGGCCGTCACCGGAATTTCCCCTGCCTGGGGCAGGTCGAAGCAAAGCCTTTGCCCCTGCCCGGTCAGATCGCCGCAGCGGACGGTGCAGCCGATGATCTCTGCGCCCAGAGTTCCCGAAGCAGTCACTTCAACCAGGGCCTGGCCGCCTTGCAGAAAGCGATCCCCTGCCTGGGGTGCTGCCCGCAGCGTCACCGTGGGATGGAATCCTTCCGGGATGGACAGCAGCACCTGCTTTTCCCGGCTGTCTTCGATTTTGCCGTTTTCATAGGCATCCAGAATCAGCTTGACGGGGATTTTATCCCGGTCCGGATATTCCTCTGCCAGGGTCAGCGGCGGTGTCCATTCTGCCCGGGTGAGTCTGCCGGGGGCTGCGACGGTTCCCGATTTTGCACCGCAGCGGTAGCGCAGCCCTACCGTCCGCCCCAGGCTGGGCAGCGTAATGGCCAGGGGAGCGCCCAGGGTGTCCCCCTGAACGGTCAGGGGGACGGTCAAACTGGATAAAATCATGCCGCCTCCTTAGTAGCCATACTGCCGCCGCAGCTTTTCGTAGAACTGCTCCTGGGCCTGCTGGAATTCCCGGAGCCACTGGTCGTCCTTGATCTCGTCCCGGTAGGCGCCGTAGTCGTCACTGCGGGCCTGGTCGTAGCGGTTCCAGAGCCGCTGATTTTCCGCTTCCCAGGCCGCCAGATTCTGCTTGTACTGGTTCTGGCTGCTGTTTTCCCGCTGCAGGAGCAGGTCATAGGCCTGCTTGTCCGCCGTGCCCTGCCGGTCGTATTCCGAGCGGGCCTTGTCGTAAAGGGCGGAGGCCTTGTCACCCAGATTCGCCATCTGCTGCCGGTAGGCCTGCTGGGCTGCGGTCTGACCGTAGGAGCTGCCGAAGCCTCCGGTCATAGCCGCCGCCTGCCCCAGGGTATCCTGCATGGCCAGCCGCCCGTTCTGAATGGCCTGATCCTTGTACTGCCGGTACAGGGCATCGCCGTTCAGGTTGTAGGAAAACTTCTCCCGGTTCAGGATCTTCTCCATGGCCGCGTCCAGCTGCTGCTGCCATTTGGAGACGTATGCCCCGGGCTTCCGGGCGTCACTGGCCTGGGCCTCCTGCCGCGCCTGCTCCACCTGGGCAGACGCGGTGTATTTTTTCTTCTCTTCTTCCATGTCTTCTCCTTCCTTCTACTGAATTTGCCAGTGCCCGTCCGGGGTTTGGACGAAGGGGGGCAGGGGCAGAAAGCGGACCGTATCCGCCTGCTGAACCTGCATACCCGCTGTGCCTTCCCGGTACAGGGCCTCGGCGGGCAATTCCGGGGGCTCCGGTTTCCCCTCCAGCAATGCAAGCCGGGCCTCCAATGCTTCCGCTGCGCCTGCCTGCTGCCGCCAGGGACCTTCCAGGGCTTCCAGCCCCGCATACCGGCCATCCCCCCGCTTGGCACTCAGGGCCACCGCTTCACGGAGCAGCTTTTGGGTATCCGGTGTGACTGCGGCCTCTTCCCGGCCGCCCAGAGCCAGCTGCAGCTGCTCCGTCAGCTGGTACAGGTAGCTGCGCAGCTGCCGCAGCTGGGCTTCCGGTTCGCCCTCCGTCAGGTTCGGCAGCCGCAGCTCCAAGGGGGTCATACCCCACCTCCCTGCCGCAGCACCCGGGTCAGGGACAGAAGCCTTACATCGCCCTCCCCCTCCAGCAGCAGCTCCAAATGGCTGCATGGCTTTGGCCGGATGGGAAGCAGGAAGCGGCGGTCCGAGCCCGTCAGAGTGCCCACCTTTTCCCAGGCACCCCGGTCGTCATAGCGCACGGAGATGTCCATCCGGGCGCGGTTTGCCAGAAGGAGCTGCAGCTCCAGGCTTTTCAGGACCATCCGCTGACCGTCCCAGCCGGAGATGCGCCCGGTGCGGGCCATCCATTTTACCCGTTCCCGGCTTTTGCCGCCCCGCAGCAGCCACATTTCGCCGCTTTCGTCCAGACCGTAGAGCTTCCCGCCGTGGGACACCATCTGCCGGGCTTCGAAGCCCGTCTCCCGGTGCCACTGGCCCAGCAGCTTGTCGTAGACATACAGAGCATCCGTTCCGGTGCTCTCCCGCAGACTCAGGAAATATTTCCCGGCCCAGCCTGCGCCGATGCCCCCTTCCAGCGGCTCCGTGCCCAGCGCTCTGCCCACCTCTGCGGGCAGAGCGCCGTCGTAGGCGCACACACCCATGGGGGACTTATAGAAAAGCGTCTCCCCCACAATGGCCAGGCTCCCGCCGCTGCCCCGGGCCACGCCCCGGCATACCGTGGACTGGACATGAAAGGCGGCGGGGTAGCTGCCATAGATCTTATACAGGCAGTCCTCCTTGAAAAACAGGGGATTGCCCAGGTAGGTGATTGCCCCGGTGAAGGGCCCCTGGGTGCCCACGGTGACGGCATAGCTGTCTGTGGTCAGCCCCATGAAGCAGTTCCAGTTCCGGAAGTCTCCCAGCTTGGAGGCGTAGATCTCATTGACGGGATCTCCTTGGCGGTCCGTTCCCGCCCGGCAGCCCCAGAGCCGGTTGCCGCACTCGATGACATAGTCCATTTCCGGTACGGTCCGGGACAAAAGCAGCGTACCGATTTTCTGCTGCCCCTCCAATACGCCGGAGACCACGACGAAATTTTCCTCCGCCTGCCAGATCACATTGGCCCCGTCCAGCCCATCCGTGCCCGAAAGGGTCACGCCGTCGTATTGCCGGAAGCAAAGGCCAATGCCCGGGGCGTCAATGCGCACATAGGGTGTTTCCACTGCGACCCAGAGGTTGGAGGCGGCGGACCATTCCTTCAGCACGGCGGGAGAAGATGCCGTGTCCAGCCAGAGGGTGCCGTTTTCCGGCTCCTTTGGCTCGGCGGACTGTACGTGCGCCGGGATTCGGTCTGCGCCTTCCAGGGTGCAGGGGGTCAATACCGCGCCGTTTCTTTCGAACCGGGCCTCCAGGCTGCCGAAGTCCGCGCCGTCCAGGGTGCTGGCGTATTTCCTGTCCGGGAACACCACCACATAGGCCCCCATCTTCACCAGCTGCTTGGGCCCCTCCGGGGTGAGACCCAGGTCAATTCGCCGGTCCCCCAGCACCAGCTCTGTACCCTGGGTGTAGAAAAGGCTCTGCCCTGCGCCCAGGGCGGTGACCCCCGCAGGCTCCAGCTTTTCCCGGGGCGGGCAGGGGGCCAGCACGGGATAAAAGTCCGAGGACAGGTTTTCCATCTGCGCAAATTCCCCTTCGCCGGTCCGGGGGCACCGGTTCAGCCCGCCGAAGGCATCCACCGTCCGGCGGCTGGTCCGGAGCCGCCGCAATGTGGGCATTTCCATATTGCCGCCTCCTTTTTTACAGATAGCGGAAGGATTTTCCGGGCTGGGGAATGGTCCGGCAGCACCAGGCAAAGAACTCCCGCCAAAGGGCATTGAACCGGCTCATGGCGTTGTTGTAGAGGGTAAAGTCCTGATCTGCATAGGAGATAGACCCCTCCAACCAGAGGTAGTAGAGCCCCGTATAGGGCTTGGGCAGCATCAGCTGCTTGTCCGGCCAGGCCTCCAGGTCGAAGCCCTCAAAAGAGCCGCGCACTGCGTGAAAGGCTTCCAGCGCCCCCCAGACCATGCCCTCGGCCTCCTCCAGCCACCGCAGCTTTTCCTCCCGGCTGTAGAGGTTGGGCTTGCGCCGGTCCGCCGCCTCGATCACTTCCCGCACCGTCATTTATCTGCCCTCCAGATGCTCCAGGGGCTGGGCCGCCTGGGCTTCGAATTCCATGGCGTCGGCCAGACTCTTCTCCCGCCGGGCCAGCACCTGGGCCACATTCCAGGGCACCTCCACCGCCTCACCCCGCTTGATGAGCCAGGTCTTGCCGTTGATGCCCACAAATACATCCTCCCGCTGCTCCCGGGTCAGGGGCAGGCGAATCGTAACAGTCGTCTTCTCTTCCATATGAACGCTCCCTTCGGTTCAGTTGACAGTTGAAAGTTGAAAGTTGACAGTTATTTTCTTAATAACCACCATCTACTATCAACTTTCCCTGTCAATTTCAAACTTTCTGTCTATCTTCCACACACCGTGACAGTCCACAGTCTCCGCTAACTGTCAACTGTCAACTCTCAATTCGCCTCTGCCGTGGGGCTGAAGGCGGAGCAGCACTCCACCCGGACCATGTAGGGCTCCATCAGGATCTCCGCCGTCTGCAATGCCTTCCAGCCCACGGTGCTGCGCTGGTCCAGAGGATCGGCCGTGCCCGCAGAGCCCAGCTGCTTGATGATGGTCTGCAGTCCGCCGCCGGTGACCTCCGTCACACCGTAGGCGCCCTGGGCAAGGAACAGGCAGCCGAACACGGCAAGGCCCGTGGGGCAGCTGTTTTCCGTGCCCTTGTAAACCGCCGCCTCAGAGGTTTCCACAAAGCGTACACCGGCGATCCGGCCGATCTCCCCCTGGTACATATTTTCGGGGGTGGTGTATTTGTGCATCTCCTCCCAGCGGGGATCGGACATAATGTCATAGGCCACATAGGGGTGCAGGATGCACACATAGTCGCCGTCGATCTTGGGGGCGTTGGCGGCCTTCAGCATGGCGGCCACCTTCTTCACCACGTCTACGGTGAGGGTGCAGGTCTTGTCCAGGCCGGAGCGGTCCGTCACCGGGGTCTGAACGCCGTTGGCCCCGACCTTGGGGCAGTAGAACACGTTGGTGCCGGACTGCAAAACGTTTCTCGTAATGGTGTCCAGGGTCAGGCCGGCCTGACGGCCCACGGCCTTGGTGGCCTCCAGGACGTTATTGTCAATGGCGGTCAGGTCCAGCACATCGGACAGGCAGACAAAGTCGCCGTACTGGTTTACCTCCGCTTCCACGGCAGTGGCGCTGAGCTTCCGGCCCTCGGGGGTGACGCCCTCGGTCAGGGGCTTCAGAGCCTTGGGCAGGGAGGCATAGCGCCGGAACTGAATGCGCTTGCCGCCATTCTTGGGAATGGGCCGCTTCTGGCCAAACTGGCCGTGGATCAGGTTAGGCCCTGCCTCCTCTACCAGAGCGCGGTCATAAAAGGTCTTGTTTTCCGCGGACAGCTTGGAGTCGGTAGTGACGTTCACCGTGGGATTGTCCGCAAAGTGCTGCAAAGATGTGATGTTCATAAAATACTTCCTTTCTTAACCAAAGCTTACCTTCTCGCCCCGCTCCACCCGGCGGCAGAGGTCGGCGATCTCCTTTCGGGACATTTGGGACACCCGAGATCCCATACTGACGGCGCCGGACTGGCCTGCACCATTTTCTGTGGGGCGGATGCCCTCCGAGCGGAGCTTTTCCGCCAGCTTCCGCTCTGTGGTCTGGGCGGCATAGGCCATGGCAGCGGGGATGATCTCCTCCTTGTGGAGAATTTCATAGGCCGTCTGCATATCCACCCGGGCCCGGAGCAGCTGCCGGAAATCGGCGCGCAGCATCTCCCGTTCCAGGTCAAATTCGGGATAGGTTTCCTGAATTTCCCGGCTGCGCTGCTGCCAGGCTTCCACCATCCGGTCAGCGCCTGCCTGAATTTCCGCCTCCTGCCGCTGCTGCCCGGCAGGATTTGTTTCCGGCAGGCGCTCCCGAAGGGCCTGCTCCATGGCGCCGTAGTCCTCGCCTTCGATGCCGAGCCTTTGCCGCATCAGTTCCAGGACGGGCTGGGCCGCAGCATACTTTTCTGCGGTCTCCCGGCTGCTTTTCAGCCGCTGCTGAAGGATGCTCTTCACTCTGGCATCGTAGGCCTGCTTGTAGGGGCCTTTGATCAGTTTCTCGAAGTCCTCCGGCCCATTGGAGGGGACTTCGGCTTGAGGCTGGGCGTTGGCCTCCGTTACGCCCGACTCCGAACCGGCATCTTCCGCGAAAAGCTGCCAGTTCAGGGAGTTACATAGTTCGAATGCGGTCATGCGGATACCTCCATAGGCATCAGGCACACCGCCTGGGGATAGTTGTGCTCCAGCACATAGGCGCCTGCCTGGGTGACCCAGAAGGCCATGAGCGTCTCCGCCCAGGCCTCCGCCTTGGGAGCGGCGGACACAAGGGCATAGCCGTCTGCAATCTGAATTTTCGGCTTCTCCTCCAGCAGTCCCTGCTCATACAGAAACTGCACCGCCTGGGCCAGGGTGTAGGCCACCGTGGTGGCCGCTGCGCAGACCAGGTCTGCACCCTTGGGAGCCGTCATGGCATGGCCCTGCATTTCCATGCAGACCGTGCCGTTCTTCTGAAAAAAGTGCGTGTGGATCATAATTGTCTCCTTTCCTGCATTCCCTGCATTTGCCCGGCAGCATAGCGCTGCCCGTTTTCCCGGATGGTACGCTCGACCGTGCCTTTTCCGTCAAAATCCATGATCTCCAGTGCGGCCAGGGCCTGTTCCCACCGGGCGGGGTCAAACAGCCCCGCGTTGAAGAACTGCATGGCCATTTCGTTCTGGCTGAGGCGGGAATAGGGGCTCTGCTTTTCCGCGCCGATCTCAATGTCAAACAGCGGAATGCGGCTGCCCATATCCACGCCCAGCTCCACGCCCTGACTTCTGGGCTCCATGGCGGCATTGGTGAAGCTGATGAACTCCTGGCTGCCCTGCTCCCCCAGAATGCGGAAGCACCGGGGCAGCTTGTAGAATTGCCGGATGAGCTCCACCGCCAGGAGGCAGACCTTCCGGAAGGCCCGGTAGGAGGCCTGGTTGCTGTCCCGGCTCAGCTTGGTGCCCGCCTCCTGCATAGCTGCAATGGCGGAAGCCGCTACCACGCCGGAGACGGTGCCGCCGGTGGACACGTCCCGGTTGCCCGTGACCTCCTTCAGCTCGTCGATCTTCTTGTCGATGACCGTTACGTAGATGTCGCTCAGGGGCTTTCCGGCAATGGGCTTGATGCTGTCGTCGCCCAGCGCCCCGTCCACATGGACAAAGTCCCGGCTCAGGTCTGCATACTCCTCTTCGTTCACCGCCCCGTCCGCCCGGATGAAGTGCCGGGGCCGGGCGTTGGACAGCATATTTTGCAGGATAGCCTGGTTGCCCCGGTCCACGTATTCCTGGGCGGACTTGCCCACATCGATGTAGCCAAAGCCGCAGGGGCTTCCCGCCGTGCGGAACAGGGGATCGAACACAAAGGGGTAGAGCCCATGGTCATACCAGCCCCGGTCCCGGTAGCGTGCCTCGTTTTCCGTGGCAAAGAGCACCGTGTCGCCCACGAATTTGCAGTAGTGCAGCACCGTTTTGGAGCCCTGCCGCTTCTTGTAGTACCAGTCAATCACCGCCGTCTTCTCCGAGGTATCCACCCGGTCTTCGAATACATAGCGGTTTCCTGTCTCCTGGGCTCCCAGCTTGCCCTCCAATTGGGGGTACTGCTCCAAAAGCAGATCGTTGTCCCACAGCCGCAGATAGAAGACGTTTCTCGACTGCTGGATGTCCGTAATGCCGCTTTCCCAATAGAGATTCAGCACGTCAATGCGGTGGATGCTGATGTCGCCCAGGCCGTCCAGCTTGTCCGGGTTCCAGAAGACACCGTAGATACCCGTACCGGTTTTCAGCTTGTCGTCCATGACCCGATCGTAGGTGTCCTCAAAGTCCTCCTGCTGCAAAATGACCGGCAGGATGCTGCCCAGGACCTTGGCCAGCTCCTTGTCTCCCTCCTCCCGGGGCAGCACATTGGGCCTGGGGAAATTGTCCATGGCTTCGGCGTGTTTGTTGGCGATGGCATTGAACAGCCACCCCGAGGCGGGCTCCACCGTGCTTCCCGCCCCCCGGCGCATACATTCCCAGTGGCGCATCCGGTACCACTGCTCGTCCTCAATGACCCGCCGCTCCAGGTTGGCCTTGCCCTCCCGGCAGCGGTTCAGGATCACCCGGGCGGCCCGGACCTGTTCCGGCCCGATCTGCATTGCTTGCTTCATTGATGATCTCCATTCCCGGTCTTCTTGGGACCGTATTTTCTTCTTCAATATCCAGAAACAGCGCAGCGCTGCTCTTTTTCCTGATTTCCGGCCGCTCCCGGGGTGCAATGGGCCGTGCCATGCAGAAATACCGGGCCTCGTCCGCCGCGTGGTCCTCTCCCTGGGTGTCCAGATCCTCGGGGCTGGACTTGTCATATTGCAGCAGGGGAAGGGTGCGGATAAAGTGGCGGCAGTTGCGGAAGACATAGAGCCTTGCAAGGCCCGCTTCGTCAAAGCTCAGCCGGTAGTGCAGCTGCATCCAGCCGGGAATGCGCTTGTTGTCTCCCGGGGAGAAATACACCTGATTTTTCGCCGCCGTGTCGGCGATGGATTCGCCTGTGGAGCCGTCCCAGATGGCCGGGTCTGCAATGCCGATGATCTTTTTCCCTGCCAGGTATCGGTGCTCCCGTTCAATGGCGCGGATCTTCGCAAACACCTGCTGAGGCGGCCACCTGAGTCCCTCGTTGGGCTCCCCTGTGCAGCCGTAGAATTCCAGAATCCGGTAGGCCACCCCGTCCGGGTCTACGGCCCACCAGCCGCAGGAGAAGGGCCTGTGGTAGCCCCAGTCGAAGCTGCGGTAGACGGTCCAGTGCTTCGGGATCTCAAAGGGGTCGATGACATGGGTGAAGCGGCGGTCCCGATAGTGCTTGGGGTCGTTCCGGAATTCTTCGAAGAACTGGCCCTCGTATACGTCCCAGCGGCCGTAGAGCCAGGCCTCCCGCAGCTTCGGCGGGAGCTTTTCCAGGGCACGCAGATATTCCGGCTGGCTTTTCATCAGGGCCTTGTTGTCCGTGCACAGGGCTTGGATGAAGGCATAGTCCTCCGGGTGCTCCTCTTCCGTAAAATTCCGGTCGATGAACAGCCGCTTGAAGTAGCCGTGGGCAGGTCCGCCGGGGTTCAGGGTGTAGTAGGTCCTTTTGGGAAAGGGGTTGACGCCCCGGACGCAGGCGTCGATCTGCACCAGCCACTCCTCCTGGAACTGCCCTGCCTCATCGGCAAACCACACGTCGTATTCCGCACCCTGGTATTGCCCCAGGTCCCCATCCGCTGCGCAGTAGCCGAAGGAAATGGTGCTTCCGTTGGGAAAATGGATGAGCTTGTCCGTGCTTTTGTACTCGGCCACCCCTGCGAGCAGCTGCTGCAAGGGAGCGATATGGTTGTTGAACAGCTCCTTATAGGTCTTTCTGGTGATGAGTACCTTGATGCCTGGGTAGTGCAGGCACAGCAAGATCGCTTTCCAGCGGACGAACCAGCTTTTGCCGCCGCCCCGGGCTCCGCCGTAGCCCACGTAGCGGTGCTTTTCCGTCAGGGCCAGGCGCTGCTTCTCATTGGGCCTGGGCATGATGAGAACGCTATTCGGCATAGCACCCGCTCTCTCCTTCCAGAACCACCGTAACAGAGGCCTTCTCCGTTTCCCGGTCCAGATCCCGCTGCAGCTTGGCGATGCGGGCCTCCTGCTCCCGGGTGTCCGCATCGGAGCGCAGGGTGAGCACATCCTTGATGTCCTTCAGCACTCCGGTGAGCTGCTTCAGCCCGCCCCGGTCGATGATGCCCTTCTCCTCGGGCAGAAGCCGTTCAAAATCCGTAACCAGCTCGGCTCCGTCTTCCAGCTTGGATTTCTCCCGGACGTTTTGCGTTACCGTATCCAGCTCCCTGACTGCCCGCTCCAGGCAGCCCAGCATGGCATCCGCCAGGGCGTCTACCCGTGTCAGCCGCGGGTCTGGGGCAGGGGAGCGCGGGACAGAAACTGAGATTTGTTCGTCTTCCTGAACTTTTGCGCTTTCCTTCCGGGACCATCCCTCGGCGCGGATGCGTTTTCGCAGGGTGGAAGCAGCCACGCCGTATTTGGCTTGCAGCGCCGACTGGGTCATACCCTGGCTATAATCCAAGCGAATACCCTTCCAGTCCGGGGTCAAATTCCGTCACCTCCTCCGTGTTCCAGCTCACGCAAGGCAAGCAGTAGAACTTTCCGTCTAATACCAGTGCCTCATCCTCCAGGATCGGCCCTCCGCACAGGGCGCATCGGGGCCGCCGTTTCAGAAAACGGTCCCATTTTTCCTGCCGCTGCAGGTCCAGAGCCCAGGGGGCTGTCATACGTTCCTGCCTTTTCCGAGCTTTCCGGGAAAATTTCCCGGGGTCGTGCTGCAAAATTTTTTCATCTTTCCCAACCTCCCACATATTTGTCCGCTTTATTGGACACATTCTTTTTTATACTGAATTCGCAAAAAAAATGTGACCGGTAGTTGAAAATCGAAAACATATGTGATAGTATATAGCCAGATATTGTTTCGATGGGCAACAAGCCGCCCTGGTTCGATTCTATATCCCTATCCGGGGAAGTTCACGTTTTTCAACTGTCTGCATTATAGAACATTTTTTCGAACTTGTCAAGTGGGGCAGTTGAAAATTGTGGATAACTTCCGAGAGCTCTGAGGAAAGGGTGTCCCTGTATGTTCTATGAGCGTTTCGTCCTGCTTTGCAAGCAGCGGGGTGTCAGCACCTCCAAGGCCGCCATTGATGCGGGTCTCAGCAAATCCACCGTTACCAAATGGAAGAAAGATCCCAATACCAAGCCCTCCGGCAACGTCATTGATAAGCTTTGCCGTTATTTCGGCATCTCTGTTTCCGAGCTCTTGGGTGCCAATGATGCATCTCAGCCGGAAGAGGATGTGCGCCCGGTGACCCAGCAGGATATCAAGTTCGCCCTCTTCGGCGGCAGCGGCGATATCACCGATGCCATGTACGATGAGGTCCTGAGCTTTGCCGCCTTCGTCCGCCAGCGGGAAGCCAGAAAACGAAAAAACGAGCGGGCGAAGAAGGAGTAGCCATGACGCAGGTGCCGGAATTGTATGACCTGGCTTCCAGGCAGAATATTGCCGTACTCCGGTACCCTATGAAGGAAAACGGCTCCATGTCCCTGATGGAGCCGGATGGGACCTGCTATATCGGCATGGATGACCGGGTGCTGGACGGCGGCATCCAGGAGCGGATGCACCTGGGCCACGAGCTGGGGCACTGCATGACCGGCAGCTTTTACAACATCTATGCCACAGTGGACTGCCGCCAGCGCCATGAAAACCATGCGGATAAATGGGCCATCCGTGCCCTGATCCCCGTGGAGCAGCTGGACGAGGCCATTGCCCTGGGCTATACGGAGCTGTGGCAGCTGGCCGACTTCTTCGGCGTAACGGAGAGCTTCATGCGCAAGGCCGTGTGCCTCTATGTCCACGGCAACCTGGCAAGCGAGCTCTATTTTTGAAGCAGACTATTTTGAGCCTTCCAATCAAAAGCACCTGGCCTGTGAATGCCGGGTGCTTTTTCTCGAAAGCTTGGATAAAGTTTTTAACCTACAAGTCGAAAATTGCACTAATTCAGGAAGTTTTCGACCTGTAGGGCGAAAACTATTGACTTCGACTTTCGAACGGTTATAATAAAAAGAAAAGTTTTGGAGGCATGTGCAATGGTGGAACTGATTAACAGGCCGGAATATTTGAAACATCTGATTCAAAATCGGGATGTAGACCTGGTGAAAATTGTCACCGGTATCCGCAGATGCGGGAAGTCCTCTCTGCTGGAGCTTTACCATCAGTATCTGCTGGAGCAAGGGGTGAAAGAGGATCACATTGTCCATATGAATTTGGAATCCCTGCGTTATCGGGACCTTTCGGATTACCTTACTTTTTATGATTACGTCAGCGGGCAAATCCCACGGGAGGGAAAAACCTATCTGATTTTTGACGAGCTGCAGGCGGTGGAGCATTGGGAAAAAGCCGTTGAGTCGTTCCGGCTGGATTACGATGTGGATATATATATTACCGGCTCCAATGCTTATCTTCTGTCTACAGAGTTTTCTACGCTGCTTTCCGGACGGTATGTGGAAATTCGGATACTTCCGTTGTCGTTCAAGGAGTTTTTGACGTTCTATTCCTTTGCGCCGACCGCAACGCTGGAAGAAAAATTTCAGAGGTATCTCCAATTTGGCGGAATGCCCATTCTGCGGGAGTATCAGTTCAACGAGGCCAGAAGCAATCAGGCGTTGGAGGGCATCTATTCCACAGTTGTGCTGCGCGATATTTTGCAGCGCAATAGGGATGCCGATCAGGCGATGCTCCAAAAGATCGTGCTGTTTCTCTGCTCCAATATTGGCAGTGTCAATTCTCCCAGCAGTATCGGAAGCGTCCTGTATAACGAGGGGGACATTAAGGGGAAAAACGTGGCGGGCAAGACTGTCGAGAAGTATATCGCAATGCTTCGCAGCGCCTATATTTTCTTCTCCGTTGGCCGCTACGATGTGAAGGGAAAGCAGCTGCTGAAAACATTGGGAAAAAACTATATTATCGACATGGGCTTTCGGAATATGCTGTTGGGCTACCGGGATGCAGACCGGGGACACATCCTGGAAAATATTGTGTATTTGGAGCTGCTGCGCCGGGACTATCGGGTTTGTATCGGAAAGGTTGGCGAAGCAGAGGTGGATTTCGTTGCGGAAAAGCCGGATGACAAGGTGTATATCCAGGTAACGGAGAGCATGCTTTCCCAGGAGACCCGTGAGCGGGAGCTTCGGCCGCTGCGGATGATTCCGGATAATTACGAGAAAATCGTATTGTCTATGGATCGGAATTTTATCAAATCCTACGACGGTATCAAATTGCAGTATCTTTTGGATTGGCTGCTGGCTGAAAAATGACATCTCTCTGTGCGGCTCCTCTTTCGGGGAAGGCAATTGTGTGTTCTTTAACATTTACAGAAAAAGGCTGGAATGGCACTTTTTTTGTCGGGCAAACTTAGAATGATAGCCCGGAAAAACGTAAAAATTTCTTAATATGACAGGAAAACACTTTGCAAACCCCTTGGAATATGCTATAATACCGTGAGATTATCATATCCAAAAGATAGAAGAGGCGAGATTATGCAGTTATCCGAAGTTTCCGTGGTCCTGCCATCCCTTGACCCGGATGAAAAGCTGGACGCCGTGATCGATGGCCTGCTGGAATACGGTTTTACCGATATCATTCTGGTCAACGACGGCTCCAAGCCCGAAAATCTGCCCCGTTTTCAGCGTGCGGCGGACACCCATAAAGAAGTTCATTTGCTCCATCACGAGATCAATCGCGGCAAGGGCGCAGCCCTGAAAACCGCCTTTGCCTGGTTCCTGGAAAACCGGCCCGATGGCAAGGGCGTTGTCACCGTGGACGGCGACAATCAGCACCATCCCGAAGATACCCGCCGCTGCACCCAGCGGATGCTGGAAACCGGCAAGGTGATTTTAGGCTGCCGGGATTTCAATCAGCCGGATGTGCCCAAGCGCAGCCGCTTCGGCAACCATACCACCTCGGCGGTGATGAAGCTCTTCTGCGGCATGACCATTTCCGATACCCAGACCGGCCTGCGGGCCATTCCCCGCAGCGCGGTGGAGCGCTTCCTCACCGTCTCCGGGGACCGGTTCGAGTACGAGACCAACATGCTCCTGGCTATGAAAACCATGAGCATCCCCTATGAAGAGGTCAAGATCCGCACGGTCTATATCGAGGAGAACAAGAGCTCCCACTTCCACGCCATCAAGGACTCCTGGCGGATCTATAAGCTGATTTTGGCCCATTTCTTCCGCTATACCGTGTCCTCTCTGGTCAGCGCCTGCGTGGATTCGGGTTTGTTTTATGTGCTGGATAAGGTCCTGGTTTCCGCCGGCGCCATTGTCCACCGTGTGGTACCCACAGTAGGGGCCAGAGTGGTATCCTCCCTGCTGAATTTCTTCCTGAACAAGAAAGTTGTGTTTCAGTCCGAGGAAAACACCGGCAAGGCCATGCTGAAATACTATCTGCTGGCCCTGCCCCAGATGGCCGCTCAGCTGCTGCTGACCGATGGTGTATGCCAGCTTCTGGGTGTTCCGGAAACCGCCAGCGGCCTTCGTACATTGTGGTATGTCATCGTCATGGTGTGCCTGTATTTCATCAGCTATACGATCCAGCAGCGCTGGGTCTTTGTAAAGCAGGGAGCCGCCAATTCCGCCGACGGTTCCCAAGAGCAAGACAAACAGTGAGGTAACAATTATGCAAGACAAAGCGCCCCGCCGGCCAAGCCAGCCAAACAGCTATTCGGCCCAGGCCAATGTATCCGTTCAGCCGCCGAAAAAGAAGAAAAAAGGCGGCGTTTTCGGGAGGATCGTCCGCCGGTTCTTCCTGCTGCTGTTCACCCTGATCTTTATGATCGTCTGTGCCCTGTCCCTGGCAGCCTATACCGTCTTCAACGGCCCCTCCCAGGAGGCCAAGAAGGTGCTGACCATGACCTTGCTGGAGCCCAGCGCCACCAAGTGGATTCCGGGCCTCTTCATGGACCAGAGCGAGGTGGACGCCATTCAGAATGCCGGTAAGGACCAGCTGGCCGATGAGGCTACGGACCTGAGCCAGATCGTCATCAACCGCGGCAGCTCCATCTCCAGCGAGAACAGCCACGAGTGGGATAACTACCCCGACGGCATCCGCATCGAGGAGTACAAGGGCAATACCTTCACCGCCCATATTATGGTTATCAAAGACCCCTCCCGGGTATCCCTGGGAGCTTCCTACAATTACAATGGTTCCAATGCCTCCGGCTTCTCCACCTCCAACCCCGGTATCCGGGTGAACCAGGTTATGGACAGCTATCCGGAGATCACCGCGGTCATCAACGCCGGTGCCTTTAACGATGACGGTACCGCCAATGCCACCGTTGGCTCCGTGCCTGCGGGCCTGACCATTTGCGGCGGCAAGGTGGTTTCCGACCAGTATGGAAACCTGGTCCCCGAAAAGGGCTTCGCGGGCTTTAATACCGACGATGTTCTGGTGGTCGCCCAGTCCATGACCGCCAGTCAGGCCATGGAGCAGAACATCCGGGACGGCTGTGAGTTCGGCCCCGTGCTGATCATCAACGGCGAGGTCAACCAGGGCGTTTACTCCGGCAACTCCGGCTACAACCCCCGTACCGCCATCGGCCAGCGGCAGGACGGCGCTGTGATCTTCGTCTGTGCAGACGGCCGTCAGGCAGGCTCCATCGGTGCCACCTATAAGGATATCATCGACATCATGCAGGAATACGGCGCTTACAACGCCTGCAATATGGACGGCGGCTCTTCTACCATTATGTACTATCGGGATACCGCCGGCACCGTCAACCGGATCAACAGCTATTCCGTGCTGCAGTCCGAGCCCAGAAGAATGCCGGACTTCTGGATGGTCAAGTAAGGAGGGACGAAGATGTATCAAGGAAAATTTGAAGCAAAGAATCGTCCCGCTGCCCAGCCCGGCTATACGCCGGAGCAGACCCGGGAGGAAACCCGGCAGGCCTATAAGCCCCACCAGAGCGCAGCCAACGCCGCCCGGCAGCAGATGCCCCAGGCCCGGCCTCAGCAGTCCCGGCCCCAGGGCGTCCAGCAGCCCCGGCCTCAAGGTGCCCGCCCCCAGCAGCGGCCCGCACCGGCTCCCGCGCCTGCGAAGAAGGGACCGCACCTGGACAGCATCATTTTCTATACCTTGTATTTCCTGCTGATCGCCGTGTTCTGCCTGGGCATGGTCGTCGGCGTCAACTGGCTGAACGGTTGGCTGGTGGACTATGAAGCCGCCCAGCCCACGGCCAAGAGCCAGGAGGTTTTCAATCAGCTCTTCGCCAGCCCCGATTGGGCCAGCCTCTATGAACAGGCAGGCTGCCAGGACACCGCTTATGAGGGCAAGGATGCCTTCGCAGCCTACATGACCCAGAAGGTGGGGGGCACCCAGCTGACCTATACCGAGACCTCTGCCGGCCTGTCCCAGGGCAAAAAGTATTATGTAAAGCTGGGCGATGAGCGCATCGGCGCCTTCTATCTGACCAACCAGGCCTCCAAGAAGACCGACATTCCCGACTGGGAGCTGGGCAAGGTGGAACTGATCTTCGACCGGGCCGACGGCTACCTGATCCAGAAGGTGGATGGCCACAGAGCCTTCGTCAACGGCGTGGAGCTGGACGACAGCTTCACCATCCAGACCACCTCCACCTCTGCCGAGGAATTCCTGCCCGTTGGCACCGTGGGCGCGAAGATCGACGTCCAGAGCATCACGGGCCTGATGATGCGGCCCACCGTCTCCATTCAGGACCAGTCCGGCACGGAGATGCCTGTGGTCTATGACGAGGAGAAGGGCATGTTCGTGGAGCAGACCGAGGCAACGGCCATTTCCGATGCGGAAAAGACGGCGGTCATGGGTGCTCTGGAGGCCTACTCCGGCTATATGATCAACGCCAGCGGCGCACGGCAGAATGTCGCCAAGTATTTCGATTCCAACTCCGATGCCTACAAGAACATTATGAAGATCGGTGCCGAGCTGTGGATGAACACCGACCGGGGCCATAAGTTCCTGGATGAGACCATCACCGATTACGTCAAGTATACCGATGAGCTGTTCTCCTGCAAGGCCAGCCTGACCATGCAGGTCACCTTGAAGGACGGCAGCCTGTCCTCCTACGACGTGGAGGAATCCATGTTCTTCCGCCTGAAGAACGGCAACTGGGTCTGCTACGGCATGACCAATAAGGACGTGACCAAGCCCGTGGGCAAGGTCCGCATCACCTTCATCAGCGACCTGACCGACGGCATCACCCTGTCCAGCCAGTTCTATGAAACCGATGCCGCAACCCTGATGACCCCCGTCATCACCGCCCCCGAGGGTAAGATCTTCTCCGGCTGGGTCAAGGAGACCACTGTCAACGGCCGCACGGAGCTCACCGTGGTCTTCACCCCCGATGAAAACGGCCAGGTAACCGTCCCCGCCGGCACCACCCTGGAGCCCATGACGCTCTACGCCCTGTTCGAAAACGCGGAATAAAAAGAAAAAGGCTCCCCTGAAAGGGGAGCTGGCTCGGCGTTAGCCGAGACTGAGGGGTTATACCGTAGAACCCCTCCGGCCCTGCGGGCCACCTCCCCTTTCAGGGGAGGCAAAGAGCTAACAACAAGGAATAGTAAAGGAGAATGCCCATGTTTGCAGCACTGCAAGCGCTTTTGAACTCTCTGGCAGTGTCCTTCGACCTGCCCATCCTGGACTGGATTCAGGCCCATCTGCAATGTACATTCCTGGATAAGGCCATGCCCATTGTCACCCTCTTCGGCGACGGCGGCGTGTTCTGGATTCTGGTGGCAGTGGCCCTGCTGTTCTTCGCAAAGTACCGAAAAACCGGATTTTCCATGGGTATGGCCCTGATTTTGGGCCTGCTGGTCTGCAATATCTTCCTCAAGCCCCAGGTGGCCCGCATCCGGCCTTACAATTTCCAATTGCAGGAATACGGGAGAGAGATCACATTGCTCGTCAAGGGCCTGAACGATTATTCCTTCCCCTCCGGCCATACCATCGCCTCCTTCGAGGCCTGCACGGTGCTCATGCTCCACGACAAGCGCCTGGGCATCCCCGCAACCGTCCTTGCAATCCTCATCGCATTCTCCCGGCTGTACCTGTACGTCCACTATCCAACCGACGTGCTGGTCTCCGTGGTCCTGGGCATCCTCTTCGGCATCCTGGGCAACCTGATCGTGAACGCCATCTACAAGAAGTTCGTGTATAAGGGAAAATACATCGAAGAGTAAAAATCTCCCCTGCCGCAAAAATGCGACAGGGGGATTTTTCATATCAGCCCAAAGTGGGCGAGGGCTTTTTCAATGCCGTCCTCCATGACCGGGGTGGTGACGTACTCGGCAACCGCTTTTACCTCTTCCATGCCGCCGCCCAGGCAGACGGTGTGGGCCGCAACGCGGAACATGGGCAGATCGTTGGTGCTGTCGCCGATGGCCAGGGTTTCACGCTTTGGCACCCCCAGCGCTTCCAGCAGCGCCAGCAGCCCGCCCGCCTTGGAGCAGCCCTTGAGCACGTATTCCGTGAAATGGTTGCCGCCCCGATCGATGATCTCAAAGTAGGGGGCCATGGCCTGGCAGAAGCCTTGCTGGGCCGTTTCCGACTGGGAGAAGCTGATGAATTTCATGAAATCCGGGTGCTCCTGCCGGGGATAGACCCGAAAGCCCTTCTTCCGCATCCGGTCCAGCTCTTCGCGGATGAAAGGCAGCTCCCAGCAGTTCGGCTCGTACATGACGGTGCCGTCCTGCCCCTCGTAAAGGGGCAGGATATCGAATTTTCGGACTGCTTCGGCCACGTAGGCGCAGAGGGCAGAATCGGGCTTTTTCCGGTAGAGCCAGCGGTCTCCCAGCCTGACCTCCATGCCGCAGCCGCAGACGTAGCCCCGGAAGGCCATGGCCTTGACCCTGGGGTCGATATGGGAATAGGGCCTGCCGGTGTTGATCACCGGCATATGCCCATTTTCCGCCAGCCGTGCCACGGCACGAACGGCGGAAGAGGGGACTTCCTGGGTTTTCTCGTCAATGATGGTTCCGTCTATGTCAAAAAATACGACCATGGTGATTCTCTCTTTCGTGGAATCGCGTGAAAAGACTTCTATGCGGGCAGCCCCAGGGCGGCGGTGGTCAGAATGCCCAGATTCTTCGCATAGATGGTGTCGAACTGGGAAATGGGCAGGGGATTCTCGCCCAGCCCTGCCTCAATGGTGAAGCCGGGCCGCCGCCAGACCTTGATGAACCAGTCCTTGTAGCCCGCAAAGCCGGAGGCGTAGGGCGTTTCCTCCAGGGAATAGCCGGACAGTCTGGCGAATTCCTGCCCCAGCGCCAACGCGCCGGGCACGTCGATGTCGTCATACTTCCAGTAGATCTGCTCCCCCTGGGTGTGGTAGGCCAGGATCAGGGCGGGGTCTAGGTAGCTTGTGAAGTCTGCCAGAGCCCGGCTCTCCCGCTGGGTCAGGGGGGCCTTGCCCACATAGTCCCGGGGGCCGGGCCTGGTGTAGCCCTGGGAGAATTTGATCTCCCTTGCCTGGAGCCATCCGGCGGGGTACTGGAGGTTCAGGTCCACCCCCAGCAGGTTGGCCTTCCAGCCATTCGGGAAGGGGATGGAGGGGCAGTTATTGGACAGGCGCTTTGCCTGCTCCCATTGAATGCTGCCCTGGGCAATGCCTCCCGTCACCAGATCCACCCCGTCCGGGTCAACCATGGGCACCAGGAAGATCTGACAGTTCTCTTCGAATAAATTGGCGGGAATGCCGTATACCTGTCCCTTTTCCAGAATGGCTCTGGACAGCTCCTCGGCGAATTTCAGCAGCACCGTGGCCGTGATCCACTCATTGGCATGGTGGGCGGCGGTGAAGAGCACCGTTCGTCCCCCGCTGCCGATGGCCATGGCCTCGATTTCCCGGCCAAAGGCCGTGGTCCCGATGCTGCGGCTGCGGCACACCGGGTAGGCTTCCACAATTTTCTCAATGGTCTCGTGACACAGCCCATAGGTCATGGGCACATCCGTTTGCACAATGGACATAGCGCACCTCCACATTCCGTTTCACGGTACAGTGTATGCAGGTGGGCGGAGAATGTGACTAATAGGAGTTGACAGTTGACAGTGTACAGTTGACAGTTGTGGTGTCCCTACGGGACGGTTTTGAATGGAAAGCAGCGGTGGAAGAGGGGCGTTCGATGATAGAGCGGTTCGTAATAGCCAAGGAGCGCCCTCCGGCCACCTTTTCAGAATAACAGCATTTCAACGATTGCTTCGAATTGTCAACTGTCAACTGTCAATTGTTTTCCAGATAGATCATCAGCACCGCGATATCTGCCGGGCTTACCCCGGAGATGCGGCCGGCCTGGCCCAGGGAGACGGGGCGGATGTCCTGGAGCTTCTGCCGGGCCTCCAGGCGAAGACCCTGGATGGACGTGTAGTCCATGTCCGGGGGCAGCAGCCGGGCCTCCTCCTTCCGGAACTCCGCAACCTGTTTCTCCTGCCGGGCTAAGTACCCCGCGTATTTCACCTGGATTTCCACCTCTTCCGTCACGGCGGCGGGCAGGGGCGGCCGTTCTGCATCGAAGGGGGCCAGGTCCGCATAGCTGACCTGGGGGCGGCGCAGCAGGTCCGCAAGCCGCGCGGAATTGGTCACCGGGGCCGTATCCCGGGCGGCGAGCATTTCGTTCAGCGCCTGGCTTCCCGGCACGCCGCTGCTTTCCAGGCGGGCAATCTCCCGGCGGACGGAGGCATATTTGGCGTTCACTTCTTCCAGCCGGCTCTGGGGCACCAGACCCACTTCTGCGCCAATGGCCGTGAGCCGCTGGTCCGCGTTGTCCTGCCGGTGCAGCAGCCGGTATTCCGAGCGGCTGGTCATGATCCGGTAGGGCTCCTGGGTGCCCTTGGTCACCAGATCGTCAATGAGGGTGCCAATGTAGCTGGTGTCCCGGGTCAGCACCATGGGGGGCCGTCCCAGAATTTTCAGAGCGGCGTTGATACCGGCCACCAGTCCCTGGGCAGCAGCCTCCTCATAGCCGGAGGTGCCGTTGAACTGTCCCGCCCCGTAGAGGCCGGAGACCAGCTTGCATTCCAGGGTGGGCTTTAGCTGGGTGGGGTCGACGCACTCGTATTCAATGGCGTAGGCCGGGCGCATCATCTCCGCGTGCTCCAGCCCCGGCACGGAGTGCAGCATGGCCAGCTGCACGTCTTCGGGCATACTGGAGGAGAAGCCCTGAATGTACATCTCTTCCGTATTCAGTCCGCAGGGCTCAATGAAGAGCTGGTGCCGCTGTTTCTCCGGAAAGCGGACGATTTTCGTCTCAATGCTGGGGCAGTACCGGGGGCCAACGCCGGAGATGGTGCCGTCGTAAATGGGGCTTCTGGACAGATTGGCCCGGATGATCTCGTGGGTTTTTTCGCTGGTGTAGGTCAGGTAGCACACGGCGGAGTTATTGACCTTGCGGTCCGTCCGGAAGGAGAAGGGCTCCACGGTTTCGTCTCCCGGCTGCAGCTCCATTTTGGAAAAATCAATGCTGCGACGGTTCACCCGGGGGGGCGTACCCGTCTTGAAGCGCCGCAGGGAAAGCCCAAGCTTTTGCAGACTGTCGGACAGGCCGATGCTGGGGTGCATTCCGTCCGGCCCCGAGGGGATGACGCTTTCACCGATGATGACGGCGGAATCCAGATAGGTCCCCGTGGCGATGACCACGGCCTTTGCTCCATACTCTGCCCCCAGGTTGGTGCGCACGCCGGTCACGGCCCCATTCTGCGTGAGAATTTCCGTGATCTGTGCCTGTTTGAGTTCCAGGTTTTCCTGTATTTCCAGGGTGTGCTTCATGTATTCCTGGTAGCGCCGCCGGTCCGCCTGGGCGCGCAGAGAGTGAACCGCAGGCCCCTTGCCCCGGTTCAGCATCCGGTACTGGATGCAGCTTGCGTCCGCGGCCAGACCCATTTCGCCCCCCAGAGCGTCCAGCTCCCGGACCAGGTGGCCCTTGCCGGTGCCGCCAATGGCTGGATTACAGGGCATATTGCCCACGGCGTCCAGGTTGATGGTGAAGAGAAGGGTGTGCAGCCCCAGCCGTGCGGCGGCCAGGGCAGCCTCAATGCCGGCGTGGCCCGCACCGATGACGGCCACGTCGCACTTGTCAACAAAATAGGCCATGCTCACGCCTCCCGGGGCTCTTCCTTTGCCGCTTCCTTCTTTTCTTCCTTGGGCAGCTCGAAGGGCTTGCACACCACCTCGCAGCGGTGGATGGGGGTGCCCAGGGCATGGAACTTCTCCTCGTAGCCCGTCATAATGCCCACGGGGCCGTCCCTGTGCAGGTCGTCGGTGACGTTCTTGGTTTCCAGGCCGCAGGCGGCGAACTCCTCCAGGGAGAAGGCGAACAGGGGGGCATTGTCGGTCTTGAAGTGGAATTCGCCGCCCTCCTTAACCACACGGCAGTATTTGTCCAGGAAGCCCCGGTGGGTCAGGCGGCGCTTGGCGTTCTTCTTCCGGGGCCAGGGGTCGGGGAAGTTGATGAACAGCCGGTCGATTTCTCCGGGGGCGAAGATGTTCTCGATCTCTGCCACGTCCATATCAATGTAGTAAACGTTGGTCAGCCCCATGTCCCGGGCCTTCTCCATGGCCACCACCATGGCCTCCCGGCAGCGCTCCACGGCGATGAGCAGCACATCGGGGTTGGCCTGGGCGGTTTCGGCGGTGGCCAGGGGGGCCAGCCGGGTCATGACAGAGTTGTACAGGTTTTTCCAGTTGGCCTCCGGGGTATCAAAGGTGGCAGGGTCAATACCGAGGGTCTGAATGCGCTGGATGACCTGCAAAGGGGCAAGCAGACTTTCGGTGTCGGACTGGGTCATCCGCTCCAAAGCGGGCAGGGCATAGCGCTCGGTCAGGCTCTGACTGTCGGTATCCAGCGGGGAAACATATTCCTCTGCGCCGGGATCCGCAAAATCCACAACCTGCCCGGTACCGGCCAGCACGCAGCCGATGGGCTCCGGCTCAGCGGTAGCCTGTGGTTCTGCGCTGGGGGCCAGGCTGAAAATCACATGCGGGGCAGGGGTCAGCTTGACCCCGACCACGCCGATCACGGTGGCAGCAGCAATGCCCGCAATGGTAAGAACAAACGAATTTGCCTCTTTTTTGGCCATAAGTGTAAGATTCCTTTCCGGGGAAAACCGGGGATAGGCCCGGTAAAATTACTTGTCCAGGTTCAGATACTTTTTCCAGAAGTCCAGACTGCGCACTTCGCCGCAGCGCTCGCGGTAGCTCTGGGCGGCAGCGTCAAACTGGGTGTCGATCTCCTTCATGCAGGCTTTCATCTCGCGCACGCAGCGGCTGTATTCTTCCTTGCTGCGCTCGGTCACAAAGCCTTTCTGGGAGTTGGAATCATAGTTCAGCACCTTCTGCACGCGGTAAGCATTGTAGGCGGTCATGTGCATCATGCTCACAACGGTGTTTTCGCGGGTGGGGGGCACCAGCCAGCCGTTGCGGGTCAGCTTGACCTTGAGTTCCTTCAGCTTGCCCTTGTTTTTTTCTTCCTCTTTGGTGGCGTACAGGTAGCGGGAATAATCAAACGGAACATCCAGCTGGTCCACCGGCTGGGCCTTGTAGCCATATGCCATAATCTCTTTGTGCAGGGCTTCAGCATCGGTCTGTTCCAGCCAGTCAATGCCTTTCAAAAAGTCGCGCACGCCGCGGATCAGCAGGTCAGCATTCTTATAGCGGTAGCGGTTCACTTCGCCCATCACCTGGCTGCGCAGGTCGGCTTTCAGGGCGTTGGCATCATAGCCGGGGCAGTGCATGCTGTTGTCAATGCACTGGTTGCGCAGGATGTAGTAGTACATCGAGGAAGAATACTTGCTCTCAAACGGCTCATGCCATACGCAGATGCCGTTCAGGGTGACCAGGCGTTTGCAGTTGCGTAGGCCGTATTCAATGTCATCGCCGCGGATAAAGATGGGCATGGGCAGGTTGTCCGGCCGCACAACGGCAATGGGGATGCAGCAGTACCACCAGGCGTTATACTCATGGCGTTCTTCCAGCTCATTGGCAACGCACAGGTCAACCTTGGTCAGATCAAAGTTGGCTTTGTGGCTGATCAACTGGCCCTGGTTCCAGGCGGCGCCGTTTTCTACCTGAATGTTGGGGCGGTCCAGCCGCAGCATGGCACCGCCGACAAATACATCCGCATATTCCGGCTTGCGCAGGCTCAGCAGGGTGTAGGTGCGCAGCAGCACATCGGTATCCAGCACAATGTCATCATCCATGACCAGTACATGGGTAACGCCTGCGCCATTTTCGTTGGCTTTCAGGATCTCGATCATGCCGCGGGTAAAGCCGCCGGCACCGCCCACATTGGCGTTGGGCACAACATGCACGGTATCGCTGTTCAGCTTATCGTAATCCAGCGTCTGGCCGTTATCGGAAACAAACACTTCCAGGTGGTTGTGCAGCGGGCTGGCGGCGTTTTCCAAAATATCGCTGCGCATGCGGGCAATGTTGCCCATAACGAACGGCTCCCGGCGGAAGGTGCAGATATCCACGCCGATTTTGACGGGCTGCACATCCTTTTCAGCGGCATCGCACTCATAAGCGCCGCCGCAATAGGCGGCATTGCCGCTCAGGGCCTGCAGCTCAAAAAACAGCATGCCGTCAGCGCCCTTGGGAAAATCGAAGCAGAATTCCTGCACGGAATCCGCCTGCACTACTTTTTCGGCCAGCACGGCGCGCACGCTCTGGCTGTTGATGAAATGGCGGCTGCACAGCACAACGCGCAGCTTGCCGCTCAGTTTCAGCCGCAGCGAAAAATTCTGCGCGGCGGTGTAGCGGCGCCATTTGTCTGCGCTGACGCTGTTAAAGTAGGTATCAAAGCAGACGCGTTCGCCCTGCTCGATGCGCAGGATATCCCCCTCATCGCGGAAGCTGGGGGCTTTCATACAGTAATACAGTCGGTCCTCGGTGCATATGCCCACGCGGGGCCAAAGCAGCTTTTGCAGCAGCATACGGTATTCTCCTTTCACTTTTTGCCTTATCATATCCGGCAAAGTATTCAAGTATCCGGCACAGCATTATAAAATGCCGCCGTTGGATTGTTTTCCGCGCGCCCATGCGCTCAATGTGCGGTAGGGCAGGTAACGCCCGGCCCGCAGCAGACGGGTGTTTTTGTTGGTCATCATGGCAGCGATGTGTGGGTAAGTCTGGCACAGCATCTCGTCATACCGGCGCAGGGCCAGGCCGGTTTCACGGTCGGGGGGAAAGCGCAGGTACAGCTCAATCAGGTACTGCGCCACATCCCGCGCCCGCTGCACCAGCAGCAGGTCCCGCCCGGCGGGGGCAGGCTGTGCGGCCAGCGGTTCGGCAGCATCCAACAGAATGCGCGCTACGTGGATGTAATCCTGCGTGTGGGCGCGGTAGCTGGCCATGCTCACGCTCTGGCCATCCCGCCCCAGGCGGTACTGGTACAGAACCACCGGCACAAAGCAGATGGTCTGCGCCGCAGCCATGCCAACAAACGTATAGCCCATATCCGTGTAGCTGCAATGCTCCGGCATGGGGCGCCATGCGGCGCGCAGAGTTTTGGTGCAGAGGGTCAGCGCGTGCATCTCCATGCACAAATCAGGTGTGGCCTGCTGCACTTCACCCACAGCATACACACGGTTTGTATCAAATTTGCAGCAGACATCAAAGGCCTTTCCGCTGCCGTTTTCCTGCACGGTGCGGTAGTTGGTGTATACCGCATCCGCCGTGCAGTTTTGCAGGCGGCGCAAAAGGGTCTGCAAAGCATTGGTGTCAAACCAGTCATCACAGTCCAGCGTGCGAAAATACCGCCCGGAGGCCAGCTCTACCGCGGTATTCAGCGTGGAGCCGTACCCGCCGTTCACCTTGCTCACCAGCCGGAAACTGCCGGGGTGTGCCTGCACAAAGGCCTGCGCCAGCGCGGCGGTGCCATCGGTGGAGCCATCATCAATAATGATCACATCCAGCAGCGCCTGCAGGCTTTCATCCGCCACCAGGCAGGATGAAAGCGCTTTTTGCAGCGTGGCAGCGCCGTTATAGGCGGCAACCGAAACCGTCAGCAGCTTTTCCATCAGGTTTCACCGGCCTCCATAGCGCGCACATAGTCCGCGCAGACTTCACGCGATGGCCCATCCCCGCGCAGAACACCGTGATCCAGCCAGATGGAGCGCTGGCACAGCTGCTGCACCTGGTTGATATCATGGCTGACGAACAGCAGCGTGGTGCCGTTGGAAAGCATCTCTTCCATGCGGCGGTGGCATTTCTGCTGGAACATAAAGTCGCCAACGGCCAGCACTTCGTCACAAACCAGAATGTCGGCCTGTACTTCAGTGGCAATGGAAAAGCCCAAACGAGCGATCATGCCGCTGGAAAAGTTTTTGACCGGAACATCCACAAAATCTTTCAGCTCCGAAAATTCAATGATGCGGTCAAAATGCTCCATCATATAGTCCCGGTCGTGGCCAAGCACCGCGCCGTTCAGGAAAATGTTTTCCCGCGCGGTCAGATCCATGTCAAAACCGGCGCCCAGCTCGATCATGGGGGCAATTTCGCCGTTGACGGCAACGCTGCCGCCGGAGGGGTACATCACGCCGGAAATCACTTTCAGCATGGTGCTTTTGCCGCTGCCGTTGCGCCCGATCAGCGCCAGGGATTCGCCGCGCTTCATGCTGAAAGAAACATGTTTCAGTGCGTAAAATTCGTTAAAAAACAGCTTATGGGTCAGCAGTTTTACGGTGTATTCTTTCAGGGTCTCAGTTTTTTCCTGCGCAAGGTTAAAGCGCATGGAAACGTCATTGACTTTAATAATCTCGTCCATACGTTACCTCACGTCAGATATACAGGATAAAGTTCTTTTGCAGCTTGCGGAACACCAACAGGCCAATAGCCATAGAGGCAACGGCACAAAAAATGCAGGCAATCCAGGTGTTGGGGCCGGGAATGTTGCCGTACATCATCAGGTTGCGGAACAGGTTGATGTAGTGGTACAGCGGGTTCAGCTTCATCAGTTTCTGCAGGGTTTCCGGCAGGGCGGTGATGGGGTAGAACAGCGGGGTGGCGTACATCCAACCCATGGTAAGGATACTGTACAGGTGCATCATATCACGGAAATACACCGCCAGCGCGGAAAGCAGCAGCCCCAGCCCGCAGCTGAAAAAGAAGAGCAGCACCAGCGGCAGCCAGCTCAAAAAGATGGTCCAATAGAAGGTGGCACGGGTAAAGATCATGACCAGCAGAACCGCACCAAAGCTGAACAGCATGGTGACAAAGCGGGAAACCGCCTGGCTGATGGGGAAGATGAACTTGGGAATGTACACCTTTTTGATCAGCGGGGCGTTCTGGATAACAGACGTCAGGCCCATGCTGGTGGTCTCATTGAAAAAGGTAAACAGGGTGTTGCCGCAGATCAGGTAAAGCGGGAAGTTTGGGATATCGTTGCGGAACATGTACGAAAAGATGATGCTTTGCAGCAGCATCATCAGCAGCGGGTTCAAAATGCTCCAGATGTAACCCAGAAAGCTGCGGCGGTATTTGACTTTCAGATCGCGGCTGACAAGTTCATGGATCAGCGGTTGGTATTTTTTCAGGTGGGTCCAGGCGCGCTGCGCGGAGACCTGCATTGTTTCGGCCATGTTTGGCTCCCTCCAGATTTATGGCCCGCATAAAACGTCAGAACGCTGTTTTGTGCGGCACTTGTATCAACACCCCGCGCGGCAGCCGCCGCCAGGGCACAATTTCTACTATTATACAATAAAAGACATTAAAATGCAATTCGAACCGGGCAGCAAAAAATCATGGGTGTGCGATGTTTTTTGCCGCCCGGTACCGCCCTTTTTGTGCAACAGTGAAAAGGAACGCAAAATATGAGCGCAGTTTGTGTAAAAATCGTTGAAACCGGGACGAAAATACGGTACAATAAATATGACATAACAAACTCTGCGGCGGGCCATGACCTGGTTTTGCCCGTGGGGCCAGAAATGAGAGGTAGATGTTATGGAACATTTTAACCCCCTGCTCCTGCATAACGACAGCCCGGCTAAATTTATTACGATTGGTGAGGTCATGCTGCGCCTGACCCCGCCGAACTATGAAAAGATTCGTATGGCTTCCAACTTTGAAGCCAGCTATGGAGGCAGCGAGGCCAACATTGCCCTGGCTCTTGCCAACCTGGGTGTGGACAGCACGTTTTTCAGCGTGGTGCCCAACAACTCTTTGGGCAAAAGTGCGGTGCGCTGGCTGCGCTCCAATGATGTGCACTGCACCCCGATGATCCTTTCCACCCCGGAGGAAACCCCGACCCACCGTCTGGGCACCTATTACCTGGAAACCGGTTACGGCATCCGCCCCAGCAAGGTTACTTACGACCGCAAGCACTCCGCTTTTACTGAGTATGACCTTTCCAAAGTGGATCTGGACGCCCTGCTGGACGGCTTTGACTGGCTGCATCTTTCCGGCATTACCCCGGCTTTGGGCCAGAACTGCGCCGATTTTGTGATGGCCTGCCTGAAAAAAGCCAAGGAAAAGGGCCTGACCGTCAGCTTTGACGGCAACTTCCGCTCCACCCTGTGGACTTGGGAAGAAGCCCGTGACTACTGCACCAAGTGCCTGCCCTATGTGGATGTTCTGTTTGGCATTGAGCCTTACCACCTGTGGAAAGACGATGCCGACCACGCCCAGGGCGACTGGAAAGACGGCGTGCCCCTACAGCCCAGCTATGAACAGCAGGATGAGATCTTCCAGCGTTTTGTGGAGCGTTACCCCAACATCAAGTGCATTGCCCGCCATGTGCGTTATGCCCATTCCGGCTCCGAGAACAGCCTGAAAGCCTTTATGTGGTATGAGGACCATACCTTTGAAAGCAAGCTGTTTACCTTTAATATTCTGGACCGTGTAGGCGGCGGCGATGCATTTGCCAGCGGCCTGATTTACGCCATGCTGCATAACTACAAGCCGATGGATATGGTCAACTTTGCGGTGGCAAGCTCCGCCATCAAGCACACCATCCACGGCGATGCCAACATCACCGATGATGTTTCCACCATCCGCAACCTGATGGACATGAATTACGATATCAAGCGCTGAGAATAAGTTTGTTTTCAGCAGTGCCCCAAAACGGTGCAGCAGGCTGCGGCTTTGCTGCACCGTTTTTGTATGGGGGTAAGATTGGTTTAGAACCGTTTAAGAATGTACAAACCTTGCATCCCGTGTTATAATAATGCCGGATCAATAAATGAAAAAGGTGGGTAGATTATGGAACAAAACACCGTTCAAAAACCGGATTGCGCCGCCATTACGGCGCAGGCACGCCAGGCAGCGGAAGAACTGCTGGCGGCTGCACACCTGCGCGCCGGGGATATTTTTGTAGTCGGCTGCTCTTCCAGCGAGATCGTTGGCGGGCATATTGGCAAGGACAGCAGCATGGAAGCCGCCGCGGCTGTGCTGGCGGGTATTCTGCCGGTGCTCAAAGCGCAGGGCGTCTATCTGGCGGCCCAGTGCTGCGAACACCTGAATCGCGCCATTGTCATCGAGCAGGAAGCTGCCGAAAAGTATGGTTATGAACAGGTGAACGCCGTGCCGCAGCCCCATGCGGGCGGCAGCTGGGCAACCAACTGCTGGCAGGCGTTTGAACATCCGGTTCTGGTGGAGGAAGTGCGTGCCGCTGCCGGAATTGATATCGGCGGTACGCTGATTGGCATGCACTTAAAGCGCGTGGCCGTGCCGGTGCGCCTGACCATCAAGCAGATCGGCGCTGCACCCATCATCTGCGCCCGCACCCGCCCCAAATACATCGGCGGCAGCCGTGCCGTTTACCAGGAGATGTGAACCATGCTGACACAGGAACAACTGACAATGATGGCCGAAAATGTGGCCCACATCCGTGAAAATATGGCCGCCGCCGCCCGTGAAGCCGGCCGCGACCCGGCAGATATTCTGCTGTGCGCCGCCTGCAAGACCCGCACCGTGGAAGAGGTGATTGCCAGCGCCGTTCTGCCCATTGACCTGTTTGGCGAAAACCATGTGCAGGAACTGGTGGAAAAGACCGACGCCAACGCTTATTGCGGTAAGCCGGGGCATTTTATCGGCCATTTGCAGACCAACAAGGTCAACAAAGTGGTGGGCCGTGCTGCTTTGATTGAAAGCGTGGACAGCGAGCACCTGCTGCAAAAGGTGGAGCGCGCCGCTGCCGCCGCAAACCTGACCCAGGAAATTTTGATCGAGATCAACATCGGCGGGGAAGAGAGCAAGTCTGGCGTTTCTGCCGAAAGCCTGTGGCCCCTGCTGGATATGGCAGCCGCACAGCCGCATATCCGCCTGCGCGGCCTGATGGCCATCCCGCCGGCAGCTGCAACCCCGGATGAGACCCGCGCGTTCTTTGCCCAAATGCGGGAACTGCTGGCAAAAGCTGCTGACCGCCATTATGAGAACGCCAAAATGGATATCCTTTCCATGGGCATGAGCGGGGATTACCCCGATGCCATCCGCGAGGGTGCCACCATTGTGCGCATCGGCACCGCCATTTACGGCGCACGCGATTACAGCAAAAAGGCATAAGGCATTCCAGAAACCCATACCTGCACGTTGACAGCTGCAAGGTGAATAGGTAAAGCAACAGCCCGGAACCACCGCAAATGCAGGCGGCAGTTCCGGGCTGTTTTGTTAAGCGGCGGTGGGGGCGTGGGCCTCAAAAGTCTCCACCGGAGACTTTTGTGCGCGGCTTAGCCGTGCCGCCCTGTTCGACCCCCGTGACCATGCAAAAAAAGACCCCAAAAAGCTCTGCGTTTTTTGGGGTCTTATATCAGTGCCGGTGGTGGGGGTCGAACCCACACGGTGTCACCACCAACGGATTTTGAGTCCGTCTCGTCTGCCAATTCCAACACAC
>ERZ824600.195-NODE-195-length-92618-cov-34.533766_pt1 | contig 92618 bp, 86 predicted proteins | sample MGYA00519933_ERZ824600 | MGnify/ENA primary metagenome ERZ824600 (study PRJEB31778, sample SAMEA3449178) | human gut metagenome | biome: human gut; feature: human-associated habitat; material: faeces | place: United Kingdom | collected 2010/2012 ...
TTCTACCTCTATTTTATCATGCCTGCCCGGGGACATAAATGTTGCGAAAGATTAGCAAATTCTGTCCATAAAGAAAAGTGGTCGTTGCCTATTCAGAGTGTTAGGTGTATAATTTTAGAGGTATATAACTTATTCATCTACCGAGGAGGTTTATTATGTCTAACGAAACAGATAAAATTAAAAAGATGAAAAAGAATGTCCTTCAACGATATGAGTGGAATGACGATGAAGGCAACATATTGGTAAATGATTTTTTGCAAATGAGCCAGATTGCAGAACGCCTTAAAGAAAACGACGAAAGGATCGGAAAATAGGCGATGACCGTTATCACAGAGACGCTGCGCTTTGTTATCCCCGTAGCCGTCATTGGAATCCTTGCGCATGTGATCGGCGAAGCGCTGCCGCGCCGCTGGTTTGACGCGTCGCGATTTCCGTACCGCGCCTATGCTTTTGAACGGAACGGCCGGTTTTACGAGGCGCTCGGCATTCGCAAATGGAAGAACGTTTTGCCGGACAAGAGCCGCATCGCGCCCGGAACTTATCGCAAGGCCATCCGTGGAAGCGCGCAGCAACACAGTGCAGCGCACATGGAACGTCTGCTTCAGGAGACCTGCGTTGCAGAGTGCGTGCATTGGGCGCTGCTCGTTATCAGCCCGATCCTGCTATTCACCATGGAAAGTCCTGCCGCCTACGTCATGACGCCGCTCTATGGGCTTTCCAATCTGCCGTACATTATGATCCAGCGCTATAACCGTCCACGGCTCGCGGTGCTTTCCGCCCGGATGCCGCGCAAGGCGCAGGAGGCGGCAGCATGAAGCAGCCGGCAGAAAAAGTACTGATCCTCTCCTGCAACACAGGCCAAGGGCACAACACCGTTGCAAAGGCCATACAAGAGGCGCTGAACAAGCGCGGCGTTCCGGCAGATATCCGAGACGGGCTTGCGTTTGATTCCGAACATGCCAGTCGTCTGATCTCCGGTGTACACAACATGAGCGCGGTGTATGCGCCCGAACTGTTCGTGTTGGGAAACCGTACCGCGGAGCGTGCGACCGCGCGCGCTCTCGAAACCGCGCAACCGACAGGCTGCTACCTTGCAAACGCACGCTACGCCGCAAAGCTGTATCGGTACATTCGTGAGGGCGGCTATACTGCGGCCGTGATGCCGCATGTCTTTCCTGCCGAAGCCATGACCGAGATCCGCCGCAGATTCGCCCCCGACTTTCGCGCCGCGTTCGTCGCGACCGACTACGCCTGCGCGCCGTTTGTCGGCGAAACAGACCTGGATCTCTATTGCATCCCGCATTCCGCGCTCGCGGAGGACTTCATTCGCGGCGGCGTCGATCCCTCGCGCATCGCCGTCACAGGCATCCCCGTGCAGGATAAGCTCCTGCACCTACCATGCCGTGAAGATGCGCGTGCGGCGCTTCGGCTGCCGCAGGACGCGCCCGTTATTCAGATCATGACGGGGAGCATGGGCTATGGGCATACAGACGCGCTGCTGCGCGCGCTTCTTCCGAAGCTCCCTCCGCAGGGTTTGGCGCTCGTGCTCTGCGGCAACAATGCGCACTTGCTCCGCTCCCTCCAAAAGCAGTTCGGTTCTGAGCGGCGCGTGCGACTCCTTCCCTACTGCTCGAACGTCGAGACCTATCTTGCGTCCGCCGACGTTTTGCTCACCAAGCCCGGCGGCCTGTCCATTACAGAAGCCGCGGTCTGCGCCGTCCCGACGGTTCTGACCGCTCCGCTTCCCGGCTGGGAAACACAGAATGTCGCTTTCTTTACGGCGCATGGCATGGCGGAAGCCGCCGAAACGCCGGAAGCGCTCGCTTCTGCCGCTTCCGCACTTTTACGCGACCCCGACCGCTGTGCCGCTATGCGCGCCGCGCAACGTTCGAATACGCATCCGGCCGCAGCAGAGGACATCGCCTCACGGCTGCTGACGTCTGCCGATTTCTCTCGGGATCGCTCGTTTCAAGATGCTTAGCTGATCGCTCGGTTTGCGCAGCGGCTTCGAGCCGGAAAACGATGCAGCGGCTCCATCCCCCGCCGCTCGTCTGTATCAGGCGCTGCATTTTCTCCCACCCTGTTCGCGGTCGCATGCGCAAATTCGGCACGACGGCTCTTTGAAGCCGCCGTGCCGTTTTCTGTTCGGTCCGGTTTGGAGTTCATCGCATTATCTCGTCTGAGACCATTTCCGTTATCGCAGGGGCTCCGCAGCCGGAGTCAATTCCGTCAAGCGGTCTCTTTCAGTCTGCGTCGGCAGGTTCCGACGGTTGACGATCTGCGACCGTGAGCGTGACAGAACCCGTAAAATCTTCCGTCTCAAGGACAATATACCAGCTGCCGGGCTGCGGCTGCAATTCCGTTTCAAAGGCGCCCTCGCCGTCAAACAGGACGGTATCCTCCGCTCCGCCCACGAGCAGGAGTTTCAGCGTTCCGCTCTCCCGCTCCGTCTTACAGCGGATCACAAGCGTCCGCCCATCCATGGTGTCGAGCGTCGTGCCGCCAAACAGGGTCTCCCGCTTAGAAAGGCCGCGATACGCGGCTGTATAGCTGCCCGTATAATCATCCTCACCGAATTCCCGTTTTCCGGCCAAGCTGTAACTGTTCATCAGGCTCAGAGCGCCAAGATGCTCGAACGCATCATTCAGATGTTCGTAGACTTTATCCGTGTCGATCGATCCCGCGCAGTCCGCGATCACAGGCGCGCAGGCGGCGGCTGTGCAGGCGCAGCTTGCTCCAAAGAGCGTTGCAACCAGCATGGGGACGATCAGAAGAATTCGAAGTATCAGCTTTATCATATAAACCCGCTCCCTTACCTGCGCACGATACGGTAGTAAACGCGCGCGGTCAATCGATACACGATGAAGTACAACAGGACAAACACCACCGCCGTGCCTCCGATACAGGCAAGCACCAGATTCCAGTCATACAGCATAAATGTTTGCAGCATACAAGCCATCATACGCGAAGCAAACACCATGTGCAGCAGCGTTGTCGCAAGCGGCAGGAAGAACACGATCAGCACCTGCCGGTTGATTGTATCCCTGACCTGCGTATCGTCCATGCCCACCTTTTGCAGCACGGCAAACCGCCCTGCGTCCTCGATGCCCTCGGTGATCTGCTTGAAATAGAGGATCAATACCGTCACCGCAAGGAACAGCACGCCGAAGAATGCACCGAGGAACAGCAATCCTCCGTAGACGGCATACCCGTCCTGAATGGTGCTATAGTAATCCGAACAGCTCACGCCGTCTAAGAAAAACTCCTCCAGCGCCGCGTTTACGGCGTCGATAAATGCAAGGCAGTCCTCCGTTTCTCCCGCCATATCAAACACGAGCGAATGATCCGTCTGGATCAGGCCATGCACGAGCCTTGCCCTGTATCCGCGGCGCACGACATTGTTCAGCCAGCGTTCCTGCGTTTCGACATCTTCGAACGCGCGGAGTTTGGACATGTCCGCCTCAATCGTGATGTTCTTCTCCGCGGCAAGTCCGGCGACCCATTCTGCGCAGCGTTCGATCTCCGCATCCGGCGCTTCGTCGCCATACTTGATCTCAGCGTCATAGGGGTACATGCCCCTGACCATCTTCCCCTGCCCGAGATACAGGGACAGCGTTCCGGAAACGGTCACGACGAGCATGGTGGACAGCACGCAGATCGTGGCAAGACTTCTCGCGTTCTGCCGCATTCTCTGGAACAGTCCGGAAACCGTCACAAAATGCGCGGGCTTATAGTAATACGACTTGTTCTTGCGAAGCGCGCGGAGCACCACGATGCTGCCCGCGGAGAACAGCGCATGCGTTGCAAGGATGACAAGCAATGCAAGCGGGAAGAACACGCCGATGGCAATGGAAGAGTTTGTGATCGTCCATGCCTCGTAATAGGCAAATACCAGCATGACAAGGCCGACGATCGCGATGGGAACGATGAGTTTTGCGTCCTTCTCGCCCTTACGCTCGCTCTGCATCAGCTCAATAGGATTGCTCACATGGACCTGACGCAGGTTCAAAAGCGTTGTAAACAGAAAGATCCCGCCGAACAAACCGAGCGTCAGCGCGTAGGCCACCGTCGCAATGGAAAAACTGCTGTTGGGCGTCACATGGATCATGCGGAGCAGCACGAGAAACAGAAGTCTTCCGAAAATCAGCGCACCCGCTACGCCAAGCGCAAGTCCGCTTGCCATGACGATCAGGTTTTCGTACACCAACACACGGCCGACATGCCGCTTTTCCAGTCCGAGGATCCCGTACAGGCCGAACTCCCTCTTGCGGCGAGCGATCAGGAAGTTATTGATGTACACCATGAAACCGAACGCAAAGGCGGCAAATACAAAGAGTCCCATCGAAAAGACCATGATCGAGCTCTTGCCGGACGGGTGGTTTTGCAGCGTTTTGGAAAAGCACAAGCCCGAGATCAGAAGAAATACGCCCGAAATGACCGCCGTGGCGATGATCTCCGGCAGATAGGTCTGGCGGCTGCGTCTGACATTTGCGAGCGCAAGCCGGAAATAAAACCCTTTACGCAAGATCCGCACCCCCAAGCAGCGTGAGATTGCCGACGATACGGTCAAAGAACGCCCGATTGTCGTCGTCGCCCCGGTAGAGCTGCGAGAACAACTCTCCGTCGCGGATAAACAGCACGCGGCTTGCATAGCTTGCAGCCATGGTGCTGTGCGTGACCATTAGAATGGTCTTGCCGTCCGCGTGCAGCCGCGAAAAATTCTCCAGCAGGTTTTGCGATGCGCGGGAGTCCAGCGCACCCGTGGGTTCGTCTGCGAGTATGAGCCGCGGATCGGTAATGATTGCACGACCGACCGCCGCACGCTGTTTTTCGCCGCCGGACACCTCATAGGGGAATTTGTCAAGCAGACGGGAAATACCGAGCATGGCCGCAACTGGCGCGAGTCTCCGCTCCATCTCCGGCAGAGACGTTTCCGCGAGCACGAGGGGCAGAAGAATATTGTCTCTCAAGGAAAAGCTGTCCAGCAGGTTGAACTCCTGGAATACGAACCCGAGATGCCCGCGTCGGAACGCGGACAGTTCCTTGTCCGGGATGGACGCAAGCGCTTTTCCGTCGAGCAGCACTTCGCCTTCCGTCGGCTTGTCAAGCGAGGCAAGAATATTCAGCAGCGTGGTTTTGCCGCTGCCGGACGCGCCCATGATCGCGACGAACTCTCCCTCCATGACGTCGAAGCTCACGCCGTTCAGCGCCTTGCAGGGCAGCGCGCCGCGGCGGGTATTGTAAATCTTTTTGACGTTTCTGACTTCCAGAACCGGCATGGTATTTCATCCTCCGTTTACAGATACTTCCCGCGCTTTGGCACGGGAGGGCCGATCGCCGGACAGTATCCGATCTTCACCCTGCATATAGTATAAAATAGCGGGGACGCGCGTACCATTGTCCGGCCTTACGTTTCCCCGCTCAAATCTTACAGTTTTGTCATGAACGCCGCTCAACTGTGCGCCGCAAACTCGTTTCCCTTCGGGAAGCGCAGCGTCACCCGCGTTCCCCGGCCGACTTCGGATTCCACTGCAACACGGATGGCAAGCGCGTTTGCCGTGCGCCGTACAAGATACAGTCCGATGCCCGACGCGCGGGTGTCGATCCTGCCGTTGTACCCGGTGTATCCCTTCTCAAAAATACGCGGGAGATCCTCCTTGCGGATGCCAATGCCCGTGTCCTCGATGAAAAGCGCGTCCCCGCGCCAGCCGATCGTGATGCCGCCCGTCTTTGTATACTTGACCGCGTTCGAAAGCAGCTGTTCAAGGATGAAACCGAGCCAGCGCCGATCCGTCGTGACAACGGCGTCCATTTCTTCGATCGTAACGCTGATTCTTCTGTAAATCACCGGCAGACCAAACTTTTTGACGCTCTCCCGCACGGTCGGAAGGATCGGTGCCGTTTCGATCACAAGATCGGAAGCGATGTCCGACAGTTTTACATACCGCAGTGCAAGATCCGCATAGCGTTCGATCTCAAACAGCTCCCGCCGCAGCACCGCGCTCTGCTGCGAATCCGCCGCGTCGAGCACGAGCCGCATGGCTGCGATCGGCGTTTTGATCTGATGCACCCAGAGCGTGTAATAGTCGAGCGTATCCGTCCGCGCACGGTTCAGCTGTTCCGACAGCTGCTTTTCGGAACGGCAGACCTGTCCAAGCAGCTCGTCGTATGCACGCTCGATCGCGTTTCCCGGCGCAGGAAGCCGATCAGCTGCGGCAGGCAGGCGATCTATGAGCTCCGACAACGCGTGATGCTTTCCGCAAAACCTTCCGAAATCGATGAGCAGAATGGCGAAAAGCATGGCGCTGAGCAGCCCCGCCGTATAAAACGCGTACAGCATTTCCTGTCGAAGCAGATAGAACATCAACAGGATCAGCCCGGTCGCAGCGAGGTGATAGACAAGCAGCAGCCTGCGATAGCGCAGATATGACAGAAGCGTCTTCATGCTTCCTTCTCCGTGCGCAGCGCATAGCCCTGCCCCTTGACCGTGCGGATGCAGTCCTCGGGAAGTCCGGCTCGCATAAGCGTTTTGCGAAGCCGCGTAACATTCACCGTCAGCGTGTTTTCATCAACAAAAGTGTCGCTGTCCCAAAGCCGAAGCATGAGCTTTTCCCGGCTCACGACCTGTCCCGCGGCTTCCATCAGAGTCTGTAGGATCCGCAGCTCGTTCTTTGTCAGTTCCGTTCTCTGCCCGTCGCGGACAAGGCACGCGCTCCCGGCGTCCAACGCCGCGCCGAAAAGACGCTGCTGCATGGGCGGCTCATAATCATAGCTTCTGCGCAGCATGGCCTGCACCTTGGCGATCAGCACTTGCAGATCCACTGGCTTTGTGATGTAATCGTCGCCGCCCATGTTGACCGCCATAACGATGTCCATTGTTTCCGTATGCGACGAAAGAAACACGACCGGCGCCTTGGAGCAGGCACGGATCCTGTCGCACCAGTAATACCCGTTATAAAAAGGCAGCGAAATATCCATGAGCACAAGATGCGGCTCGTTCTCCAAAAATGTATCGAGCACCCGAGAAAAGTTCTCCGTACGGATCGGCTGGAATCCCCACTTGGAAAGCTCGCGCTCGATAACATCCGCGATGACCGCGTCGTCCTCTACGATCATGATGCGATACATGCTTTTCCCCCATTCGCCGCAGTCTTCTGCGATGCTACCGCCCATGCGGCAAAGTCACGGAACAGGGAAAACGGCGGATTTGTTGCAATTATATCTGCTTCATCGCGCAAGACCTTTACTTCATCACTGCGAAAATCGCCATCACCTTCCAAGTATTCCCATTGCAAATCATCTATATCAATAGTTCCCGATTTGTCAGCGTCACGTTCAAGCGTAAAAATTCTACCATGCGCACGGGACTTCTTTTCATCGTATTGCGGTGACTGCAATTCAAACAATGACATTTGATGATACTGCTCATATTGTTGCTCTTTGCTTTCGGTCGCATAGCCGGTACTGATTAACTTTTTCAATCCAAGCGTTTCAAAATTCTGTGCAAAATACCTTGTAAAATTACTCCATGCAGGGTCATCGCAAGGCAATAAAACCGTTTTCCCGCGGAAAACATTGGGGTCATATTCCAAATAGGCATTCATTTCTTTCTGAATGTAGTCAAATACTGTGTAGAACTCGTCGTTTTTCTTTGACTTTGCCTTGCTTAAACTTTCATTTGCCATTATTTCTCGCCGCCTTTCTCTGTGTTGCTGCCTAACTCTACTATGTCGTCAAGCGTACAATCAAGCACGACACAGATTTTTGCTAACGTATCCATTGCAACGGGTTCGTCCTTGCCCATTTTTACAAGAATGCTTGTGCTGATACTCGCCTGCTGCAATATAGGGTTCAGTCCTCTTTGTCCCCCTCAAAGGTGTTCACGCGGGTAATTATCGTACAGGACGCCTTTGTTGCGCATAGCATGGACGGCCGTTATGTCCGTTTTCCTCCCCCCCCTATCAAGCCGAAGCTGCGCGATCCGCTTGCGGCTTCTTTGCATAATCCGGATGCGCCTCGATCGGGAAATGCCGCCGGATGCGGCGGATATAGACGAGGGCAAGCAGCGCCGCAGCCGCAAGCATCCCCTCGATGAGAAGCACCGAACAGCCCGTCGCGCCGAGCCACGCAGCCGCAAAATCCAGCGCCGTATGCAAAAGCAGCGCGATCAGGGCGCCGACCCACAGGCGGTGGAGCATGGCATAGCGGCAGACGATGAGCGAAAGCGCGATTTGGAACAGCATTGCGAAGACCCGCTCCGCGCCCGCGAGCAGGAAAGCTGCCGCAGGCGCTTCCAGCATAGGCGCGAACGCCCGTATCAGCTCCTCCGGAAGGGAAACGCCGGCTATCAACAGCAGCGCGAGGATGAGCTGGATCACATACGTCCTTCCGACAAGCGCGATCGCCTCAACGCCGCCATGTCCGACGCCCGCGGCAAAGCCCGACCAGTAGGAGCGCCGTTTTTTCAGCAGGACGCCGAAGACGAGCACGCGCCCCGCCGTCTCAAGCAGCGCCGCGCTGAACGCAAGCAGCAGGCAATAGAGCGCCGTATGCAGTCTCTGAAAGCGCTGTACGGCGGCGGCCATGCCGAGCAGCTGCAAGGCCGGGAGCCGGATCAGCAGCTGCGGCGCAGCAAATCCGAACGCGCCGAGCAGTATGCATGCGATGATCTTCTTCTCCCGCCTGCCCGCGGCCCAGCACAGCATCACCGGGACCAGATAACAAAGCAGGACTGTGACCGCCATGGCGGCAAATACGGCTAGGGAAATCATGATGCGCATCCTCCCTTTCGTCCTCTGTGTGCTGCGCTCCGCCGACACACCATTGTTTTATATTATACCACAGCCGACAGCGTTTCGCATAGGCTGGAAAGGCCCTGCAAAGCGCCGTTTCCCCGCTGCGCAGCAAAAAAATACGGGGGACGCGCCCCCGTTCTTTTTGCGCTCATGCGCCTTACGCCGTCTTTCCCGGGCCGGCGCCGCCTCGGTCCCAGTCTCAGCTTTTCGGCAGAGGGATCACGAAGCCGCAGCCCGTGAGCTCCTGATAGCTGAAAACAGGATCGATGTACGCCGGGCAGGACTTGGCGTTTTCCCGCCCGTTCGGAACGGTGAACGGTTCGCCTCCTCCCGTGCTTTCGCCCTGTCCCTGCGCCGCGAACGCCGTTACGCTTTCAAGCGTGACAATGCCCGGAACAAGCCGGATTTCACGGATTGCGGCATAGTCCGCCGGAAAGACGGGAAGCTCCAGCCGCAGCTCATTTTCAGGGCCTGCGAGGGATTGGACCGTTTTTACGAGCGCGCCGTCCACATAGAGGTCAAAGCAGAGCCCTTCCCGCCCCTCGCGTTCCCCCATGGTCAGCAGCGCTTTTTTCTCCCATTCCGTCCAGTCCGCCGCAAACCCGTCCGCCGTGACGCGCAGCTTGATGCCCGTTCCCGTATACTTGGCCTCGCCGTGCAGCGTGACGCCGTCAAGATGCTTTTCGACGTTGTAAATGACCGGGTTCGACGACCAGTCGCTGACGGTGATCCGGGCGCCGCCGGAAAGCGGGGCGGAGACTTTGGCCGTCTCAATGTGGTTGCCGGGGCGCGTGTCAAACGAGATGGTATGGATGATGCGTCCAATGTTGCCGACGGCGCCCATGTCGTCGATCGCGCCGTCATAGATGTAGTAGAGCAGCGTCAGCGTGCAGACGCCGTCCGGCAGCGGCTCCGGCAGGCGGTCGCAGTCTACCGTGTGCCAAACGCCCTCCGCGTTTTCAATCTGCGCGGGGCTCTGTCCGGCCACGGTCATCGCTGTGCCCGAGGAAAAGCCCATGTTATACCGTTCCGTCAGATCCGCGCCGTCCACGGACAGCCTGTAGTCGAAGCAGGAAATGTCAAGGCGATATTTCGCGTCCACGTTCACGCCCCATCCCGTGGCAAAATCCGCCGCATGATCCGTGTAGAGGAAGGTGTTGACGAGTAGCTGTTCGCCGTCATAGAGCACCTCGCGCACCTCGGGGCGGATGTCGCGCAGGAACGCGAACGCCTCCTTATCAAAGGCGGGAAACCCCATGTCCGCGCGCAGCTTGCCGATGTTCGCATTGTATTCCTCGTCGTAAGGCGTGAGATTGCCCTCATATTCTCCGAGCAGCTCGATCTTGTAGGAAACGTCCTGCGGCGCAGAGGCGGACAGCGTTTCCGCAATGTCGGCTACGGGCGTGCGGTTCTCGGGCTGTTCGGTCAGGTACCTGCTTGCGCCGCGGTACTCCGGATAGATCAAATCGCGCAGCGCCTTTGCAACGCCGGGAACGCTCAAGACACCCCCGATAACAAGCAGCAGGCAGGCGGCTGCAGCGAGCCAGGGCAGGGCGCGTCCCTGCGTCTTGCGGCGCGTTTCCGCCTTTTTTCGCGGGGCGGTGCGGGTCGCACGCACGGCGCGATCCCCGGCGGCCTTGTTGCGCTCCGCGGCGTCCAGAACGCGGCGGCGAAGGCGCAGCGCGGTTCCCTCATCGAGCGGGAGCTTCGGAAGGGCTTCGGTCAGGCGCTCCGTTTCCTCGAGCGTGCCGTCAAGAAGATGTTTAGAAAGCGGATTCAAGGGATTCAGCATTGCTGTCGGCTCCTTTCATTTGAATTGCAAGCTTTTTGAGCGCTCTTCGCGCCCGCTGATCGACGCTGTTCTCGCGCATGCCGAGCAGCGCCGCGATCTCTGCCGTGCGCATGTTGAGATAGTATCGGCAGAGCAGAATGCGGGAGTCCGGTTCGCCAAGGGCAAGGATGCCATCGATCAGCGTTTTGCGTTCCACGTTTGAAAGCGCGATTTCCTCTGCGGACGGATATGCAGACAGGTTTCTGAGCTGCTCCGGCTCTTTGGGCTCAATCTTCTCGCGCCGCAGTCTGCGGACGCGGTCGAGCGCTTTGCTTCTCGCGACCGTGCAAAGATACGCCTTCACGGATCCCCTTCGGAAATCCAGCCGCTGACGGTTCTCATAGATGTAGAGGAAGGTATCGCTCACGCATTCTTCGACGTCCTCGGCCGGACAGCCGGAAAGAATTCCTCGCACAACGAACAGCACAAGCGCGCCATAGTCCCGAATCATGGCTTGCAGCGCGGCTTCCGGGTGTTCGCGGAGCTTTTCGGACAATTCCTCCATGGTCGTTCACCTCCGGTTTGAAATGGCGTCCGGCTTGCCGCCGAACGGATTGAGTACTCGTCCAATAGAGCGCGGCGCGGGCCGGAAATCTGACACGGACGGGCGGATTTTTTTTAGCTTTGCCTGCCGTTTTCCGCATTCGACGCAAGCAGCGCCGATATAAAAAAGGTCTCCGCGGTATCGCGGAGACCGTAGGCCTGATGCCGTTTGTCCGGTTTAATAGAGCAGGCTCTTGCCATCCTTGCCGAAGAGGTGTACGACGTTCGCGCCAAAGGTAAAATTGACCGTGTCGCCATAGCGGAAGCCGTTGCGATGCTCGGCCGGCAGATCGACCGTGGCCAGCACGATAACGACGTCCTTGCCTTCCGCGTTGACGTGCAGATGGATGGAGCTGCCCATCATCTCGGAAACATCGACAGTCGCTTTGATGTGGCTCTCCAGCGCCGTCTCGCTGCACAGCATGATATGCTCGGGACGCACGCCCAGAGTGATGTCCTGCGGCTCCACGCCCTTTTCGCGGAGAAGCTGCTGCTTTTCCTGCGAAATGCCGAAATCCACGCCGCAAACGGTCACATAGTATTCATCGTTGCTCTTTTGCAGCTTTGCATCAAAGAAATTCATCTGCGGCGTACCGATGAAGCCTGCGACAAAGAGATTGGACGGGCAGTCGAACACCTGCTGCGGCGTGCCGATCTGCTGGATGAGGCCGTCCTTCATAATGACGATGCGGTCGCCGAGCGTCATCGCTTCGGTCTGGTCATGCGTTACATACACAAACGTGGTATCGATGCGCTGACGGAGCTTGATGATCTCCGCGCGCATCTGGTTTCTGAGCTTTGCGTCCAGGTTGGAGAGCGGTTCGTCCATGAGGAAAACCTTCGGCTCGCGGACAATGGCACGGCCGATGGCAACGCGCTGACGCTGTCCGCCGGAAAGCGCCTTGGGCTTTCTGCCGAGGTACTCGGTGATGTCGAGAATCTCCGCCGCCTCGCGAACGCGCTTATCGATCTCTTTTTTCGGCATCTTGCGGAGCTTCAGCGCAAAGGCCATGTTCTCGTACACGGTCATGTGCGGGTAAAGCGCGTAGTTCTGGAACACCATTGCAATGTCGCGATCCTTCGGCGCAACATCGTTGACGAGGCGGTCGCCGATATAGAGTTCACCCTCGGAGATCTCCTCGAGACCCGCGATCATGCGCAGCGTTGTGGACTTTCCGCAGCCGGAAGGCCCAACGAGCACGATGAATTCCTTGTCCGCGATCTCAAGATTGAAATCCTGCACGGCGACCACGCCCTTGTCGGTAACGAGGAGGTTGGCCTTGCCCTCTGCGGGCGCTTCGCCCTTTTTCTTCTTGGCCTGTTTCCCGTCGCTGCCGGAGAAGGGGTAAACCTTTTTGATGTTCTTCAGAGTTACGTTTGCCATACCATTTGACTTTGACGGGCACGAACTTCATCAACTGCCCGACTCGCGGCTCCCCGTATGCATGGCAGCCGCATTACGACAGGTCTCCACACTGCCGCACCGCAAGTCCGCGGTAGAACTGCCTCCTTTTTTAGACGTCACGAGTCCATGTAGTGGAGTGGTACTCGTGCGATGATATGATACCTCTATTATGCGGGAATCCGGGAACAATAGCAAGTCTTTTTGGTGAAGCGCCGCGCATTTTCCGAAAAGCCGCACGCTGATGGTATATCGGCCTGTAACACCGGGCAGGCACGCGGCCGGAGCGGGTGCGGAACACAGTGCAGAAATGAAAAAGGAATACCCGCACGCGGTATTCCTTCTTCCCATCAAAAGCAGACGCTTCTCCTGCAAGGGATCCCATTCCCCGCAGCCATCCGTCAGCCGTCCTGCGCTCCGGCAAACTGACTGTTGTACAGCGCCGCGTAAAAGCCGTTCCGTTCGAGCAGCACTTCATGGCTGCCCTGCTCGACGATATGTCCGTCGCGCATGACAAGGATCAAGTCAGCTTCGCGTATCGTCGAAAGCCGGTGTGCGACGATGAAGCTTGTGCGTCCCCGCATCATACGCGAAAACGCCGACTGGATCTGGATCTCCGTCCGCGTATCGATGCTGCTCGTCGCTTCATCGAGAATGAGCATCGGCGGCAGACACAGCATGACGCGCGCAATGCACAGCAGCTGTTTCTGCCCCTGACTCAGGTTGCCGCCGTCCTCTGCGATCACGGTGTCATAGCCCTCCGGCAGACGGCGGATAAACCCATGGGCGTGGGCGGCCTTTGCCGCTGCAACGATCTCCTCATCCGACGCGTCGGGTTTTCCGTAAGCGATATTCTCGCGAATGGTCCCCGCGCGCAAGAACGTATCCTGCAAAACCATGCCGTAACTCGTCCTGAGCGAACCGCGCGTCACGTTTCGAATGTCCTTTCCCGCAACGCGGATCGCGCCGCCGTCTACATCGTAAAAGCGCATGAGCAGGTTGATGAGCGTGGTCTTGCCACAGCCCGTGGGGCCGACGATCGCGATGCGCTGTCCCGGCGCGACGTCCAGGTCGAACCCCTCGATCAACGGTCGATCCGGCACGTAGCGGAATGCGACGTTTTCCAGCGTCACATGTCCGTCCGGCACAAGCGTTGCAGCGTCCGGCGCGTCCTGGCTTTCGTCCGGCGCGTCCAGCAATTCAAACAGGCGCGCCGCACAGGACAGCGCGTTTTGCAGCTCCGTCACGACGCCGGAGATCTCGTTGAACGGCTTGGTATACTGGTTCGCATAGCTCAAAAAAATGCTGAGCTGTCCGACCGTGATGCCGCCCGCGACCGCATACAGCGCGCCGACCAGTCCGACGCCCGCATACACGATGCCGTTGACAAATCGCGTAGAAGGATTCGTCAGGCTGCTGAAAAATATGGCGCGCAGGCTCGTCTTTTGCAGCCGCGCATTCAGCTCGTCGAAGCGTTCGAGCGCCGCCCGTTCCTGTCCGAACGCCTGCACGACCTTCTGCCCCTCGACCATTTCGTTGATAAAGGCGGTCTGTTCACCACGCACGGCGTTCTGTGCTTGGAAATGACGGTAGCTGCGTTTTGCGATAAAGCTTGCGGCGATGAGACTGAGCGGCGTCACGACCACGACAACAAGCGTAATCGGCAGATTCACGGACAGCATAAACAGGAGCGTTCCCAGAATGGTCAACACGCCGGAAAAGAGCTGTGTTGCGCCCATGAGCAGGCCGTCCGAAAACGTGTCCACATCCGCGATGACGCGGCTCACAAGGTCGCCGGACGCATGGGAATCCAAATACGACAGGGGAAGCGCTTGGATCTTTTTGATCGCCGCGTTCCGAAAATCCCGTGATACGCAATACGCGATATGGTTATTGCACACGGACAGCAGCCACTGTACCAAAGCGGCAACGCCGGTCGCGGCAAGGATCAGCGCGATCCGTTCGGCAAGCCCCGCAAAGTCCACCCGGCCAGCGCCGAGCATACAGTCGATCGCATCGCCCGTCAGGATGGGGACGTACAGCTGCGCAGCAACCGAGAGCGCAGCCGCAAGCAGTGACAGCAGCAAATACAGCCGATAGGGACGGAGCGCCGAGAGCACACGGCGAAGCGTATCCTGTTTGCGCATCAGTCCTCGCCCCCTTTCCGGAACTGACTTTCGTAGATCTCGCGATAGACGGCGCAGCTTTGCAAAAGCGTATCATGCGTACCTGCGCCGACAAGCTCGCCGTCATCCAGCACAAGGATCTGATCGGCGTTTTGAAGGCTCGCTGCGCGCTGGCTCACAAGAAATACCGTGACGCCGCCGGGAAGCCGCCGTATTGCCTGCCGAAGCGCGGCATCCGTTGCGTAGTCGAGCGCGCTCGCGCTGTCGTCGAGGATCAGGATCTCCGGTTTGCGCACAAGCGCGCGTGCAATGGTCAAGCGCTGCCGCTGTCCGCCCGACAAATTGCGTCCGCCCTGTTCGACCGGCTCGTCGAGCTGCATAGGTTTTGCTTTCACAAACTCTGCCGCCTGCGCCACCTGCAGCGCTTCCCACAGCGCCGCATCGTCCGCGTCCGGATTGCCGTAGAGCAGATTGGACCGGATCGTGCCGGAAAAAAGCTGCGCGCGCTGCGGTACGATTCCGATGCGCGCACGCAAATCGCCTGCGGGATGGTCTTTGACAGGTACGCCGAACACCTCGACCGTGCCGCTCGTTGCGTCGTAGAATCGCGGGATGAGGTTGACAAGACTCGTTTTTCCGCTGCCGGTACCGCCGATCACACCGACGGTCTCGCCCGCACGAACCGCAAAGGTGATGTCGGAAAGGCTCTCCGCGCCCGCGCCCGCGTATTGCAATCCGACGTGCGAGAACCGCACGGCAAATCCGTCCGTATTCGGCGTCGCCGACGCGCTTGCGGGGAACTCCATGCCCGCGGGCGTTTCAAGGACCGCATTCACGCGCTTTGCCGACGCAAGCGCCCTCGTCACCTGAATGATGAGGTTTGCGAGCTTGACAAGTTCGACGAGCATCTGGCTCAGGTAATTGATGAGCGCGATAACGTCACCCGGCAGAAGGCTTCCGGCTTCGATGCGCACGGCGCCCGTGCGGAGAACGGCGACCACTGCAAGATTGATGATCACATAGGTGAGCGGGTTCATGAGCGCAGACAGCCGTCCGACTCGGAGCTGAAGCTTTGTGAGCGCGCCGTTCGCCTCCTCAAAGCGCGTCGTTTCCTCCGCCTCTTTGTGGAACGCGCGTACGACGCGAACGCCCGCAAGATTTTCTCTCGTGAGCGAAAGCACGCGGTCAAGGCGCGACTGCACCTTCTGGTACCGCGGCATCGTCGAGAGGATGATCCCGAATACGACGATCGCAAGCAGCGGGATCACAAGCGCAAAGATCAGCGCGGCGCGGCCGTCGATCGTGCAGGCCATGGCAAGGCTGCCGAACACGATGAACGGACTGCGCAGAAACAGCCGCAGAAACAGGTTCAGTCCGCTCTGCACCTGGTTGACATCGCTCGTCATGCGTGTGATCAGCGTGCTGACGCCGAGGGTATCGAGCGAAGAATAGGAAAGCGATCCGATATGGGAAAGCAGCGCGTGCCGCAGCCCCGCAGCATAGCCCACCGCCGCCTTTGCCGCAAAATACTGTGCAACGATCGAACAGCCGAATCCGATCGCCCCAAGGAGAACAAGCAGTCCGCAGCGAGAAAAAATGTAGCGGGAATCGCCGTTCGCAACGCCATGATTGATGATATCCGCCATGACGATCGGTACGAACAGATCGAACAACGCTTCCAGCATTTTAAACAATGGCGCGATCACGGACTCGCGGCGATAGCCGTGAAGATACTGCGCCATGCGCTTCCAGTTCGGGGATTTCAACGGTGCTTTGCGTCCTTTCACTTAAAAAATACATATTATCATAGCACAAAACCGGCTTCTTTGGTAGTACCTCGGAATGCTTCCCGCTGCGTTTCCGAAACATATGGCCATGCGGGCGAATTCCTTGACTTTTTCAGACGCGTATGATTATATATTGAATGCAGATCATCTTGTTATTCAGGGAGGAATTTGGAATATGAGCAATACGGCAGAGCTGTTGTCGCAGATTATCAGCGCGGATACCCTGAGCGAACTCGGAAAGGCCAGCGGCGCAAGCAAGAGCGAGGTCAAAAGCGTTCTGACCGCCGCAGTCCCGGTGCTGCTGCAGGGTATGCAGAACAATGCAGGAACAAAATCCGGCGAGGCTTCGCTGACCAAGGCGATCAGCGACCATGCCGCGGACGATACGAGCGACATTGCCGCTTTCTTTCAAAAGGCGGACGCAGAGGACGGCAAGAAGATCCTTGCGCACGTTCTCGGCGGCGAAAACGACGAGATCCAGAAAGCTGTCGCAAAGAAAACCGGCGTTTCCAAGAGCAAGACCGGCACGATCCTTGCGCTTGCGGCGCCGCTTCTGCTGTCGCTTCTCGGCAAGACGAACGACAATGAAAACGCTTCCGGCATCACGTCACTGCTGAGTCTCCTGCTCGGCGGTTCCGGCAGCAGCGCAGACAGCGGTTCCGGTCTCGGCGGCGTGCTGCTGAACACCCTGCTCGGCGATTCCTCCTCAGAAAGCGCCTCCTCCGGCACGGAGCTGACCGGTTCTCTGCTCGGCGCGATCTTGGGCGGTGGTTCCGGCTCTTCCTCCGGCAACGGCACGGGGCTTGTCGGCGCACTGCTCGGCGGCGATGACGGTAAGGACGAGAAAGAGGACAAAAAAGACGCCGCTGCGGAACTAATCGGCGGCATCCTCGGAAATCTGCTGAAATAAAAAACTCTGTGTAAACCGACCAACAGCCACAGCGGGTCACCCTGCCGTGGCTGTCTTTGTGTTTTACGGTATGTGCGGTCTTTTGCGATCAGCCAATGCCGGCTTCCGTTCTATCGCCGTCGCTGTATCTTACCGAGCCTCTCTGCGCAGTTTCTTCAGCCAGACGGCCGGCGCACACAGTACGAGCATCGGGAAAATGTCCAGTCTTCCCGCAAGCATGTCAAAACTGAGCAGCAGCTTTGCTGGAACGGAATAGAAGCCGAAATTGCCCATCGGTCCGACCTTCCCGAGTCCCGGTCCGATGTTATTCAAACAGGCTGCCACAGAGGTAAAACTCGTTACAAGGTCATTCCCTTCGAGCGATATCAGAAGCACGGACAGCACGAACAGCATAAGATAGGCCGAGAGATAGAGGTGGGTGTCGCGTATGGTCTTGTCGTCAAGCGTTTTTCCCTCAAATCGAACCGTTGCTACCGCATGCGGGTGGATCATGCGCTGGACGTCTCGCGCAGCGGACTTGAACAGGATCACGATGCGCGCGATCTTGATGCCGCCCGCCGTAGATCCCGCGCATGCGCCAAAGAACATCAACATGACCAAAACCGTTTTTGAAAAGGACGGCCACAGGTCAAAGTCTGCAGAGGAAAAGCCTGCAGTCGTGATGATCGTAGCGACTTGGAAAAAGGATTGACGAAACGCTTCCGGCAGCGACGCACAGATCGATCGAATATTGAACGCGATCCCAACCGTTGCGAGCGCGACGATCGACAGATAGGTCAACAGTTCCTCGGAGCGGAACACTTCGCGGAATCTGCGCATCAGGAGAAAATAATACAGATTGAAGTTGATGCCGAACAGAAGCAGAAAAATGCCGATCACGATCTCGTAATAGGGATTGCCGTACTGCCCGATGCTGCGGTTCAAATGGCTGAATCCGCCCGTTCCGGCAGTTCCGAACGCATTCACGAGCGCATCAAACAACGGCATACCGCCGGCGATCAGGAATACCACTTCGAGCGCAGTCAGAACAAGATACATGGCGTACAGTGTTTTTGCCGTGTCGCTCAGCTTGCTTGACAGCTTGCCGACCGACGGTCCCGGCACCTCCGCACGCATCAGGTGCATCCCGCGGCCGTCCGCCATGGGAAGCACGGCCATCACGAATACAAGCACGCCCATACCGCCGACCCAATGCGTAAAGCTGCGCCAGAACAGCAATCCGTGCTCCATGGACTCCACTTCGCTGAGGATGCTTGCGCCCGTCGTCGTAAAGCCGGACACTGTTTCAAAAAAGCTGTCAATGTAGCTCGGGATGGCCTGTGACAGACAAAACGGCAGCGCGCCGAACAGAGACATGGTCACCCATGAGAGCGCCACGACGGCAAGTCCCTCTCTGGCGTAGATCGTGGTGTCCTTCGGCACACGCAGGCCGAGCGCCAGCCCCAAAACGAGCAGCAGCCCGATCGGGATCAAGAAGGCTGCGACCGCGCTTTCTCCGTAAAGCAGCGTTACGATAAGCGGCGCCGCCATGAGCCCCGCCTCTACCAGCAGGATACGTCCGAGCACAAAGCCGATCATTCGATAGTTCATGTCTCGCGCCGCCCTTATTTCATAATATCATTGAGATCCCGCAGCGATGTATCCGTCGTCACCACGATGACGTCGTCGCCCGCCTGAAGCGCGTCGCTGCCGCCCGGAATGACGATCTTCCCGTTCTGGCGGACGATCCCCGCGATCAAAAGATTGTCCCGCAGGCGCAGTTCGCGAAACGGCTTCCCGAGAAAGGCAAGGTTCTCCGGCACGCCGAATTCGAGCGCTTCCACGCGTCCTTCTACGATGCGGTGCAGCGTTTTGATCTTCGAGCCCTGCACGTTCTGCATGGCGCGAATGTACTGAAGGATCATCTCCGCTGTGACCGTCCCCGCGGATACCACCGTATCGACCATCCCCTCGGAGGCGACAAAGTCCGCAAAGGACTGCCGGTTGATCTTTGCAACGACCTTGCCGACGTTTTGCCTGTTCGCGTACATGGAAAGCATGATGTTCGTCTCGTCCAGACCGGTGAGCGCGACAAAGGCGTCCATCTCATCGATTCCTTCTTCGTTCAGCAGATCGCTGTCCGTACCGTCGCCGACGATCATGAGCGCCTTGGGAAGCCGTTCGCTCATCTCCTGACACCGTTCCTCGTTGATATCGATGATCTTCAGGCGCATTCCCATTTCTGTGAGTTCCGCGGCCAGATAATAGCTCATTTTGCTTGCGCCGACGATCATCACGCTCGATGCTTTGGCCTTGAACAGGCCAAGATGCCGGAAAAAGTTTTCCAGTTCCTTGGGAGAGGCTGTAAGGAACACCCTATCCCCTTCTTCAAACACGAAATCGCCGGTCGGAATGATCGTCTGCCGGCCTCTTGCCACGGCGCAGACCAGCACTTTGACGCGCATGCTTCCGTACAGCGAGGAAAGCTGCATCCCCGTGAGCGGGTTTTTCTCGCCGATCTTGTACTTGACAAGTTCTATGCGGCGTTTGGAAAAGGATTCGACCTTCAGCGCATTCGGAAAACGCAAAACACGCGAGATCTCGCGGGCGACCGCTTTCTCCGGGTTGATCACGAGCGACAGTCCCAGCTCTGAGCGCATGAAACGCAGCTGTTTTTCATACTCCGGATTGCGAATGCGGGCGATCGTATGCTGTACGCCGAGCTTTTTGGCGACCAGGCAGGCAACGATATTCACCTCGTCGCTCGATGTCGTAGCGATCAGCAAATCCGCTTCATCAACACCCGCCTCCGCCTGCATGTCGTAGCTTGCGCCGTTGCCGCAAACGCCCATCACGTCGTACACATCGACGATCCGCGAAACGAGCTCCGCGTTTTTGTCGATCACGATCACATCATGATGTTCGGCGGCAAGCTGTTCCGCGAGAGATTTTCCCACTTTGCCCAGTCCTACGATGACGATCCGCATACTTGTCACGTTCTCCTTCGTTCGTTACAAATGTGGGGTTGCACACGCACCCATCTTGTGTTGCACTATTATAGCAGAGATCGCCGTTTTTTCATAGGGGGTCTTATCATAACAACGTATCGACGCGGCGCATTTGCGCCCCATACCCTCCGTTGGTTCCGAAAAACATTCCAAATTGTTTACAAGCATTTTCGGTTGGCCGTGCTATACTATGTGATTAACGAAACCATCGCGGCGGTTTGGAAAAAACTTTTGCGTTGTTTGCAAGGGATCTCCGTCGTGAAACGTATTCTATAAGTGTGCGGTGTTTCAGACGTACAAATTCGTTTGCAGGGAGGCGCTTTGTAATGCTGCGGCAGGTCGATCGGCGAACATTTAATGAAATCCGATCCCGTCTGTTTTCCGAACGGGATCGCGTCCGCATGAACCTGTTTGAACTGATCGAAGGCGGGGATGCTCCGCTGCTTGGAACGGACGGTGCATCCATCCTGTTCGGGCAATCGAACGACCATGCGCCGCTCTGGCTCTGGCTGCGGAAAAATGCTCCCGCAGACGCGTTCGATGAAGCTGCGAAGCTTCTGTATGAACGTGCCCTGGCGAACCCCGGATTACACTTCAACGCTGAACCGGACGCCGTACAGCCCGCGCTTGAGCTGCTGCGCGACCGCTATGGGCTGTGTGCAGAAGTCGTCATGCCGATGAACGCATACGCCTGTCCGACGCTGCATCCGGCCATTTCGCGCGGACGGCTGCTGTCCCCTGCCGACGAACATCAGGACACGATCGCTGCGCTCCTCTCGCAGCTTGCGGAGGACGGCGAACACAGCGCGATCCCCGCGCAGGCCGCCCGCAGCTTTGCCGAAGCCATGGTCGGTTCGTCAAAGCTCTTTCTCTGGGCTGCCGAAAGCGGCGAGATCGTCTCCATGGCGATGCTCGCGCATCAGGGCGGCGGCATGGCGCGCATCAATACGGTCGTCACAGACCGCAGCCATCGCGGCAGCGGCTATGCCGGAATGCTCGTTTCCGCCATGTGCGCTCCGCTGCTCCAAGCGCAGACGCTGCCCATGCTCTATGCGGACGCACACAATCCCGCTTCCAACCGTGCGTATCAGAAAATCGGTTTCGTACCCTTCGGATCCGTCACGGAGTACCGGCTGGAACGCACCGTTCCATGAAGGACCGCATACCGTTCCACCACATGAAAAACGATCAACAGAAAGGAATCTAGTCCGATGAAACTTACAAAAACTGTTTCCCTGCTTGCAGCAGTGCTTTTGCTCGTTCTGAGCCTTACCGCCTGTCAGTTTGAGACGCTCCCCTCCGCCGGTACGGCAGCAACGCCCGCAGAGGATACGCAGGACCCCACGATGGTCTATCTGCCCGATACTGCAGCTCCCGTGCAGGGCGAATCGACCGATACGCCGGACGACGATGCGCAGCGGCTTGCCGCGTATCGAGAGGCGCTCTCCAGCTTTTATTCGACCGGACGTTTCCCGGACGGCACGGACTCCGGCTATTCCGCCGACTTCGGCGAAATAACGGGCAATCGCTTTGCGATCTGCGATGTGGACGGAGACGGTGCGGATGAACTGATTCTTCAATTTGTCACGGCGCCGGTGGCGGGACAGCTTGAAATCGTGTATCGCTATGACACGGCAAGCGGAGCGCTTGTTTCCGAGTTGTCGGAATACCCCTCTCTCTCCTACGGTGCAAACGGCTCCGTGACTGCGTTGTTCTCGCACAACCAGGGACTGAGCGGCGGCGATTTCTGGCCGTACCACCGCTATGTCTTTGATGCGGCTGCGCAGAGCTATACCCTGGAAGCGACCGTGGACGCATGGAGTCGCGCGGTTTCCGATACGGACTTTGACGGCAACCCGTACCCGAATGATATCGACCGGGAAGGCGCGGGTATCGTATATCTTGTCACGGAAAACGGCAGCACGAACACACTCAGCAAAAGCGACTACGAAAGCTGGCTCATGTCGCATCCCTCGGGCGCTGCGATCCTTGTACCTTACACAGAGCTGACGGAGTCCGCCATTGCCGCCATCGGCGAAACGGCGGTCAACGAAATCTCCCTCAGCCTATTTGCAGACAGTGCGGAAGGGCTCGCGGCACTGTTGGATAACATCAACGCGCGCGTCGAGGTCGCAACGGCCGGAAGTTCCCTCAAGGCCACCTATGCCGCCGGTCAACTGCTCGATTGGTGCGCCGCCACAAAACTCAGTGCGGACGACGTACGGGCTGCAACGCTTGCCTGGATGGTCAACCTCGGCAACGATGCGCAGATCGCCTTTGCAGAAAAGCTCGCGCTTGTAAACGCGGCCTGTTCGTCCCTCCGCACCGATAAGGGCGCGGATCTGATGAGCGAGGCGGGGTATGCCAGCGCCGCATATCCGTGGACCACGCTTTCACCGGAGACGCTCAGCAGTATCATGGAAGCCGTCGGCGTGGAATAATAAGCCGAACAACCACATATGAAAACACTGTGCGCCGGCTATGTCCGGCGCACAGTTTGTATCTGCATTCCCGTGCCGGTTCCCCGCATGTCGGGCAGCAAGGCGTTGGAGCCTTGCCGTTAGCGTGTTCATTAATAGGCACAATGAATACACTAAAACTATCGCGGAACAGAGCGCGAAAGCATTCACGGACGTGTCGCGCAGACTGTTCGCATGCGGAAGTTAAACGACCTTAACCATGATGAACGACCGTTTATTAAACGCGAAACCCTCGCGCGCTGCATTTATCAATATCTATCTATATGCGTATAGTATATATTGTTTGTTATCAACAACCACTATGAATGTATATATGATGTTGCTTTGGAACTTTCGAAAACGTTGATGATCCTTGAGGATCTGGAGGACTTAATCCGGCCTATATCAGCAGAGGCGGCGGAAATCATCCGCAGAAAGAGCGCCAGACTGGAACGGCGATATAAAGAGATCGCCAACGGAACCATCGTTGACGATCAAGCAGGCTAACTCGAGTTAGTCAAGTTGGAGCGGTGCCCGCCTCCTTTCTTTTATATCAGACGCAGCGGGAAAAGTCAAGACATTTAAGGAGGAGAACATGGAATACACGATCACGAAAAACGCCGAGTTTGGCAGTCTGGAAGTGCGGTTTGACGAGAAGCCCGCCGACACTGTGCGACTTGCCATGAAGCGATTAAAAATGCGGTGGCACGGGGTCAACAAATGCTGGTACGGCTACGCGAGCGAATCCGCGATTGTGGCCGCCATTCTTGAGAATGCCCCGGAAGAACAGCCCGCGACCGTCTGCACGGACGGATACATGGGCGGCGGCGCAGTGTACGGCAGCAAGAGCCGTAAGGCGCTGTATGGCGCGGATCTCTCGGCGGCCATTCGAGCAGACATCAAGGCGGCAGGGATCAAGGGCGTTACCGTCAAGTGCAAGAGCTATTCCGGCGGACAGTCCATCACGGCCACGATCCGCACAAGCCCGGCGGATTACGTCGACGAGGCGGATTATATCGCGGCTTACCGTGTGCGCGGGAACTGGGTATACGACGGGGAGCGGTCTATATACATTGGGGACTTCATACGCCGTTTGCCGATCCAATACGCGCAGGAGTCACGGGCTATCTTGTCAGGCAAGTCCCCGCCTTTGATGCGGCTCCTTGGCGTTGCGCAATGCAGCGCTGCTTTCTCTGCAAAAAAAGAACAAGCATTTCGTGCTTGTTCTTTCTAAATGGTACACCCTCAGGGGCTCGAACCCTGGACACCCTGATTAAGAGTCAGGTGCTCTACCAACTGAGCTAAGGGTGCATAAAACTGGAGCGGGAAACGGGGCTCGAACCCGCCACCTCAGCCTTGGCAAGGCTGCGCTCTACCAAATGAGCTATTCCCGCAGGCGCCGCATTTCTGCGGCATTTGGTACACCCTCAGGGGCTCGAACCCTGGACACCCTGATTAAGAGTCAGGTGCTCTACCAACTGAGCTAAGGGTGCATATCAAAGGTACGCTGGAGCAGGTAACGGGACTCGAACCCGTGATCTCAGCTTGGAAGGCTAATGTGTTACCGCTACACTATACCTGCATACTCTGGAGCGGGAAACGGGGCTCGAACCCGCCACCTCAGCCTTGGCAAGGCTGCGCTCTACCAAATGAGCTATTCCCGCAATTGCCGTTCTCCGTCCTTCCAGAAAAATCCTGGTGCGGGCGAAGAGACTTGAACTCATACGCCTGTCGGCACCAGAACCTAAATCTGGCGCGTCTGCCAATTCCGCCACGCCCGCACGCCCGACAGAGAATCTTTGGTGACCCGTCGGAGATTCGAACTCCGGACACCTTGATTAAAAGTCAAGTGCTCTACCGACTGAGCTAACGGGTCAGGATTGGCTGGGGTGGCAGGATTTGAACCTACGACTGACGGAGTCAAAGTCCGTTGCCTTAACCGCTTGGCTACACCCCATCGTTTTTCCGCTTTGTAGAATAAGATGGGGTGAGTAGTGGGACTCGAACCCACGACCTCCTGGGCCACAACCAGGCACTCTAACCAACTGAGCTATACCCACCATGGACTCTATCGGCTCAAACCAATCCGCCCGACATCACACACTTGCTCAGCACCCCGATCGGATTCCCCCGTTCGGGGTGCTGCGCTGATGGCGCGCCCGCAGGGATTCGAACCCGGGACCTACGGCTTAGAAGGCCGTTGCTCTATCCTGCTGAGCTACAGGCGCAGGCAAGAGTTCCAAGAAATTATTATAGCCATGCTTTGGCATTCTGTCAATGGGAAAAGTAAAATTTCTAATCTTTTTTCCCGAATTACCGATCCTTGCCGCAGCACTTCTTGTACTTCTTGCCGCTGCCGCAGGGGCAGGGGTCGTTACGGCCCACCGTCGCTTCCTTCACAAAGATCCCCGCGCTGCGGAATTCCTTCGTGATCTCGTGGCGGCGCTCTACCGTCAGCACATCGTCCCACTCTTCAAGGCCGTACAGCCAGCTCGCCTTTGCGTTCAGCATGTTGTAATACAGCTTCTCCGGCAGGATCTTGAGTGAAAGCTCGGACTCCTCCGTCAACGTGTCGAGGTCGAGCTCCTTTTCAAGGCTCGTATTGATACCGTCCAAAAAACCCACAAACACCACCGGCTCCATCGAAAACGACGCAGCCAAATCCGCGAGCTTTCCTTCATACAGGAAGGTCTTTTCTTTCAGGATCTTCTTGTAATTCTCCGTCTCGGCCGTGAAATACTCGTTCCAATACTGCTGGTGCTGCGCATCGGTTACGAGCACTTCCGCACGGGCAAGCCATTCTTCATACAACGCCATATGCAAACTATCCTCTCCGTTCTTCAACGTTCTACAATCTACCACATTTTCCCGCAGGATGCAACCGTTGCTTGGATATTTTCATTCCACAACAGCAGCGCGGCCTCGCCCGTGTCATCATAATACCGCGGTCTCCGCCCTTGCTGCAAAAAGCCCAACCCCGCGTAAAGCTGCTGTGCGCCCGCATTCGTTTCCCGCACTTCCAGCGTCATTTTCTCCGCGCCGCGCCGTATCGCCCAAGCCATGAGCGACAACAGCATTTTTTTTGCAAAGCCGCGCCTGCGATATTCCGGAAGCACGGCGATATTTGTCACATGCGCTTCGTCGTACAGCGTCCACATGCCGCCGTAGCCGACGATCCTGTCGTCCACAGTCAGTACGAGATAGCAGGCCACGTCGTTGCGCAGCTCGGACAGCAGCGACAGCTTCGACCACGGCGAGCGGAAGCAGATGCACTCGATCTCATATACGGCGGAGATATCCCGTTTCTGCATTCGGCGGATCTCGATCGATTCCTGCAACTCCATGCCGTCACGCCTCCCGTTTGCGCAGGCGCTCCGCCTGCGACGCGCGAAGGTACAGCGGCAGCGCCCGCTCCTGCGCACGTTCCGTTCTTCTTGCGGCAAGCCGCGCAAGCGCCCCGGCGTCCGGATAGCGCACCGATGCCGGATCGCTCTGCGCAATCCCCGGGACGTCGCCGACAAAGTGAACGTTTCCCGGCAGACGATCCAGATATTCCGCGACCACGACCGCTTTCGGCTCCAAAAGAACGTTTTCGCCCTCGTAGAGCGCCGCATACGCGTTTCCGTTGCGTGCATCGATCATTGTGCAGACCGGCTCGGAAACGCCGTACAGTGCCTCTCTGAGCGTTTCCAGCGCATTGCAGCCGATCACCGGCTTCTGCACGGCATATCCGAAGGCATTGGCGATACAAACGCCGATACGCACGCCGGTAAACGAGCCGGGGCCGATATCCACGGCAAAATAGTCCATTGCGGAAAGCGTTTCGCCCGTCTCCACAAGCAGGCGTTCCACAAGCGGGAGCACAGTCTCCGCATGTTTTTTCGTATCGTCCGCGCTGTACAGGGTCACTTCGCCGTCACGCCAGAGCGCGACCGTTGCGACCGGTGCCGTCGTCTCAATCGCAAGAAGCTTCATAGCTGTTCCAGTATCCTCTCATAGACCGCGCCCTTTGCTTCGGCAAAGACCGTTCGTTCTTCCGCGCCGCTGCCCAGGATCGTCAGTTCCAGTCGTTCCTGCGGAAGGGCTTCCTCCACAAGTTCCGCCCATTCCATCACGAGAACGGCATTCTCGCGCAAATAATCGTCAAAGCCGATCGCGTATAACTCGTCCGCGTCCGAAAGGCGGTATGCATCAAAATGATAAAGTTTCGGCTTCGTGTCGTACTCCTGTACGATCGTAAAAGTCGGACTGGTGACCGTATCGACGCCGAGCGCTTCGCCCATACCGCGCACAAGCGCGGTCTTTCCCGCGCCGAGATCACCGTGGAGCGCCACAAATGCCGGGGGCGTCAGGCACTTCACGAGTCTTGCGCCGAGGTCGAGCATGTCCGTCTCCCGTGGGCAGCAGATCTCCTTCCGCATCATCGGTCGTAAATGCCTCCGTCCAGAAGTTCGCGTGCAAACGTGCCGAAACGATCCTCCATGATCGCGAGTCGAATATCCTCCATGAGCCGCAGGGAGAATCGCAGATTATGCATGGAAAGCAACTGTGCGCCAAGGATCTCATTCTCCTTGACGAGGTGCCGGAGATAGGCGCGGGTAAAGCCTGTGCGGCAGGCGTAGCAATCGCAGTCCTCCTCGATGGGCGTAAAGTCGTGCGCATACTTCTGATTTCGCAGATTCATCCGGCCGTGCCGCGTCAGCGCCATGCCCGTGCGCGCCATACGCGTCTGCATCACGCAGTCGAACATATCCACGCCGCGCAGGACGCCCTCGAGGAAGCAATCCGGACTGCCGACGCCCATGAGATACCGCGGCTTGTTCTCCGGCATATAGGGCATGATCTCCTCGAGCATTTCATACATCACATGTTTGGGTTCGCCGACACTGAGACCGCCGATGCCATACCCAATGAAGCCCATGGAGGCAAGCGTCTTGGCGCTCTCAACGCGCAGGTCCTTATACATGCCGCCCTGCACGATCCCGAACAGCGCCTGATCCTGCCTCGTATGCGCCTTCTGACAGCGCTCCGCCCAGCGATGCGTACGCTGCATGGCGCGCAGGGTATACGCATGATCGCTCGGGTAGGCTGCGCACTCGTCAAAGCACATCGCAATATCCGCGCCGAGCGCCTGTTCGACCTCCATCACGCTCTCCGGCGTAAACAGATGCCGGCTGCCGTCAATATGCGAGCGGAACTCGACGCCGTCCTCACGAATATCGTTCATCTTTGCAAGGCTGAACACCTGAAATCCGCCGCTGTCGGTCAGGATGGGTCGATCCCAATGCATGAAGGTATGCAGACCGCCCGCCTCCCGCACGAGCTCGTGGCCCGGGCGCAAATACAGATGATACGTATTTGCAAGAATGATGTTTGCTTTGACGTCCCGGAGATCCCGCGGGGTCATTGCCTTGACCGTCGCCTGCGTGCCGACAGGCATAAAGATCGGCGTATCGATCACACCATGGGGCGTATAGAGCTTTCCGAGCCGTGCGCCGGACTGCTTGCAGGTCTTGATCAGTTCAAATCGAAAGGGCTGTTCCATCGTGCCTCCTCTTCCCGTCTCTTACAGGATCATCATTGCGTCGCCAAAACTGAAAAAGCGATAGCACTCCCGCACGGCGTGTTCATACACCCGCAGCATGTCCTCCCGCGTTGCAAGCGCGGAAACCAGCATCAGCAGCGTCGATTCCGGCAGGTGGAAATTCGTGATCAGCGAATCGACCGCCCGGAAACGGTACCCCGGCGTGATAAAAATGCCGGTCCAGCCGCTGCCCGCGTGAACGATGCCGTTTTCATCCGCGACGCTTTCGAGCGTGCGTGCCGACGTCGTGCCGACCGCGATGATCCGTCCGCCGTTTTCGCGCGCCCGATTGATCTGCTCCGCGGCCTGTTCGGAGACTTCGTAATACTCCGTGTGCATCTTGTGATCCTCGATGCGCTCTGCGGAGACCGGCCGGAACGTGCCGAGTCCAACATGCAGCAGCACGTCTGCTATCGCAACGCCCTTTTGCCGCACGGCGTCCAGCAGCTCGGTCGTAAAGTGCAGTCCGGCAGTCGGTGCTGCGGCAGAACCGCGCTCATGTGCATAGACGGTTTGATACCGTTCCTTATCGTCAAGCTGCTCCGTGATATACGGCGGCAGCGGAACCTGTCCCGCGCGATCCAGCACCTCTTCGAAAATGCCGTCATAGTGCAGATCGATCAGGCGGCCGCCTTCCGCGTCCGTCTCTCCCTCGACAGAGATCCAAAGCTCGTCGTTTACAACATACCGATGCGTCGGTTTTGCGCGCCGTGCCGGACGTGCAAGCGCCTTCCAGCGATCGCCCTCCACGCGTTCCAGGAGAAGAAACTCCATGTTCCCGCCCGTATCCTCTCGCTTTGCAAACAGGCGCGCCGGGATGACGCGGGTCGTATTTCGCACGAGCACATCACCCGGCTCCAGATGTTCCAGAATATCCGGGAACATGCCGTCGGTGATCGTTTTCGTCTTTCTGTCGTAGATCAGCAGCCGCGAGGCCGCGCGATCCTTCGTCGGGGTCTGCGCGATCAGCTCATGCGGCAGATCATAATAAAAATCGCTGGTTTGCACTCTGTTTCAGCGTCCCTTTCCATAAGTATACCAGAATATTATAGGGTAGTGCGAAAAAAAGTGCAAGCGGACGCGGCGTTCCTGTGATTCGACAGCGCGGCGCTGTGATTTTTGGGACTTCTGTCGCATAAAGTACAACAGTATTGCGACGGGGGGAATGAATGGTGCGTATTATCGTATTGAAAAAGAAAAGTCTGCTGTGGATCGTTGCGGCGCTGCTTTGTGCGATCGCCGTCATCGCCGCGGTTGCGCTTTATTCCCGCGGAGACCGGAAAAACGTCTATCCCTCTGCGGCTATGCGCACCCGCATTGAGGAATACGAATTGAATGTACTGGCCGGAAAAAAACGTGAACTCCCGGTTTACAGTGTGGATCGAACGGATAAGAAGATCGCGCTCACGATCGATGCGGCGTGGGAGGATGATAAAACAGAGTTTATTCTTGAAACGCTCGATCAGTTTCAGGTGAAGGCGACGTTTTTCCTCTGCGGCGTATGGGTGGAAGCCTACCCGGAGGACGTCAAGGAGATTGCGGCAAAAGGCCACGAGATCGGGAACCACAGTCTCACACATCCGCACATGAACAAACTCTCCGCCTCGGAAATCCAAAAGGAGATCACGACCTTGGACGACACCATCGAGCAGTTGACCGGCAAACGCTGCAAGCTGTTCCGTGCGCCGTTTGGCGAGTACAACGATACAGTCATTACGGCGGTGCGGGAAATCGGCTACGAGCCGATCCAATGGAACATCGACACGATCGACTGGAAGGAAGAACGCAGTGCGGATACGATCCTGAATACGGTGCTTCCGAAGCTGTCGGACGGCTGTATCATTCTCTGCCACAACAACGGATACAAGATCCGGGAATACCTCCCACGTCTGCTTGAAACCGCCTTACAGCAGGGGTATACGTTCGTCACCGTGAGCGAGCTGCTGCTTGAGGGCGATACGACCATCGATGCAAATGGGGTGCAGAAGATGATGTAACGCATTCCTTGCTGTCTTGGCAAGGAATGCGCGGCGCTTTGCAAGTCCAGCGCTCTCCCGGAGGCCGGGCGGCGGCGCCTTTCGTAAAGCAGCCGACTTGCGCCGACGCCGTATGCCCGTGCTGCCGGCAAGCGCCTGTGGCAAGGCTCGGCTGCTGTTCCCCATCGTACTTTTAGCCCCGGGACAGAACGCGCACCCGATCCCTTGCGGAACGGGTGCGCGTCTTTCATCCGATCATGCGGTTTTGATTAAAACACGCCGTGGAGCACATATGTCTTCTCCTGGCTGAACTCCTCAAGTGTAGAGCTCACGCCCTCGCGGCCGATGCCGGACTTCTTGTAGCCTCCATAGGGCATGTCAAAGTGGCGGTAGCAGCCGTTGCCGTTTGCAACCACGCCGCCCGCCTCAAGCTGACGGCAGATCTGCAGGCCTTTGAGCGCATCGCGGGTAACCACGCCGGCCATCAGACCGAACATGGATTGGTTCGCGATCTCAATCGCCTCTTCGGTCGTGTCAAACGCGATGATCGGGATAACGGGTCCGAAGATCTCAAGATCCTTCGCAACCTCCATATCGCGGGTCACGTTCGTCAGAACTGCCGGCTCAAGGAAGGTCTCTTTCTTAAGCGTGCCGCCGTAGACCAGCTTCGCGCCATCCTTCTGAAGCTGCTGCACCTGCTCGTAAACGGTGCGTGCCGCGCTTGCGGCATGCATGCATCCGAACTCGGTCGCAGTATCCGACGGATCGCCTCTGCGCATCTTATCGATGCGGGCGCACAGCTTCTCGACTAGCACGTCATGAATGCTTCTGTGGACAAGGAACCGCTTCGAGGCGCAGCAGGTCTGGCCTACATTGAACAGACGACCCCAGTAAATCTGCTCGACCGCATAGTCGATATCTGCATCTTCACAGATGATAAGGGCGTCGTTGCCACCCAGCTCGAGGAATACACGATGCAGGAACGGAGCGCTGTCACGCTGAACCGCGATGCCGGCAGCCGTGGAGCCCGTCAGGGACACCGCCTGAATGCCGTCTGTCTTGATGATCTCCTCGGTGACAAACTCTCTGTCGCTGTATATGACCTGCGCTGCGCCTGCGGGTACGCCTGCTTCAACAAGAAGCTTCGTCATCTCGATCAAGGCGAGCGGATTGCCGGAGGGAACCTTGATGATGACCGCGTTCCCCATGATCAAGGCCGGAATCACTTTGTGCGCATACAGTTCGAGCGGGAAGTTGAACGGGACGATACACAGAATCGTGCCAAGCGGCTCGCGGCGCGTAAAGACCAGATCATGCTCTGCCCCGGGCTGATTGTCGCCGATGACCTTGCCGTACAGATGATTTGCGTGCTGGATGAAGGCCTTGGAGATGTTCGCGGTACCAACGGCTTCGCCCATCGCTTCGCTGATGATCTTGCCCATTTCACGGCAGAGCAGATTCCCGAGACGCTCTTTGTTCTCGCCGAGCAGCTCGACATATTTCATGAGAATATCCGTGCGCTCATACATGGGCTTTGCGCTCCATGCCAGGAAGCCCTCTCTGGAGTTCTCGAGGATTCTCCTGCCGTCGCCCTTGGCCGCTTTGTAAAGCGTCCCCACTGCTTCGCCGTTTGCAGGATTCTTGATGGTCACTTGCTCGCGACCTACTGGTTCTGTCTGATAGCCGTTAAAGTAAATGCTCATGATAACCTCCTGAAGTATTATTGATATCGGTTGTTCGCTCAAACGCTTTTACACCTTGGCGGCGTTTGCCGCAATCTGGATTGCATCCCACACGGAAGCAAACGGGGGCGCATACCCAAGATCCATCGCGCCGATCTCGCCTACGGTCATGCCGGCGGTAATCGCGGATGCAAATACGTCAATCCGAATCGCGCTCTCGCCGCGTCCCATGACCTCCGCGCCAAGTATCCGTCCGCTTTCGCGCTCGAAGGTCAGAAGGATCTTCACTTCAACGGGTGCCGGATCGGTATAATAGGGTGCATGCGAGGGGGCCGAGACAAGAATCGATGCGGCGTTCATCCCTGCCGCTGCCGCTTCTTTTTCCGTGATGCCGGTTTTTGCAAGCTCCAGCGTGACGCAGCGGAGCATCGCTGTTCCGAGCGCTCCTCCGTAAGCTCCGTTCACTTTGCCGAGGATCGAATCCGCCGCAAACCGTCCCTGTTTGTTTGCATTCGTTCCAAGCGGGAGATATGCGGGCGTTTGCAGTATCCTGTGTACAACCGTTGCGCAATCTCCTGCCGCATAGACGTCAGGAACGGACGTTTCCATCGCGAGATTTGTAATGACGGCGCCGTTGCGCAGGCACTCCGGGCCGGTTTCGCCAAGAAAGGCCGTATTGGGCCGCACCCCGGCGGCGACAACGACAGCGTCCGCTTCATATGCGCCGCCCGCGGTCGTAATCCGCAATCCACCCGTTTCGGTTTGCGCGAGCCCCGTCACCGCTTCCCCTGTATGCACCTGCACGCCATGCGCCACGAGCTCGTCTCGCGCCGCTTCGCCAAAGGTCTCGGAGAATCCGTTCAGAAGATGCGGGAGCGCTTCGATCAGCAGAACCCGCTTCTTTTGACGCAGGCACGCCTCCGCCAATTCAAGCCCGATGTATCCGCCGCCGATAATGGCCACCACATCCATTGCGGGATTGCAGACCGCCGCTTTGACCTTCTCTCCGTCCTTAAGCGTTTTGAGCACAAAGACATTCTTCAGATCCGTTCCGAGTACACCGGGACGCATCGGTGTCGATCCAGTGGCAATCAGTAGCTTGTCGTAGGTTTCCTCATACTGCGTATCGGCGCGTGAAATCTGCACGCAATGCCGCTCATAATCGATGCGCACCGCGCTCTCATGCAGCCGCAGATCAATCCCCTGCGAACGAAACTGCTCCGCCTTGCGAATTCGCATGAGATCGAGATCGTCGTTGACGCCGCCAACGAAATAGGGAAGTCCGCATGCGCCGTAGGAGACTTCGCCGCTTTTTTCAATTACGATGACCTCCGTATCGGGGGCTTTGCGACGCAAGCGCCCAGCGGCGCTCATGCCCGCGGCATTCCCGCCAAGAATCAGTACCTTCATCGCGGCTCCCTCAGATAATCTGATTATCCGCAACGCCCGTCCAAATAAACTTGGCGATCAGTTCGCCCGCCTGCGCGCGAATGTTGTAGTCGGATCGAGCGGAATAGTACGCCGTATGCGGAGTAATCAGTACGTTTTCAAACGCTGCAAATCGCTTTGCGCCCTCAAGATCTCCGTCGATGACGTCGAGACCCGCGCCGCGAATCTCCCCTGCTTCCAGTGCTGCATAGAGCGCGTCATTGTCCACGAGCGGGCCGCGCGCGGTATTGATAATGCAGGCAGTCTTCTTCATCTTCTTCATGGAATCCGCATTCAGAACGCCTCGCGTTTCCGCTGTCAGCGGAACGTGCAACGAAACATAATCCGACTTGTGCAGGAGGTCGTCTAGGCTCACCAACTCCAGACCAAGCGATTCTGCAACGGCTGCCGGCAAATACGGATCATAACCGATGCAGCGTACGCCGAACGGCTTGAGTCTTGCCATGGCCTTTCTTGCGATTCCGCCGCATCCGATAAATCCGACGGTCGTATCCGCAAGGCCGCGAATCGGCTTGTACGTTTTGACAGGGTTCCACATGCCTGCGCGCATATCGCGCACCTGCGGGAACAACTGGCGCTCGAGCGCCAAGATCATTGCCACGGCATCATCAGCCACTTCATCCTGGCAGTAATGCGGCAGGTTGCAGACATGCACTCCCTTTTCCTTTGCAGCATTGAGGTCAATATTATCAACGCCTATGCCGGCGCGGACGATCAGTTTCAGATTCTCCATCTGCGAGATGACATTCTTCGAGACCTTCGTCAACGCAATGAGCAATACGTCAGTATCACGTCCGCCAGCGAGAATCGCCTCATCCGTTTCCTCACCAATCATGCGATACTCTCCACCCGCGGCCTCAATCAATTCTTTCTCAATCCGTCCATCGGTGTACCCCGTGGATACCTGCAATACTTTCATTTAATCCTCCGCATCGGGCGCTGTCGCCGATAGGATCAGTTTTTGCAAAAACCGATTTCATCATGCGTCGCGCAATTCTTGTGTTTTGTTTAGTTCGATAAATTTGCGGTAGCTGTCAGAAACGAAATCGAGATGCTCCCTCATTCGTTCCCTCGCCAGGTCAGCATCATGTTTTCTTATCGCATCGATCAGTCCAAGATGCTGTTCGTGCGCCAATTCCGGAACCCCCGGCGTCATGGATGTCAAACTGCGGCTCATCTTCCCCAAACGCTCCAGACTCGAGACAAAGCGCAGCAGGAAGGGGTTTTTTGCAGCCTTTGCAATCATTTCATGCAACACAATATCCGTATGGAAGCCCTGCATTGCCGTCCTCTCCATCTCCGCAATCTCTTCCTCCGTCGATCGCACAGCGGCTAAATAAGCAATTTCCGGCTCGAAAATACTACGCGCCTCAAAGAGGTTGAAGACCGTAGAGCTGTCCAAATCGAAAACAAATTGAAGGTGCTCGGTGAGCATTCCGGGATCAAGGGAGGTAATGGTCGCTCCCTTCCCCTGTTTGACATCGATGACATGCATGATATGCAGAGTGCGCAGCGCTTCCCTCACCGGTCCACGGCTTACCTGATAGATCTCGAGCATCTGCTTTTCGCTGGGCAGTTTGTCCCCCGGCTTTAGTTTTCTGCTCCTGACGTCCTCAAGTACACTCTTGACAATCTCCTCCGACAGAATTGTGTCGCGGCCTAGGTTCATGAAAGCACCCCCATCGTCTGTTACTCTGCAGTCGTCTCGCTTTGAGAATACTGCGCGATACAGCTGCAATATGGCATTACAATACCGCATTCCGTATCGGCAAACTCAATTTTTACGGGAGTTCCACAGGTAATCTTATGCATATCATTCCTTGAAACATTTGTCAATAAGCGAATTCCTTCGTCCAAATCGACCGTCGCAACCGCATAAGGAAGCTTTTGTTTCAGCGCCGGGTGAAACGCATGCCGATATATCGCATAGGTGTAAACCTTTCCCAAGCCCTTGCTTTCCTCCCAGGCGAAGTCCTTATTCAGGCAGAACGGGCAGACGATCGATGTAGGCATACGGGGCTTCCCGCAGCAGGCGCATCGCTGGAACAGAACCTTATGTTCCTTCAGCCCGTCCCAATACGGTTTGCTGTCATGCGTGATACGGGGCTGGAATGGATATTCCGATTCGTCAACCAACATTATGCATCTCCTCTCAAGATCAGGCACAGATGGCTCTGGAACGTTTCGCCGTTGTCGCTGCACAGCATCAGATGCGGCGTCTTTGTTCCCGGGATCGCCCCAAGCTGTCGTTCTCCGCAGCGGCCGGACAACTGCATCACCGCCTCGCTTACGGGCGTTAAGCCCATGCAGTAGGCTTCCGAAAGTAATCCGCCCGACGTATTAATCGGAAGACTTCCGCCAACGCCGATCCTTTCCGGTACAAAGAACGCCTTCGATTCATCCGGCGCGAAAAATCCGTAGTCGCGCATCGTGGCCTCTACCGTGTATGTGAAGCAGTCGTAGATCTGGCACGCATCGATATCGTCTCTGGTGACGCCGGCCATATCAAATGCCGCCTTGGCCGCTACGGCGGCGCCCGCGTTCTCAAACCGGTGCTGCTGCCACAGCGGGGGTGTCGCAGGGTTGCTGACGCCGAAGCCGCTGATATAAACGGGTCGGTTCGGAAGATCCTTTGCTCGCTCGGCGGTCGTCAGGATTATCGCTCTCCCCCCGTCTGTGATCATTGTCGCATCCAGCTTGCGGAACGGTTCCACCATATACGGTTCTGCGAGATACTCCTCCGACCGCATCGGCTTTCCATACATCGCAGCGCGTGGATTCAGACACGCCCACTGTCGCTGGCAAAACGCAATGTTCTTCCAGACGTCGGGGCCGGTTCCATCCTCATATATGGCGCGCTGCGCAAGCATCGCATACTTTGACATCAGCGAGAGATCGCCGAACGCTGCCGATTCGTCCGTCGGCGCGCCGTTTTCCAATTCGCTTACAAATGCGCGGCGCTCCGTTCGGCCGTTGTCTCCGTAGCTGACAAGCACATAGCTGCAAATCCCCATTTCCAGCAGTCCGAGCGCTTGCGTCAGCCAAGTCCTGTAGCAATAGGTTTCCTGTCCGAGCACCTTGGGCTGCAGCCCCAAATGCTGTGCAACGAGGAATCCGCTCACATCATGATCGTTTCCCAAGGGATTCAGGTGACGGTACATCAGCAGGCCGTCGACCTCGTCTTTTTTGATCCCGGCATCCGCAATCGCATTGGCGCAAGCCTCCAGATGGAAGCTTAGCGCCGTGCGACCCGGTACTTTGCCCTGCGGCGTATAACCGACACCGACAATGGCAAACTTGTCAGAATAGCACTCCATGCTCATGGACCGTCTCCTCTGATGATCCCGCTTAGAGATACTTCTGCACGATAGCGACAAACTCTTCTTCGGTCAGGCCGCGCTTCTTGGCGAGTCCCATTTCTTTGACCTGCGTGAGAATCGCGTGGACATCGTCCTCGCTTCGCGTCGTGAGATTGAGCTTGTCCAGCCAGTAGCGAATGGAGGCCGTGCCGCTTCCCTTACCAAGAACGATCTTTACCGGCGGCTGCCCCATGACGGAGGGCAGGATGCCGTACAGGGACAGCGGATGCTCCTTCTCAACGTTAGGCCACCAGGTAGCCGGCATCCCTGCCTCGATGAGATAAATCAGGTCGCCGACAACAGGCTGATTGCCGGGAACATGAACGCGGGCGAGCTTCGCGGTCTCAAGACCAAGGTCGTACAGTTTGTCCAGCTTGATGCCTGTGTCGTAGTTGTACAGGAGCTTCAATGCGATGGCAACCTGTTCCGTCGCGCCCTGGCCGGCTCTCGGCCCGAGACCGAGAATCGTCGTGTGCAGCGCGCTTGCGCCGGCTTCCGCTGCTGCAAGCGCATTTGCCGTGCCGAGACCAAGGTCATTGTGGAAGTGTGCTTCGACCGGGATATCCAGCGCGCGAACCGCCTCACGAACCATGTAGCGCGCGCCCGGCGTGGAAAGCGTACCCTGCGTATCGACGATGCTGCAGGAGTCGACCCAGCTGTTGTTCTTAACGGCGTTGACCTTCTCGACAAACTTCTCGACCGTCAGGCGGGAGGAGTCCATCAGGAACAGATCGACGTACAGGCCGCGCTCATGCGCCAGTCTGCAGGCCTCGCAAACGGCCTTGAACGGGCGGTCAAGCGGCCAGCGAAATCCGTATTCAACGAGCTCGTCGTTGCTAGGGATCTCAATGACGACGCCGTCAACGCCGATATCCGCGGCAAGCTCAATATCGCTGGCCAACGAACGGCAGAAGGCAAAGATCTTGCTGTCGATCTTCCTCTTGACGATCTGCCGGAACGCTTCTTCGTCGGATTTGGACACCGCCGGCATGCCTGCCTCAATGCGATGCACACCGACCTCTGCCAGCATGGTAGCGATTGCGATCTTATCGTCCTTGGTGAAAGCAACACCAGGCTGCTGCTCGCCGTCGCGCAGCGTTACATCGTGAATTTCAAGATTCTTATGGATTTGGACGCCTGCCATCGCTTCAGCGGCGTAGTTCGAGGGACACACGAAATAGTTGTCAGATTTCCAAGGCTCGGTCATGTTATGTTTCCTTTCAAAGTGATGTTCTTCCGTCGTTATATTTCAAGCGCACACGTTCGGTGCGCAAACAATTCAGACAAGCGATGGGCCGTCGGCGCCATTGCACCATGCGTAGAACTCCCAGATATTCCCTTCATTATCCGTGCAGTAAAATGCGCGGGAGCCAAAGTGGTAGGTATGCGGCTTCGACAGGCAGTTCACGCCCTTTGAAACGAGACCTTCGTATATTTCATCAACATCATTGATGTTCTTCAGACGGATCGCCGTCATGAAGTTGTGCGCAAGCTGCGGGGGCAACAAATTCTCCGCGCCCATGATTTCATCAACGGCATCCCGCGCCCAAAGTGCAAAGGTGGCACTGTTGCCGAACTGGTACTCAATGAAATTCGGGTTCTCAACCGTCGGATCCACGCCATCCTTCTGTATCCGCTTCGGCTTGAAGCCAAACACGTCCTCATAGAAGCGACGGGACGCTTCAAAATCCTTCGGAAACAGGCAGACGGCTTCGATGTTATCAAAATTTGCGTTTTTCATAATCTCTCCTCCTACTCCGCTTGCGCTTGCCCGACCAACGCAGGGCCGTCCCCGCCCTCGGACCAGGCAAAAAACTCCCAAACATTTCCTTCAAAATCAAGAAAGTATGCCGCGCGCGAGCCGAAGTTGTAGGTATGGGGCTTGGAAATGCAACGGACGCCCTTTCCCATGAACTCCTCGTAAACCGCATCCACATCCTGAACGGATGGGAGCTTAACGGCCGTCATATAGCTGTGTCCTTCGCCGATCGCCGCTTCACCCATGATTTCGGTGACCTCCTTGCGATCCCAGATCGCAATGGTTGCGCCGCGGAATACATACTCTACGAAATTCGTCGTATAGCCCGTTTCTTCCACCGGCGGCTGAATTCTCTTGGGCGTGAACTCCCACACCTCCTCAAAAAAGCGCCTTGCTCCTTCAAAATCCTTCGGAAAGAAGCACACGGCGTCAATGTTGTCAATTTTGTCCTGATAGTTCATTTTCTCGTTCTCCTCTCGTTTGTTATTGAAGTTCCCATCCTTCTTCCGTCAACCGCCGGATTTGCGGCGAACGGTCGCGTTGCGAATCGATGTGCCGAGGGCGTAAACCACAAGTGCCAGCAGATACGGGAACATCTTTACGATCGACGGAGACATGCCCGTATTCATGATCTCAAGCCGGATCCCCGCCGCTTCTGCAAACCCGAGCAGCAGGGACACCAAGAAAGTGACAATCGGGTTTGATCCACCAAACGCAACGGCCGTAAACGCCGTAAATCCGCGTCCGGAAACCATATTCTCGGTAAATTCGGACACCGTAACCGTGGACAGATACGCCCCCGCAAGCCCGCACAACGCGCCGCAGATGAGGAGCATGACCGTCTTAATCCGGTCCGTTTTGATGCCACAGGTGACCGCGGTTTCCGGTGCTTCGCCGACACTCTGGATTTTGATACCGACGTGCGTATGCCGCATGACAAACCGTACGATCAAAACCACAAGAATACCGAAATACGTAACGATGCTCTGTTTGCCGATAAGCTTGGACAGCAGGGGGATATCGATATCCGGCAGCTTATTGATGACCGGCGGACGGAGCGCTCCCGTTGTCTGAAATATCGCCTTCAACAAAAAGGACGTAAGCCCCAAGGCCAGCATATTGATTGCAAGGCTGACGATGATATAATTCGCACGCAGCCGAATGGATGCGAATGCGAACAGTTCCGCAACCAGCACGCCCGCTGCAATCGCAGTGAGGAAGCCAGCCCAAACGCTGCCGTTGCTCCAAATAACACCGGCCACGCCTGCAAGCGAGCCGATAAGCATCATGCCTTCAAGTCCGATATTGAACACGCCCGCGCGAAAACAGAGCAGTCCGCCCAAAGCGGCGAGCAGAATCGGCGTTGCGATGCGTACAGAAGCAGATAAAATATCAGTCATCTCAGACGGCCTCCCCGCTCTTATTGTCTTGATCTTTCTCTGTGAGGGCTCTCCGAAGTATTTGACGTCTCGCAAAGACGCCCTTCAGCTTCGGGACGACGATGCGCACCGTAACCGTCAAAATTACGAATGCCTGCACGATGTCGCTGACCGCCGCCGGCACGTTGCTGATACGCTCCATATTGCTCGCGCCGTTCTTCAACGCCGCAAAGAAGAAGGAAGCAAGGATACAACCGAGTGGGTTGTTCTGCGCAAGCAGCGAAACAACAATTCCGTTGAACCCCATGTCCTGATTGAATCCGGCGGGCAGACGGTGCAGAGAGCCTAGGACCTCAACAGTGCCGGCAAGCCCAGCGACAGCGCCGCTGATCAGCATGGTAAGTAGCGTGATCCGGACAACGTTCACGCCGGAATACTTCGCAAATCTCGCATTTTCTCCGACAACCTTCACCTCATGTCCAAACACCGTTTGGAGCATGACAAAAAACAGGAGCGCCGCCACGAACAAGGCGATAAACAGTCCGACGTTCGCCTGCGAGGGTGTAAGAATCCGCGGCAACCAAAGTTCCTTTGCAAAATTTTCGGTCGCCGTCGTACCAGTGACCTCAGCCGGCTTCAAGGGGCCGAGCACGAGCCACTCCGTAAACTGTACGGCAACGAAGTTGAGCAGCAGCGTTGTAACGACCTCATAAGCTCCAAGATAAATCTGAAGTAGAGCCGGGATCGCCGCATACAGCAGTCCGGCCAGCATGCCCGCAAAGATGCTGGCAAGTATGATAAGCAGCGGCGGTAGGCCCGTCAGCCGCAGCGCGACAAACGACGCGGCGCAGGCTCCGAGATACAGCTGACCATCAACGCCGAGGTTAAACAGGTTTGCCTTCTGACTGAGGCAGACCGACAGAGACGTGAACAGCAACGGCGTCATCCAGCGAACCGTACCCGAAAAGTCTTTTGTAACGCCCAGCCATACGCCTTTGAACACCGCAAGCCCATCGTATCCGCTGATCACTAGGAACGCAGATGCAACGCCCATTGCGATCAGGATCAACAAAATCTTTTTGCAGAGGCTCTTCAGCAATTCCACCAGCTTGAATTTCCTCTCAGTTTTCATGGCACCGCTCCACCTCTCGATACATGTTTTGAGCACCCGTCATATACAGACCAATCTCCGTCTCCGTCGTCTTAGAAGGGTAGAATTCGCCTGCGACTTCGCCCTCATACAGCACGATCATGCGATCCGATAGGGCAAAAATCTCCGATAGCTCCGCAGAGACCAGCAGAATGGCCTTCCCCTCGTCACGGAGCTTGAGCAGCTGCGAATGAATGTATTCGATCGCGCCGATGTCAACGCCGCGTGTCGGCTGTGCTGCAATCAGAATCTCCGGCGCAACCTCCATTTCCCGCGACAAAATGACTTTCTGCATATTGCCGCCGGACAGTGTGGAAAGCGGATACTCCACGCCCGCAATCTTGATGCCGAAGTCTTTGCACAGTTTCTGCGCAAACGCAGTGATCTTCTTATGCCGGAGGACGCCGCCCCTTGCATAAGGCGCACAATAATAACGGTTTGCAATGATGTTGTCGGAAATCGAGCAATACTTGGCGCTTCCCGTTTTCAGACGGTCTTCCGGGATATGCGACATGCCCCCATTGCGGCGCGTGCGAACACTCGCGTTCTTCAAACTTTTACCATATACGAATACGTCGCCGCCGGACAACCGGCGCATGCCGGTAATAATCTCAACAAGTTCCGTCTGCCCGTTGCCTTCGACGCCTGCTACGCCGAGAATCTCGCCTCTGTGGACAGAGAAACTGATGCCGCACACCGCCGGTAGGCCTCGATCGTTGTTGCAGCGCACGTCCTCGACGCGCAGCACCTCTGCCTTCGGCGTATACGGTGCCCGGGGCAGATAGTTGTTTACAATGCGGCCGACCATCATCTTGGAGAGATCGACCTCGTCCGTATCCGCCGCGTTCGTTCTCCCGGTGACATGTCCTTTGCACATAACGGTAATGCGCGAGGTAATGGAGAGGACCTCTTTCAGCTTGTGCGTAATGAAGATGATGGAGCAGCCGTCCTCGCGCAGTCGTCCGAGAACGCGGATCAGATCCTGTGTCTCCTGCGGGGTGAGAACGGCGGTGGGCTCGTCCAGAATAAGGATCTTAACGTCGCGGTACAGCGCCTTGATGATTTCGACTCTCTGCTTCTCGCCAACGGAAAGCTGATACGCCTTCGCGTCTAGGTCGACATGAAGTCCGTATCGATCCATGATGCCTTCGATCTTTTGCCTCGCCGCCTTCTGCCGAATAACAAAGCGGTCGTGCATCGGGTTCCCCAATACAATATTTCTCAGAACGGATAACGAGGGTACCAGCATAAAATGTTGGTGTACCATTCCAATTCCGTGGGCCATGGCGTCCTGTGGGGATTGAAACGTCATACGCTCCCCAAACAGCTCGATCTCTCCCTCATCGGGTTGAAACATGCCGTAGAGCATATTCATGAGTGTCGATTTTCCGGCGCCGTTTTCTCCGATTAAGCCATGGATTTCTCCCGTTTCCACGGTCAGGTCTACACCGTCGACCGCTTTCACTCCGGGGAATGATTTATGGATATTGGTCAGTTTAACTGCGTTCATGTGATCCCTCAAAACATCTTACATATCGTTTCCGGAAATCTGTCTCACCTCTCCGCTCCCTCCAGAAAAGCAAGGGAGCGGAGAGGCAATCCGTAACCAGATCTATTCGCGCGCAAACAGCGCGGCTCTTATTTATAGTTTGCCCAGTTCGGGGTTTCCGTATTAAACGGGATCGTCAGTTCTCCGGACAGCACCTTTGCATACAGCTCGTCATGCAACGCAATTGCTTCCGTCATTTCTTTGTCGTAATCGGCACGCGCTTCCTTGAACTTGTTGAACATGTCGGGGGTCAGGAAGAAGCAGCCGTTTGCAAGGTTCATGATGCCCGTCGTGCCGCCCTTGAAATCGTTCTCGACAAAGTCTTTCACCATCAGGTAAACACAGTTCGTAAAGTCACCGCCAAAGTATCCGTATACGCCTTCGGGATAGGTCTCAGAGAAATCGCTTGTGTCGCCGCACACGAGAGCGCCGCTCTCCTTCGCTGCTTCCATAACGCCAACCTGGCACTTTCCGGCGTCGGTTTGGATAATGTCGCAGCCCGCATTGATCATCGCAACGGCGATTTCCTTGGCTTTAGCAACATCTTCGTAGCTTCCGATGTAAGCAAACTGGACGTCCGCATCGGGATTGTACTCCTTCATGGCCATCATAAAGGCGTTGCCGTCGGCGTTCGGAGAAGGCTCCTCTGCGCCGGCAATGAAGCCGACCTTGTTGCTGCGGGTCAGCTTTGCAGCCATCGCACCAAGGATGTACATCGCTTCCTGGCCGTGGAACTGTGCGTCATAGCAATTCGGGACGCTGGTCTCTTCATTGTTCACAAACTGATAGATGCAGCCGAACATCGTATTCGGGTACTCTTCCGCAACGGTCACGGTTGCCTGGGTCATGTTAGGGAACGTCGTAATAATGAGATCATACCCCTCTTTGGCCATTGCGCGAACGTCATCTTCATGCGCGGCAACGCCGTCGGATTCCAGTGCCTTGATCTCAACGCCAAAATCATCCCGTGCCTTTTCGAGACCTGCAAGCATCTGATCGCAGGGACCCATATCGCCAAACTTCTGATTGACGATCAGCGCAACCCGAGCCGTTCTTTGCGTGTCTGCATCGGTCGCTGCAGGTTGCGTCGTCGTCCCCGGGTTCGCTGTACAAGCGACTGTAAGGGCAAGAACCATTACGAGTGCCACAAGAATTTTGATCGTTTTTTTCATCACTATCTCTCTTCCTCCTTTATTATTCTCTGATATGGCGTTTACCATATAAAAGCAGTGTCAGGACCTCAAGCAGAGCTGCCGTTCATGAAGCAATCACAAGTTTATGCTCCTATGATCATATGTTGTATTTATAAGATAGCACCCCTTTTCAAAACTGTCAACACCTATTACAAAACTATATCTTTTCAGCCCTGCGCATCGACATCTCGCCCGCTGCTAACGCGCTCCATGCATTTTCCGATGCGGAGAGGACTTTTAAGGCGGCGTTCCCTTCCTCCCATTCGGCCCCGCGACGGCGGTATCATCCATTGACGTCCCCAATCCTCGCGGCCGGTCTCAGAAAATACAGCGCTTGATTCGCAGGAGGGATGACGCTTATGCGTTTTCCCGATGGCCCTGCCAGCAAAAACCCATCCCGGTCATATCCGTGTGGTGTTTCCTTTCGATGTCCTCACCCATCGTGCTGCCATCCAAACGCGCTCCCTTTGTCCACTTCGCACGGCGCATTCCTCCAATACTGTCTGAACGCAAAAAAGAAGGCAGACGCATGGCGGCTTCCCATGGGTCTGCCTTTGACTTGCAGCTTCTTTTGTGTGCGGCTGTCCTACTCCAGGAAATCCTTCAGCCGCTTGCTGCGGCTCGGATGGCGCAGCTTGCGGAGCGCTTTGGCTTCGATCTGGCGAATTCGCTCGCGCGTCACGTTGAATTCCTTGCCGACCTCTTCGAGCGTTCGCGCTTTGCCGTCGTCCAATCCATAGCGCAGACGGAGCACCTTTGCCTCCCGCGGCGTCAGCGAATTCAGCACGTCCATCAGCTGTTCTTTGAGCAGCGTGACCGCCACTGCTTCCGCCGGCGCAGGCGCGTCGTCATCCGGGATAAAGTCGCCGAGATGGCTGTCGTCCTCTTCACCGATCGGCGTTTCGAGCGAGACAGGCTCCTGCGCGATCTTGATGATCTCCCGGACCTTTTCTTCGGAGATCCCCATTTCCTTTGCGATCTCCTCCGGCCGCGGGTCGCGTCCGTACTCCTGCACCAACTGCCGATTCACGCGAATGAGCTTATTGATCGTTTCGACCATGTGTACCGGAATGCGAATGGTGCGCGCCTGATCTGCGATCGCACGCGTGATCGCCTGCCGGATCCACCACGTCGCATAGGTGGAAAACTTATATCCCTTGCGGTAATCGAATTTTTCGACCGCTTTGATCAAACCGAGGTTGCCTTCCTGAATAAGATCGAGGAACAGCATGCCGCGGCCGACATATCGCTTTGCAATCGAAACAACCAGACGCAGGTTCGCCTCCGCCAGCTGGTGTTTGGCCTCCGGGTCGCCTTCCGCCATTCTCTGGGCGATCTCGACCTCTTCCGCCGCGCTGAGCAGCGGCACTTTGCCGATCTCCTTCAGGTACATACGGACGGGATCGTCAATGTTGATGCCCTCCGTCGATGCGAGAACGCTCTCCAGTTCCGCGATCTCCTCATTGATGTCCTCCGGCACTTCCACCTCTTCTACGACATCAATGTTGAGCGCCTCGATATGATCGTACAGTTTTTCGACCTGTTCCTGATCGAGTTCCAATTCCTCCAACGCGTCCATGATCTCCTTGTAGGTCAGGACGCCCTTGCTCTTCCCGGTTTCCAGGAGTTCTTTGATCTTCTGCGCCCGGATCTCCTTCGTGGCGACACGCTGCTGTTCCATCTTCCCTCACTCCTTTCAGTCAACCGCGAAGCTCACGGTTCAAGCTCTGTATTCTCTGCATGATTTCCTGCTTTTCGTTGATCGTTTTCGTACTGTCCGCAAGCTGTATTTTCAGGCGGCCCAGCTCTTCTTCCGTATCCAGCCGCCGGATCCGCCGCACACAGTCCTCAACCATGCGCACGGGCTCCTCCTTCGGCAGCTCCTCCCGAAACGCCGCTGCGACACGCTCCGCATCCTCCGGCTGCATATTGCCCATGATCCTTGCGCAATTCGGCTCTGCATCCTGCGCGAACGCTGCAACGATCTCTGCCGAAAAGCTCTGATACGCCGGCACGGAAAACATTTCCAGTGCGCCCTGCTCGACCGCCGCGAGCGTCGCCTCCCGCGATTGCAGCATGGTATGCAGCAGCATGGATTCCGCCCGCTCCCGCGCTGTTTCTTCCTCGGTCTGCACATCTTTTTTAGTGTTCCATGCGGCGGCGGGTCTATACTGCGGCCGCTCCGCCGCGGGCTGCCCCGTCTTTGCCTGCGCCACGAGCGCATCCACGGGGTAACCGGTTTTCTTCGCAAGGCGGCTGAAATACCTTCCCTGCTCTACCGGCTGCAAGCCGGATATAAATGAGCAGGCCTCCATCGCGTATTTTTCGCGATCGTTTTCACGCGTAAGATCGAACCCGTTCGCCATGCTGTCAAGCTTGAACGCATTCAGCGAAAGCGCTTGGTCTTTCAACGAGTCAAAGGCGTCCTTCCCGCGTTTGCGAATGAACTCGTCCGGATCGAGATCGTCCGGGAACACGATCACGCGCACGTCCAGACCCTCGGCTCGGAGAATATCCAATCCGCGGATCGTGGCATTCTGTCCCGCGGCGTCGCCGTCGTAGGCGATATACACCTGGGGAACGTAGCGCTTCAAAAGTCTCGCCTGCTGCACGGTAAGCGCCGTACCGAGGCTTGCCACGGCGTTTGTCACGCCCGCTTCATACAGGCTGATCACGTCCGTATACCCCTCGACCATCACAAGATTATCAAGCTTCTTTCCCTTTTGCAGATGCAATCCGTACAGGTTGTTGCGCTTGTTGTAGATCGGGGTGTCGCCGGTATTGATGTACTTCGGTTTTTCGTCGCTGTTCAGCACCCGTGCGCCAAACCCCAGCACACGCCCGTTTGCGCCAACGATCGGAAAGATCACTCTGCCGCGGTACGCATCGTATACCCTGCCGCGCTCCGCGTTCTTAACGAGCAATCCCGCGTCAAGCAGTTCCTGCTCGGTAAACCCCTCCGCAAGCAGGTGCTTTCTGAGATGGTCCCAGCCCTCTTCCGCATAGCCGATGCCAAATCGTTTCACAGCGTCCGCGCTCAGTCCGCGGCTGGCAAGATACCTCCTGCCAGGCAAGCCTTTGTCGCCGAGAAGCGTTTCCATATAGAACCTTGCGGCGCGTTTGCAGGCTTCATACAGGCGTTCTTTATATGCGCGTTCGCGCTGCATCACCGCATCATTGGCCGTTTCCGGCATCTCCATGCCTGCGCGTTCCGCAAGGCGCTGCACCGCCTCCCGAAACGTCAGATGTTCCATTTGCATCACGAACTGGATCACCGTTCCTCCGGCGTGACAGCCAAAGCAGTAGAACATCTGCTTGTCCGGGGAAACGGAAAACGACGGCGTTTTCTCGCCGTGCAGCGGGCAGCGTCCCCAGAGTCTGCGGCCCTTCGGTTTCAAATCGACATACGAGGAAACCACAGAAACGATGTCATTCTTTGCGATCAACTCGTCGAGCCACGCATCCGGAAACGCCATGTTTCTCCGCCCTTTCCCCCAAAAATCACTTTCTCTTTATTCGACGCTTCGTCTCCGATTCCTGCTTTAATCCCACGATTTCGGCACGAACAGTCGTTCATACTCCCGCACGGCATAGGTATCGGTCATGCAGGCGATATAGTCGCCGACCACACGCTCACGTCCGTCGGCGTCGACATGAAGCAAAAACTCCTGCGGCAATTCTTCAAGCCTGTCGAGGTAATATCGATACAATTCCTCGAGCATGTGCTTCGCTTTTCCCTCCTCGCGCTTCGCGACAGGGTTGCGATAGACGTGCTCGAACATAAATGTGCGCAGCGCGTCAAATTCTGTGAGCATCTCCTCCGACATACGGACATACGGCTTTTCGCTGCTCTGCTCCACGATGTTCAGGATCATACTGTTGATGCGTTTGCCGTGGCTGTTGCCGAAGGCGCGCACGGCGGCCGCCGGAAGTTCGCTCTCCGAAAGGATCCCCGCACGGATCGCATCGTCGATGTCGTGATTGATATAAGCGATACGGTCCGCAAAGGACACCGCCGCGCCTTCCAGCGTCGCCGGATGCCCGTTCTTTTTATGATTCAGAATGCCGTCGCGCACTTCGTATGTCAGATTCAGCCCTGCGCCGCCGTTTTCGAGCTTTTCAACGACGCGCAGGCTCTGCACATTGTGTTCAAATCCGCCCGGAACCAGTCCGTTCAGCACGTCCTCGCCGGAATGGCCAAACGGCGTATGTCCGAGATCATGTCCCAGTGCAATGGCCTCCGTCAGATCCTCGTTGAGACGGAGAGCACGCGCGATCGTCCGCGCGATCTGCGTGACCTCAAGCGTATGTGTCAGACGCGTTCTGTAATGGTCGCCCTGCGGCGAGAGGAATACCTGCGTTTTATGCTTCATTCTGCGGAACGACTTGCAATGCAGGATGCGGTCTCGATCGCGAATGAACACCGTTCGCAGAGGACACGGTTCGATCGGTATCTCCCGCCCCTTTGAGTTGACGGCGAGCGTTGCATAGGGGGACAGTGTTTTCTGCTCCAACTGCTCTATATACTCTCTTCCGTTCACGGCGGCCTCTCCTCTCATATACCCTTCACTTTCCTATACGCCGCCGCCCCGAGAATTCCTGCAACGATGGCGAAAAATCAGATATTTTCCCCGTTTTGCAGCTTGCTTGCCCTTCGGCCGTATGCGCAGATCCCCGCCCCGCTATTTCCGTCCGCACAAGAAAAAGGCGCTCCGTCCGGCGGAACGCCTTTGTCTCATCATACCGATAACAGCGGTCTTATTCCTCGTCGTCCGTGCCGCAATCCTCGTCGCAGCAGCCGCACTCGCCATCGCAAACGTGGATCTCGACCGGCTCGTTACAATTCGGGCAGATCAGTCCGTCCTCGGAGTCCAGCATGTCCTCGTCGAAATAGATCGTCTCACCGCAAGAGGGGCAGACGACCTCAAGGAAATCGTCCTCCAAAGGCTCTTCATCGTCCTCATCGTCCTCATCGTCCTCATCAAAGAGGCACTCATCGATCGAGTCGATCTCATCATAGAGATCGTCCACGCAGTCGGACAGATCGTTCATCGCTTCGTCCTGGTCCTCAAGCTCCTCGGCGATCGCGCCAAGCGCTTCGATGATGCCGCGCAGCAGTTTTCCCTGCTTGTCGTCCTCAATGCCGAGGCCTTCGGCAAGACCGTCCAGATACGCAACCTTTTCGGAAATATAGCTCACGTCAAATATCCTCCAGTCTTTGTCGCTCTGTTCTGAAATCAGTATCTGTCAGCAGCGCTCCATATATTCGCCGGTTCTCGTGTCGATGCGGACTCTGTCGCCCTCATTGACAAACAGCGGAACGTTGATCTGGTAACCCGTCTCGACTGTCGCGGGCTTCGTGGTGCCGGTCGCCGTATCGCCGCGCACGCCGGGCTCGGTATGCGTAACGGTCAGTTCGACAAAGTTCGGCGCTTCCACGGAGAAGGGGCTGCCCTTGAAGAAACGAACCTTAACGTTCTCATTCTCAACGATGAAGTTGATCGCATCCTCGACCTGACTGTGGTTCAGCGGAAGCTGCTCGTAGGTCTCGGTATCCATGAAGTAGTACAACTCGCCGTCGGAATACAGATACTGCATTTCCTTCGTCTCAATGTGCGCCTTCGGGTACTTGTCCGTGGGGCTGAAGGTACGCTCGAGCACCGCGCCCGTCATGACGTTCTTGAGGCGGGTACGGACAAACGCCGCGCCCTTGCCGGGCTTCACATGCTGGAAATCGGCAATGGACCAGACCTGTCCGTCGATCTCAACGGTGACACCCTTACGAAAGTCGCCTGCCATAATCATAGTTCAACATCCTCCAAATTTTATCCGTCGTTTTTTTATGAAATCATCTGCAGCTCTTTTGGCGAGCTGGCAAGATTGATCTTCCCGTCTTCCGTGACAATGCAGCAGTCCTCAATACGGACGCCGCACTTGCCTTCGATATAGATGCCCGGTTCCACCGTGATGGTCGTTCCTGCAAGCAGCACGTCCGCGCTGTTTTTACCTGCGCGCGGCGCTTCATGGATCTCGAGGCCGAACCCGTGTCCCAAGCCGTGGCCGAAGCAATCCCCATAGCCCTGCGACGCGATATAATCACGCGCGACCGCATCCAGCTCGCCGCCGGTCATGCCGGCCTTCAGCGCATCGAGCGTGCGCAACTGCGCTTCCAGTACGATGTCATAGACGCGCCTGGAAATATCGTCCGCCTCTTCCACGCCGAACGTGCGCGTCATATCAGAATGATAGCCGTTGTACATGCAGCCGAAATCCACCACGACAAGGTCGCCCTTTTGCAGCCTGCGCTCGCCCGGCACCGCATGACACATGGCGCCGTTCGGGCCCGAGCCAACGATCGGGTCGAAGGACGGCCCCTCGCTGCCGGCTTTTTCACAGAGGTAATTCAGCTCTGCCACGACCTCGCGCTCCGTCATGCCCGGATGTACGCGTTCCAAAAGCGCCGCATACGCCTTGTCCGCCATCTGCTGCGCCGTTCTCAGGTTTTCGATTTCCTCCGCAGTCTTGATGAGACGGAGCGACGTGATCTCCGACGCGAACGGGACGAGCGCTACGGGCATTTCGCGGTATTCTTCGTAGTCCGCAACGTTCATATGCGTCTGTTCAAAGCCGCAGCGTTTTGCGCCGGACTGCACGAGCGCATCCCGTACTTTTTCTTTCAGGTTGGCATAGGTGATCTCAACGAGCGTACAATCGGGCGATTGCTCCTTCGCCTGGATCGTATATCGGAAATCGGTAAACAGCAGGCAGTCCCGCATGGTAACGACGACCACGGCGTCCGCGCTCGTAAAGCCGGAAAGATACCGCATGTTCTCACGGCTTGTGACCAGCGCGGCCTCAAGTCCCGCTTTTTCCATCGCCTGACGCAGACGGTCAACTCGATTCAGCATAGACAGTTTCTCCATATCCGATTTAGTTTACCACAGCCATATCACGGCGGCAAGGGTTATTTGTGATACAGCCGGTTGCTCTGATACTGCGGCTCACAGGTAATGTTGATGCCGAGCCTGCGGTAGATCTCCATGTCCACACGCGAAAGGATTACGCTCGAATGGGCCTCGCAGCCGGAAAGCCGCGGTATCTGGCGAAACGCAAGCGCTGCGGTGGGGTTCGTTGCCGCGCAGATGGAGAGCGCGATCAGGATCTCGTCGCTGTGAAGCCGCGGATTGTTATTGCCGAGGTTTCTTGTCTTCAGATCCTGAATGGGCTGGATCACGATGGGCGAGATCAGATCGATCTCATGATGAATGCCTGCCAGTTCCTTCAGAGCATTCAAAAGCGCGCCCGCAGCTGCGCCAAGCATATCCGACGTTTTTCCGGTGATGATCCTTCCGTCGGGCAGTTCGATCGCCATTGCCGGATCGCCGCCGGTCGCTTCGGATCTGTCCAGCGCCGCTTTGACCACATGCCGGTCCGCCGCGGTCACGCCGCAGGCATTCATGAGCATCTCCGATTTGATCTGCTGATTCTCGGAAAGGATGCCGCGCTTACAGCCGCAGGCGGTGGAATAGTATCTGCGGATGATCTCCTGTTTTGCGGCGGCGCAGACTGCCTCGTCGTCAAAGATACAGTAGCCCGCCATATTCACGCCCATATCCGTCGGAGAACGATAGGGCGATCTGCCGGAGATGCGCTCAAAGATCGCATTCAGCACCGGGAAGGACTCGACGTCGCGGTTGTAGTTCACCGTCGTCACGCCGTATGCCTCCAAATGGAACGGATCGATCATGTTCACGTCGTCAAGATCCATCGTCGCGGCCTCATAGGCAAGGTTGACCGGATGCTTGAGCGGAAGATTCCAAACGGGGAACGTCTCAAACTTTGCATAGCCCGCGCTGACGCCGCGCTTGTGTTCATGATAAAGCTGCGACAGGCAGACGGCCAGTTTCCCGCTGCCCGGGCCGGGCGCCGTCACAACGACGAGCGGACGCGTCGTTTCGATGTAATCGTTCTTTCCGAAGCCGTCGTCGCTCACAATCAGCGGAACATTGCTGGGATACCCATGGATCGGATAATGACGATAGACGCGGATGCCAAGCCGCTCCAGCCGCTGCTGGAACGCGTCCGCCGCAGGCTGCCCGCTGTAACGGGTGATAACGACGCCGCCGACATACAGTTCCTTGCTCCGGAACGCATCGATCAGGCGCAGCACCTCATTGTCATACGCAATATCGAGGTCGTTGCGGATCTTGTTCTTTTCAATATCGCCTGCATGGATCGCAAGGATGATCTCTGCGTCATCTTTCAGCGTTTGCAGCATGTTCACCTTACTGTCCGGCAAAAACCCGGGCAGCACACGGGAAGCATGGTAATCGTCGAAGAGTTTGCCGCCGAATTCCAGATAGAGCTTGTCCCCGAACTGTGCAATACGTGTACGGATATTTTCCGACTGCATCCGTACATATTTGTCATTATCAAATCCTATTCTGTCCATAATATACAGTATACACATCCCGCTAGGGCTTTTCAAGCGCCGTGTTCAGCTTCTCAAGCGCCTTTTTTTCGATGCGGGACACATAGGATCTCGAGATGCCGAGCAGATTTGCGATCTCCCGCTGGGACAGGCGCTGCATTCCGAAAAGGCCGTAGCGCAGTCGAACGACCGTCGATTCACGTTCCGTCAACGCCCGCTGCATCGTGCGGAAGATCCGTTCCGTATCAAGCCTTTGCCGCACTGCGTCAAAGATTATATCCGGCTCCGTCCCAAGTACCTCTGCGATCGAAATGTTGTTGCCGTCGCTGTCAAGGCCGATCGGTTCGCTGATCGACACCTCTGCAACCTGCTTCCGTTCGAGCCGGATGCTCATGAGGATTTCATTTTCAATACATCTGCTCGCATAAGAGGACAACGCCGTGCTCTTCTGCGCGTCAAACGTTGAGACGGCCTTGATCAGTCCGATCGTACCGATCGAGATCACATCGTCCGCATCCCTGCCGCAACGGACGTACTTTTTTGCAATATGCGCGACGAGCCTGAGATTGTGCGTAATGAGCTTTTCCCTTGCTTCCTCTGAACCCGACTGCATCTGCCTGACAAGCCTCGCTTCCTCCGCTGCCGGAAGCGGCGGCGGAAACGACCCGCTGCCACCCACATACCCGGCCAACAGAAACAGCTCCTGAAGCAGTTCCAACAGCATACGACCACTTCCCCTCTCCGCTTACCACATCGTATGCCGTTCCCTTTTTGTCCTATTCGACAAAAAATGCAGCCGGTCGCGTTTCCCGGCTGCGTTTGCTGTTAATCGTATTCGATCTCTCAGTCCCAGTATTGCTGATACTTCAACACATTGGCCTGATGCTCTTCATAGGTCTTTGCAAAGACCAATTCCGTGCTCTCCTTCAGGTTGCCGTTGCAGAAATACAGGTACTGCTCCCGCACAAACTCCTCATTCGGATAGAGCGCCGCTTCGATCGCGGCCTTGCCCGGATTGCAGATGGGGCCTGTGGGCAACCCGCTGTTTTGATAGGTGTTATACGGCGACGGCGTGGACAGTTCGGATTCCGTAAACGTGTACTTTTTCACGTTCAGCACATAGGACAGGCTCGCACAGGATTGCAGCGGCATGCCGGCGTCGAGCCGATTATGGAACACGGCCGATACCTTTGCAAAATCGCTGTCTGCCTGTGCTTCACGCTCTATGAGCGACGCAAGCGTTACGACCTCGTCCATGCGCATGCCAAGTTCCTCGGCACGGGCGATATACTCGTCGCTATAGATCTCGTTGAAACGATTGAGCATACGAATGATGATGCTCTCTACGCTGGAATCCGTAAACGCTTCGTATGTATCCGGGAACAGGTATCCTTCCAACGCATACCGGCGTTCGCCTCCGCCGCTTTGGGCTTCCGAAAGGAATGAAAAGCTCTCGAATCCCGCGCCGCTCACGCATGCGGAAAGGAACGCCTGTTCGTTTTCGGCAAGTCCCTTCTCTGTAAGCACCCGCGCGATATCGGCAACGGTGTATCCTTCCGGGATCGTAAACTTGACGGTCGCCTTGGGCGGATTTCCCGCGCAGATGATGTCAACGATCTGCTTCATGGTCATGTTGCGGGAAAGAATATAGGTTCCCGCCTGCATTTTGTTCGCCTTGCCGACAAAATCGACATACACCTTGAACACAGCCGTATTCGGGATCAGACCTTCTTCGTCCTGCCCGCGGGCATTATAGAGGATCCGGGCGATCGTGCTCGCGGACGACGATTTCGGGATCACGACCTCAATCGGCGTCGCATCGTTGACATCGACCGGATTGATGTAATGCGCCAGAACGTAATTCAGGGTGATCTTCGCAACAAAGAACACCGCGATAATGCTGACAAGCAGCACTGCGGCGGGACGCACCGCACGCCAGATCTTTTTGCGCCGCCGCTGCTCATAGGTTTTCTTTTTTTTCGTCCTCTGCTCCATAACTCCCGTTCTTCCGATCCGCTCCCGTTCGTCAGGCTTCGAGCGCGCTGAGATCGACGTCGATGGCCTCCGCAAGGATCTTATACACGTCGGACAGCATGCGGTTCATTTGGTATTCCGCAATAAGATAGGCCGATGCGTTTTTGTCAAACTGGAGCACCTCGCCGATCTTTTGCAGCTTTTCAAGCAGTGCGTCGTCCTTCTTCCCCTGCATGGCGGCTGCCTGCGCTTGGAACTGGAGACGGTGGTATTCCGCGATCAGCGTTTTCGTCGTATCGTTTTCCATCGCCGCCTCTTTGAGCGCATGATAGCGTCTGTATTCCTCGCTGTTCTGCAGCTCTTGTGCAAGCGTTCTTGCGGTATCGTAGACCATACGGTTTCTCCCCCTTCAGATCTCCTGGATGATCGGAAGCAGCATCGGCGTTCGCTTCGTCTTGCTCTTCAGGAAGGACTTCAGCTTGGCCCGAATGCCGTTTTTGATGTTCGCGTAGTCAGATTTGTGTGCGCTTTCAAAGCGCCTGCCCTCCTCGGCGAGCAGCTGCACCGCCTCTGCGATTAGCTCCTCCGAATCGCGCATGTAGACAAAGCCGCGGGAAATGATCTGCGGTTCGCAAAGCAGCTTTCCCGTCTCCGCGTCGATCGTGAGCAGCGCGACGACCAGTCCGTCCTGTGAAAGCAGTTTTCGATCGCGCAGCACAATGTCGTCGATATCGCCGATGCCGTCCACCATGACGCTGCCGGCCGCGACCGCTCCGTTGATCTTGCCGCGCTTTACGGTCAGCTCGATCACATCGCCGCACTCCGCGCGGAAGATGTTCTCCGTTGGGATCCCCATCTCCTCGCCGAGCCTTGCATGCATGTAGAGATGCCGGTATTCGCCGTGTACGGGAATGAAAAACTTCGGTTTTGTAAGCTGCATCATGAGCCGCAGCTCCTCTCTGCACGCATGGCCGGACACATGCACGTCCGCCATTTGATCGTAAACGACCATGGCGCCGCGCTCAAAGAGTTGATTGATCACGCGCGAAACGCCCTTTTCATTGCCCGGTATGGCCGAGGCCGAAATGATCACAAGATCGCCCTCGCCGATGTTGAGTCTGTGCGAGGAGGTCGCCATCCGGAACAGCCCGCTCATCGGCTCGCCCTGGCTGCCGGTCGTCATGACGCAGATCTGATCGTCGCGGAAGCGCTTGAGCTGATCGACCGTGACCACGCGCTCCGCGGGGATCTTGAGATAGCCGAGCTTCATCGCAATCTGCACGACCTGCTCCATGCTCCTGCCCTGGAAGCAGAGCACGCGCCCGTGCCGCGCCGCAACGTCTGCGATCTGCTGGATGCGGTACACGTTGGACGCGAACGAGGCGACGATCACCCGTCCCTCCGCGATGTCAAAGTAGTGTTCGAACGTTGCGCCGATCTCACGTTCGGACTGGGTATGCCCCGCGCGCTCGATGTTCGTGCTGTCGGACAGCAACGCAAGCACGCCGCGCGAGCCATAATATGCAAACCGGTTGATGTCGATCGGTTCCCCGTCGATCGGCGTAAAGTCTACCTTAAAATCGCCCGTGTGGATCACGGTACCGATCGGCGTTGTGATCGCAAGCGCGACCGCGCCCGCGATAGAGTGGCCCGTTTTGATGAACTCGACCTTGAAGCAGCCGAGTTCGATCTTATCGCCGGGCTTCACAGTCCGAAGCGACCGGCTCTTGACGCGCATTTCCTCGAGTTTGTGCTCGATCAGCGCGATGGTGAACGCCGTGCCGTAGACCGGGACGTCGAACTCCCGCAGCGCATACGGCAGCGCGCCGATATGGTCCTCATGTCCGTGGGTGATGAGGAACCCGCGGAACCGATCCGCGTTTTCCCGCAGATAGGTCATGTCGGGAATCACGATGTCGATACCCGGCATCATGTCCTCGTCCGGAAAAATCAGTCCGCAGTCGATGACGATGATGTCGTTGTTGTACTCGAGCAGCGTCATGTTTTTGCCGATCTCACCGACGCCGCCCAAGGGGATTATCTTCAGCTTATTTGCCATAAAATTCCTTTCTTATTCACTTCCGTAGAAGAAGGCGTTGCCCCCTATCGTATCATAATAGACACGGTCTCCCCACGACGTCCCGCTCTTTGACGAGCGGAAGAAATACACCGTCTCGGGGAGAACGGTTTTGCCGTGATTGAAAATATCATCCGCATAGTCGATGATCTTTTCCGGCGCTGTGGTCGATTCAAACTTCGAGCCCTTGACCACGGTAAATTGGCTCGATCGATACACCTCGGTGCGGATCGAGGTCTTTTTTCCGCCAAACTTTGTCGAAAGGCAGCGGTTATAGATCACGTTCAGTACGGCCTTATAGCCGTCGTTCGTTCCCGTTTCAAAATAAGCGACGCGCGCCGCAAGCTCAAGCGCTTCGTAATCATACTCGCCGTCGTATTCCGGATGCTCCTCCGCCGGCGCTTCGGTCGGTTCCGGCGCGGGGTCCGGCGTGACCGTGTCCGGGACGTCCGGTATCAGTTCCTGCGTGGGTTCCGGCGTATCCGCCGGAATCACGATCTGTTCCGGCGCAGCGGTCGGCCTTTCCGTCGGTGCCGCCGTTTTTTCGGGCTTTGGCGTGGCGGTGCTTTTCGGTTTTTTCGTCGCCGCAGGCTTTTTCGTTGTTTTGGGCGCGGCGGTCGGTTTTGGCGTCGCCGTGGGTTCCGGCGTGAACGTCGGTTCGGGACTCGGCGCTTCGGTCGGTTCCGGCGTCGGTGACGGCGGCGCTGTCGGCGATGGGGTCGGTTCCGACACCGTCAGAACGACTCGCTGCGGCTCCGGCGTTGGCGCTGCAAGCGTTAATTGCACGGTAATTTTTCCCTGTTCGACAGATTTTGCGGTCTCCGCCGCGTCCGAGCAGCCTGTCAGCAGAAGCCCTGCTGCGCAGACGGTCGCCGCGATTCGGATCTTGTATGTCTTTTTCCGGCTCCTACAGGATGTACCTGTGGATGTCTTCATCCGTAAACTCACCTTTCAGCCGTTCGGTCACATAGGCGGCATCCACGGTCAGGTCGATCATGGGATGCTGGCCGTTTGCGTTGAACGAAATATCATCGAGCAGATTTTCAAGGACCGTATGCAGCCTGCGCGCACCGATATTCTCGGTGCATTCATTGGCCAAATACGCATAGTGGGCGATCGCGGAGAGCGCATCGTCCGTAAAGCTGAGGTTCACATTGTCCGCGGACAGCAGCGCCGCGTACTGCTTCGTCACAGCGTTCTGCGGCTGGGTCAGAATGGCTTTGAAATCCTCTTCCGTCAGATCGTCGAGTTTGACGCGGATGGGGAAGCGTCCCTGCAATTCCGGGATGAGATCCGTGACCTTCGCCATATGGAACGCGCCGGCCGCGATGAACAGGATATAGTCCGTCTTGACCGGACCGTACTTGGTCATGACGGTCGAGCCCTCCACGATGGGCAGGATGTCGCGCTGCACGCCCTCGCGGGATACGTCCGGGCCGCCGACGCTTCCGGCAACCGCGATCTTATCGATCTCGTCGATAAAGATAATGCCATCCTGTTCCGCGCGCTCGATGGCCTCACGGGTCACGTCGTCCATATCGATGCGTTTTTCGGACTCCTGCTGCACAAGGATCCGGCGCGCATCGCGCACGGGGAGCTTGCGCCGTTTCGTCTTTTTCGGCAGCATCCCGCCGAACATTTCGCCGAGGTTCAGATCGATCCCAGCTGCAAGCATCGCGTCGTTGCCCGCGCTGCGCTCTTCGACCTCGATCTCGACAAGCTCGTTTTCGAGCCGTCCCGCACGCAGCTCCGTAAGCACGCGCTCACGCTCGGTATAGCGCTTCTGCTTCTCTTCCTCGGAGGGTTCCGACTCATGCACGGGTTCCGCGGCCGCGCCGAGCAGCAGCTGGAGCGGATTCAGGTTTTCTTTGCGGCGTTTTTTTGCATCGGGCAGCAGCAGCTCCGCGAGCGTCTGCTCCGCGGCGGCTTCCGCAATGAGCCGCACATCCTCCATCTTCCGATCCTTGCAGATGCGGATCGCGGCCTCCACAAGGTCGCGCACCATGGACTCCACATCGCGCCCCACATAGCCGACCTCCGTAAACTTCGTGGCCTCCACCTTCACAAAGGGCGCGTCAACGAGCTTTGCAAGCCGTCTTGCAATTTCGGTCTTACCGACGCCCGTCGGCCCCATCATGATGATGTTTTTCGGCGTGATCTCATCGCGCAGTTCCTCGGAAAGGCAGCTTCTGCGGTAGCGGTTTCTGAGCGCGACCGCGACCGCGCGCTTTGCGCGTTCCTGTCCTACGATATAACGATCCAGCGCGTCAACGATCTCCCTCGGCGTCAGCATGGCTCAGACCTCCTCCACGATGATGTTCCCGTTGGTGAACACGCAGATCTCGCTTGCGATCTCCAGCGATTTTTTCGCGATCTCACGGGCAGACAGCTCTGTATTCTCCTTGAGCGCCTTTGCCGCGGCAAGCGCGTACATGCCGCCCGAACCGATCGCCGCGATGCCGTCGTCCGGATCGATGACCTCGCCCGTGCCGGACACGATGAGCAGATCGTCCTTATCGGCGATGATGAGCAGCGCCTCGAGCTTTCGCATGATCTTGTCGCTGCGCCAATCCTGCGCAAGCGATACCGCCGCGCGGGGCACGGAGCCGGCATACTGTCCGAGCTTCTGCTCAAAGCGCTCGCAAAGGGAAAACGCATCCGCAACGGAACCTGCGAAACCGACGATCACCTTGTCGTGATAAATACGGCGCACCTTCTTTGCCGTAGACTTCATGATATTGGCCTGATTCATCGTCACCTGACCGTCGCCGGCCACCGCGCATTTGCCGTCCCGCTGTACGGCGATGATCGTCGTTCCCCGAAGTTCCATGGTATCCTCCAAACCGTATATTTAATACTACTCGATTTTAGCACAAAAGAGGGGCGTATATCGCCCCTTCAGCAATTCGTTTTCAATTCTTTCACGATTTCGAGCGCGCGCTCTGCCATTTTCAGGTACCGCTCGCGCTTGTTCTTCGGCGGATCGGGCAGCGGCGTCATGATGCCGAACGTAACGTTCATCGGCTGAAAATCACTTCCGCGGTATCCCGACACATAGTGTGCGAGCGCGCCGATCGCTGTCGTCGCAGGAAAATCGACGGGCGGCTTGCCGTCAAGCCAGCGCGCCATCTCGATGCCTGCAAGCAGTCCGCTCGACGCGGATTCCACATAGCCCTCGACGCCCGTAATCTGCCCGGCAAAAAACAGCCCGGGACGTTCGCGCACCTGATAATCCGCATGAAGCAGCTTTGGGCTCTCAATGAACGTATTGCGGTGCATCACGCCATAGCGTGCATATTCTGCGTTCTCAAGGCCCGGGATCATGCCGAACACCCTGCGCTGCTCCGGGAACTTCAGGTTCGTCTGGAATCCGACGATGTTGAAGAGCGTACCGTCCGCATCGTCCTGCCGCAGCTGCACGACCGCAAAGGGGCGCTTTCCGCCGATCTCGAGCCCGACCGGCTTCATCGGTCCATAGGCAAGCGTCATTTCCCCGCGCTTTGCCATGACCTCGACCGGCATACAGCCCTCAAATACGCGCGGCGTTTCGAATTCGTGCAGCGGGGCCGTCTCTGCCGTCACGAGCGCACGATAAAACGCGATATACTCTTCGCGCGTCATAGGGCAATTCAGATAATCCTCGCCCCGGTCATAGCGCGAGGCACGGTACACCTTGCTGTGATCCAGCGATTCATAGGTCACGATGGGCGCCGCGGCGTCATAGAAATGCAGCCGTCCGCCGAGCGACGCAAGGCTTTCGTTCAATGCATCGGAGGTCAGCGGACCCGTCGCGACGATCGCTGGCGCATCGGGCAGCGTCTTGACCTCCTCACGATGGATCGTGATGAGCGGGTTCTTCTCGATACGCTCCGTCACCATGCGGGAAAAGCCCTCGCGATCCACGGCGAGTGCGCCGCCCGCCGGAACACGCGTTGCGTCCGCGCAGTGCAGGATCAGCGAATCGAGCTGCCGCATTTCCTCCTTCAGCAGACCCACGGCATTTTCGAGCCGGTCGGAGCGCAAAGAATTCGAGCAGACCAACTCCGCAAAGCCGTCCCCCGTATGTGCGGGCGAACGGTTCACGGGCTTCATTTCATACAGATCCACGCGGATGCCGTATCGTGTCAGCCGATCTGCGGCCTCCGCTCCGGCAAGTCCCGCGCCGATCACGGCTACGCGGCGTTCATGCATCTTCTTCCTTCGCCTTCTTCGTATTTCTCAGGATATGTCCGCAGTCTTTGTCCATGCAGATCACATAGCTGCCGTTGCGGCCGATCTTCTGCACCATCATGCCGCCGCACTTTTCGCAGCGGATGTTTGTCGGCTTATCCCAGGAAACAAAATCGCAGTCCGGGTATCGTTCGCAGCCGTAAAACGTCTTTCCGCGCTTGCCCTTGCGCTTGACGAGCGCCGAGCCGCACTTCGGACAGGGTACGTCGATCTTTTCCACGATGGCCTTCGTATTCCGGCAGGCCGGGAAATTCGGGCAGGCAAGAAAGCGTCCGTAGCGCCCCGTTTTATACACCATCAACGCGCCGCATTTGTCACATTTAACGTCGGAGATCTCGTCGGGGATATCGATGATCTCTATTTCTTTCTCTGCTTTATCGAGTGCGATTTTGAACGGGCCGTAGAACTCCCGAATAACCGTTTTCCACTCGTCCTTGCCGGACTCCACGCCATCGAGCTTCTCCTCCATACCGGCCGTAAACTTTACGTCCGCAATGTCCGAAAAATGCTCGCACATCAAGCCCGTCACGACAAAGCCCAGCTCCGTCGGCACGAGAAGTTTCTTCTCGCGCGAAACATAACCGCGGTCGATGATCGTCGAGATCGTCGGCGAATAGGTGCTCGGGCGGCCGATGCCCTTTTCCTCGAGCGTCTTGACGAGCGTTGCCTCCGTATAGCGCGGCGGCGGCTGCGTGAAGCGCTGCTCCGAGTCAATCTTCGTGCGCTCGAGCGTATCGTTTTCATGCAGTTCGGGCAGCGTGACCTCCTTTTCCTGCACATCGTCGCGGCCCTCGGTATAGACCGCGGTAAAACCGTCGAACAGCGTGCGCACGCCGTTCGCGCGGAAGATGCAGCCGTTCGCGTCGATGCTTGCGGTGGTGGTGGCGTACCTCGCGTCGCTCATCTGGCTTGCGAGGAAGCGTTCGTAGACGAGCTTATAGAGCTTGAACTGGTCGTTCGAGAGGTGCTCTTTGATCTTCTGCGGCTCATTGTCAATGAGCGTCGGACGGATGGCTTCGTGCGCATCCTGCGCGCTTGCGCGTCCCTTGTACACATTGGGCTTTGCCGGCACATAGCGCTCGCCGAACCGCTTGCCGATATACGTGATCGCCGCGTCCTGGGCTTCCTTTGCAACACGGACGGAGTCGGTACGGATATACGAAATGAGACCCACGGGGCCTTTCCCGCCGATGTCGATGCCCTCATAAAGCTGCTGGGCGACCATCATCGTGCGCTTTGTGGTAAAGCCGAGCTTTCTTGCGGCCTCCTGCTGCATACTGCTCGTGGTGAACGGCGGCGCGGCATGGCGCGTCTTTTCACCCGTCTTCAGCTCGCTCACTGTGAACGCCGCACCCTCGATGCGATCCAGCACCGACTTTGCATCCGCTTCGGAGCGGAGCTCACGCTTTTTGCCGTCCTCGCCGTAATACTTGGCGTCAAAGTTCTTTTTGCTGTTCTTTTCATGCAGATGCGCGGTGATCGACCAGTACTCTTCCGGTACGAAATCCATGATCTCTTGCTCGCGGTCGCAGATGATACGCGTCGCTACCGACTGCACGCGGCCAGCGGACAGTCCCTTCTGCACCTTTGCCCACAGGATGGGGCTGATCTTGTAGCCGACGAGCCGATCAAGCACGCGGCGCGCCTGCTGTGCATCTACGAGCCGCATGTCGATGGGACGCGCGTTCTTGATCGAGGATTTGACAGCGTTCGCCGTGATCTCGTTGAACACGATGCGGCACTTGCTCGCGGGATCGAGGTGCAGAATGTGCGCCAAATGCCAGGAGATCGCTTCACCCTCGCGGTCAGGGTCGGTCGCGAGATAGATCTTGTCGGCCTTCTTGGCCTCCTTGCGGATCTTTTCCAGCACCTCGCCGCGACCGCGCAGCGTAATGTACTTCGGTTCAAAATCGTGCTCGACATCCACGCCCATCTGGCTCTTCGGCAAATCGCGCACATGGCCGTTGGACGCGATGACCTTATAATGGCTTCCGAGAAACTTTCCGATCGTTTTGGCCTTGGCCGGAGACTCTACGATGACTAATGTTTCGGACATGCTTGCATTCCCCCACAACGGTTACTCTTCCAGTAGTTTCGTTTTCAGGCTGTCCAGCGCGTAGACGCGGCCGGGTAGCTGCTTCATTATTCCCGAAAACGTCATAGCTGTCAAGGCCGAATTTAGCAATCCTGTCGAAAGTCCCGTTTGTTCGGCAATGGAATCTGCATCGTTTTCCCCGAGAAGCAGCACACGGCAGACGGCCTGCTGTTCCTGCGGCAGTGACGAGAGCCGTATCTCCTTCGGCGCGCCGGCGCTTACCGTTTTCGGAACCATGCCGCACAGAAACGTCAATTCGTCAAGAATATCCGAGATGGCAAAAACGGGCTTGGCTTCGCCGTTTTGGATCATTCGATTCGTCCCGGCGCTCTGCGGGTCCGTCAGACGGCCCGGCACGGCGAACACCTCGCGTCCCTCGTCGTGCGCATAGCCTGCGGTGATGGACGTCCCGCTGCGCTCGCCGGCCTCCACGACCACAACGCCGCGTGAAAGTCCGCTCATGATGCGGTTCCTGACCGGAAAGTTTTCCCGGCTGGGTCTTGTGCCCGGCCAAAACTCGCTGACGACCGCGCCCCGCTCCGAGATCTCCGCGTACAGCGCTTCGTTCTCCTTCGGGTACACAACGTCGATGCCGGATCCCAGCACCGCGACGGTCGGAAGCTGGCGCGTTCCGGCCTCCAGTGCGCCGCGCGCCGCCTCGGCATCAATGCCGCTCGCCATGCCGGAAACGATCGTGGCGCCCTGTTCCGCAAGCGCCCGGGAAAACGTCCGCGCGATCCCGCGGCCGTACTCCGTACTCTTTCTTGCTCCGATCACGGCGATAGGCAGCAAAGGATCGGCGTCGAGCCTTCCCCGCACGAACAGGGCTTCCGGCGGGTCATGGATCTCCGACAGCAAGGCGGGATAGCCCTCCGAGTCACGCAGCAGCACGGTAACGCCGCGGCGATCCATCCATGCCTCGAGCCGCTCAAAAAAGCCGTCGCCCGCAGCTTCATACATCCGGGCGCGCGTTTCCTCGCCAAGTCCGGAAAATGATCCGAGCGCATGCCGCGCGGCCAGTTCAAAGGTTTCCGGCAGCGGCGGGAGCATTCGTGCGAGGGTCCTGTACAGCCGCGGCGAGGACTTTGCCGCATAATGCAAAAAGAGCACGAGCCGTTCCTGTTCGTCGAGCGTTCTCATGGATCCTTCACTCCTGTCCGTTTTTATCAAGGCTGCGGTACTGAATGGCTTCCGCAAAATGCTCCGGCCGAATCGCTTCGCTTCCTTCCACATCCGCGATCGTGCGCGCGACCTTCAGAATCCGCTGATAAGCGCGTGCGGAAAGATTCAGCCGCTGGTATGCCTGCCGCAGAAGCTTTTCGGAGGCGGCGTCCGGGGTGCAATACCGCTTGATCGCCGCCGTATTCATTTGTGCGTTGCAAAAAATTCCTTCTTGCTTGAAACGTTCGCGCTGACGCGCGCGCGCCGCATTGACGCGGCCTCGGATCACGGCGGACGGTTCGCCGCTGCTTTTGGACATGAGTTCCCGGTATCCGACCTCCGGCATTTCCACATGGATATCGATGCGGTCAAGCAGCGGGCCGGAAATGCGGGCGCGATACCGTTGGATCTGCGAATAGGTGCAGGTGCAGGGATTGACGCGCGAGCCGTAATTCCCGCAGGGGCACGGATTCATGGCGGCGACGAGCATGAACTCCGCCGGATACTGCGCCGTTGCGGCTGCGCGGCTGACCGTGATGACGCCGTCCTCAAGCGGCTGACGCAGCGCCTCCAGCACGTCGCGCTTGAACTCCGGCATTTCATCGAGAAACAATACGCCAAGGTGCGCCATGCTGATCTCGCCCGGCAGCGCTCTTTGGCCGCCGCCGACAAGCGCAGCAGACGACGCGCCGTGGTGCGGCGCGCGAAACGGCCGTTCCCGCACGATACCTCCGCCGCGGGTCGCTCCCGCGATGGAATGGATCTTCGTGATCTCCAGCGATTCTTCCAGCGTCAGTTCCGGCAAGATCGACGGGATGCGGCGTGCAAGCATGGTCTTGCCTGAGCCCGGCGTACCGATCATAAGCAGGTTGTGTCCGCCCGCTACGGCGATCTCCGCCGCGCGCTTTGCGCCCTGCTGCCCCTTGATCTCCGAAAAATCCGCTCCGTAGCTGATGCTCTCCGGATCCCATTGTCGCTGTTCGGCGGGCGGGATACATGCCTCCCCGCGCAAATGCCGTGTGAGTTCCCGAAGCGTCGTCACCGGATAGACCGAAACATCTCCGAGATACGCCGCCTCCTCTGCGTTCTCCGCGGGAATGAGGAATTTTCTTGTGCCATGACTGCGCGCGTCGATCACCATCGGCAGCACGCCGGATACGGGGCGCACCGTGCCGTCGAGCGCAAGCTCTCCGATGATCGCATAGCCGTCAGCCGCGTCCCGCGGGATCGCCCCGGCCGCCATGAGCAGCGCCGCAGCGATCGGCAGATCGTAGATCGCCCCCTCCTTCTTCATGCCTGCGGGCGCAAGGTTCACCGTGATACGCGCGACCGGATAGGGCAGGTCGGAGTTTTTGATGGCGGAGCGGATGCGGTCCTTAGATTCGCGCACGGCCGCATCGGGCAGGCCGACGGTCTCATAGGCGGGAAGTCCCGTTGCAAGATCCGCTTCCACAAGCACGGGGAAGCCGGCGATCCCGTTCAGTCCATGACTCAAAACCCGTGCAAGCATCGTTTCTCAGTCCTCCCGTTTTCCTTGAAATACGAACAGGCGGTTCCCGATATAATTCACGACGATGGCGCAGGGCGTCGCAATGAGCTTTGCGACCGTATCGCCCTTCACAAAACCGGACAGCCACGCAGGGATCCAGCCGGACACCCAGCCGTCCGTGATGCCCAGCGCGTTTCTGCACAGCCACATCACGCCGAGCGATACGCCGAGCGACGCAAGATTCACGATAAGGAACAGCAGCATCTCCCGCGCGGAGTGCGTCCGGCTGTCGCGAAACGTCCAGTTGCTGTTCCACAGATAGCTGTTGACCACGCCGCAGCTGTAGCCGACGACCTGCGCCAGATACGTCCAGCCCGCGAGCAGGTTCAGCGCCTGAAACACCAGAAAGTCAACAAGCGTATTGAGCACGCCCACAAAGCCGAACTGGATGAACTGAACGATCGTTCCTTTTGCTCCAGCTTTTCTTTCCTTATGCTCCATACATCAACGCTCCTCCGGGCAGTTTTTTGAGGATCAGCGCCCAGCTTCTCGGGATCCAGAGGCCCGAAATACCGGGATACAGCAGAACAAAGAGCAGGATCGCAACCCCGAGCCAGACCCACTTGACCCATTTGATCCGCGGTTCGCGTTCCTCCCATTTTGCGAGGGCATACACCGTCGCCATCAGCAGGAACGGTACCGTCGCAAAGAAATGGTAAATGAACGTGCAGCGCGGCACGAGCACCCACGGCAGGTAATTCGCAAGCACACCCAAGCAGATCACCTGAAGCGCACGATCCGGCTTGATCTTGCCGGAGCACCGCTGCATGAGCAGCACGATCGCGCCGATCGTACTCACCCACCAGACGGCCGGGTTGCCGGAAGCCGTGAGCGTGGAGATCTGGCCGTTTGCAGAGCTGCTGAACGCGTACCACATGGGACGCAGCGTAAACGGCCACTGCCACCAGCTCGACTGATACGGATGCGTTGCATTCAGTCCGCTATGATAGCTAAACATGAAGTCCTGATAACTCCAGCAGGTCTTTACCATGTCGGACAGTCCGTAACTGCCCGTGCGCTGGCCCGCCTCGTAGATGTAGTACGGCGTATAGGACAAAAAGTAGATCGTCACCGGCACGATGATAAAGAACAGCACGCACCACAGAAGCGTCTTGAGCGCATACTGGAAAAAGACGCCGGTGGCTTTGCGCTCGGACTTTGTGCCGTCCGCCAGCGCCTCGCTGTATTCCCGATAGCGCGTCCCGAGCGATACGAAGAACAGCACGGCAAGCCCCGCGCCCGCATAGAAGCAGATCCACTTGCTCGCCGCACCCACGCCGAAGAAAACGCCGGACAGCGCAAGCGGACGGAGCGTCTTGGACAGGCCGTCGGTAAAGAAGTTCATCTGGATGTACTCATACATATAGTAATACATCAGCAGGATGAAAAACACCGCGTAAACGTCGATCGTTGCGATCCGCGTCTGGGTAAAATGCATGAAATCAAAAGCGAACAGCGCCGTCAAAAGGAACGCATAGTTCGTGTTTTTCAGCATCCGTTTGCCGAACGCATACAGCACCGGCAGCATTGCGATGCCAAAGAGCGCACCGACGATTCGCCAGCCGAACGGATTCATGCCGAAGACCGCAACGCCCAGCATGATGAGGAGCTTCCCGAGAGGCGGATGCGAATTCTCATACGGCCGGAGATTGTGCAGATGTTCATAGGCCGTTCTTGCATGGTACAGCTCGTCGAAGTACATGCCGTTATAATAGGACGGCCGCTCCGGAACGGTGTCCTGCTCGTCGAGAAGCGCTGCCTGCGATCCCTCCGGCTCTACGACATGCGCTGGGATCGGCTTTCCTTCCGCATCGATGAAGGCGATCTCGTTGAGCTTCAGCCTGCCGGAATACAGCGTCAGTTCCACCCGCTCCGCCGTAAATGCCGCGTCGAACCGCTGCCAACGGAACATGTTGTCATAGATCTGCTCATAGGTCGTCTCAAAATCTCCCGCCCGCAGCAGCATCGTTCCGCTGTGTTTCGTTGCCGGATCGCCGATGTTGCAGTAGACCCAGTATTCCGAAACCTCGCGCTCGCCGTCAAATGCTACCGTCACCGTTTCGCCGAGCGTTTCCGTCTGCCAATATGTTTCCGGCGCATTCAGTGTTCCGAGATTCGTGAGCGCCACAATGCCGTACACGAATACAAGTGCGCCAAGGAGCACACGGTCCCGTTTCGTATAGCGCAGCCTGTGCTCTCCCGGTCCGTCCGGGAGGATCATGCGGGGCGCGCTGCTCTCCGCCGCTTTCCGTTTTGGCGTTTTCTCCGGCAGGACGATCCGGTTGCGGATCAGGATCTGGAACGTGACATACGCCAGATACAGGAACACCAGCAGCTCCAGCGCCGCGCCTGCCCGCGTGACCGCGTTGTACAGGCTGCCGCGCGCGTTCCGGTGATCCACGATATACATCGCCGCCAGCACATTGAGCAGGATCGACACCGTAAACCCTCCGAAGCAGAGAAGGATGCGACGATCCCGTTCCAAAAGATACGCCATGAGCAGGAGCAGGAGCACCGGGAACAGATAACGCTCGTGCATGTAATGTCCGAAGGTGAAGATCATGGCGATCATAAACGCGCCGGACAAATACAGCGCGCCGGGCCGCGTCTTTGCACTGCGGCAGTAAGCGAACCCGGAAAGCGCCACCGCAAGCACGATAAATACCGTTCCCCAAGCACGGAAGGATATGCCGAGCACCGTGCGCGTCACGGGCGCCCAATTCGCCCCGAGCAGAGCCGGCACGTTGAACGCTTCGATCGACGCATAGGCATAGGAACCGGCGGTGGATACATATTTTTGGATCAGCCAATCCCATGCCTGCGTGGACCGGAAGGGATACGACAGCGCAAGGATCACTGCCACCGCCGCGCACACGGCGAGAAGCGTGTCTGCAAGACGCTTTTTCCACTGTGGGCCGAAAATGCCGTACACATACGCGACCGCAAGCAACGGTCCGAGCATGAGCGCCTGCGGTTTCATGAGGATCGCAAGGCCATAGACCGCGCCTGCGAGGATCCGTTTTTCCGTGCAGAACAGGTAACAGGCAAGCACGAGCAGCAGCGAAAGCAACGAATCGATCTGCCCCCATGCACCGGAAATGTACATGCCTGCGGGGTTGATCGCAAACAGTCCCGCAAGAATGAGTGCAAAGGCTTCGGAGATCCCCTGCTTTCTTGCAAGCCGATAGATGAAATACCCCGCCGCAAGATCGGCGATCGTCGCAGGGAGCTTAAAAAGCAGCACGTAGCCTGCGCTTCCGTAGCTGAGTCCGAGCGTTTTGCCGATCCATGCCATCAGCCAGAGGATATACATATATCCCGGCGGATAATCCGCAAACATTCCGCTCGTATAAAACGCCGCAGGACCGCCATTCAGCATGGCGTTGCCCCACGCCATAAAGCAGTTCAGGTCTGTAGAATGCCCGACAAAGACCAGCGACAGGATCACGCGAAGCAGAAGCGCCCCGGCAAGGATCACATACAGCTCCATGTGCGGATGCGCCGGCGTAAGCAGCATATCCGCTTCATAGCGGAACACCCGTCCATGCAGGATCGAATACAGCGCGGCGACCGCGATCGTTACGACGAGCATCCAGATCAACGCCGCCGCCCCGTCGTCGTCGGCGGCGGTCTGCGCCGTTTCGCCGGATGCGCCCGCTGTTACGCCCTTCGCTTCCTCAAGAAGGATGAGCTCGCCGTCCTCCGGAGCGTCCGCCTTGCGCATGTCAACGCCGGAAAAGCTCGCGCTGCCTGCGGCCTGCTGCCCGTATCCCCCGAGACGCAGCGCCACGCGAAGGCTGTCCTGTCCGGGCGCGGTCTTTACATAGAGCGTGATCCGCTGCCAGTCTGTCGTACCGAACACGGGCTCGGAGTAGCAATAGACGCCGTCCACGCTGTAATTATCAATGGAAACGGTCGCCCCGAGTTCGCCCCGCACCGATTCCGTGCAGACATTCGCCCGAATACGGTACACCGTTTCCGGCTGCACCGCAACGCTTTGAACGAGGCGCGTATCGTTGCTCACGAAATTCGTGATCTTCACATACGCCGTACCGTCCGCATCGCAGAGCTCGACGGCAGCGGCGTCGTCGTCTTCAATATACGTAACAAGTTCCCAGCCCGCAGGAAGCGTCTCACTCGCTGCGGTCAAGGAAAAATCCGAATTATAAAGGAGGTTTTCCTCCGAAGCAGTGTCGCCTTCCGCGAGCGAAGCTGCCGGCAAAAGCAGGCAGAGCAGCAGCGAAAGCACGAGAAAAACTCTACGCAAAAACAACCCTTCTTTACTTAGGATGCAATCACTATAGCACAAGTCGGCAGAAAAAGGCAATCAGGCAGTGAACGCGTCCGGAAGATGCCGTATCATGCCGCTGCCGAGATATACTTCCACAACGTCAAAGCGCACGGGTGATTCCATAAGCCCTGATTCTTCGAGATATGCCGTTGCCGCCGTGACGAGGCGCTGCTGCTTGGCTTTTGTCACCGCCTCGCCGGGCGTACCGAACCTCTGCGAACGCCTTGCCTTGACCTCGACAAACACGAGATACGCCCCGTCCTGCATGACGAGGTCGATTTCATAATTTCCGCTACGGTAATTCTTATACAGAAAACGGAAGCCTTTCTCCTCGAGATGCTTCCGCGCCATCTGTTCCGCGCGTTGTCCGACCGCGGTGGTACTCATATGAACTTCCCGATAAAGCTTCGCCGGTGGATCGGACAGGGACCGTATTTCCGCAGCGCCGCGATATGCTCCGCCGTGCCGTAGCCTTTGTTTCTTGCAAAACCGTAAACCGGATACAAGGCGTCCTGCTCCCGCATATAGGCGTCCCTTGCGACCTTTGCCGCGACGGATGCCGCAGCGATGGAATAACACTGCGCATCGCCGTGGATCAGAATGTGCTGCCGTGCGGCAATGGGCAGTCCCGAAAGGGCATCGATCATCACGTCCGTGACCGGCAGGCCGATCGTATCGTACGCTTCCGTAAACGCACGTTTTGTTGCCTCCAGGATATTGATCTCATCGATCACCTCCGGTCCGACCCAAGCAAGCGAGCAGGCAAGCGCCGTCTCCTTGAGCGCCGCAGCAACGCTCTCGCGCCGCTTCTCGCTGAGTTTTTTGGAATCGTTCACATAGGGGACGAGCGGCTCCTGCGGCATCACGATGCAAGCCGCGACGACAGGCCCCGCAAGCGGCCCGCGTCCGACCTCGTCCATCCCGGCGAGCACGCATCCGGGCTCCTTCCAGAGCAGCCGATCCGGCTCCGACAGCACCATCAGGCGCTCCGCCTCAGAAATCCTTGCCATGGCTCTCCGTTTCCTTCTTTTCTTCCTCGGCCGCTCCGCTCCTGCGTTCCGGGCGCTCCAATGTGATGCGTCCGATCTTGCCCGCGCGGAACTCGTCGAGCACAACACGCGCCGCTCGCTCCGTATCGAGCTCCCCGCCGGACAGAAGAAACGCACGGCTTTCCGCAACGCGCAGCAGGATCTCGTCTAAGGGCGTGCCGATGGCGAGCTTTGCGTACCGCTTTGTCACGTTCTCCGGGCAGAGCGTCAGCAGCTCCTGGAGAAGCTCCGCCGCAAGCCGTTCCACGTCCATAATGTCGTCCTTGATCGAGCCGAGATACGCCAGATGTTTGGCGTAGGATTCATTGTCGAGTTTCGGCCAGAGCAGCCCCGGCGTATCCATCAGCTCGAGGTACGGCGTGATCTTCACCCATTGCTTGCCCTTTGTCACGCCCGGCTTATCGCCGACCTCTGCGCGGTTTGCGCCCGCGATCCGGTTGATAAATGTGGACTTGCCGACGTTGGGGATCCCTGCGATGAGCACACGCACAGTCTTTTTCACGCCGCGTTCCTTCATTTTCGCCACGCGCGGCGCCGCTGCCTGCTCGATGAGCGCGACCGCAGCCTTTTTTCCGCTGTTGGTCGTGGATACGATATCCTGCGCAAGAATACCCTCCGCGCGGTATGCCTGCACCCAGGCCTTCACGAGCGACGGATCTGCAAGGTCGCTCTTGTTGAGCAGGATCACGCGGGTCTTGCCCTGAAACAGCGCATCAAAATCCGGGTTGCGCGTAGCGGCCGGCGCACGTGCGTCGACCACCTCGACGACCACGTCGATGAGCTTCAGGTTCTCCTGCAGCATACGCCGCGCTTTGGCCATGTGGCCGGGATACCATTGAATCAGCATAGTCCTCCTTGTGTCTCCGGTAAACAAAAACCCCTGTACAGGGGTTTTTGCATGGTTCTTCGATTGCCTTATTTGTTCTTTTCGACGATACGCTCGCGAACCTTTGCGGCCTTGCCGACGCGATCGCGCAGGTAGAACAGTTTTGCTCTGCGGACAACACCGTGGCGAACGACCTCGATCTTGCCGATGCGGGGGCTGTGATAGGGGAAGGTACGCTCAACGCCGATACCGTACGAAATACGGCGAACGGTGAAGCTCTTGCGGACGCCGCCGCCCTGAATCTTGATCACGATACCCTCAAAGTTCTGCAGACGCTCACGGGTACCTTCAATAACCTTGACGTACACGCGGACGGTGTCGCCAACCTGCAGCTCAGGCAGATCGGTGCGAAGCTGTTCTTTTTCCAACTCACGGATGATTTCGGACATGGTAATTCTCCTTTCCTCTTTGGAGCGTTCATGTCCGATACCGAACAGCGGACCGCCCAATGTCACAAACGCGATTATAACACAGGGCTTTGTTGATTGCAAGCCCCAACTTCAGCCGTTTCCGGCCTTTTTTCTATCTCGGATAATGCCGTCCGCCCGCTCAGTTCCGTCCGTGATTTCCCAACAGCTCCGGGCGCATTTGCCGGGTCTTTTCAAGCGCGCGCGCACGCCGCCATGCAACGATCTTTGCGTGATGTCCGGACAGCAGCACCTCCGGGACCTGCATCCCGCGAAAATCCGCGGGCCGGGTATACTGCGGATATTCGAGCAGGCCGTCCGAAAACGACTCGTCCTCCGCGCTGTCGGAGCTTCCGAGAACACCGGGAATGAATCGGCTCACGCAGTCCACGAGCACCATGGCCGGCAGTTCACCGCCGGTCAGAACGTAGTCGCCGATGGAGACCTCGTCGTCCAAGATGGCGGACACGCGTTCATCGACGCCCTCATAATGCCCGCAGAGCAACACGAGCCGTTTTTCCTTTGCAAGCTCGCGCGCAAGCGCCGTCGTGAGCGGCCGCCCGCGCGGCGAAAGCAGGATCCGTTTTGCAGGCACGCCGTCCGACAGCACGTCGTCCATGCAGTCAAAAATGGGCTGCGCCATCATGACGAGCCCCGCGCCGCCGCCGAACGGATAGTCGTCGGCTTTGTTGTGCTTGTTTTCCGTATAAGCGCGAATGTCGTGCGTTTCGACTGCGAGCAGTCCGTTCTCCCGCGCGCGTCCCATGATACTCGCATTCATCACGCTTTCGAACATCTCCGGAAACAGGGTCAGAATATCAATCTTCAAACAGCCCAACCTCCGACAAAACCTTTGCATCAAACACGATGCGCTGCTCCTCCGTCGCGACCTCATGCAGAACACGCTTGAGCGCAGGCACCATGAGCTTTCCGTTTTCGATCACATAGACGTCGTTTGCGCCCGTTTCGACCACGTCGGTGACTTTTCCGTACCGTCTGCCCGCCGTATCAAAGGTATCGCAGCCGATGAGATCCGCCACAAAATAAGTGTCCGCGGGGAGCGGGACCGTATGCGCCCGATCCACGGAAAGATAGGCGCCGCGCAGGCGTTCCGCCGCCTCGACCGTATCCACGCCCGCGATCTCCAGCGCGACCGCGTCGTTCAAAAGCCGCACGCCGGATACCTCCACCGGGCGGATCGCGCCGTTTCGCTCTTCCAGATAGGCATGAGAAAGGCCACGAAACCGCTCGATGCGATCCGTGGTCGGTTGCAGTTTGACGGCACCGTGCACGCCGTGGGCGCGCACGATGCAGCCGATGCGAAGATACTGTTTCAAGCGATCTCCACCATATACTTCTTGTTTTCGCGTACCGATGCGGCCTTAACGACCGTGCGGATGGCCTTGGCGATCCGGCCCTGTTTGCCGATCACCTTGCCCATATCGCCCTCGGCCACATGCAGCTCGATCACTGTATAATCGCCGTCCTGCTTCGTCTCGACGGATACCGCATCCGGGTTATCCACGAGGCTCTTGGCGATGAACAATACCAGCTCGCTCATGACGCGCCTTACTGGATCGCGCCGCTCTTCTTCAGCAGAACGCGCACGGTATCCGTGGGCTGTGCGCCGTTCTTGAGCCACTCTGCGGCACGCTCGTTGTCGATCTTGATCTCTGCAGGCTCCGTCAGGGGATTGTAGTAACCGATCTCCTCAACGAATGCACCGTCGCGGGGCGCACGGGAATCCGCAACCACGATACGGTAAAAAGGAGCCTTCTTCGCGCCCATTCTGCGCAGTCTGATCTTCAGCATTGAAACAATTCCTCCAAATGAATTTCTTTTCTATTTCCGAAAACGGGAAAATCTCCGTTGTTCGTCCTCTTGTTCACAGCCCGAACGGGAAGCCGCCGCGCCGCCCGCGCTTCAGCATCCGATTGCCCGTCATCTGCTTCATGAGTTTCTTTGAGGCGTTGAACTGGTTGATGAGGCGGTTGACCTCCATAACGCTCGTGCCGCTTCCGGCTGCGATGCGCTTTCTTCTGGAAGCATTCAGAATGTCCGGGTTGTTTCGCTCCTTCGGCGTCATGGAGCGGATGATCGCTTCCGTGTGCGCCATGGCCTTTTCATCGATCTCGACATTGCCGAGCTGCGCGCCGCCGGGCAGCATTTTCAGCAGATCCTGCATCGAGCCCATGGATTTCATCTGCTGCATCTGGTCGAGAAAGTCCTCCAGCGTGAAGGATGCAGTCTTCATCTTCGCCTGCATCTCCAGCGCTTTTTTCTGATCGAACGCGGCCTCTGCCTTCTCGATCAGCGACAGCACGTCTCCCATGCCGAGAATGCGGGACGCCATGCGATCCGGGTGGAACACCTCTAGATCCGTGAGCTTTTCCCCGACGCCTGCAAACTTGATGGGCTTACCCGTGACCGCGCGCACGGAAAGCGCCGCGCCGCCGCGGGTATCGCCGTCAAGTTTTGTGAGCACCACGCCCGTCAATGCGATGGTCTCGTCAAAGGTCTTTGCAACGTTCACCGCGTCCTGTCCGGTCATGGCATCGACCACGAGCAGCACTTCCGAAGGATTCACTGCGTCGCGGATGCGGGAGAGCTCCTCCATCATATCGCCGTCGATATGCAGCCGGCCCGCCGTATCCACGATCACAACGTCCAAGAAGTCGTGCTTCGCCTTTTCTACCGCGAGCTTTGCCGTCTCGACCGGGTCAGCCTGTCCGCGTTCAAACACGGGAAGCTCTGCCTTGGCCCCGACGACCTTGAGCTGCTCGATCGCTGCCGGTCGATAAATATCGCATCCGACAAGCAGCGCTTTCTTGTTATATTGCTTTTTCAGGTACAGGCCGAGCTTGCCGCACATTGTCGTCTTTCCCGCGCCCTGAAGACCCGCCATCAGGATGACCGCGGGCTTTTGGGAGCCGAATTCGAGCTTTGCGCTCGTCTGCCCCATGAGCCGTGTCAGCTCTTCATTGACGATCTTGACGACCTGCTGCCCCGGCGTGAGGCTCTCGAGCACTTCCTGTCCGACCGCGCGCTCCGTCACGGCCTTGACAAAGTCCTTGACCACGAGGAAGTTGACGTCGGCCTCGAGCAGCGCAAGCTTGATCTCGCGCATGACGTCGCGCACGTCCTTCTCGGAGAGCTTGCCGCGCCCGGTCAGTTTCTTGAAAATACCCTGCAGTTTTCCGGAGATGCCTTCAAACGCCATCGTCGTCCTCCCAAAGCCGTTCGAGTGCCGCAAGCGCATGGCAGAGCGCATCCCGCTCCCGCGTCTGCATGGAGCTTTCGTTCACCATTTGCCTGATGTCCGCAGCCATTTCCTGTGTGCGCCGCGTTTTTTCCATCAGATGCAGCGCCTGTTCAAAGCCTTGCAGCTTCTGCTCCGCATGGACGATTCCGTCGCGCACGGCCTGCCGCGAAACGCCTTCCAATTCGGCGATCTCCGCAAGCGACAGATTCTCATCTGCGTATTGCGAAAGCAGCTTTCGTTGACGCTCCGTGAGCAGCGCGCCGTAATAATCGCAAAGCTGCCCAAGTTTGATCAACCGATCCATGCCGCACCGCCACCCGCTGTAAAGTAAAATTGTTTTACACCTTGGATATTATACCGAACGTAAAAAAATTGTCAAGCGTTTTGTCCTGCAAAGCACGTTCTTTTCGGAACGACATAAAAAAGCGCCGTCCCGGCGGGCTAGAAAGCTACGCTCGCGACGGCGCAAATGCATGAAGCATCCTTTTCCTCAAAACAGCGCTTTTGCGAACGCGTCCGCGTCAAAGCGCTGCAAGTCGTCCATCTGCTCGCCGACGCCGACAAAGCGCACAGGCAGGCCGAGCGCGGATGCGATCGCGACGACAACGCCGCCCTTTGCCGTGCCATCGAGCTTTGTGAGCACCACGCCGGAAAGCGGAACGGCGTCCATGAAAGCCTTTGCCTGCGACAGCGCGTTCTGCCCCGTTGTCGCATCAAGCACGAGCAGCACCTCACAGGGCGTATCCGGCAATTCGCGCGCGATCACACGCTGCATCTTGGAAAGCTCTTGCATGAGATTCGCCTTGTTGTGCAGCCGCCCCGCCGTATCGACGATCAAAAGATCGCATTTTTTCGCCTTATACGAAGCGATGGCGTCGAACACGACCGCAGCCGGGTCTGCACCCTCGCCGTGCCGCACCATCGGCACATCCGCGCGCTTTGACCATTCGCCGAGCTGTTCCGCCGCAGCGGCGCGGAAGGTATCCGCCGCGGCCAGCATGGGTTTTCTGCCCTCCTCACGGTATGCATGTGCAAGCTTGCCGATCGTCGTGGTCTTGCCCACGCCGTTCACGCCGACAATGAGGATCACTGCGGCGCCGTTGTCCGGCACAAACGCCCGCGTCGGCCGGATCTCATCCGCAACGATCCCTGCAAGCGCGGCCTTTGCCTCGGAACGATCCGCGATCTTTCGTTCCTTTACATCGGTGCGGAGCTTTCCCAAAAGCTTTTCGGTCGTATCCATGCCCATATCGGCAAGGATCATCCCCTCCTCCAGCTCCTCAAAAAACTCCTCGTCCACCCGCTCTTCCGAGGAGAACAGCGCAGCGAACACATTGCCGCGGGTCTTTTGCAGACCCGCTTTCAGCTTTTCAAAAATGCTCTGCTTCTTTTCCATTTATGACACCGCCTCTCCAAATCTTGCGGACACGACCTTGCTCACGCCCTTTTCCTCCATGGAAACGCCGTACAGCGCATCGCAGACCTCCATGCTGCCCTTTCGGTGCGTAATGATGATGAACTGCGTTTCGTCCGAATACGCCTTGAGATAGCCTGCAAACCGGCTGACGTTCGCCTCATCCAGCGAGGACTCGATCTCATCCAGCACGCAGAACGCCGGCGGCTTGAGCCGAAGCATGGCAAACAGCAGTGCGATCGCCGTGAGCGCGCGCTCTCCGCCGGACAGAAGCGAAAGCAATTGCAGCTTTTTTCCGGGCGGCTGTGCGATGATATCAATATCGCAGCCGAGTACGTCGTCCTGGTCCGCAAGGCGCAATTCGGCATGACCGCCGCCGAACAGCTCCGTGAACACCTCGCCGAAGTTCTTCTGTATCACGGCAAACTGCGTGGAAAACGTCTTTTCCATCGTCGCGGTCAGCTCGTCGATCAGCAGACTGAGATCCGTTTGTGCCTTCCGCAGATCGTCCCGCTGTGCCGCAAGCGCGTCGTGCCGCTCCGTCACCGCCTTGAAATCCTCGATCGCGCTGAGGTTCACATCGCCCATGCCGCGAAGCTCCGCACGGATCGATGCAATCCTGCTTGCGGTCGCGGCGACCGCGATCTCATGCCGAAAGGGCAGCGCGTTTTCATACGTCAGTTCATACGCCTCCCAGATGCGATCCTGCATCGCGGCAAGCTCGGTCTCCGCCTTCTCGCGCTGCAGCTCCAGCTTGTGCTTGCGCTCACTCTGTTCGCGTTCTGCGGCAAGCAGACGCTCCCGCTGTTCCCGCCGCTCGCGCAGCGTTTCCGACAGCGTATCGCGTTCGTCCTCCATGTCCTGCTGACGCTTTTTTTCCTCGCCTGCCTGCTGCTGTTCGCCTGCGACGCTCCGCTGCATTTCGGCAAGGCGGCGTTCGACGGAATCCCATTCCGCGCGCTGCGCCGTCTCTGCCGTTGCGCTTGCTTTTATGTGCTCCGAAAGCCTGCCGCACTCTGCTGTCAGGCGGCGCTTTTCATTCTCTGCGGCGTCCTGCTCTTTTTGCAGCGCCATGCGGCGCACCTTCTGCGCAGTGAGCGACTGCGAGGCTGTTTCCCGCGCCGCGCGCTGCTGCTGCAATGCCTGCTGCGCCCTTTTTACATCGTCCTGCGTTGCCGCATTGCCGCTTTCGAGCTCCGTCTGCACGGCGAGCGCCGCTTCGCGCTCCTTTTCAAGATCCCTCAGGTTCTCGTCCAAGGTATCCCGTTCTTCGATCAGGCGTGCGCGTTTTTCATCGCCGCTTTCCATGTCCCGGCGGATAATGTCGAGTTTTTCCGCGCTTTTGGCGAGTTCGATCTCATCTGCGTGGAGTTCTTCCCGGAATGCGTCCGTTTGAAGTTCCGCCATGAGAATGTCTTTTCGAAGCGTCTCTTCCCGCTCCGTCAATTCTTTGAGCTCAACGCGCTTTGCTTTCAGCGATTCGGTCAGCTCCGCGATCTCGCGTTCTCTGCCAAGCAGAGAAAACTCCCGTTTCTTCACGCTGCCGCCGCTCATGGAGCCGCCCGTGCTGATGAGATCGCCGGCAAGCGTGGCAATGCTGAACGCGCCGCCCGAGCGCTTTTTGAGCGCAATACCGCTTTGCAGATCGCGCACGACGACCGTGCGGCCAAGCAGGTATTCCACGACCGTACGCACTGCGGGATCATACCTGACCAACTCGCTCGCCACGCCGATACACCCGTCCGCATCGAGGAAACGACGTTCCTGTGCGTTCAGCGGACGTTCCCGCAGAAGCGCCACGGGCAGGAGCGTTGCGCGGCCGTAATCGTGGCTGCGCAGATATTCAATGACCGACTTTGCATCCTCCGCCGTCGGCGTTACGATATTCTGAAGCGAAGACCCCATCGCCATGGTGAGCGCGGTCTCATATTCCTTCGGCACACGGATCAGCTCCGCGACGACGCCGATGATCGCGCTGCCAAGCCTCGCATCCCGAGCCGCATCGCGCAGGATGCTTTTGACGGAAGCATAGTAACCCTCATGCGAACGCGCCATCTCGTTCAGAACGCGAAGCCGCGATTCCGCCGCCCCTGTCTCCTGTTCGAGCGTGTGCAGCGCTTGCTGCGCGTTCTGCTGCGCCTCCCGGCGTGCTTCCCGGTTCCTCTGCGCTTCTTCCATCGCGGCCCGTGTCCTGTCCGCCGCCGCCTGCCTTTCCGCGTGTTCCGCAAGGGCCGCCTCGTACTCTTCGGCCAGCGTGCCCGCCGCATCGCCTGCGGTCTCGATCTCTGCTTCGATGGCTTGCCTGCGCGCTCCGATCGCCTGCGCCATCGTCTCAAAGCGTGACAGGTCGCCGCGTGCATCCGCAAGACGGTTCATAGCGTCCATGATGCTCGTTTTCATTGCTTCCAGCATCTCTTCCGCTTTTGCGAGCTCCGCGTCCCGTGCGGCAAGATCCGCGTCCGCCGCGGCAATATCGCGTTCCAGCTGCTCTGCGGCGGCTCTGCCCGCGTCGTTCCGTTCCATGCCGGTAAGCGTTTCGCAAAGCTCTCTTTCTCTCGTCTCCGCCGTCTCCCTCTCCGTATGCAGACGCTCGATCTCCCGTTCGATGTGCTCCTTGCGTTCAAGCAGCACCTTGCACTCTCCCGTATGGGCTTCTACGCCGGACAGCATGGTAAGCAGCCGGCTTTGCTGTTCATTCAGCGCGGCGTCCAGAGCGCTCGCCCGCTGTTCCAGCGTATGGCACTCCGTCTGGATCGTTTCCGCGCGCAGATTCGATGCGGCGGCTTCTTCCCCCGCCTGTTCAATGGATGCCTGCATCGCCGCAAGCCGTTCGTGAGACTTGTCATATTGATACAGGAACTGATTGACCTCGAGATCCTTCAGCTCATCCCGCAGTTTCAGATATGCGCGCGCCTCCGCACTCTGCTCTTCCAGCGGTCCGAGCCGCGCGGCAAGCTCATCCAAAATGTCCTCGATGCGTTCAAGGTTCTTCTCGGTATGATCGAGCTTTCTCGCCGCCTCTTCCTTACGCACACGGTAACGCATCACGCCGGCGGCTTCTTCAAGCGCGGCGCGTCGTTCGTTGGACTTATTGGACAGGATCTCGTCCACGCGTCCCTGTGAAATGATGGAATACCCATCCTTGCCGATGCCCGTATCACGAAACAGCTCCTGCACATCGCGCAGGCGGCAGAGGTTTTTATTTAGACAATACTCGCTTTCGCCGCTGCGGTACAGGCGGCGCGTGACCGCGATCTCCTCAAACGGAAGGCGCAGCTTGCCGTCCGCGTTGTCAAACGTGAGCGTGACCTCGCAGTAGCCCTGCGATTTTCGCTGCTCCGTTCCGCTGAAGATCACGTCCTCCATCTTGGAGCCGCGCAAAGCCCGCGCGCTCTGTTCGCCAAGCACCCAACGGATCGCGTCGGAAATGTTGCTCTTACCGCTGCCGTTGGGGCCGATGACCGCCGTAATACCGCGGCCGAAATCCAATTCTGTTTTTCTTGCAAAAGACTTGAAGCCGGACAGCTCCAGTTTCGTAAGTCGCAATTTCGTTTACTCCCGTTCCGTAGGATGTGCGCCGGTCAGCCGCTCCAGTGCGTCCGCTGCCGCAGCCTGACCCGCGCTCTGCTTGTTGCCGCCCTTTCCGCTGCCGATCGCGGCGCCGTCAAGATACACCGTCATGGTGAACTCCTTTCGGTGCTCCGGTCCTGCGGAATCGGTCAGCACATACTGGAGTTTTCCCATGTGGCTATGCTGCACATGCTCCTGCAGGCGTGTCTTGTAATCTCGGTCGAGCGCATCGACCGACGCCCTCTCCAGCGTATCGATCACGTGATCAAGGATCACGCGTTTGGCCGCTTCGATCCCACCGTCCAAAAACACCGCGCCGATCACGGCCTCCATGGCGTCGGAGACAACGGACGGCTTCTTTCTGCCGCCGGTCCGCTCCTCGCCGTGGCCGAGGCGCAGCATTTCCGGCACGCCGAGCGTGCAGGCCGCGGAGAACAGCGCCGATTCACACACGAGCCGCGCCCGCATTTTCGTCAGGCTTCCCTCCGCAAGCTCCGGGTGCTTCAGATATAAATGCTCGCTCACGCAAAGCTCCAAAACAGCGTCTCCCAAAAACTCCATCCGTTCGTTGTGCGCGGTATGCGCGCCGTCCCCCTTAACGAATGAGGTGTGCGTCAGCGCTGTCACAAGGAGCGAGCGATCGTGAAAGGTATAGCCGATCACGGATTCCAACTGCGGCAGACCGTTTTCCTGAGATTCCATGGGCGTCTCCTTTTTTATGAAAAAACCCGCACCAAGCGATGCGGGGCTGCCTCGCGATGCAGCAGCTTCAACGGTTTTCGAGATACTTCACGATGTCGCCGACCGTATGAACGTTCGGCAGCTCCTCATCGGGGATCTCCACATCAAATTCCTGTTCAAGATCCATGATGAGCTCGACAACATCCAGCGAATCAGCCTTGAGATCCTCGATCAGGCGGCTATCCATCATAACGGAAGCGGGATCCAGATCCAGCTGGCGGACAATGATGTCGCGCACTTTCTCAAAATTCATACTATGACCTCTCATTCCAAATAAGTCGTCGCTTATCGCAACGCAAGTATTGTATATGAGCTTTCGCGTTCTGTCAATCCTCCGCGGGCAAAGCAGCCACGGATTCCGCGATAATCGGCTGCACATTTCCGTTCACGAGCCGTTCCGCCTGCAGGATCGCCGAGCAGAACGCCTTTGCATTCGAACTGCCATGTGCTTTGATGACGCCGCCTCGCACGCCGAGCAGCGGTGCACCGCCGGCCTCTGTATAGTCCAATTTCTTCTTGAGCGCCCGAAATGCAGGCTTTGCGAGCAGCGCGCCAAGCTTCGTCCGTGCGGAGGCATACAGCCCTGTTTTCAGCGTCTGCATCATCATAGCTGCTGTTCCCTCGATGCTCTTGAGCAGCACGTTACCGTCGAACCCATCTGCCACGATGACGTCAAACTCGCCGGACAGCGCATCCCTTGCCTCACAGTTCCCGACGAAATTGACGGGCGTATTCCGGAGCAGCGCATACGCCGCTTTGGTAAGCTCATTGCCCTTCTCCGCTTCCGCGCCGTTGTTCAATAGTCCCACGCGCGGCCGTTCAATGTGCAGGACCTTCTCCGCATACGCCGCGCCCATGAGGGCAAACTGCTGGAGATACTGCGGCTTACAGTCGGTGTTCGCGCCGCTGTCGAGCAGCACCGTCTGGCCGCCTGTCACTGTCGGCAGAACGACAGCAAGCGCGGGGCGCTTCACGCCGTCGATCCGCTTAACAAGAAATGTCGCGCCCGCAAGCAGCGCGCCGGTGCTTCCCGCGGAGATCACGCAGTCCGTCTCGCCCGACGCCACGCTTTCGACAGCGCGCACGAGCGAGGAATCCTTCTTCTTCCGGATGGCAAGCGTCGGGGACTCATCGCAGCCGATCTGCTGTGTCGTCGCGACGAAGCGCACGTCAAACATATCAAGCTCGTATTCCTCGATCAGCGCTTTTGCGGCGCTTTCCTCGCCGAATATCACGAGTTCCGTATCTTCAGACAGCTTTTGCAGCGCAAGCGCGCATCCTTCGGCTACCGCTGCCGGCGCATTGTCGCCGCCCATCAAATCGATCGCTATTCTCATGTCCACTCTCCTCTTCGGGCAATAGTATATCGGATTCCCGTCGTTTTTGCAAACAAAAGGGATCTCGTTCTGCCGAACCCGGCATATACGAAATCCCTTTGTCTGACACATTCAAAGGTCGGCGTGTTTCACGGCGTTAGTTGGCCTTGCTTTCCTTTGCATCCATGTCGATGACCTGCTTGCCATCATAATACCCGCACTTCTTGCATACGGTATGCGAAGCTTTCAGCTCGTGGCACTGCGGGCATTCCGTCAGGTTGGGCTGCTCCAGCTTGAAGTTGCTCGCTCTGCGAGAATCCCTCTTCGCCTTGGATGTTTTTCTCTTGGGTACTGCCATGATTACACCTCCTTCATCCTATTCCTTCTGATTCCATTCAGAGAGCACCGAGAACGGTCCCTCCGGTCTTGCTTGCTCACAGGAGCAGGGCGTGACGTTGCGGTTCTTCCCGCACACGGGGCACAGTCCCTTGCAATCCTCACGACAGACGCTGATGAGCGGAAGCTCCAAATAGAGATTGTCCATCACAGCCGTGTCGAGCGAGAGCCGGTCGCCCTCGAACGGGTAGCAATCCTCATCGTCTTCCGCCAGCTCGGACGCTTTCACGAACCGTTCCTCAAAGGAAAACCGAAACGGCTCGTCAAACGGCTCCGCGCAACGGGCGCAGACTTCACGGAGAACGGTCTCCGCTTCGCCGGTGACGGTAAACGCCCGGCCGTCGAACGCATATCTGCCTTCCACGTGAAGCGGCGCAGCAAAGACAAGCGAACGACCGCCGTACTGCTGTACGCCGATCGTCTCTGTCAGTTCAAACGGAAAACTCTCGCCGACCTGACGCAATGCGCTTGCAACCTGCAGTTCCATGTCATACTCCCCGATTTAAGTTGACCAACGATTATTTTACTGATTCAGGGCAGTTTTGTCAACATGATTCTGCGCATTCGCGCAAATATTCCCACGGTTTTTCTGCCTTTTCCGGCCTTTTCCGGCACATTCTCTCTACGGGATGCGCACCGTGCGTTTTTGCGAAGCAACGCCGGTCATGCGCTGTCCGTCGATCTCCATTTCGGGATGCACGGGAATCACATAGTATTGATACTCCTGTCCTCTTCGCGCTTCCTCATCCGTATACTGCACCGTTCCCTCCGCTCCGGAGAACTCTCCGAGCAGAACGGACTTTCCATCCCGGTTCTCGCGGTAGAGCCGGTACAGACAATAGCGGTTCGGCGCTTCAAAGTACAGCACGACGTTCTTTTCATACACCGTCGCACGGAATACCGTCGGCGGCGACGGAATATTCCAATACGCCGTGGTCTGCGCCGGTTCCGTTCCCGCAACAAACACCTCGGAATAGGTTCGTGCTTCCGGCGTCAGTGCGTTTGCGAGTACCGCCACATGCTCCGCATCCAGCGTATATCCGTCGATACGGCACTCGCGCACGTCCGGCGGCATAACGAACTCCGGCGCCTCGCGCTCCTCATACAGCGTCTCGAACACATGGTAGAGTACTTTTGCGGGATAGGTCCCGCCCGTTGCGTTCTTCGGCAGCATCCTTCCATTCGTCGCGTCGTCATAACCCATCCAGACCGCAGCCGCATAGTCCGGGTTGTACGCGGCCATCCAAATATCGCGGTTTCCGCTGCTGTCGCCCGTCGTCCCGGTCTTTCCCGCAAGCGGGATGCCCAGCGTCCCAAGCCGTCTTCCTGTCCCGTTTTCCACGGCACTCTCGAGCATACTGGTCAAAACATATGCGTTTGCCTCCCGCATGACCCGTTTCCGTTCCGGGCGGTATTCATACAGGACGTTTCCGTCCGCGTCCGTGATCTTCCGAAGCAGCGAAGGCGTGGAATAGGTCCCGCCCGCCGCAAAGGCGGCATATGCGCCCGCGATCTGATAGGGCGACACGCCGTATGTGAACCCTCCGAGCGCGAGCGCAAGGCTTTGATCCCGCTGATCGAACTCAATGCCAAGCCGACTGGCGAACCGCTTGCTCTGCGGCACGCCCACCTCCGCCATGACCGAAACCGCCGGTACATTCAGCGACCGCGTCACAGCCTCACGCATCGTGACCCATCCATAGAACCGATCGCCCGCGTTGCTCGGCTGATAGCCGTCGAAATCCACCTGTTCGTCCAGCAGCATCGTCGCGGCCGTATATCCCGCTTCCAGTGCAGGCGCATATACCATGATCGGCTTGATAACGGAGCCCGGCTGCCGACGGATGCGCACGGCGCGGTTATACGCAAGCGCCGTTTCGCTCTCCCTGCCGCCGAGCAGCGCAGCCACGCCCCCGGTCTTTACATTGACCACGACAAGCGCGCCTTCCAAGCCGTCCTTTACGCCGTTTGGGAAATAGCTGTCGTCCTCGAATATCTCCTCGCAAGCCGTCTGCAGCTCGCAATCCATGGCCGTGTAGATGCGGTATCCGCTGCGCAAAAGCTCGTCCATGCTGATGCCGAGCGTTTCGCAGGCATTGCTGAGCGCCAGATCTACATAATACCCGCGGGGCTTTTCCCCGTCGCGATGCACGATCACCGCTTCCTCCGCGACCGCTTTTTTATAAGACTGCTCGGAAAGATACCCGTAGTCGCGCATCAGGCCGAGGATAACGTTGCGTCGGCCCATGCTGGCTTCGAGCCGCAGGTGCGGCGCAAAGCGGGACGGCGATTTCAGAATTCCGGCAAGCATGGCAGCCTGCGATACGGTCAGGTCGCTGGCGTGTACGCCGAAGTACCCGCGCGCCGCCGCTTCGATCCCGTAGTAGCCGCCGCCGAAATAGACAAAATTCAGATACATCTCCAGGATCTCGTCCTTGCTGTACCGGGTCTCGAGCTGATAGGCCAGGATCGCTTCTTCAAGCTTGCGGCTCATCTCCTTCTTGCTCGTCAGGTGGCTGAGCTTGATGAGCTGCTGGCTGATGGTGGATGCGCCCTGTACATAGCTTCCCGCCTTGATGTCCTCCCACGCCGCGCCCGCGATACGCACAAGATCGACGCCCTTATGCTCATAAAACCGCGCGTCCTCCGCAGAAACGAACGCATAGCGCACATGCTGCGGAATGTCGGAGATCGGCACCCAGATGCGATCCTCCAGCGCATGCAGCGTCAGAATCTCCGCATTATCCGCATCATACAGTAGTACAGACTGGTCGACGTCCGTGATCTTGGAAACGTCGAGCTTATCCCACGCATCCATCCGGAAAATGGATACGGCGGCAAACGCAATCCCCGCCGCAACGAGCAAAAGTCCTGCGATCAGGATGCGGCAGCGGCGCTTGCGCCTCCGGGTCTTCATTTCTTCCGTCTGGAAATCCTTACGCTTTACTCCCCTCATAGGGAGTATCTTGCCGTGCTTTTTGCAATGCTATTCGAAAAGCGGAAAAAGATTAAAAGCAGCAGAACGCACGCGTACAGCAGTTGCACAGCAGCATCGTGGAACAGCTGTCGCAGCAGGCGTCGTTCTCCGTATTGAACGTTGCGCTCCGGCTGTACGGATTGCCCGCGTTTTGCAGGGATTGATATGCATTTCTATACTCCGGGTTGTCCGGTTCAAGATGGTATGCCTTTGCAATGCATTCTTTGGCCTTTTCGTACCATCCCTGCCGCAGATAGATGATGCCGTAGAGATAATACCATTCGGCGTTGTGCGTTTCGATACTGTCGAGCACAGCGCGTGCACCGCCGAGATTGTTTTGATTGATAAAGCTTCGCGCGCGCACATATGCCGTCGCGTTGGGGCCGCTGTATGCGCCGTACTGCCGCGAGGAAGATCCGCCGTATCCGCTGCCGGAACTCCCGCCGTAGCTTCTTGCGGAACCCGCGCTCTGCTTTTTTGTCAGCATTTCGTAGGCCTGATTGATCTCCTTGAGCTTCTCGCCCGCAAGCTCCTTCAGCGGATTGTCGGTGTATTTGTCGGGATGGTATTTCTTAACGAGCGAAAGATAGGCGGCCCGGATCTCCTCCGGCGTCGCCGTTTCGCTGACACCCAACACCTTATACGGATTCATGCTGTTTCTCCTTCATGGCTTCGCGCGTTCTGTGCCTGCACCCAAGGCGCATAATATTGTCAAGCAAATCTTTGTGACTGACGATCGAAAGCAGGTCGTACCCCTTTTCCGCTTCCGTGAGCGAAACGTGCAGGAGAAACGCTGCCTCCTCCCGGCTCATGCCTGCGAGCAGAAACGGATTAAAGCCGCCGCGCTTTTCGTCCTTCGCCCGATCCTCCCAAGCGTCGATGAGATAGATCCAACGTCCCAGGTTATAGAACATCCATTCGAGCGGCGCGCGTTCTTGCTGCGGCACCTCCGGCGCCTGGTGAACGATGCCGCGCATCAGCGTGCCGAAGGCATCGGCCGGAACATCCGTGCAGGCCGTTTTTTCGCGTTCGACCTCAGAAAGCCGCCCGATCTGCCGCACGATCGTCTCCGCAAGTTCCGGACGTTCCTTCTTTGCTGTTCGCATGGCCGGCTCGAGCAGAAGCTTGCTCGCAAGCGCCGTCGCCTTCCGTTCGTCGTTCCAATCGTCGGCCTGCTGGTGATACGCAAGCAGCACATTCGCGTCGGCTGCATAGTCCAGTGCAGCCTGCGGGGGCGCAATCGGCCGTTTTGCGCGGTACGGCTTTGCAAAGCAGCCGCCGGTCTCACATTGCGGCGCCTTGGAGAACGCGGACAGCAGGATCGCAAGAAATGTACAATCGTAGTTCAGCACGGCGCGCGCGCCCTGCCCGTACCGCCGGCCGATGGTCTTGCACAGGCCGCAGTAATAGGCGCGATACAGCGCAAGATCGCGCACCTTCAGTTCGCATTCCAGCGGGCGGATATATCCGAACATACCCTTTCTCCGATTTGTCGCTGCGCATCCCGCTCTGCGTCGTGAACCAAAGTCCCCGGCCGCAGGCGCAAATCATACGCTTCTCAAATTTATATTGTAACATTTGACAGGCAGGCTTTCCAGTTGTATCTTACGATCAAATGTGAAACAATGTGACAAACGTTCCCAAATCAGGAAAACAGCAGCAGCAAAACGCCGCATCCAAGTGGAAGCAGCGCAAGTGTCACGGCGCACACGCCCTGCGCGGCGTATCTGTGCCGAAAGCTATGCACGGCATACGCAATGCAATAGAGCGAAATGCTCAGCAGAACCGAAAAAAAGTACGGCATCGGCGCCCCCCCTACTCCAGAACAGAACGATCCGGCGCGTTCGTCAACAGCACCCGCACGTCAAACACGGCCTCCGCGGCGGCATACAGCTCCCGAAAGTCGTAGGTCTCATACTCCTCTGCGTCTGAAAGCCACCTTGCCGCCTGTTTGCCGACGCCGAATACATCCGAACGAAGTTCCCGGCAGGTTTGGTACAGCCTGTCATACCGCTGTGTCAACTGTTCTGCGATCCATTGCTCCGCCTGTTCCGTGGTGACGCGCTTGAGGTGATCCGGCTGCTCGATATACGCCGTCAATTCCAGTCGGATGCGCACGCACGGCGGGTCGCCGGGCTCCAGTTCGATTTTTACGGGCTTGCGGCGTTTCAGATAGACGTCGATCTCCGTGCCGTCAATGTTGCCGAGCCGGATACGGGCGCGGTAAAAATTGCCGGTCGCCATTTGCAGAAGCTGTGTGTTTTGTCCGTTCAGAACGCCGACGAGCACGCAGTTTGAGAACAAAGCTGCGCCTATGACCTCCGTCTTCATGTCCGTTTCCGCAAGCAGATTCCCCGCGAGGTATGCATACCCCTCCCCGCCGACGCTGTCCTGCATTTGTCCGGGCGCGTCCGACGCTGTCCCGCACAGCGGCGCGGCAAAGTCCACAACGCTGCTGAGCATCGCCTCCTGTACGAGCGCAAGGTCTGCAGCAGGGATCAAGGCCGTATCGTGCGAATAGACCTCAATGTTCTTCTGGAGCTTCACCGCCCCGGGATCAAGATCCGTTTCCATGCCCTCGAGCGCCATATCTGCGGGGCAGAGCGAAACAAGAACGCTCGCGCTGAACCGCAAGCCGAGCGTCGGAAACGAGCTTTGCATAAACTCCGCAAGGAACCTCCCGTCCGTCAGCAGCGATCTTTCAAACACGAGCAGCACCGTTCGGACAAAGCTGAGCCGCAGCGGCATGCTTGCCGCCAGCGTATTGATCGCTTCGAACAGATTGCTGCCCTCGGCAGAGACCGTATTGAGTCCGGACAATTTTTGTTCGCTTGAGCCGTAATCGAGCTGCTGCAGCAAGAACGTGTAGCGATAGGGCAGATGTTCGCCCGGATCGAAGCCGAGCGCCACGACGTAGGCATAGTGATCGAGCCCATCTTTTTGCAGACATCCCGCTGCGGGCAGCGTCAGCAGGAGAAGGAACAGCAGGCTCAGACAGCGTTTTCGCACAGCTTCCGCTCCTTTCTGGAAAATGCGATCAGACTTGCAAGCAGGAGCGGTGCGGCGCAAACAATCCATTGATATTGCAGCACCGCTGTCACTACGCGTTCGATCCATGCCGCACCATAATGCCCGAACAGCGCCGCGGTGGTCCCGATCCCCGCCGCAGCCATCGCCGCCGGGCGCACGTCGCGCATCCGTGCGCTTCTGCAAAACTGCAGACCCGCCGCATAAAACAAAGCCGCTGCGCCGATCAGGATCCCGGCGACCCAGAAAAAGAGGAGCACCCGATCCATTCGCATGCCCGACGCGGATCCGACCGACATCGCCATGCGAAACACCGGCCCATAGACCTCTCGAAGATGCTCAAACGAAAACAGCATGGCAATACAAAACTCTACAAGCGCGGAGAGCGCAGCGGCAATGCCTGCGGCGATCGTCCCGAGCCGCGCGGCGTTCGATGCGCCATGCACGCCCTTGCCGCACACAAGCAGGATCAGCAGCGGGGGAAAATAGCTCAAAACGCCGAATACGGTCTCGCGGACAAACGCTTCCGTCCCGCCCGCAAGGATCGGATACAGCCGGTATGTTTCATACTCCGGAATCGCCATGACGAGCAGTACCGCAAAAGACAGCATCACAGGCAAAAAGCAAAGCTTTGCAAGCCTTGCAAGCGGTTCAAAGCCAAGCATTGCAAGAAGCGTCAGCGCCGCGAGAAAATATACGGCGATCAGCTTCACGCCCGCTTCAAGAAAGACAAACCTGTGCAGGATCGAAAGCATCCGAACAAGCGGCATAGCCGCGGAAAGCACGAGCGTGGCCGCGACGAGCAGCCCCGCTGCCGCGCCGCCCGCAGCGCCGAGCGAATCCCGCAGAAGCGCGTCAAGGTTTTGCGCTCCGCGTCGTTCCATCGCCTTCGCGGCCAGCAAAAACAGTACGAGCGAGATCGCGGCGGCGGCAGGCGCGCTCGCATAAGTGCGATTGCCCGTGCGAAACAGCCAGACGCCTTCACATGAGAACACGGCGTTCATCGTCGCCGCAATGGCCGCAAGCGCAACGCCCTCCTGATTTCCGATGCGTCCCTCTCGAAGATTCATGCCCGTTCCCTTCCGATCGTATTCAAGCAGTCGTCGGCTCTGCGGTGCTGTTTGAGCGTGCCACGCAGCACCGTCGGCCCCGGCGCATTCGTTTTCGGCGCAGCGGGCGCAAGAAACGGTACGCCGTAGGATTTCAGGGATACGAGCCAGCCGAGAACGCACAGGATCATAGTCACAAGCCCGAGCAATCCTGCGGCCCATGCGGCAAGCGTCAGCAGCAGCCGGAAATAAAAGACCGACATTTGCAGCCGATAGTCCGGTATGGCAAAATTACCCAGACCCGACAGTGCGACCACGATCAGCACCACCGTGCTCACGATATTGGCCGCCACCGCCGCCTGTCCCATGATGAGCCCGCCGATGATCCCGACGCTCTGGCCGAGCGCTCCCGGCACGCTGAGCCCAGCCTGACGGATGAGCTGAAACAGGATCTGCATGAAGATCAATTCGAGCGCCAGCGGGAAATGCACCATTTGCCGCGACGCAATGACGGTCGCGAGGATCTCGCTGCTCATCATCCCCTGATGGTGCAGGGCGATCGCCGCAAAGGCCGGCGGCAGCAAAATGGACAGAAGCGCGCCGAAATACCGTGCGACCCGCATCAGCGTTGCAGGCGCGCGGCGCAGATACACGTCCTCCGGCGACGACATGAGCGCGAACAGCGTAACGGGCATGATGGATGCGATGGGGCTCCCGTCAAACAGCACCGTAACCTGTCCCTGCATCAGTGCTGCCGCCGCGCGGTCAGGCCGTTCCGTTGCAAGCGTTTGCGGCACAGGCGAAAGGCCGTGTTCCTCGGCCAACTGATCGATCATGCCCGTGGAAAGCACCATCAGCGTATCGATTCCGGCGAGTCTGCGCTTGACCTCGTTGACAAGTGAACGATTTGCAATGCCGTCGCGATACAGGATCGCGAGACGGACATTGTTCTTCCCGCCCGCTTCCCGAAATTCGCACACGAGATCGTCCGTGCGCACGATCCGCCGGATCAGTGAGATGTTCGTGCGGATGCTCTCCGTGAATGCCTCATGCGAACCCAGTACGACCGTTTCATTCTTCGGTTCGCCGACGCTGCGCGACGGAAACCCGCGCGTATCCATGAGGATGGCGCGATCGTCCCCTTCGAGGAACACGGCGGAGCGTCCTTCCAATATGGCGCGCTTTGCTTCGTCGAAATCCCGTTCCGGCGCCGCGTCCTGCACGGCAATGACGCGCTCGATCACCAGCTCGGCAAGACCGTCTCCCGTCGGCGCCGTGAGGCTTGCGTTCATGCCCTGTTTCAGCACAAAATCGTTGATCATATCCGCGTCGGCAAGGCCATCCATAAACACGATCATCGCCTCGATCGAGCCGCCGATCCGGAACTTTCGGTAAATAACGTCCGGATTGATCTCGCTGCGGCACTCTTCCCGCAAACGTTTCTCGTTTTCCCGGATACTGCTGCTGACGAACCGTTGCGGCGGCTCCGGCGCCGTGTATGTCCCGGATCGTCTTGGCCTTCCGGACATGCCGGGCGTACCCGATTCCGTTTCGAGCAGTTCGAAGCTGTCATACGGCCGGTCAAAGCGAAAGAATCCATGCAGTTTTCTTTCTTTCTTTTCCATCCCTGTCAGTATTTGCATCCGGCTGTGGAAGTATGCAGCAAGCCGCGGAACCGATACGCCGCCGCGCCGGATCCCGCGGCATAAATAAAGCAGTCGGTCAAACCGACTGCTTGGGTGCAGAATACTTTCCCGAAGAGTATCGCCGTCATATGCGCCGCGTTTCTTCTCTCCTGCGCCTGACGATGTCTGCTCGTGCAGCGGATACCCCGCTGCGGGCATATTCCGTTTTCAGTTACCGTCCGAAGGTCGTCCAGTCCAGCTGCGCTCTGTCCAGCGGGTACTCTTTCAGAAGGAACGCGTTGCTGTCGGAGTTCTGATAAAGCAGCTGATACTCCGTGCCCGCAGGGATGGCGTACGGTTCGCTCATCCCGCCGCACAGTCACGAAGTCGCTCTCTCCGGTGGCGTTTTTGCCGATATACGCATTATAGCCCTTCCGCCAAATCTCGGAGTACACGGTGTTTTCCAGCATGGCGGCAACAGATTTCGGATTGATGCCCATCGTACGGTATTTGAGATTGATGTACTGCCTGACCTTTCCAATGGTCTGCATCAGTTGGGTCATTCCCTTTGCTGGAAGATATTGCGCCTGCACGGGAATGATCACGCTATCTGCCGCCGCCAAAGCATTCAGAGTTACCATACCGAGCGAAGGCATACAATCTATCAGTACATAGTCGTATCTGTCCTTCACTTGGCTGAGATAGTTTTTCATCACGCTCTCTCTGCTCATTGCAGTCACAAGGCTCATCTCCAACGCTGAAAGGTCAAGGTTTGACGGAACAAGGTCAACCTTTTCTTCGTGGCTGAGAATGCCGGAGAACGGGTCTTGCTGTTCTTCCCGCATTACCGCTGATAGCTTATTGGAAAGGGTCTGCGGCAAGCTGTCCGTGTCCTGCCAACCGAGGCAGGTAGTAAGGTCGCCCTGCGGGTCAGCGTCCACGAGAAGCACCTTTTTGCCCTGCATAGCCAATCCTACGCCGAGGTTTACTGCCGTGGTGGTTTTCCCCACGCCGCCTTTTTGGTTGCATATCGCTATGGTTTTACAGTTTGGCATTTCGCTTTTCCTCCTTCTTGTTAGATTTGGATCGCTCGATCCACCAAAACACAGGAATCGAGTCCTGTGCTTTGGTGGTCGCATTTAACTCGATCTCATCCCCCAAATGCGTAAAA
>ERZ824600.211-NODE-211-length-90590-cov-14.673320_pt1 | contig 90590 bp, 69 predicted proteins | sample MGYA00519933_ERZ824600 | MGnify/ENA primary metagenome ERZ824600 (study PRJEB31778, sample SAMEA3449178) | human gut metagenome | biome: human gut; feature: human-associated habitat; material: faeces | place: United Kingdom | collected 2010/2012 ...
CGATAATCAACTCCACGCCCTCTTTTTTTACCTGTTGCAATTTTGACCCGAACTGAGGACCTGCAACCCCAAGAATGACGAAAAACAAAGCTACCAGAACAAGTATAAATTTTAATGTCTCCCGCTTATAAGATTGCAAAGGCATCAGTGTTGACAATAATTCGGGACTCCCGAATTCAGCAATCGCTTTTTTCTTCCGAATCCTTGCTACCACGTAAAAAACAATCAACAATGGTATGATAATCAGCAAGTATAATAATTCAGGATGTGCAAATCTAAACATAACCCTTTCAATTTTAAATTTAATGATTCTAGATTTTAAATTCCGGATTGCATCAATTCACAATCTAAGATTTAAAACTTACAATTATGGAATTTTCCTCAACAACGTGTATCGCCCTAACGCCTCCACAATTAATAACAAAGCCCCGATCAAAGCAAAATAGAAATACTGCTCGTTCTTACGACTGAAATGTTTGACTTCTACCTTACTCTTCTCCAATTGATCAATTTCCTGATAAATTTGCTCCAGTTTTTTGTTATCTGTTGCCCGGAAATATTTACCGCCCGTCATGTCAGCAATCTGGGTCAATATATCTTCATCTATCTCAACCGGCATTCGCTGTAATTGCATCCCAAAGGGCGTCTGCACGGGATAAGGAGCCTCGCCCAAAGTCCCGACACCGATCGTGTATACCCGAATTCCAAAAGTTTTTGCCAATTCTGCCGCCGTTATCGGTGCAATCGCTCCCCGGTTGTTGACTCCATCCGTCAAAAGGATGACCACCTTAGATTTCGCCTTGCTATCCTTCAAACGATTTACCGCATTTGCCAACCCGAGGCCAATAGCTGTTCCATCTTCAATCATCCCGCTATGAATATCCTTCATCACGTTGACTAACACGGCTTGATCCGTTGTCAAAGGACTTTGCGTGAAACTTTCCCCGCTAAAAACAACCAGTCCGATACGGTCGCCGCGGCGGTCAACGATGAAATTGCCGGCCACCTCCTTGGCTGCCGTAATACGGTCGGGACGGAAGTCGCGGGCCAGCATACTGCCCGAAACGTCGATTGCCAGGACGATATCGATACCTTCCGATGTCGTACGGCTGTCGTGTTCGACATACTGCGGACGGGCCAGCGCCATGATGATCAGCGCCACGGCCGCACACCGCAATACGAACGGCAGATGCCGCAGATAATATTTCACTGTCCGGCGCGGGCGGCTCAGGGCACCCAGAGTCGAAATGCGTATCGCCGCGCCGCCCCGCAACGTGCGATAGACGTAGAGCGCCGTCATCGGCAACAGGATGACAAGCAGCCACAACAACTTGGGTGAAGCAAAATGTATCATCATACGGCTACCAGTTCTTTTTAGATTTTACCGTACCCGCACCCAGCTTCTCATTCACCTTGTCACGGGTCTTGTCCTCTTCGCCCTGAACCACATCAAGCATGCGCTGGGCATCATCTTCCGAAATACCCGACGGTTGCGGCGGGTTCTCTCCATTATTGCCGTTATCGCGGTCATCCTGGCCGTCGCCGTTCCGGTTATCCTGATCGTTCCGGCCGTCATTCTGATCCTGACCGTCCTGATTCCGGTCGTTGTCACCGCCGTTATCATTCTTGCGGTCATCGCCCTGACTGTTCCGGTCGTCCTGCTGATCATTCCCGTTCCGGTTCTGATCACCCTTATCCCGGTCGTTCTGGCCATTCTGATTCTGGTCGTTCTGACCATTCTGGTTCTGATCGTTCTGATTTCCGTTATTACCGCTCTGATCATTCTGGCCGCCGCCCTGCTGGTTGTTCTGATTGTTCTGACCATTCTGGTTATTCTGGCCGCCGCCACCGCCGCCCTGCTGATCCTCAACGTATTTCTTCGTATAGGCGTAGTTGTACTTCGCCTCCATGTCGTCCGGATTCAGCCGCAGCGAATTCTTGAACGCCGACAACGCCTCACGATACTTCTTCTGCTGAAACAGCGTATTGCCGAGATTGTAGAACGACTGTGCCCGTTCCAGCTCGCTGCGAGTCGAGTCGACTGCCAGCGCCGAAAAGATCTCTCCGGCCTTGTCGTACTCCTTGCTCTTGTAGAGCGCATCACCCAGATTGAATTTCGCCTCGTAACAGCTGTCGCTCAACTCGATGGCCTTGCCGTAATATTCCGCCGCCTTGTCATAGTCCAGCCGTTCGTACTGACGGTTGCCGCGCCGCACCTGTGACCGTTCGGGATATTTCTGCGCCGAAACATCCGTCGGAATCGCAACCGCAGCAACCACAGCCATCGCAACCAAATATTTTGAAATAACTCCGATTTTCATCACTTACACCGTTTCTCAATCTCCGATCTCCTTTTTCGTCTCGTCGCTCTCGGCCTCTATGACCTCAACCTCCTTGGTCTCCTCGACGAAATAGTAGGCATCGAAATAGGCTTGTTCATTGTATTCGCTGTCGGGCACCGCCTTGGCAAACTTCACCAGGTCGGCCGTACGCAGCAACCGTGTCAGGTCCGAACGGCTCTTGTCGGGCATCTCGACCTGAGAAACAGCCTCGATAATCTCATCGCTGGTCATCTCCATCGCCCCGACCCCGTAACGGTCCGAAATATACCGCCGCAGAATATCCGTAATGCCAGAATAGTACTCCTTGTGGCGGTTGTTCTGCCAGAGTTTCTGCTGATGCAGCTTTTCGAGAGCCTTGATAGCCACCACATAGGGTGGTTCGGCCGGTTTGCTGCGGAACGGATTGGGCAGCGAACCCCTGTATTTGCCGATCAGCCATACCGCCAGCGCCACAATACCCGCCAGAACTACCAGCAACAGCAATCCGCGAAGCATGTAGCCCGAAATCTCCCCGAACCGCAACGGCATCTCCCTGGGCGGTTTGACATCGTTGATGGTCATTGTCGTGGTGTCGATCTCGATCGGTTCGATATAGAGGCTCAGCGAATCGGCGCTGTACAACGTATCGTTGATATTCTTGTCGAGATACAGGACCGGCGTACGTCCCAGCACAACCGTCCCTTCGCCGAAAGCCGCCAGACGGTAACGCTTGCGCAGATGCTGCTGACGCCCCTCGCGCTCCACCGTGTCGACCGGATACTCCTCGACAACCTCGAGCTGCCCGTTCTCCTGCTGATCGAAGACCGGGAATCCGATAACCTGCACCTGATCCTTGTGCACGTCTATCGTCAGCATCACCTCGTCGCCCAACCGTACGCTATCGGGTTCTAGGCTCGCCCGTATCTCCGGAGGCGTGCTCTGTGCCCGAACCGTCATGCCGGCCGTCAGCATCACCAATATGGCCGTATGCTTTATAAATTTCATCATCTGTCTCCTATCTCTCTTTGAACAGTTTGATCAATGCCGAAACATAATCGTCCGACGTCGAAACCACCGCCGTATCGATACGATGGTGTTTGAGCGTGGTTTCGATCTTCTCGTTGCGGCGCCGCCAATCCTCGGCATACTCCTCGCGCACCCGCCGCGACGACGTGTCGACCCATACCCGCCGGCCCGATTCGGCATCCAGCAGCTCAACCGCCCCCACATCCGGGAGTTCGGTTTCGCGACGGTCGTAGACACGTATCCCGACCAGGTCGTGCCGCCCGCCGGCGATCTTCAACGCCTCGTCGAAAGCCGTCTCGTCGCTCGCCGGATCCATGAAGTCCGAAAGTATGAACGACGTGGTGCGTTTCTTGTTGACAGCCGTCAGGAACCGCAACGGCTCCGACAGCGACGTCCCGCGCCCCTCGGGCACAAACCCCACCAGTTCGCGGATAATCATCAGAATGTGCGAACGCCCCTTTTTCGGCGGGATAAACTTCTCGATGCGGTCGCTGAAGAAGATACAGCCCACCTTGTCGTTGTTCTCCGACGCCGAGAAGGCCAGTACGGCCGCAATCTCCGTTATCACGTTCTTCTTGGTACGCTCCGTCGAGCCGAACATGCGCGATCCGCTCACGTCGACCAGCAGCATCATCGTCAGTTCGCGCTCCTCCTCGTAAACCTTGATGTGCGGTTTGCGCGAACGCGCCGTAACATTCCAGTCTATATCCCTCACGTCGTCGCCGATCCGGTACTCGCGAACCTCGCTGAACGACATGCCCCGCCCGCGGAAAGCCGTATGGTACTTCCCGGCGAAGATCTCGTTACTCAGACCGCGCGTCTTGATCTCGATCTTGCGGACCCGTTTCAGGATATCGTTCTCGTCCTGCATGGCTCGATCACGGAACTATTACGTTGTTCAGGATGTCGGTCACGATCTCCTCGGTGGTGACATTCTCGGCCTCGGCCTCGTAGGTGAGCCCGATACGGTGGCGCAGAACGTCGTGGCACACCGCCCGCACATCCTCCGGTATCACGTAACCGCGACGCTTGATGAAGGCATAGCTGCGGGCAGCCTTAGCCAACGAGATGCTCGCACGCGGCGAAGCGCCGTAACCGATCATCGACTGGAGTTTCTGCAGGTTGTACTCCTGCGGCTCACGTGTTGCGAAGATGATGTCGATGATATACTTCTCGATCTTCTCGTCCATGTAGACCTCCTCGACAACCCGACGCGCCTTGACGATATCCTCCGGCTTGATAACCTTGTTGGGCTCGGGCATTCCGGCCCCCGAAAGGTTCATACGGACAATATCTCGCTCCTCCTGCTTGTTGGGGTATGAGATCTTGACCTTCAGCATGAAACGGTCAACCTGCGCCTCTGGCAGAGGGTAGGTACCCTCCTGTTCGAGCGGGTTCTGAGTGGCCATCACCAGGAAGGGCTGCGGCAGGGGATAGGTTTCGTCACCGATGGTCACCTGACGCTCCTGCATCGCCTCGAGCAGTGCCGACTGCACCTTGGCCGGCGAACGGTTGATCTCGTCCGCCAACACGAAATTGGCGAATATCGGACCCCGACGCACCGTAAACTCTTCATTTTTCTGCGAATAGATCAGCGTACCGATCAGGTCGGCCGGCAGCAGGTCGGGGGTGAACTGTATACGGCTGAACCGTGCATCCACGGCCTTGGCAAGTGTCGTGATGGCCAGGGTCTTGGCCAGGCCCGGAACGCCCTCCAGCAGGATATGCCCGTTCGAAAGCAATCCGATCAGCAACGTATCGATCAGGTGTTTCTGACCCACGATAACCTTGCCCATTTCGAGATTCAGCGCATCGACGAAAACACTTTCATCCTCGATACGCTGATTGAGTTCCTTGATGTTAATAACTTCGCTCATCGCTTCTCTTTATAATTGTTTGATTCGATTCCAAAAAATTGAGACGGCCGGCCGGATGCCGTTCCGTTTACAGACACATTCTATTTCAATAGAACGCTCAAACATGCAAAGTTATTGCAAAAATCGGAAATTTCACACCCTCTACCTGCAACTTTATATTGTATCGCCCTCCAAAAAACCGCTTCCGGACTCACAGCCGACATTTTTCGAGACCATCATCCACAAAACATCTGCCGGCCGCCGGCAAAAATATCGACGACAACCCTCCTCCTTTTTCCCGAATTATGCGTACCTTTGGACTCAATATGGAATCGAAAATCTTGGAGGGGTTGAGCCCCGCACAACGCGCTGCCGTGGAGAACTACTCCTCGCATTCGCTCATCGTGGCCGGTGCCGGTTCGGGCAAGACCCGCGTGCTCACATCCCGAATTGCATACATGATCGAACAGGGCGTTAACCCCGGCCGGATCCTCGCCCTGACATTCACCAACAGGGCCGCCAACGAAATGCGCGAACGTATCGAGAAGATGGTCGGCCGCGCCAGCCGTTACATCTTCATGGGAACGTTCCACTCGGTCTTTTCGCGCATCCTGCGCAACGAGGCCGAGGTACTCGGATACCCCCAGGCATACACCATCTACGAACCGAACGACTGCCGGAACCTGGTCAAGACCATCGTCCGCGACCTGCATCTCAACGACGACATCTACAAGCCGCAGGTGATCTGCTCGCGCATCTCACTGGCAAAGAACAAACTGATCACTCCGGCCGCATACCTTGCCAATCCGATCCTCGCCGCCGAGGACTCCGAACGCAAGATGCCGCAGTTCGGCCAGATATACCAACTCTACTGCCAGCGCTGCAAACAGAACGGCGCAATGGATTTCGACGACCTTCTGCTGCAGACCAACATCCTCTTCCGCGACCACCGCGACGTACTCAAACGCTATCAGGAACACTTCGAATACATCTTGGTCGACGAGTATCAGGACACCAACTACGCACAATACATCATCATACGGCGGCTGGCCGAGGGCGGCGCCAAAGTGTGTGTGGTCGGCGACGACGCCCAGAGCATCTACTCGTTCCGCGGGGCCAATGTCGAGAATATCCTCAACTTCAAGCGCGACTTCCCGAATGCCGAGATATTCAAGCTCGAACGCAACTACCGTTCGACCCAGACAATTGTCAATGCCGCAAACAGCGTCATAGCACACAACTCGCACCGGCTCGACAAGGAGTGCTTCTCGGCTGGTGACTACGGCGACCGCATACGCGTCATCAAGGCCTATACCGACCGCGAGGAGGCCGAACTGACGGTCGAGGACCTGCGGCGGACGGTGCTCGAAAACGGCGGGCAGTGGAGCGATGCCGCGCTGCTGTACCGTACCAATGCCCAGTCGCAGATCCTCGAGGAGTCGATGCGCCGCCACGGGGTTCCCTACCGGATCTACAAGGGGCACTCGTTCTACGACCACGCCGAGATAAAGGACCTTATCGCATACATCCGGCTGATCATAAACCCGCTCGACGACGAAGCCCTCAAACGCGCCATCAACACCCCCTCGCGCGGCATCGGCGACACCACCATAGCAAAGATCGCGGCTCTGGCGGCACAAAACAACCAGAGCATGTGGGAGGCGATCGACGCGCTGTTGCAACAACCCGCAATCGACACCGCCTACAGGCAGGTGGCAAAACGCTGTTCTGACTTCGTTTCGCTGATCCGCGAGCTAAATGCCGCCAAGACCCAGAGCGACGATATCTACGAACTCGGACTCCAGATAGCAACCCGTTCGGGCCTCATCGGCATGTACCGTTGCAGTTCGGCCCCCGAAGCCCTGAGTGCACTCGACAACATCGAGGAGCTGCTCAACTCGATGCAGCGTTTCAAGGAGGAGCGTGCCGAAGAGCAGGGCGACGACTCTGACGACACAACCCCGCCGACACTCGAGGAGTGGCTGCAGAATGTCATGTTGCTGACCGACATGGACCAGGACAACCGTAACGACAAGGAGGACCGAAACCGCGTCACGATGATGACCGTGCACTCGGCCAAGGGGCTCGAATTCAAGTATGTCTACATCGCCGGACTGGAGGATGGACTCTTCCCGTCGCAGAGGGCCTGCGATACGCTTTCGGGGCTCGAGGAGGAGCGGCGCCTCTTCTACGTCGCCCTGACCCGTGCAAAGGTCCGTGCCGTGCTCTCGTTCGCCGACACGCGCTTCAGGTGGGGATCAATGGATCTGTGCCGTCCGAGCCGCTTCCTGAGCGAAATTGATGAAAAGTATCTCGATGCTCCGGCTGATGCCTTAGGCGACAGAACCGAACGCCAAACAGCCTTCGACGAACCGCGCCATGACTCAAAACAGACGGTCGAGAACCTGCGCCGGCAGTTCGACTACCGTTTCCGGCAGAGTAATGTGGAGCACCCCAAACCTCAACCCGCTCATGTCACGACGCCGGCTCCCGCACCGGACCCGGCCCGCAGGCCAAACCTCCGGCGGATCAACACCCCCGGCGGAAGCACCTCAGCGGCCGGACAGGCTTCGGCAGGCAACACCTATACCCGAGGCATGAGGGTCGAACACCGCATGTTCGGCCGCGGCACCATCGTCGACCTCGAACAGATGACCAACGACACCAAACTGGTCGTACGATTCGACAGCGAAAATGTCGGCGAGAAGAAGCTGCTTGCCAAATTCGCATCGCTCAAGATTTTGTAACCCGCAGCGGCCCGTCGTCCGGCCGCAGCACAAACTATCTGCCCAATGACTACCAAGGAACGATATGCAGGCGTTATCGGCTGGTTCGAAACCAACATGCCAATAGTGGAGACCGAACTCCACTACGAAAATCCGTACCAGCTGCTGGTTGCGGTAATGCTCTCGGCGCAGTGCACCGACAAACGGGTTAACATGACCACACCGGCACTGTTCGAGCGTTTCCCGACCCCCCAGTCGATGGCCGAAGCAACTCCGGAAGAGATCTTCCCCTACATCCGCAGCATATCATACCCGAACAACAAGGCCCGCAATCTGGCTGCCATGGCCCGCATGCTGGTATCGGAATTCGGCGGTACGGTCCCCGACGACGTCGAAACAATGCAACGTCTCCCGGGCGTGGGCCGCAAAACGGCAAATGTCGTCGGAGCGGTGATATTCAACAAACTCGTCATGCCCGTAGATACGCATGTCTTCCGCGTCTCGGCCCGCATCGGCCTCACCCGAAATGCCAAAACCCCGCTCCAGACCGAACTCCAACTCACCCAAAACATCCCGGCCGAACTACTCCCGAAGGCCCATCACTGGCTCATCCTGCACGGCCGGTATGTCTGCACCGCCCGCGCCCCGAAATGTCAGGAGTGCGGACTCAAGCCCTGGTGCCGCGCCGCCGGAAGAATCCTCCGGAAACAGGTTTCGAAGAGTGCGGTTTGATATATTCGGGCAAATATCATATCTTTGTAGATTGGCGCGGGTAGATTCCGCCAAACAAAAACAAGAACCGATCATGAAAAACAACAACATATTGCTCTCGTTACGCAACATTGCCGCAGCAGCCGTGCGCCGTCATGCAACACTGTTGGTTGCGGTACTATGCCTTGGCGTAACTTTCAGTTCGTGCCGCAAAGACCCGATTCCAGGAAACGGCGACAACGGCGACAAGACCGAACAGGAGCTGGTAAACGAGTGGACTTACGACGTGCTGAAGTTCTACTATCTCTGGAACGAGGAGGTCCAGAATACGGTTCCAACAACTTACGACGTCGACTACCAGACATTTCTCAACAACTACCTCAGCGGCCTGACCACCAATAAGCTCGACGGCCAGACATCGTCGGGAGGCTCCCGCTCGCTATACTCGTACATCTCGCGCTACGAGGTTTCGCGGGCATCGTCGACCTTCGAGCCGACATACGGTTTCGACTTTACGGCCTACGCATTCAACATCCGCAACAAGGACAACCAGACCGAACTGCGCTATTTCGCCCGAATTCACTACGTAACACCCGACTCTCCGGCCGCAAATGCCGGACTCAAACGAGGCGACTGGATCGGTCAGATCGACGGCAAAAAGCTGACCGCAGCAAACTTCAACGACATCAACAAGCTCTTCGCCCAGAATACCGTTTCGGTCAAGATCCTCAAGTGCGAGTTCACGGCCAACGAAACCGGTACCGGAATCACCTTCTCGGAAGACGACGCCGATCAGACAATAACGCTTACCCGGGCTGCGGTGGAGCAGAACCCGATATTCTGTTACAGGACATTCGATGCCGATGACGGCTCAAAAATCGGATACCTCTGCTTCAACGCCTTCAAGCGCGGCATCGACGAAACCGATACCGACAACCATACCGAATACGAAGAGCAACTGCGCGAAGTCTTCAGAGGCTTCCGCAACGAGGGTGTCAGCCAGCTCGTTCTCGACCTGCGCTACAATCCGGGCGGGTATGTGGTCACATGCCAGCTGCTCTCGAGCATGATCGCCCCCGAATCGGTGCTCGGAACCCGATTCCTCGAATGCCGCCCCAACTCCTCGCGCAGATCCTCGTATTACGACCTCCTCAAACTCAGCGACGTCAGCGACTGCAACCTCAACCTGAACAAACTCTACGTCATCGCAACCGAAAACAGCGCTTCGGCCAGCGAACTGGTTATCAATAACCTGCGCGGTGTAGGCGTCGATGTCGTACACGTCGGTACCACTACCGTAGGCAAGGTGGTCGGGATGGAGATCGTCGACCACAAGGTCAACAGCAACGATGAGGCCGTCTTCGGCAGCTATCACTACATGATGCATCCCGTATCGTTCCGCTCGTACAATGCCCGAGGAGAATCGGATTACGAAAACGGACTGGTTCCCGACATCCTTTACGACGAGTACATGAACGAACAGAACCTCGACTGGCTCAACTGGGGAGAACTCGGTGAACCGGACGAACCGATGCTCGCACTGACCCTCAACATAATCAACGGACGTTCCACCGCCGCAACAGCAACAGCAAATGCATCGAAAATCCATGCCCCGATCGGAACCGGATTCGTCGATTGCCGCAGCAGCATAACCCTGCCCGAACGATTCGGCGGATCGATCGTGCGACCAAATGACAACCTAACCGAATAACACGATGAGCAACAACGAAAAAGAGGTACGTCTCGCCGAAGAATCTCTCGAAAAACTGAAACTCATGCTGGCTCCGGCCGGACAGAATATCGTCATTCTGTCGCACTCGAATCCCGACGGCGATGCAATAGGTTCGTCGTTGGCCTGGAGCCGTGTGCTGGAGGGAATGGGACACAATGTCATGTGCGTGGTCCCAAACCGATATCCATACTTCCTCGATTGGATGGACGGTATCGACCGCATCCGCATATTCAAGGAGTCGCCGGAACCGATCATCGAAGCAATCGGTCGGGCTGACCTTATCTTCTGCCTCGACTTCAATGCAATCTCGCGGCTCGAAGCACTCACCGAGGCCATCGAACACAATACCTCGGCAAAGCGAATACTCATAGACCACCATCTCTCGCCGCAGCATGTCTATGACCTCTCCTTCTCGCATCCCGAGTCCTCATCCACGTCATACCTCGTCTGCCTGCTTATCGAACGCCTCTTCGGAAAAGAGCGCTTCAACCGGCAGATCGCCGAATCGCTCTATGTCGGCATGATGACCGATACAGGAAACTTTTCATTCTCGACACTCACTCCGGGACTATTCCGGATGGTGGCCACGCTGCTCGAAACCGGTATCAATATCCCCACCATATACAACAACGTCTACAATGCCTTTACCGAAGGCCGCGCGCGTCTGTTCGGATATGTAATAGACAAGAAAATGGGGATAATCCACAACGGCGAAGTGGCATACATGTCGCTCAAGGAGAACGAAATGAGACGTTTCGGATTCCAGCTCGGCGACAGCGAAGGTTTCGTCAACTACCCGCTCTCGATCAAGCGGATCAAGATGTCGGCAATGTTCCTCGCAACACACCGTTTCATCCGGATCTCGTTGCGGTCACGGGGCGATGTCGACGTAAATGTCTTCGCAAGACGATACTTCGAGGGCGGCGGTCACAAAAATGCCGCCGGCGGAAAATCGTTCCGCACAATGGAGCAGACTATAGAATATTTCCGCCGGGCCGTGGAAGAGTTCTTCGCCGAAATAGGGTAACCGCACCACCACGCTGCAATATTCGCAATGCCGACACATGCAGCCTACAGCAACAAAACTCTCTCCGGACAGAGTGACTGCCTGCTGTCAGCCGGGAACAAAAAACATACCGACCGAAATATGAAAAGGCTTTTCCTGATCGATGCTTATGCGTTGATATTCAAGTATTACTACGCCTTCATGACCCGCCCGATGCGAAACCGTGCGGGGATGAACACATCTCCCGTATTCGGATTCGTCAAATTCCTGCGGGACATTACCCAGCGCGAACATCCCGATTGTATCGGCGTGGCGTTCGATCCGGCCGGAGGGTGCTTCCGCAAGGAGATCTTCCCCGAATACAAGGCAAACCGTACAGCAACGCCCGAAGACATAATCGCCGCCGTCCCATATATCAAACGTTTCCTCGAAGCGATGCGAATTCCGGTTCTCGAGGTGGCGGGCTACGAGGCCGACGACGTAATAGGTACGCTGTCCCAAAAGGCTTCCGAGGCCGGATTCGAGGTCTTCATGGTCACGCCCGACAAGGATTACGGGCAGCTGGTCGACGACCACGTAAAGATCTACAAACAGAAGGGCGACGGAATAGAGATCGTCGACCGCGCCGCAATAAAGGAGCACTACGGTTTCGACAATCCGCAGTTGGTGAGCGATGTGCTGGCACTGTGGGGCGACGCCTCGGACAACATCCCGGGAATAACGGGCATAGGGGAGAAGGGGGCCATAAAACTGGTCAACGAATTCGGCGACATCGAGCATATCATTGCCAACAGCGACAAGCTCTCGGCGCGGCAACGCGCCAACATCGAGGCCGGAGCCGACCAGCTGCGACTCTCGAAACGTCTGGCGACAATCGTCCGCGACGTTCCGATAGCCTTCGACCCCGAACAGTTGAAGGTCGAACAGCCCGACAACGAGGCTCTGCGGACGCTCTTTCTCGAACTCGATTTCAACATGTTCGCACGTGCACTGCCCCAGGACGGGAGTGCCGCGCCGGTCGAGGATGACGGCCCGAAACAGGCCCCGCAGACACAACTTGCAAAGATGGCCGCCGAAAAGTCGCGCCAGAAGCGTGCGGCGGCGCTGGCCGGTCAGGGCGACATGTTTGCCGCAATGGAACAGGACGCTCCGAAGAATAATGCGGCCGCTCCGGCACCGGCAGCCGATACAAATGCAAGCGACGCCTCCGATACTGATTCGCGGCCGGTCTCCGACGACCAGCAAACCGCTGCCGAAGGTGCCGGCATATACCAAACCGCCCAGACCACACCCCACACCTACCATACCGTACGTTCAGCCGCTCAGTTGAAGGACCTTGTCGAGTGGCTTGCCGACAGCCGGCAGCTGTGTCTCGACACCGAAACTTCGGGATTCGACATCTTCAACGATGCGCTTGTAGGGGTTTCGCTGGCCGTAGAGCCTTTCGAGGCGTGGTATATCCCATGGCAGAAGGAGTATGCCGATATCCTCCGCCCGCTGCTCGAAGATGAAAAAATCGACAAGATCGGACAGAACATCAAGTTCGACATCATGGTCCTGCGGGCAAACGGAATCCATGTACGCGGATTCAAGTACGACACCATGCTGCTGCACTACCTGCTCGATCCCGAATCGCGCCACAACATGACAGTCCTCGCGCAGAAATACCTCAACTACTCGCCCATCGAGATCGAAACCCTGATCGGCCGCGGGTCGAAACAGCTGACCATGGATATGGTTGCCGTCGACCGCGTATCGGAGTATGCCGCCGAGGATGCCGACGTAACCCTGCGCCTCAAGGAGAAGCTCTGGCCGATGGTCTGCGACGAGGGGCTCTCATACCTCTACCGCAACATCGAGGAGCCGATGATCGACGTCCTGGCCGAAATCGAATGGACCGGCGTCAAGATCGATACCGAGGCGCTGGCCGCATACGGCAAGGAGCTCCAGACGGAACTCGACGACCTCGAATGGAAGATCCGCGAGCTGGCCGACGAACCGCAGCTCAACATCAACTCGTCGCGGCAGTTGGGAGAGGTTCTCTTCGCCAAGCTGCGCATCGACCCCAAGCCGCGCATGACCAAAACCAAGCAGTTCCGCACCGACGAGGAGTATATACAGTCACTGGCGCACCGGCATCCGATCGTCGGCCTCATACTCGAATACCGCGGTATCAAGAAGCTGATCTCGACATACATAGATGCCCTGCCGCAACTGGTCAACCGCAAGACCGGACGGATACACACGTCTTTCAACCAGGCCGTTACGGCTACAGGACGGCTCTCGTCGACAAACCCAAACCTGCAGAACATCCCGATACGCGATGCCCGCGGGCGCCGTATCCGCGAAGCATTCATCCCTTCGGATGAGGAGCATCTGCTGCTGTCGGCCGACTATTCACAGGTCGAACTGCGTCTGATGGCCCACCTGAGCGGCGATGAATCGTTGATCGAAGCCTTCAAGCACGGTTACGACATCCACCGCGCCACCGCCGCACGGCTGTTCCACTGTTCGCTCGACGAGGTTACCCCCGAACAGCGCCGGAGAGCCAAAACAGCCAATTTCGGCATCATATACGGCATTTCGGCATTCGGGCTGGCGCAACGACTCGATATCCCGCGCACCGAGGCCAAAGAGATCATCGACGGCTATTTCGCATCGTATCCGAAAGTCAAGGAGTATATGGACCGCGCCGCATACGAAGCCCGCACCAAAGGTTTCGTCTCGACGATATTCGGACGGCGGCGTTACCTCAACGACATCAATTCACGGAATGCCGTCGCACGAGGCATGGCCGAACGTAATGCCATAAATGCCCCGATACAGGGCAGTGCCGCCGACATAATGAAAATAGCCATGATAGAAGTGCACCGCCGCCTGATGCAACGCAATCTGAAATCACGGGTGATACTGCAGGTGCACGACGAACTTGTCGTCGACATGTACCGCCCCGAACAGGAGGAGGTCATACCTATCATGGTCGAGTCGATGGAGAATGCCGCTCGACTCAAGGTCCCGCTGACGGTCGACTACGGCATCGGCGAGAACTGGCTCGCTGCACATTGACCGCCGCCCCTACACGCTGAAAAAGTAACCGTAACGTTTCAAACGACAAACTCAACACATGCGTCTGCTCATACAACGAACTACCGGAGCCTCGCTCGCGATCGACGGCACGGAATATTCACATATCGGCGCAGGATTGCTGGTGCTGGTCGGCGTCGAGAATGCCGACGGCGACGAAGATATCGACTGGCTCGCACACAAGCTGGTCAACCTGCGGATATTCAACGACGCCAACGGAGTAATGAACCTCGACGTGGCGACTGTCGGTGGTGAGATTATGATCGTAAGCCAGTTTACACTCTTCGCCTCGACGCGCAAGGGAAACCGCCCGTCATATATCCGAAGTGCAAAAGAGGATATCGCACGTCCGATTTACGAACGGTTTGTCACGCGAGTCGAGGAGTTGCTCGGACGCCCGGTCGCTACCGGAGTATTCGGTGCCGACATGAAGATATCGTTCGTCAACGACGGCCCCGTAACCATCATGATCGATTCGAAGATGCGGGAGTAGCCGCACCATGCGCTACATGCTTCCAATCACTCCTGCGACAACCTCTTGCTGTACAGGAACGTCGTATGATCGATGCGTTCGTGTGCCAACTCCAGTTGCAGATGTTCGCTTCCGCGAAGCTCAAACCCGTTATGGTCATAATAGCCGTAATCGCAGAACGTGTCGGTGAAAAGATACATATCCTCGATCTTCCGCCGACGGCACTCCTCGGTATAAGCCTGCATCAACCGGCCGCCGATACCACGGCCGCGGATGCTGCGATCCACAGCAAACAGTATCAGTTCGCTCCCGAGATTCCCGCTGACCCGCTCCAGAAGCTTTTCATACGAGGCCTCGACCGCGAAATAGGCCTTGACCGTCCGGGCATCGTCGCCACAGGCTGCCAACGCCCGCAGACGATGGTAGTGCCATGGCAGCACATACCGGCAACGCTGCATCAACGGCACCCGTCCCATGGATGCAGCCACGATGCCGGCCGGATGCCCGTCGCACTCGGCAATGCGTATGAAATCGGCATGGCACATCATACGGCACCGGTTGGCTTCGAGCAACTGGTAGATTATCCCCTCGCGGTCCGAGAAGCGTTCGATCTGCCACACCGACCCGATCATCTCGCGCACGAACTCCACGTCGCTGCCACGCACTTTGCGTATCGCTACTGCCGCCTTACTCTCTTTCATAACCATATCCTTACACTAAAATCAGGTATTCTATCACCACAATCAATATCCGACAACTCTTATTGGCGACGAATCAGCGTATAGTCGCCCGCCTGATCCGTAACCGCCTTTTGAAGCTCCTCGTCCGAGACCTCACGGCCCGTCATCTCGACAACCGCTACGGGCGGTTCGAGCGTCACCGTTGCCCGTACCCCTTCGATTCCGTTCAATGCCCGTTCGACATGTGCACGGCAGTGCTGGCACATCATACCTTTGACTTCAAATCTCTTTTCCATAACATTTTCCTCCTTTTTATCGTTTATAACCATCTCCGAAACTCCGCTACAGACAGCCGTCTCACACGCATCCGCACACGACACATCGTCCTGTCCGACACCGCAACTCACTTCGCATGCATCCCTGCCTACTGTCGACACTCTTTTGCGCTTCAACCGCAGGCTGTTGGCCACCACGCTCACACTGCTCATGGCCATCGCCGCACCTCCGATCATCGGATCGAGCATGAAACCCGTAAAGGGATAGAGAACCCCGGCCGCAATCGGAACCGCAATGAGATTGTAGATGAACGCCCAAAACAGATTCTCACGGATCGTCCGAACCGTATATCGCGACAACCGCAATGCCGCACCGACTTTCCGAAGATCGTGCGCCACGATGGTCATCTGCGCCACATCCATCGCAATGTCGCTGCCGCGCCCCATGGCCATGCTCAGATCCGCCGAGGCAAGCGCCGCACTGTCATTGATGCCGTCGCCGACCATTGCCACACGATGCCCCTCGGACTGAAGCTGCCGGACATAGGCAGCCTTCTCGTCAGGCATCATCCCGCTCCGGTAGTGTACGATGCCGCACTGCTCGGCGATATTCCGTGCCGCAGCCTCGCCGTCGCCCGTCAGCATGACCACATCTATACCCGACGCCCGCAGTTCCTGTACAGCCTCTCGCGAACTGTCGAGCAACCGGTCCGAGACCGCCGCCACACACAGTACCTTCCGGCTGTCGGCAAACCAGACGACACTCTTTCCGTCGGGTGCCAACCTTTCTGCCGCCCCGACAAATTCAGCACTCAACTCCACGCCCGCCTCCGACATCATGCGCCGGTTGCCGGCCATATAGCGTTCACCGCCGATCCGCCCGCAAATTCCCAATCCGGGCCGCGCCTCGAAATTCTCCACCTCGATACGTCCTGCATCTTCCTCATCCAGCTGCCGGACGATGGCCTCCGCAACCGGATGTTCGGACAACCGTTCCAGGGCCGCCAGAGCATATGCCTTCGACCGACCTTCGGGGCTCCATACAATGTCACTTACCTCGGGTTTGCCCGACGTCAGCGTTCCGGTCTTGTCCAACACCACAACATCTATCTTGCAGGCTGTCTCCAAGCTGTCGGCATCCTTGATCAGAATCCCGTTCTCGGCACCCTTGCCTATCCCGACCATAATCGCCGTAGGCGTCGCCAGACCCAATGCACACGGGCAGGCTATCACCAGAACCGTCACAAATGCCATGATGCCGTGCGTCAACCCGTTCTCCGGCGCCGCAACAACCCACACCACAAACGCCGCCAACGCAATCACAAAGATCGTCGGCACGAAAAACGCTGCTATCCGGTCAACCCTCTTCTGCACCTTTGCCTTGCTTCCCTGCGCCTGCTGCACCAGCTTAACTATGCGGGACAGAACCGTATCCTCACCGACATGGTCCGCACGGAAGGTCAGCGTACCGTTACGGTTGATCGTCCCGGCGAACAGCTTCTGCCCGCGGCTCTTGAATACCGGCAGCGGTTCGCCGCTCAGCATGCTTTCGTCGACATACGACTCGCCCTCCAGAACCTCTCCGTCGAAAGCGATCCTCTCGCCCGGGTGTACCAGGATCATCTCTCCGGCCGCAACCTCCGAAACGGGTCGTACAACCAACCTTCCCGAACTCTCCCGAACCGTCACCTGTTCCGGCCGCAGCCCCATCAGCCGCCGGATTGCCGACGACGTCCCGTACCGTGCCCGCTCCTCGAGCATACGCCCCAAAAGTACGAACGCCACCACCATACTTGCCGATTCGAAATAGAGATGCGGTTCGAGACCGCGGCTGAGCCATACGTCGGGAAACAGGAGGTTGAAGCAGCTGAACAAATAGGCCGTGGCGGTACTTACCGCAACCAGCGTATCCATATTTGCGGCTCCGTGGCGCAACTGGCGGGCGGCATTGATGAAGAAATCCCGTCCGAACACGAACACTACGACCGTCGACAGCAGCCACATCACCAGCCCGCCATACGGCATGTCGTGGAACCCCATTCCGATCACCGCAACCGGTACCGAGAGTATGATGGCCCACACGGCCCGCCGCCGCAATACAACGAACCGTTCGGCATTGATCCGGTCGATCCGTTCCGAGGCCTTCGCGTCGATCAGAAGGTCATAACCCGCATCGCGGACCGCCTGCTGCAACTGCTCCGGCGAGCAAACCGCAGAATCGTATTTGACCGTCGCCGTCGCCGCTGCGTAATTAACCGAAACCTCGACGACTCCGGTCTGTTTGCGCAGAGTCTTGTCGATCCGTGCCGCACACGCCGCACAACTCATCCCCACGATCAGGAAACGTCCTTCGGCCATTGTTTTAGTTTTGCTTTCCGATGCCATGACTCTATCCTCCATGTTTTACACTGCAAAGGTAGGGCCCCTCAAAACAAAAATCTTTGCAAAATCCTGGATTTATATTACAACATTCCGCCTAAAGCGTGTCTATCGGACGACGTCTCTCCTCCGATCGGCGGAACTCCCCGGCCGTCATGCCGGTCACCCGCTTGAACTGGCTGCTCAGATGCGCCGAACTCGAATAACCCATCCGATCGGCAATCTCCTCGAGCGTCAACTCTCCGTACGAAAGCAACTCCTTTACACGCTCGATCCGCTGGGATATCCAGTATTTTTCGATCGTCGTGCCCGTCATCTCCGAGAATATCCGGCTCATCGAACCGTAGTCATGTCCAAGGTGCTCCGAAAGATACGACGACAGGTTCTGACGCTGACGGTCGTCGCTGTAATGCACCATCTCCACGATCAGGTTCTTGATACGTTCGACCAACTGCTCCCGGCGATCGCTCAGCAAAGCGAACCCTTCATCCGACAACGCCGCCTGAAGCCGTGACAATGCCGCCTCATCCGGAACGGGAGAGACCGTCACCGACCCCAGGTCGATCGCCTCGACATGATAGCCGGCCCGCTCGAAAATCCCGCGAACTGCCGAAATGCAGCGCGGACATACCATATTTCTGATATGCAGCCGTATCGAAGAGTTTCTGTTATGTTCCATAAGCACAAAGATACGAATAGAGTATCGATTTCGCCAACTCTGCCCCAAAATAGCGATTCCTAAAACCCCGCTTCCGCCGGAAATGGCCGCCTTCTTCGCCAAACTTCCACAACCGCCGCACCCAATAGAACAAAAAAATCCGGCGACGCCACGCAGAACGGGTATCGCCGGATCCATATCTCGCATCTCTTCGCGGCGGTCAGTTCTTCATCCGCAGCCACTTGTAGAGATCCTTGTACGAAGGCTTGCGGCCGTGCATGAAGATACCGATACGGTAGATCTTGGCGGCCATCCACACCATTCCGGCAAACGACAGGTAGAGTATCACCACCGAAACGATGATCTGCCATGTCGGGACATCGAACGGCAGGCGTGCCATCATCACCACGGGCGATGTGAACGGTATCATGCTGCACCAGACAACCAGCGAGGCATTCGGTTCCTTCATGGCGTACATCATCACCACGAAGCCCAGCAGCACCGGCAGTGTCACCGGAGTCTGGAACTGCTGTGCCTCCTCCATGCTGTCAACCGCACTGCCCATGGCTGCATACAGCGCCGCATAAAGCAGGTAGCCGCCGATAAAGTATATCAGGAAACACCCGAAGAACTTGACCAGGAACCCGACGTCCATCACATTGGCAAGTATTGCCGCAATCTCCGAATCGGCACCGGACATCTGAGCCGTCATGGCGGTCGTATCGGCAGAGGCCGCAGCGGCACTCGCAACCACATCGGCCGGTACCAGGAATCGCATCGTCAGAATTCCGCCAACAACAATAATCAATATCCAGATCAGGAACTGCAGCAGTGCAACCGATGCTATACCGATGATCTTGCCCATCATCAACTGGTAGGGTTTGACCGTCGAGACCATAACCTCGAGCACCTTGCTGCCCTTCTCCTCGATCACGCCCTGCATCACCATCACTCCGTACATCATCACGAACAGATACATCATGATTCCGAAGATATAGGCCAAGCCCGATGCAAATATGCTCGAACTCTGCTTGTCCTCATCCTGGCCTTCGCCGAACTTGTAGCTCTTCATGCTGACATCCGCCTTGATATCCTCGATGATCTGCGGCAGATTATCGATGTCGTACGATGCCAACCGGTGACGTTCGATTACCTTCTCGATATCACTCGCTATCGATCCCTCGACCTCCATCGACAGGGTCGAATAGGAGTAGATCGAAACGTCCGAAGGATCGTTCATAACATTCTCGCCAATCACCAGAATCCCGTCGAATGCCCCCTCGCCATCCTCACGCAACGACTCGATCGTACGGTCGGTCGGATGGTAGGTTATCGCTCCGCCCGACTCCAGCTCCGACGCTATCGCACCGCTGCGGTCGATGACCATGATCTGTTTCGAATCAACCTTCATCGTCATCATGAAGAACACTCCCACATAGAGCCCCACGATCAGCAACGGCGTCAGAATCGTTGTCAGGATGAAACTCTTTTTCATCACGCGCTCGCGAAATTCGCGGCCTATAATAACTCCTATCGATGACATGGCTTACCTCTCCTCAGTTTTGTTCTGGCCCGTCACGGCCTTGATGAATATGTCGTTCATGCTCGGGATGATCTCCGTAAACGACCGTATCTCAACCTGATCGTTGATCAACGATATGATCGGCCGTATATCCGAATCCTCCGCTATGTGTATCTTGACCGATTCATAGATACCTTCGTGCATCGTCCCGTCGTCGAGCAGCATGCAGTGCGGCGAAAGCGTCTCGACAAGGGCTTTGCGATCACCCCGGAAATACACCTCGAAGATATTGTTGCCGTACAGATGTCGGATCTCGTCGAGTTTGCCGCTCAGAATATTGTGCGATTTGTTGATCAGCGTAATGTGGTCGCAGATCTCCTCGACACTCGACATGTTGTGCGTCGAAAAGATCACCGTAGCCCCGTTGTCGCGCAACCGCAGGATCTCCTGCTTCATGAGGTTGGCATTCACCGGATCGAAACCCGAAAACGGCTCGTCGAAAATCAACAGCTCCGGTTCGTGCAGAACCGTCGCAATGAACTGAACCTTCTGCGCCATACCCTTGCTCAGATCCTCGACCTTCTTGTTCCACCAGTCCTGTATGCCGAACCGTACGAACCACTCCTGAAGCCGTCTTACGGCCTCGCGCCGCGACAACCCCTTCAACCGCGCAAAATATACCGCCTGGTCGCCGACCTTCATCTTCTTGTAAAGGCCGCGCTCCTCGGGCATGTAACCGATACGGTAGACGTCATTCTGAACCATCTCGCGGCCGTTCAGGAAGATGCGGCCCTCGTCCGGCATGATGATTCGGTTGATAATTCGGATCAGGGTCGTCTTGCCTGCTCCGTTGGGCCCGAGAAGCCCGTAAATGCTCCCTCGGGGAATCGTTAACGACACATCGTCCAGGGCCGTATGTTCGGCATAACGCTTGGTGATGTGTTCGATCTGCAACATATCCATTTTCTAACAACTTTGTGTTTGTGGGGCTACGAACGGCGGAGATTCAGATCAGCGTACCCGTCGTTCCCAAATAAGCGAAGCAAAGATACACCCTTTTTTCAATAAAACAATACAAAATTATTGAATTTCGATATTAAAATCCCATTTCAGCCCCAAATCCGGCTCCGACTACGCAAACCTCGAAGACCTGCTCAGCCACCATTCACCCCTCCCTTCAACCCAATGTTAACACCACAGCAACATAAAACCATCTACACACTCTCGGCATCGGCCCACGTTTTCGACATGGATGTTTGCCTCTTGCATTTTTTTTGTATCTTTGCTTGTCAGTTCAATATACACATATCCTTTTATGAGCACCAAGAATCGTGTACTGGTTACCGGAGGCGCCGGATATATCGGCTCCCACACCGCGGTCGAACTTATAGAGGCCGGATTCGACGTTATTTTGGTGGATAATCTTTCCAATTCGGAACCATCAGCCATTGGCGGAGTAAGGAAAATAACAGGAGTAAACGTTACATTCGAACAAGTCGATTGCTGCGATATAAATGCCTTCGAAGAGATCTTCAAACGCTATGAATTCGATTCGGCTATCCATTTCGCCGCCTCAAAAGCCGTAGGAGAATCCGTAGAACAGCCATTAAAATACTATCGCAACAACCTGGATTCGTTCATCAATCTTGTCGATCTGATGAGAAAATACGGACGACGGAATATTGTATTCTCATCCTCTGCCACCGTATACGGTCAAACCGGCGATCTTCCAGTAACCGAACGCTCGCCACGGCAGCCGGCCGCCTCGCCATATGGAAATACAAAACAGATATGCGAAGACATACTGCACGATTCGGTAAAGGCCTACGATGGCTTGTATGGCATTGCCCTGCGCTATTTCAACCCGATCGGCGCACACCCGTCCGCCTTGATCGGAGAGTTGCCACGCGGCGTTCCCAACAATCTGCTGCCGTTCATTACCCAGACTGCCGCCGGTATCCGGGAATGTCTGAACATCTTCGGCGATGACTATTCAACCCCCGACGGAACCTGCATCCGTGACTATATAGATATTGTCGATCTGGCCCGGGCGCATGTGGCTGCAATCCGCCGCATGATAGACCTCCACAGCAAATCAAACTACGAGATATTCAACATCGGAACCGGAAAGGGTATATCGGTACTGGAAATGGTACGGGCATTCGAACGAGTCAACAATCTCAAACTGAATTACCGTATCGCTCCCCGCCGGGCAGGCGACATCGAAGCCATCTGGGCTGATACTACGCTCGCAAATACCGAACTCGGCTGGCATGCAGAGCGGCAACTTGACCAGACTCTCGCTGCCGCATGGAAATGGCAACTCCATCTTAAACAGCAGTAATCCTACTTGGATCCTCCGCCACCAGATTCATCTCTTCCAACCGATACCGACCCTCAATAACAGGAATACAGTCCTGATATTAAATCCAATGCTCTGCCGTTAGTTGCGGCAGAGCATTTTTCGTAACCCGGGAAGGGTGATTGTGCTGACGGCCCGCCCCTCTTCCAGAAGAAGCGCCCGCAGTTCACGTCACAGGTTCAATACAATTCAGATATCCTCCTGACCTGTTAAAAAAGCCTCATCGCCCCATCCGACAGTGCAATAATCACGGCATATCTTGCAGCCTTGCCGGCGAACATCGAAACCGTCGTCCAGAACTGATTTGCCCGCATCAGTCCCAATACCACGGCGATCGCCTCTCCGATATACGGCAGGAACGAAAAGAATCCCATCAAAGCGCCTTTTCCGTGCAGAAAAGCCGTTGCCCGATCGAGTTTCTGCTGGTCCATCTTCAGATAACGGTGCATCCACTCTGTTTTTCCGATACGGCCGATCCAATAACATGTCATGCCGCCGATAGTATTTCCCGAGGCCGCAGCCAAAAGGCACCACCACGGATCGAGACCGGCAATGAGCAGCGCAACCATCACCGCTTCCGAACTGAAGGGCAGAATGCTTCCGGCAGCCAATGCCGCCAGAAACAAGCCCCAATATCCCCAATCGATAAAAAACTGTACCAGACTCTCCATAACGCTGCCAAAGATACAAAAAAAAACGGACGGCAACCCGCAAGGATTGCCGTCCGAGAAGAATCTATACTCTATTAAAGTTCCACGAAATTGGTCCGTACGGACTTCTTTACCGTTCTCTTTATAGACTGGGTTGCCTTTGCAACCGGTTGAGCTGCCTGTTTCGGCTGGATCATACGGATATCATCACGCTTCTCGAGCGAAGTGACAACCTTTTCAGCCTTGGTCGGTTTGGTCACAAATTCCTTGCGGCCCTCAATGGTCAACGATGCGCCGTCAGTAGCAGGAGTCAGTCGGATATCGACATACCATCCCATACTATGTATCAGATAATATTCCGTACCCTGCTGGCCCATAATACCCAGACCGTTAACGGAGATTCCATTTGCAGCATTCAGTTCAGCATCATTCAGGAATCTCAGTTCACCTTTCTTGTTAATGCCGACATACATACCGATCAAATCAATAGCATTCTTGTTATAGAATGTACCAGGATCAGCAGCATCAAACATTGTCAGGAACATATCATAAGTTCCAACATCGGGCATATCCTGAACCACAACCTTAAGGTAACCGTCTTCGTAGGTCAAGATGATCGCATCATCATAAGCATCACCCAAACCGGTAGCTTCGCGGTCTTCGGCCGTCAGAAGGCCGGTCATCTTGACAGTCGTATCATCCACCTTTTCGATATTTACCGTGATTCCGCTGAACGAGGTGAACTCAACAGTCTGCGCGGTAGGATTAACCGGAGTAAGACCCGACATGTTGAACGAACCGCAGAAATCATCGATCGATTCAGCTGTCGTGATAACCTCGGCATTGAGGACTTCGGTGTATGCTCCGAACGAAACGTCGTCCTTAACCTTGGCAGGATCAGTTCCAACCATATCGAGTTCAAGGGTTACGATATCGTCAGCATAGGTTCCTCCAGTAATGTTGATCGACAGATCGAAGCCGGCAAACGACTGTCCGGTCTCCTGCGACTCATACTCCTCAGGAACAGAGATCTCGCCATCCTTCTCGCAGAAGTAGATCGGGAATCCTTCGGTATACATGTCTTCAACCTTGTAAACCGTACCGAACGTTTCAGCGTACTCTTCAGCCTTGTCTTCAGAAGGTGTACCCTTATACATCTTGACAGCCCAGGTATTATCAGCCAATTCCGAATTCAACTGGGCATCGGTGAAGAATTCGAAGGTGCAGTCACGCTCGAAGTCGGTACCCATCTTGCTCTTGTCAAGATAAAGGGTTGCCCACGCTGCCGGATCGGTTGCCGTAGTAACAAACCATCCTTGTGTCGGCAACTGGAGACCGATCTGACCAAAAGTGATGACACCGTTGGCAGCATCATATGTTCCCACAGCATAATCGGCCGGAGTCAACGTGCCGTCGGCTGTTCCGAGGTTGTAAGCAACCGACCCCGAAATCATCTCACCGTAGCCCCAATCGATATTCAACGTCTGAAGAGGTATCCAAACCTTACCAGCCTCGATGCCCGTAACACCCAGCTCTTCGCCGTAATAACCCGAGCAGTCGATTTCGAAATACGACACATCCGGACTTACCTCATCACCGGCAACATAATGAGGATGAGTGTAGGTCTTGCCTTCGCTGTCGGTATAGGTTGTCATCATGTTCACGATACGGAAGATATCACGATCGCTGCGTTTCTCGACATATACGTCATACGTCGAAACGCCGGCGTTAGTGAATGCACACGACAGGATTGCCTCTTTCAGAACGCATTCGGTTTCAACCGGAACCCATGTTACAGGAGGTTCGGGTGCCCAAGTCGTGACGGTGCATACGCACGCGGTATTGTTGTACGGAGTTGCGTCGGCCTCGGCGATCTTCAGCGATACCTGATAGCTTTCGCCCTGCTCAAGAGCTGCCTGATCTACTGCAATCGTCAGTTTTGCGGTCTCCTCACCGGCGTTGAACGATACCGTTGCAGGTACCGTAATGCCGCTCGGTGCGGTTGCCGTGATGCCCACGGTTCCCGCTTCAGTGTACTTCACACGCGATACGCGCACATCGAAGCTCGTCGCATCCTCAGCACAATTGACCGTTACGGTCTGGCTGGGGAAATATGCTTCCTGATTATCGGGCGTCACACCGATCTGATACGGATCGTCCTTGCACGATACGAAACCGACCATCAGTGCCGCCATCATTACATATAATAATTTTTTCATATTTCTTCGTTCTAAAGCATTAATAATGATAACTTCAATGACTCAATCAAGGATTCTGATCGTCATAGGTCAGTTCCCTGTTGTTCTCGATTTCGGCTTCAGGAATCTGATAGAGGAATCGCAGATCTTCTTGCTCGGCCTTCAACTTACCGGCTGCATAGTGGTTATTGTTCTCGGTTCCCCACGTTGCATCGGTACGGTCAACCGGGATGTTCAGACGACGGTTGTCGATATACTCCATACCTTCGCCCCAGAACTCTACGCGTTTCTGGAAGTTGATCTCCTCGATCAACGACGCCTTGTCCGTAACGGTGTAATTGTAGGTGTTGTCACGAGTCTGCATGAATGAATTCAGCTCGATAGCCGCATCCGTGAGGTTGTTGTTCTGAGCCAGAGCCTCGGCCTTGGTCAGGTAAGCCTCCTCGGAACGCAGGTAGATATAGTCACCCTGCTCCCAGCCCGAAGTGATACCGGACTGAATGTTGGTACGTCCAGCGCCGATGAACTTGTAGGACTGGTAATCCGCATCAGCCTTCTGTTCCGACTCGGGAAGATTCTCCCAGTCACGTTTCATGCCGTCGGTCGTACGGTCGCATTCGAACCACCACAGACGGATATCGTTGTCGCCGATACGGTCAACGAACGGTTTGAAACCTACACGCCATACACCGATGCCGCCATAACCGTCACCATAGGCATCCATCTGCGAGAACCACGACATGTAAATACCGGTGTTATCCGTGGTAATGTCGCAACCCCAAACCACGTCGGGAAGGTTGATATCGCTGAAACCCTGGAGAATTTCATCTTCACCCTTCAGGACATCGAAGTTGTCGATCACCACCTGCGAATACTTGATGGCATCGTCCCACTGGTGCATCGACATATAAACGCGGGCCAGATAGGTAGCTGCAACGCAACCATCGAAGTCGGCGGGCGACGAGGTCTTGGGCGAGCCGTTGACCTCCACATAGAGATCGTAGCAACCCTTGAGGTCCTTGATGATCTGGTCGTGCACCTGAGCGACAGTGCTGCGCGGCTGGTGGCCGGTGATGCTGTCGGTTACGATAGGCACGCAGGGAGCATCGGCATACGAGGTACCGCCACCCCATTTGTTGTCACTTACACCTACATAGTAGCAATACTGATAGAGCAGCGTCAGCTGATAGTATGCGTAACCGCGCAGACCCAGGGCCTGGGCACGGAACAGACGGCTTGTAGGATTTGTTTCGTCAGCCGAGATCGACTTCAACATCGTGTTGCAATAGTCGATCATCGTATAGTACTCATACCAACGGTTGTAAGTAGGTGTATTGTTCTGTCCGCGATAATCCAGCGTATAGTGATAAAGACTCATGGCGAATGCACCGGGCAGAACCATATCGTTACCCATCAGCGAAGTCAGGAAGTCAAAGCTCTTCTGTCCAAAATAGCAGTGAGACACATTCGAGTAGACATACTGCTGTACGTGGGTGTACATACCGGCCATATCGGCAGAATAGACCTTCTCGGGATCTTCTGCTGCAATCTCCTGTTTTCTGTCGTTGCTCAAGACGCCCGTCTGGATTGCATCCTTCGAGCAAGAGCCGAATGACAGCGAGAGCGCTACCGTTACAAAAAATAATATTATAATCTTTTTCATTTGCTCCAACGTTTATATTAGAAGTTAAAACTGATACCTCCGGAAATAGTACGATACAGACTGAAGCCTCCGTAGTCATCCAGGTCGTTACCGCCGAGACTTACACGGGGATCCAAGCCCTTGCGCTTCGAGAAGAGGGCCACGTTGTCGGCCGACACGAATACACGTACGCTTTCGATACCCAGCTTCTCCATCCACGAAGAGGGGAAGGTATAGCCCAGCGTGATGTTGCGGATGTTGAAGTACGAGGCGCTCGTCAACCACAGATCCGAAGACTGGGTCATGCTGTTCGAATTGTCATCACGGTTCCAGATCGGGTACTTACCCTCGCCGGTCGCCGGATCCCAGGTTTTCCACAACTCGCGGTTGTGGCCGATATAGTAGCTCGACGACATCGTAGATGCGAATCCGTAGTCATATACCCAGCCGCCCAGGCCGAACGATGTCTGGATCGACAGGTCGAAGCCGTACAGACGCAGGCTGGTGTTGACACCGCCCGTGAAATCAGGAAGACCCGACTTGTCGAGGTAGTATCTTGTTGCCTCCGAGTAAACCGAAGTGGTCTCCTGGCCGGTTACATTACCCGCATCATCCGTAATATCCTTGTACCACATCGGAGCGCCGGTTTCGCTGATGCCGGCATACTTCTGCATGTAGAACTGGAAGCGGTCATGACCTTCGCGCATACGCTGCATGCCGTTTGCCATACCTGTCTCCTTGTACTCCTCGGGAAGGGTCAGGATCGTGTTCTCGTAGTGCGAACCTACAACCTGCACGGTCCATGTCACGTTCTTCTTCTTGATAATGTCGACGCTCAGGTCAACCTCGATACCGGTGTTGCGCATCGCGCCGAGGTTCTCCCAGTTGTAGGGACGGCCGGCCGAGATAGGCAGGTTACGACGGAACAACATGTCGTCGGTGCGGCGACGGAAGTAGTCGATGCTACCGTAAACGCGGTCGAACAGACGGAAGTCAATACCTACGTCGAAGGTCTTCTGCTTCTCCCAGGTCAGATCGGGGTTACCGTAGAAGTGGTAGGCGGTTCCAAGCTGCGAGCCGTCCCACGTTACGGTGTACTGATCGACATAAGGAGTATAGTTCAGCAAGTCCTCGTTACCCTGAGTACCGTACGATGCACGGAGTTTCAGGTCGTTAATCCATTTGGCATCGGCCATGAACGCCTCCGAAGAGATTCGCCATGCACCGCCGACCGACCAGAACGTTCCCCAACGATTCAGGAATCGCGAGGTTCCGTCACGACGTACGGCGCCCGACAGATAGTACTTGTGAGCATAGTTGTAATCGGCCTTGACGAAGTAACCCTCGATGTTGTGGCTCGAAGTGTAGCTGCTCAATGCCTGCATTTCACCACCGTTGTCCAGTTCGGGGTTGCTCTCGTCGAAGAAGTTGGTCTTCTGTCCTGCCAGATACGTATAATAGTATTTATAGAACTCGTGACCTACCAGAGCCTCAATGCTGTGATCCTGGCAGAACACGGTGCTGTAGCTCAGCAACTGGTTGAAGTTGGTCGTGCTCGAAGTGATCGAAGACTTGGTACCGCGGCCGCCGAATGCCTCACCGTCACCCAGAATCGGAGTGTAGAACGTCGTTGCCTGGTTGTGGCGGTAGTCGTATGCATAGTTGGCCGAGAACTTGAAGTTCTTCAGGAACGAAATCTCGACATACGAACGGGTATAGAGGTTGGTGATCTTGTTACGATTGATATCCTCCTTCAGGTTCACGATCACGTTCTGGTCCTGAGCAGTCGGACGACCTGTCGTACCGTCGGTCTCACCCAGACCGCTGTCGTAAACCGGAGTGCCATCCTCGTTGAACTTCATGTTACCCTCGGCATCGTAAGCGTGTACCGGGAAGATAGGAGCCCAGCTGCGGGCAACATCGAACGGGTTCGATGCAAGACCGCTACCCTCCTGCACACCACGCGAGTCGGTACGGGCGTAGCTCATGTTCGAACCAACCTTCAACCACTTGCGCAGCTGAGTGTTGACATTCAAACGCGAGGTGATACGGTTGTAGGACGAACCGGTAATGTAGCTGTCCTCATCCAGATAGCCGATCGACATGTAGTAGTCGGTCTTCTCGGTACCGCCGTTGGCCGAAGCAACATACTCCTGACGCAGCGAGCTGCCGAACATTGCATCCTCGAAGGTATCGTTGTAACGCTCTACGGCGCGGCTGTTCAATTTGCCGTTCGTACCTACCAGATACTCGCCGGCCGGGATGATGAACGCGTTGTAGTTGCCGAGCTCGCTCAACAGGTTCTGCGAAGCATACTTGCTTGCCGCAGCCAGATCGGCACCGTTGGCCATCTGCGTATTACGCATGCCGTACCAGGTCAGTTCATAGAACTCGGCCGGATCGGTAGCCATGTCGTAGTCGGGCACACCGCGCGAGATAACACCCCAGGTACCTTTCAGCGAGATACGGGTGCGGTCGGCCTTACCGCTCTTGGTGGTCACCATAACCACGCCGTTTGCGGCACGCGAACCGTACAGTGAGTTCGACACGGCATCCTTCGACACCGAAATGTTGTCTATATCCTCGGCATTGATATCGGACAGCGAACCGTTGAAGGGGACACCGTCGACCACGATCAGCGCCGCATTGCTGCCAGACAGCGAACCGACACCGCGCACGATAATCGAAGCATCCTTACCGGGCTGGCCCGAGGTACTTACCACGGTCACACCGGCTACGGCACCTTCCAGGGCGCGCGACACCGAAGCCGAAGAGGTTGTCGTCAGTTTGTCGGAAGCGATCTTGCTCACCGAACCAACGAGGTCCTCCTTACGTTTGGTGCCGTAAGCGACGACCGTAACGTCCTCCAACGTACGGGCGTCCTCCTGCAGGGTGACATCTATCACGGTCTGGGCGCCAACCGGTTTCTCTACCGTAAGGTAACCGATATACGAAAAAATCAGGACGTCATCCGATCCCGCATTGACGGTAAACTTACCTCCAACGCCGCTCGATGTGCCGTACTGAGTACCCTTGACCTGAACCGTAACGCCAATCATAGGATCGCCCTGTTCATTAACGACGGTACCTGTCACCTGCTTGTTCTGTGCGAAAGCCGAAAGCATTCCGCAAACCAGAACAGCAATCAATGATAGTACAATTTTTCTCATCATAAGCATTAATTTAAGGTTATATAAAACATAAAGTTTTGTTATCATTACAGTTAACCTGGCTTTAAGTCCGACCCGGACTCTCTTTGAAGAAAAGTTGGATCAGCATGCAAAGGTAATCATAAATCCACAGATTATCAAATCTGGGGAACACAATATTTGCCTGATGTAATGATTTATACGCTATTCGGATCGATTCTGTTGCACATTTTAATCTACTTGACGCAAACCGCTTCTAATCTGACACCGTCGGCAGCGAAGATTTTTGCAATTTTTTTTAAAAACATTCTTTTCGCCGACTAAAAAACGCCCTCCGATACGATATGAAATGAAACTGCCGGCCTCCGTTTTGACCTAAAAGCCTCAAACCAGGCCCCTAAACCGTCATGAAAACACGCTACAAACTGTCCGCCCAGCACCCGAAACGCTGTGCGCAGACGGCCGGCGACAGATGCCAACCAAATGATTGTCAAGTCAGAAAACCTCCCTCAGGATATCCACCGACCGAACCTTATGAATGGCATCAAGGTGGTAGCCGAAATAGACAAGTATAGAATTCAGGAAATCGGACCGCTGATCGCGGTTGAGCCGCAACGAACCCAGATCGGCAACGTCGCACGACAGCAGATCGTTGAAAACCGAGGCGTTGTGGCGGGTCATGGCAATCCCGTGCAGGGGCTGCACTCCGACAAAGATCCCTTCACGGATATCGAACCAGTCGCCCGGGCGGTATTCATTGCCCGGACAGAATCCCAGATATCGGCTCAGCCCGGCCATGAACCACAGGTGGAAATTCGCAACGCCCTCATCAATGGCATCGAGCGCCTCGACCGACCGGTAAACGAAATCGAACAGCGGAGAGTTGGGTTCGGACTCCTTGATAAGGCGGTAAATGACCTCGGCCATGAACAGTGCGATGGTGCTTTTGCGCACATCGAAGGGGAGGCTCCGCAACGGGACCGCAAGCGTCAACTCCCGGAAACGGTGCAACTGCGACCGCGGCGACTCAAGCCCCTCGATATCGACCAGGAACATCGGTTGCAGCAGAGCCATCCTGCTGCCGCGGCTGCCGCTCCGCACTCCGCCCACAATGTAGTTCTGACGCCCGAGAAGGTCGGTCAGCAGGTATGCCACAACCGACTTCTCGCCGTAACGAACCGTATGCAGTACTATACCGCGGGCCTTGTAACTCTTCATCTCCGATTGTACAGTCTCAATTCATGCCGTCGATTCATGCCGCCTTACTGCCGTTTCACACAGTGCATTACGGCCCAGCCATCCGCGTAACGCGCCGAGTCGAACTGCAGCCCGCACTCTTCGGCCCGCGCCTGAACCGTATCGACATCACCCTCCAGGATGCCGCTCATGTAGAGTTCGCCGCGGCCGGTCAACGCAGCAGCATAACGCGGCATGTCGGCCAGAAGAATATTCCGGTTGATATTGGCGAAGATATAGTCGTAATGCCTGCCCACGATCCACGAACTGTCGCCGAGGACCGGATTGATACGGTCGGCAACACCGTTGGCGGCGATATTCTCGCGGCAGTTCTCATAGGCCCACTCGTCTATGTCGACAGCATCGACAGCCTCCGCGCCGCGTTTTGCCGCCACGATGGCCAGTACGCCAGTCCCGCTGCCCATGTCAAGGCAACGGCAGCCGCTGAAGTCATGTGCAACGATCTCGCGGCACATAAGTCGGGTAGTGGCGTGGTGGCCCGTCCCGAACGACATTTTGGGCATGATAACCACCTCGACCGGATAATCCGGACGTGCAGCATGGAACGGAGCCCGTATATAGACCTTACCATAGACATCGATCGGAGTGAAGTTGCTCTCCCACAAAGCGTTCCAGTTCTGAGACTCGATCGAGATGTATCGGGCGCCCTCGATCGAGTGGCGGGCCAGCAGGGCATCAACCGCCTCCTTGCAGTCGATCAGACGCTCCTGCGGGATGTAGGCCTTGAGCATGTGCTCCTCATCCGCAAAACTCTCGAAAGGGTAGTCGGACAGCTCCGCAACCAGAATCTCCGACTCTTCGGCCGAACGGCACGGTATATTCAACTCGACGTAGTCCATAGCTTTTCTTTATATATTATAATATTTATATCAAATTCTCGCCCTCCGTAAATCACCCCTCACCTCTCCCCGCAACCTCACGCCGGCAGCCGGCCGCCAAACACCGCAAAGTTACATCCGGCACCGGCGCGTTTTCACACGATTTTTTCGTATCTTCGTGCAACGAACTTTCAAAGTTACGGGTTTTATGTCAGACTTCAGCCCCAGTTGGGAGAAAATTTTGCGCAAGTTCCGCGTTCACATCGCCGTCGAAAAGAATCTCGCCGAAAATACCGTCGAGGCATACATGCGCGATGTCGAACAGTTCGCCGCCTTCTGCTCGCAGGCCGACCGCCCCGTCGCTCCGGACGGCGTCGACCGCCAAACCGTCGAACAATACATGTCCACACTCTTCGACCGCCATCTCGAACCCCGCTCCCAGGCCCGTATGCTCAGCAGCCTCCGAAGCCTCTTCAACTACATGCTGCTGAACGATCTGATCGACCGCTCGCCGCTCGAATTCATCGACTCCCCGAAGATCGGAGTCCACCTGCCCGATGTCCTCACCGTCGAACAGATCGACTCGATCATCGACTCGTTCGACGCATCGACCATGCTCGGGTGCCGAAACCGCGCAATGGTCGAAGTGCTCTACAGTTGCGGGCTGCGCGTATCGGAACTCGTCTCGCTGCGCCTCAACGACCTCTTTCTCGATGACGGATTCCTGCGCGTGGTAGGCAAGGGTGACAAGCAACGCCTCGTCCCGGTCAGTGACACTGCCCAGAACCGCCTCGCCGACTATCTCCAATACCGCCGTCAGATCGATGCCGACCGCTCCAGCCGAGACATACTCTTCCTCAACAACCGCGGCAAACAACTTACCCGCGTGATGATCTTCACCATAATCCGCCGTGCCGCTCAGGCCGTCGGAATCGACAAGACAATCAGTCCGCACTCGTTCCGCCACAGTTTCGCGACGCATCTGCTGGCCGGCGGAGCAAGCATACGGCAGGTTCAGGAGCTGCTCGGACACAGCAACATAACCACCACCGAGATATATACACACCTGGATCAGAAGCGGCTGCATGATACCGTCATCGAGCATCTGCCGTTATGAGTTCCACAGCCTTCTCAGCCACACCATACGGCGCCTGCGGAACCGAACAGCACTCGCCGGTCCGAAACACCACAACAAATCACCAACAACCCGAACTGACGCTCATAATAACCCGAACTGCCGCCTGATCCGATCCGTTAAACTCATTTAATAATAACCAGCCCCAAACCCACACTCCTCTCCGCCATGAATGCCGCCCGCCGATCCCACGCACCGATGTTTCCGCTGTTGTGCGCCTTTGCCGGAGGAGTGCTCCTCGGGTGGTGGATCGGCCCGCCGGTCTGGGAGACCGTAATCTGCCTGGTGATCTGTTATATCATGGCCTTCCGCCTCCGGAAGGGTCGCGGCGCAGACATATACCTGCTATGTGCAATGGCTCTTTGCGGAATGGCTGCAACCGGTGGGAACGAACAAACTCCGCCGGTCGGAGAACGGCTACTGCTGAATATCTCAATCGACGACAACCCCGTCGACCGCGGCGCGTACAAAAGTTTCTCGGCCACGGTCAATGACTACCGTCTCGCGGAGGATTCGCTGTGGCACAACGCCTCGTGGCGCGTAATGGCAACAGCCGATTCGTCCCGGCAATTCTCGCTCGGCGACCGGTTGTGCGTCGAAACCGTACTCCGCCCGATAGCCGACTCCGCATCCTCATATTCGGCTTTGATGGAGGCCCGCGGCTACGGAGGCCGCATAGCGATATACCCCGGTACGCGGACAATGTATCTCGGTTCGAACAACCGTTCGCTGCGGCATGCCGCCCTCTCGCTCCAGAAGGCCGGCGAGCAAAAACTCGACTCGTACGGCATTCAGGGACAGGGTTTCGCAATCTGCAAGGCGATGCTGATCGGTCGGCGCGGGACTCTAGAACCTGCACTGCGCGATGCCTATGCCGACGGCGGTGCCGCTCACCTGCTCGCCGTATCGGGTCTGCACGTCGGTATAATATTCGCCCTGGCGAACATCCTGCTGCGCTGGCTCACCCTCTTCCGCCGCGGAAACCTGATGCTCAACATCGCCGTAATCATCGTCGTGTGGATATATACCGCCGCAACAGGCATGGCCGTCAGCGCAATCCGTGCCGCCATAATGTTCACAGCCCTCCAGGCCGCAATAGCCTCCGGAGCGATCTACCGCAGTGCAAATATCCTCTCCGCCACAGCACTGATAATAATTGCCGTAAACCCCGACCTGCTGCGCGACGTCAGTTTCCAGCTCTCATTCGCTGCCGTAGCCGCAATAATCTACTGGGGAGTGCCGCTCTGCCGCGCCGTCCGAAGCCGATGGCCAGTAATGAACTTCTTCACCGCAACCGTTGCAATCGGCCTGACCGCCAGCGCCGCCACAATCCCTCTCACGGCTTACTGGTTCGACCGAATATCGCTAATCGGCGTATTCCTCAATCCCGTGGTCATCACCCTTGCGTACGCAATCGTCTGCCTGACACTCGTCGCACTGCTTCTCCCTGCCCCGTGGGCCGCACATGCCGCCGCATGGATCGCCGGTGCCCAAAACCGATTCGTCGCCACGGCAGCAGGTTTCGAATGGGCTGCCGTCGACTTCTCGCTCCCGGGATGGGGCGTCGTTGCGATATACGCCGCAGCCATCGCCGCCACCGAACTCTGCAAATACTTCCGTCAGAAAAAATCCGTATCTTTGCCCGCGTCATGACAAACGCCGAATTCGAACTGCTCACCGATCCCGACATCCGCCGGACAATAGAGGAGAATCTCGACCGCGATCCCGCCCGGGTTGCCCTCGACAAGCATATCCCGCATGCAGCACTCATAGCTACCCAGGTCAAGTATCTGCAACGGGCCCGCCGCAAGCTGCCGTCATACTACCGCGCCAGGTGCATCATCCCGCCGACAGCTTTCGAACAGTCCAGCAGCGAGGAGTGTGCCGCACACAAAAGCGGCGAAGGCCGACGCTGCCTCGACCTCACCTGCGGGCTCGGAGTCGATTCGCTATACCTTTCGCGGCATTTCGACGAGATCGTAAGTGTCGAGCGTGATCCGGTGCTGGCAGCCGTGGCCCGGGAGAATTTCGGCCGTCTCGGCATCCGCAACGTCAAGGTGATCAACGCCCCGGCCGAAGAGGTCGTGGCCGGTGCCGCGGCCGCCACAGGAATAACAGAGGCTGCCGGCACATGCAGCGCTCAAACGTCACAAACCACCTACACGACCGGGAGCAATCACAGATCGGAGCTCGGGAGCGGGCAATACGACATGATCTATGTCGACCCCGACCGGAGGGATGCCCGCGGCCGGCGGCAGGTGCTGCTCGAAGCCTGTTCACCCGATATTCGCGCCATGCTGCCGCAGCTGCAGCGTCTGACCCCCCGGCTTGTGGTAAAGAACTCTCCGCTGTTCGATGTCGACGAGGCCGTGCGCATATTCGGCAACGGCTGCCGCGTCGAAGCCGTCGCACTCGGTGGAGAATGCAAGGAGCTGCTCGTCGAGTGGCGCAGGGGATCCACCTCAACCCGTATCGCCGCAACGGCCATCGGTGAAGGTTCGTTCGAGACCGACGCTGAAGGACGGCACCACGCCTCACCGTTCGGCGACCCGACCAACGCCGCCTGCCTCATCATGCCCGACGTCTCGCTCCGCAAGGCCCGCATCTCCGAATCGTACATCTCCGAGAGATTCCCCGAAGCGGGATACTGCTCACCCGAAGGCTTTTACCTCGCCGCACAGTTGCCGCCCAACAGCCTATCCATGTGCCGCATCTATCGGATCGAGGCCGTCATTCCGTTCGGGGGCAAAGAGCTAAAACGCCATCTGGCCGCCCGGGGCATCCGGCGCATCACAATCCTCAAACGCGACTTCAATGTTCCGACCGCCGAGATCCTCCGCCGCGCCGCCGTCACAGAAGGAGACCAGGCCATGTTCGCCTTCGTCGAGTGCGGCGGCAAAAGCTGGGCTCTCGAAATTACAGGTCCGATCGTCGGTTGAGGAGCCGTCTCCGATGCCATACCCGCGTACAACCTCAAACGGAAAGGTTCTTGTCGAATTATTTTTTTACGGAATCACCTTTTTGCGTATATTTGTATGATACAACAACGCCATGCCCCCGCAGTACACGGCTGCAAAGATTTCCAGACCATGGCGGAGGTCTGCTTTTGGACCATGTTTTGTAAATTTGTGAAAAAGTTTTTACCGGCCTGAAATGATTCGACGCCTAATAGACTTCCTGACAAACGGTATCTTCCGCCTGCATCCCGACGACATGCAGAACGGATTCATGCGATGGCTGCTCAAACAGTACAAACTGCTGTTCTATACCGCCCGCGGCGTGATCGACCACGCCACGATCATGCGGTCGGCCGCCCTCACATTCTATACCCTGATGTCGATCGTCCCGATCGCCGCTCTCATCTTCGCCATCGTAAAGGGTTTCGGACTCTCCGATTCACTCACATTGCAGATGCACGAGGCCCTGCCCCAGTTCTCCGAATTCATTGACCTGATCGTCGGTTTCGCAAACAACGCCCTCGAACGTACCCGCGGCGGACTGCTCGCTACAATAGGTATCCTCATGCTCTTCTGGGCCGTCATGAAGGTCTTCGGCAACATCGAGGCCGCTTTCAACAACATCTGGGAGGTCAAACGATCCCGGGGAATAGCCCGACAGTTCAGCGACTACATCGCAATCGTCGTCATTGTCCCGATCCTCTGGGTCGCCTCCAACGCCCTGGCAATATACCTGCGGCAGTGGTTCGACTTCAACGACACCACACTCTACCGCATCTGGTACAACCTCGCCTCGGTGGCCATCATCTGGGTCATGTTCACCCTCGTCTACATCGTCCTGCCAAATACCAAAGTCAAGTTCACCAGCGCCCTCACCGCCGGAATCGTTGCCGGAACCGCATTCGCACTCTTCCAGGCCGGATATGTATACCTCCAGTCATGGATGAACTCCTACAACGCAATCTACGGCAGCTTCGCCGCCCTGCCGCTGTTCCTCATCTGGATGCAGATAAGCTGGCAGATAGTGCTCTTCGGCGGAGAACTCGCCTTCGCATACCAGAATATCAACAAGTTCGAACAGGAGCGTCAATCCATCAACATCAGCCTCGACAAACGCCGCAAGGTGATGCTCGCCGCAATGCTCGTCATCACACGCTCGTTCGTCGATGCCAAGGGCGCCGTATCATCCGAACAGATCAGCCGAAAATTGAACCTCCCCGTGCGTATCGTGCGCGACGTCATCTTCGACCTCGAACAGGGCGGGCTGATCCTCGCAGTAAAACACTCCGCAAACGACAAGGCCACGTACTACACCCCGGCAAAGGATGTTCACAAACTGACGCTCTACGATGTGGTATCGACGGTCGAGACGCTCGGCGACCAGAGTGTCGACATCGACGAAAGCCCGGAGGTAAGAGAGGTCGGCAAACTGCTCGACTCGATCCACCAGCAGGCATACAATTCACCCCTTAACTCATTGTTCACCAATATCAAGTAACGTTCAGAAACATAAACAGAAAAAACACACAAAATGGGAAATTTCAAAGAGGACATAGCCCTGACCCAGGCACTCGTATTCGATGTCGACGGCGTATTCACTGACGGCGGCATAATGCCCCTGCCCGGCGGAGACTTCATCCGTAAATACAATGCCAAAGACGGCTACGCAATAGCCTACGCCGCACGAATGGGTTACAAAATAGCCGTCATCACGGGCGGCCGCGGCGAACTGCTCCGCCGTCGCTTCGCCTACTACGGCGTAACCCGCCTCTACGACGGTTGCACAAACAAGATCGCCACACTCAGAGAGTTCCTCGACGAATTCGGTATCGAGGCCGAACATACCGTATTCATGGGCGATGACATTCCGGATGTCGAATGCATGCGGGCCGTGGGGATTCCCGTCGCACCGGCCGATGCCGCATCCGAGGTAATCGAAGCCGCCCGATACGTCTCGCAGTTCGGCGGAGGAAAGGGCTGCGTACGCGACATCATCGAACAGGTGCTGCGGGCGCAGGACAAGTGGTGCAAGGATTTCACCGGCTTTGCCGGAGACATAGTCTCGGCCTGACCGCTGCCGTCCAACATGCAAAAACCGATATCCGAGAGTACCTCGCCGGCAATCAAGGCCGATTGGAACACATACGCTTGAGTCCCATGCCAGCCGGCCAAACCCGCCACAGTCCCATTACAAAACATGAACAGCCCCGCGGGAACAATATTCCGCGGAACTGTTCAATATTGCCCTAACACCATCGGGCCAACAACTTCCGGCCACTACTGCTGTCCGGCAAAACCGTTCAGCATCGCAATCTCTTCGGGCCAGCGGGATTCGTCTGGCGTCTCGAGTATCAGCGGGATATCGTCGAAACGGCTGTCAGCCGCGATATAACGGAAACACTCCAGCCCCAACTGCCCGTCGCCCAGCGGCGCATGGCGGTCGACACGGCTGCCCAGCGGTTTCATGGCATCGTTCAGGTGCATGCCGCGCAGGTATCCGAACCCAACCGTACGGTCGAACTCCCCGAAAACCGAATCGCATCCTGCAGCCGTCGACAGGTCGTATCCCGCCGCAAAGGCGTGGCACGTATCGAGGCAAACACCCACCCGGCTCTTGTCCGCAACCCGTTCGATGATGTATGCCAGATGCTCGAAGGCAAATCCGACATTCGAACCCTGACCCGCCGTATTCTCAATCACGGCCGTCACCCCTTCCGACTGCTCCAGCGCAAGGTCTATCGAGGCTGCGACGCGATCCAGGCACTCCTCCAGCGAGATCTTCCCCAGGTGAGACCCCGGATGGAAATTCAGCCGGTCGAGCCCCAGAGCCTGGCAACGCCGCATCTCGTCGATGAACGACGCCCGCGAACGTTCAAGCCCCTCCTCTTCCGGGTGCCCGAGGTTGATCAGATAGCTGTCGTGCGGCAATATGTGCCGGTTCGAAAATCCCTCCGCCGCACACGCCTCCCGAAACGCCTCGATCGTCGATCCAGAAAGTGGCGCAGCATGCCATTGCCGCTGATTCTTGGTGAACAATGCAAATGCCGCAGCTCCGATCGCCGCCGCATTCCGCGGAGCATTCTCAACCCCGCCAGACGCACTCACGTGCGCTCCGAAATATTTCATATTCAATTCCGTTTTTTCGTTTCAATACTCCTTCAGAAAAACAAATCTACGACTATTTCGACAAATATCGTACATTTGGTCGAGAAAGTTAAACATCTTGCCGCGCAGCCGCAAGAAATCACGATAGTTTTTCTTAACTTTGTAGTCTGATTAATAAATTTTAGCCGCCCCATGAAAGTTTTATCATACATACTGTCGCTGTGCACGATACTTCTGCTCTCCGTAACGGACAGTGCGGCACAATTTTCGATAACACCACGGAAATCCCGCCCCGATACAAAGGAGCTGATCAACAACAAGGACTCTGTGAAACACTCTTCCGACGTCTCGGCCGAATTCTTCAACCTCGCCCGATGGAAAGCCGAACGCGCCGCAATCCGAAAGGAACGCAACACGCTCGAAATGAACCTCGCCCTGACCGGTTCGCTGTCATCATACAACGACGCCTGGATAGCCACCTCGGACGGTGACAACTCGATCGCCGCCCTGGCTACCTTCTCCCTCAAGCACAACTTCACCAAAGGAAAGTTCACCATCGACAACAAGGTCGAAGCAAAATTCGGATACAACCGAATGAAGGTCGAAGTGACACAGGAGGACGGATCCGTCACCAGTTCGGGCGTGTGGTTCAAGAATCAGGACGAATTCCTGCTCTCGACAGCCCCCGCCGTCAAAATATCCAAAACCTGGAACTTCGGTTCGATCATCAAGTTCCGAAGCCAGTTCACAAACGGATACGTCTCCCGAACCGAACAGGAACGCATAAACCGTAAAAGTGCATTCATGACCCCGGGATATTTCGACGTCTCGATCGGTTTCACATACAACTGCCCCAAAACCTCATTCCCCGTAAAGATAAACCTCTCGCCGCTCGCCGTCAATGCGACATTCGTCGAAAACGCTCTCGTCCGCGAAAACGGGTACCTCTACGGAATCGAAGACCCCGCCTCAACATCAAAATGGGAAGGCGGTTCATCAATCCAGATCGATTTCGACAAAAAGTGGGGCAAAAACGGCTGGTTCAGATACAGCACCACGCTCTACTCATTCTCCGGCTGGTTGACGAATCTCGCCGCCGAAAACAAAATCCGCGATTTCGACACCTACAAGCAGGCTTACGACAAATGGGTCGCCGAGGGGGAAATAATATCCCAAAAACCCGTACTCCCGATCCACCCGACCGTCCGCTGGGAAAACAAAATCGAACTCCGCGCTTCCAAATTCATATCGACAGTCCTCAACTGCCAGCTATACTACAACCGCGCTCAAAACTATGACATTCAGCTCCAGACGCTGTTGCAGGTCGGCTTAAGCTATACATTCAAAAACAAGTAGTCACTCCACAAACCGTAAATGTACAACAACAAACCATACAAAATCATATTCCCGCTGCTGTTGGCCGCCGCTGTCGCAATCGGCCTGATAATCGGACGCTCGATCGGCCGGAGCAGCACCGAATCGCAGATCTGGCGAATAGTCTCACGCCTAAACCAACCGTATCATAAAATCGACCGGACCCTCTCCCTTATCCAGACTCAATATGTCGACTCGATAGACATGGACTCGCTGTCCGAGGATGTGATACCGATGATACTCTCGCGACTCGATCCTCATTCGGTATATATCCCCAGGAAGCAGATGAATGCCGTCAACGACCCCCTCGAAGGTGAATTCGACGGAATCGGCATCATGTTCAACATGACTACCGACACAATACTCGTGCTCAACGTCATCCCGTCCGGACCCAGCTACAAGGCCGGCCTCCAGAACGGCGACCGCATAATCAAGATCAACGACTCGATCGTCGCCGGCCAAAAGATCCCGCAGGAGGAGATCGTAAAACGCCTGCGCGGCCCGCGAGGAAGCAAGGTCAAACTCGCCTTGAAACGACAGGGCCTCAACGAACTGATCGATGCCGTCGTACAGCGCGATGCAATACCTATCAACAGTCTCGATGCCGCATTCATGATCGACGACAATATCGCATACATGCGCCTGTCGGCATTCGCCAAAAACTCTTATGCCGAAATTATCCGTGCACTCGCATCGCTGCGGAACCAGGGTATGGACAGACTTATCCTCGACCTGCGCGGAAATTCGGGCGGATTCCTCGAACAGGCTATCCTCATAGCAAACGAGTTCCTGCCTGCCGACTGCATGATTGTATATACCGAAAACCGCCGACACGAACGTATCGAACAGTTCTCGACCGGAACCGGATCCTCGACCGACATCCCTCTCGCAATACTGATAGACGAGGAGAGCGCTTCGTCGAGCGAAATCCTCGCCGGTGCGCTCCAGGACAACGACCGCGGTACAATCATAGGCCGCCGCTCGTTCGGAAAGGGCCTCGTACAGACTCAGATCCCGTTCGACGACGGATCAGCCATAAGGCTCACTACCGCCCGATACTACACCCCTACCGGCCGCTCGATTCAGAAACCATACACAGCCGGTGACGAAGAGTCATATCTGAACGACCTTTACAACAGATACGTCCACAACGAGTTCTTCACGGCCGACAGTATCCGCTTCGAAGACTCGCTCCGGTACGTAACGCCAAAAGGACATGTCGTATACGGCGGCGGCGGAATCATGCCCGACATTTTCGTGCCGATGGATACCACCGACCTCACCAACTATTTCCTCGAGGTCACGCGCCGAAACATCGTCGCCAGATATATCCTCGACTACACCGACCGCCATCGGACCGAACTAAACAGTGTCCGTACGCTCGACGACCTCAACCGCCTGCTCGGAAACGGTTCGCAGATACTCGATGATTTCGTGGCATTCGCCGCCCGAAACGGCGTAGCTCCAAATTACGCCGACATACGTCGCTCGCGCAAGCTGATGACAGCACAGCTCAAGGCTTACATCGGCCAGAACACTCCGCTCGACGGTGTAGGTTTCTACGCAAACATATATCCGGTCGACAACGTGATTACAACCGCCGTCGATCATCTCAAAAATCTCGACAAGGAGGCGTTGCAGGATGATTAACAAACTGATCGGAGTAATTGTCACCGCAGCAACGGTCGTCGTAATCGTATTTGCGGCCATCAACCGCAACCAACATTCGAGTCTGGTGCCCTTCTTTCGCGATGCCCGGACTCGGCAGACGAGTGCTGCCCAAACAGAAAAGAGCGATACCACAGCCGGCATCTCCGTAACCGGACCGGATACCGTCGCGATAACACCGGCCGAAAAACCGGCCGAAAACCTTATCGGAATCATTCCGCCGGCCGGCTCCCAACCACAACAACACGACTCGACCGCCGTCGCAAACATCAATTAGCCGGCTGTCGGAGACTCAACCATACTCACCTCAAAAGACAATGAAAAAACCTTAAAATATTATGTTACAAGCCGAATATAAAGCATTCTACAAACAGTTGAGCCGTTGCATCGACCGCAAACGGATCATCACCGATCCGCTGCGGCTCTTCGCATACGGCACCGACGCCAGTTTCTACCGGCTGCTGCCCAAAATCATCGTCAAGGCGGCAAACACCTCCGACATACAAAACATCCTGGCAGCCGCCCGCCGCTTCAACATCCCCGTAACGTTCCGCGCCGCCGGAACCGCCCTCTCCGGACAGTCGGCAACCGATTCGGTACTGGTAATAACCGGCAAGGAGTGGGAGGGAATATCTATCTCGCCCGACGGAATGAGCGTCGAGGTTCAACCCGGCATCATAGGCGCCCGAATAAACCAGCTCCTCAAACCATACGGCCGGAAACTCGGTCCCGATCCCGCATCGGTCCGCTCGGCAATGATCGGCGGAATCGTCGCAAACAACGCCAGCGGAATGAACGGAACGAACGAAAACAGCTACAAGACAATATCTTCGATCCGGATCGTCCTGGCCGACGGGACTGTTCTCGATACCGGTGACGAGGCTTCGCGCCAACAGTTCCGGTCGACACACCCACAGTTCCTCGAACGCCTCGAAGAGATCCGACGCCGTGTCGCCGACAACCCCAAACTCGCCGACCGTATCCGCAAAAAATACAGCATCAAGAATACCACCGGACTCGGGCTCAACTCGCTGGTCGACTACACCAATCCGTTCGATGTCATCACCCACCTGATGGTCGGCAGCGAAGGCACCCTGGCCTTCATCGACCTGATCCGCCTCAACACCCTCGAGGCAATGCCCTGTAAGGCCAGCGCAATGCTCTATTTCAACTCGATACGCACCGCCTGCGAAGCCGTACAGCGTCTCAAGGGTTCGCCCGCCGGCAGCATCGAGCTGCTCGACCGCCTTGCCCTGCGCTCGATCGAGAACATGGACGGCATCCCGGCATTCATCCGCCAACTGCCCGAAGACGGAACCGCCCTGCTGGTCGAAACCACTGCCCGCACTGAAGAACAGCTCCGCCAGAACATCGACCAGATAAATGCCATAATCGATCCGTCGCAGCTGGCCGCGCCGATACAGTTCACCTCAAAACCCGAAGAGTATTCGAAATACTGGAGTATACGGTCGGGCGTCTTCCCGTCGGTGGGAGCCATGCGGCGCCCCGGCACCTCGTGCCTCATCGAGGATGTGGTCTTCCCGATGGACAAACTCCCCGATGCAACCGTAGACCTGCAGCACATGATTGCCGACTACGGATACGAAGACGGCGTTATATACGGCCACTCGATCGAGGGAAACTACCACTTCATCATAAACGAGGATTTCTCGGATCCGTCACGAATCAACCACTTCGACTGTTTCCTCCACGACATTGCCCGTCTGGTGGTCGAGAAGTACGACGGTTCACTCAAGGGCGAGCACGGTACCGGCCGCAACATAGCCCCATACGTCGCTTACGAGTGGGGCGAGGAGCTGTGGCAGGTGATGTGCGACATCAAAAAACTCTTCGACCCGGAATCAATCCTCAACCGCGGCGTCATATTCAACGATGACCCCAAGTGCAACCTCAAGAACCTCAAGTCGATGCCCCTGACAAACGCAAATGTCGACCGGTGCATCGAGTGCGGCTTCTGCGAAGTCAACTGCCTCACCTGCGGATTCACACTGTCGGCACGGCAGCGCATCGCCTCGCAGCGCGAAATCTCACGCCTGCGCAAAACCGGCGAAAATCCCGAACTGCTCGCCGCATACCTCAAGGAGTACCGCTATTACGGCGAACAGACCTGTGCCAAGGACGGTCTGTGTGCCATGTCGTGCCCCGTCAAGATCAATACCGGCGACCTGACGCACGACCTGCGCGAAGCTCAGGCTACCGACCGGCAGAAACGAATCGCACAATGGTCGGCCGACAACTTTTCGAAACTTACCGCCGCCATGAGACAAGGCCTGAAGGTGCTCAATGCCATCCGCGCCGTTATGGGAAGCCGCCTCTTCGGGGCCATCGCCCGCGGCCTGCGCACGCTGAGCGGCAACAGACTCCCGCTGTGGACCCGTGCCATGCCCCGCGGAATAAACGCACCAGTACAAGGTGCCGTCGAGCAGAGCAACCCGCGAAAGGTGGTCTACTTCCCCAGCTGCATCAACCAGGTGATGGGTCCAGCACGCACCGACGCCACGACCGAACCGCTGCACCGTGTCATGGAGCGCGTCATGCGCCGTGCCGGTTTCGAGGTGATATACCCCGAGAACATGGGCAACCTCTGCTGCGGAACAATCTGGGAGAGCAAAGGTTTCACAAAACAGGCCGACGAGAAATCCGCCGAACTCGAAGCCGCACTGCTCAAGGCCTCCGAAAACGGCCGCTATCCGATCGTCTGCGACCAGAGTCCGTGTCTCTACCGCATGGTCAACGTCATGAAGAGCCTCAAACTCTACGAACCGGCCGAATTCATACTGACATTCTGTCTCGACAAGCTGCACTTCACACCCACCGACGAGCCAATCGCAATTCACAACACATGCTCGATGCGAAAGATGGGCAAGACCGACAGCCTGTTACGGTTGGCGCAGATGTGTTCGACACGCGTAATGGTTCCCGACGAAGTGGGGTGTTGCGGATTTGCCGGCGACCGCGGTTTCAACTACCCAGAGGTCAACAAGTACGCCCTGCGCAAACTCCGCCCGCAGATCGAGGCCAACGGCATAAAGGAGGGATTCTCGAATTCGCGTACCTGCGAGATCGGACTCACCACAAATTCCGGTGTGCCCTATTCTTCGATAGTATATCTGGTCGACCGCTGCACCAGGTAGTGCAAACATTCGACAACAAAAATAGCATCGGGACAGGCAATTAAGTCTGTTCCGATGCTATTTTCTACTTCAACCTATTTATACGGAAGTCCGCACGTCCACCTCACTATCCCGAGCGAAGCGGCTCAATCATGCCGGTCTCTCCTGCCGCCATGCGACGACGACCGACGACCGTGACCGGCGCCATGGCTTTGCTTCGGGGCAGATCCGGGCGACGGTCTCGATACATGCGGGTCGGAGGTGCGACGCTGGCTCTCGCGGAAAAAATAGGACTTCTGGCGACGCTTGTCATCCTGATTGCGCGCAACGTACAACTCCTCGCCCGTATATGGATCACGGCCCGTATGAAACATCACCGACGAAAGTGTCATCGGCGTTGGCGTAAGGTCCTGAACCTGCTCAAGCGTAAAATGAAGCTTCCCCAATACCTTCCGTGCCAGCGCCTTCATATCCGCCTCGGTGCAGCCCGGATGGCTCGAAATGAAGTAGGGGATCAACTGGTATCGCAATCCGTTGCGGCGGCAGATCTCATGGAAATCCTCATTCAGCTGCTCGAACATCGCAAACGGAGGCTTGCGCATCAACCGAAGGACATGATCCTCGGTATGTTCGGGCGCAACCTTCAACCGGCCCGACGTATGGTGCTTGACAACCGTCTCAAGATAGGGCGAATCGTCGAACAGGTCGTAGCGGATTCCGCTCCCGATAAATGTCCGTTTCACCCCCTCGACAGCACGTACCTTCGAGTAGAGTTCCAGCAGCGGACGGTGGTCGTTGTCCAGATTGGGGCAGCGCCGCGGGTGGAGGCACGACGGCCGCCGGCACCGGCTGCACAACTCCCGGTCGCGGCCCCCCATGCCGTACATGTTGGCCGACGGCCCTCCGATATCGGAGATCGTACCGTGAAAATCGGGCATGCGGACAATGCGCCGCACCTCGTCGAGGATCGACCGCTCGCTGCGCGATACGATGAATTTGCCCTGATGCGCCGAAATAGTACAGAAACTGCAGCCGCCGAAGCAGCCGCGGTGTATGTTGACCGAGTGCTTGATCATCTCCCACGCCGGAATCTCCCCCTTGCCGCGATAGCGCGGATGCGGCGCCCGCATATAGGGCAGGTCGAAACTGTGGTCCAACTCCTCCTGCGTAATTGTAAGCTGCGGCGGGTTGACCACCACATAACGGTCGCCCGTCTTCTCGACCAGAACCCGGTCCGTTTCAAGCATGTTGCTCAGGCGTTCGATCTCGACGAAATTTTCGCCGAACAGCACCCCGTCCCGGCAACAATCCTCATAAGAGTGCAGCTGCAGCCGCTTCTCCTCATCCAACCGCTCCACATAAGCCCCGTCGGCAACAAAGGCAACCTGCCGCAGTTTGCGGAGCAGTTTGGCATTGAACCCGTTGCGCAATGCGCCGGCAACCTGCTGCACCGTCCGCTCAGCCATCCCGTATATCAACAGATCGGCTCCGCTTTCGAGCAGTACCGACGGCTTGAGGCTGTCACTCCAGTAGTCGTAATGTGTCAGACGGCGCAACGACGCCTCGATACCACCTATCACAACCGGTACGTGAGGGTAGAGCCGTTTCAGGATCTTCGTGTAGACCGTAACCGCATAATCGGGCCTGAACCCGGCCTTGCCGCCAGCCGTATAGGCATCGTTGCTGCGCAGACGCAGATTGGCCGTATAGTGGTTGACCATCGAGTCCATCGCGCCCGCCGTAACACCGAAAAAGAGCCGCGGGGCACCCAGCTTCCGGAAATCGCGCAGGTCATCGCGCCAGTTCGGCTGCGGAACGATCGCTACACGATACCCTTCGGCCTCGAGCAGCCTCCCCACAACCGCCGCTCCGAATGACGGGTGGTCGATATAGGCATCGCCCGTGAAGAGGATCACGTCAATGTAATCCCATCCCAGGGCCTCGACCTCCTTGACCGTCGTCGGCAGAAATCCCGTAGTAATATTATCCATCCGTCAGCTAATATGTTCGAATCGAGACCCGATCCAGTATCTCCCGGGCTCGTCCCTCACGTATAAATTCATACTCAAACCCCGTTCCAGACCGCCTAAAGCAGTACCGACGAGTCTCCGTAACTCAGGAAGCGGAAGTCGTTGGCCAGCGCATAGTCGTAGATGCGGCGCCAGTCGTCGCCCACCTTCGCCGCCACAAGCAGCAGCAGCGTCGACCGCGGCTGGTGGAAATTGGTCACAATACCGTCGACGATCCGGAACCGGAACCCGCACGGCGTAATCATGATCTGTGTAGCCGTCTTGATGCGATCCAGACCCTCACGCTCCAGGTATTCAATCAGCGTATCCAGAACTGCCCGACCGTCGAAATCTGCCGGCATGTCGTACGGCTCCCACTGTCCGATAACCCTCTCCTCGGAAGGCGTACCCTCGGTGCGGATCCGCCACGCCAAAGCTACAAGCGATTCCAGAGTCCGGACCGATGTCGTTCCCACGGCAATGATTCGCCCCAGGTTCTCCCGCATATGGCGCAAGGCCGACAAACGAACCTCGAAATGTTCGGTATGCATCGGATGGTCGGCCGCATTGGTCTCCTTGACCGGCAGGAATGTCCCCGCCCCAACATGCAGCGTAACCTCCTCAAAACCAAACCCCGCACGGCGCATCTCTTCTATCAGTTCGGGGGTGAAGTGCAAACCCGCCGTCGGTGCCGCAACTGACCCCTCGATACGCGAATAGACCGTCTGGTAGCGGGTATTGTCAATCTCCTCGCTCTCGCGGTTCAGGTAGGGTGGTATAGGAATTCGGCCAAGGTGTTCGAGCAGCTGCCCGAATGTCACGGGCGCATCCCACCGGAACCGGACGATGCTTTCGCGGCCCGAATTCTCGACACGCTCGGCAGTCAGACGGCACGGACGCCCTTCGAAATCGAAATTCACCTCCAGTTCTCCCTCTTTCCACTTCTTCGAGTTGCCAACGATGCAGCTCCACTCCGACGTGCCGCGAACTGCAAAGGCCCGCTCGTAATCGGCCGGAGCATGCGGCTCGAGACAAAACACCTCGATACGCGCCCCCGACGGCTTGTGCATGATCAGCCGCGCACGGACAACCTTCGTATTGTTGAAAACAAGCAACGCCCCCGCCGGAAGAACCTCGCCCAGATTACAGAACCGCCGCTGCGAGATCTCGCCGCCTCGATAGACCAGCAATTTCGACATCTGCCGCTCGGGCAGCGGGAACTTGGCTATCCGTTCGTCGGGCAGGTCGTAGGCGTAATCGTTTATGTCTATTTGGAATCTATCCATTGTCTATCAATTTGATCCACAAAAATACACATTATTCGTTCCCGATAGGCCCGCCGAGACCAAAATTCCTGAACTCTTCAAATTTTTCACCGGCAATGTTGCATTTCCAGCCCTTTGTTCGTATATATGTCGTACGAAAGATGGAAAGTCACGATTTCGACATACTGCTGACCCGGCTCAAAGACCGGATGTACCGCTTCGCCTACACACTCCTCCGACAAAGTGCCGACGCCGAAGACGCCGTGCAGGATGTCGTAGAGCGGTTGTGGAGGTACCGGCGCAGAATCGACCCCAACAGAAATGCCGATTCGCTCTTCATGACATCCGTGCGAAACGCATGCCTCGACCGGCTTCGCCAGAAAACCTCAAACCCCATCGACCGGCGAGAACTCGCCGCCATCGATCAGGCCTCGCCCGACGACTTCGAAATCCGTGAGAGCGTCCGCGCCGCAATAGCTCAGCTGCCCCCGCGGCAACGCGAAATGATCCACCTGCGCGATATCGAAGGCTATCCAATACCCGAGATCGCCGCCATCACACAGACCGATGAAGCCAATGTGCGGATGACGCTCTCGCGTGCCCGTCACAAACTGAAACAGATTATAGAACAATCGACCGAATATGGAAAAACATATTGATAACCTCGAAGAACTGGCCCGAAAGTGGCTGGACGGCACCGCCTCCGATGCCGAAGAACAACAGTTGCGCGAGGCTTGCCGAACGACCGGTCCGCTGCCCGAGCAGCTCCGGTCGACAGCATTGATAATGAAAGGGATGCAGGCTCTTGCCTCCGAAACAGCCCCCGGACCCGTCATCCACCGTCCGCACGCCAGACCATATCGGATGCTGCACCGAATAACGATCTGGAGCGTTGCGGCCGCCGCCGTTGTCGCCGCCGTACTGCTGTTGCGGCCCGAACCATACTGCTACATCAACGGAAAGGCCGTAAGGGATCTGGACGTGGCGATGAACGAAACGGCCTGCTTCGGACACCTCGAAGAGCTCCACCGCAGTTTCGAGTCACTCAAACAACTCGAATCGCTGCTGGCACCGGACGATGATCCGCAAAACAACAAGCAATAAACAATCAAGAAAATTCTCTCACTAACAATAAACACACACAATCAATACCCCAATGAAAAAAGCAATTATTCTTCTTGCCGCCGCCATGACAGGCATGCTGTTCGGACCGGCCGCAGCCGCAGCCCAGAACCCCGATCCACAAACCGATACAACCGCAATAGAGGTAGTCAAGGAGAGTTCGAGTTCGACTCCGGCTTCCGACATGGTCCTGCGGTCCGACAACAAATCCGGTTCGCTCGCACTCGAGATCGCCGGGTATCAGATAATGCTCTCCTCGCCCGACCGCAATGACCAAAAAGAGTCCGCACGCAGCAAGGTCAAATGGTCGTTCGGCGCCGGACACATGGAATTCGGATTCAACGCCCTCGTAAAGGAGTCCTACTCCGGATACCCCGATAACATCAACAACTTCATGTCGCTGCGTCTCGGCAAATCGATACACTTCGCCTTCCGGCCGCTCATGCTGACCGCCTCGATCAACAAATACTCCCGGTCCAAAGCCAGATGGGATATCTCAACAGGTCTGAAGATCACCAATAACGATCTCACTTTCTCCGACAACATAACCCTGCAGAAACAGGATGGCAGGATCATGCCCGTGGAACTCGACAAGGCGTACAAGAAGTCCAAACTCGCCGTAACGCAACTCGGATTCCCGCTCACAATCGGATATACACACCGCCCGTCGAACCTGGGCTTCTCCGTCACGCTCAACAACGACCTGCTCCTCAACGCCCGTACAAAATACAAACGCCCCAAAACAAAACAACCCGTATCGTTCGTGCGGTCGTTCTCAAACTCCATCCAGGTCACAATGACATACAAGAACTTCGGAATCTATGCCGACTATGCCCTCTCACCTCTCTTCAAGGACAACATGGGAGTGCAGACCCGGATCGTAAGTTTCGGTTTCGTAATAAAATAACCAGCTAAAAACCTTAATGCCATGAAGCGTTTCATGCTCCTGATCGCAATGCTCCTGCCTGTCATGGTATTCGGACAACAGGCCGCCGACTCCAAACGGCAGCATATCGAATTCGACGATCTCGTCGCAAAATACGAATCGGCTCCGTCGTTCCGTACAACCATATTCGGCAGCAAGATGCTCTCAATAATGGGAAAACAGGCCCGGCAAAACGGCGACAAACAACTCGCCGCCCTGCTCGACGACATTTCATACATAAAAACAATCTCCACAAAACAGCTCGATTCGACATTCATCACCGACGCATTGGCCGTAGCCGCCCAGCAAGACTATCAGATCATATCGGCCGTCGAGGAAAACGGCCGTAAAACAAGTTTCTACATCGCCGAATATTATGCCTACTCCGATTTCCTGATGCTCTCGTTCGGGCAGGGCGAATGGATCGTAATGGGAATACGGGGCCGGTTCGACGTCTCGAACATCTCGCGGCTGACCAACATAAAACCACGAATGTAACCTCACAACATCTCCTTACAACGCATGTCGCCACCCCGCGACAATACAAAAAAAGGCATCGGCCGGAGTCAATCCGGCCGATGCCTTTTTCAGAAGCGCCTGCAGACAACCGGCGCCTATCCGACTCTCGCAACCGCATGCATACGGCAGCTGCCTCACTACAACATCCGGAGCCGCCGCCCCCTGCTAACGCATGCTTCGCTTTATGTCCTTGACGCGCAACTGAGCCGTAACAGTCCCGCGATAGTGGTTCTCAACGATCGTATAGCAGATATCGATCGGATGGCCGCCGCGAACCCATTCGTACTGCGTCGGCTGCTGGAACGCTATCGCCTGCAACGTTGTATTGGGCTTCTCGCGCTGCATCAGATCCATACGCAGGTGCTCAAGCTCCGCTCCCACAAGACGCACCTCGCCATGGCTGCTCACCCCGCGCGTCAGGAATACCGGTGCCGTATTCCCCGGCCCGAAGGGCTGGAAACGACTCAAATCGTGCCGGAACTGAAGCGTAATGTCGCTGAACAGCAACTCCGAATCTATGTCAACCTGCGGTATCAACATCTGCGGATCAATGTGCGTCTCGACATATTCGTTGAACCGTCGCGTAAACTCCCCGATATTCTCCGGCCGCATCGTCAACCCCGCTGCATACATGTGCCCGCCGAAATTCTCCAGCAGATCCGAACACGACTCGACGGCCTGGTAGAGGTCAAAACCCGGAACACTCCGTGCGGATCCCGTAGCAAATCCGTTGCTCATGGTCATCACTACCGTCGGCCGGTAGTAGGTCTCGATCAGACGCGACGCAACGATACCTACGATGCCCTTCATCCACTTCGGATTATAGATCACCGTACTCTTGCGGTTCTTCATCTCGGGATTCGACTCGATCAGCCGGTGAGCCTCCTGCGTCACGCTGCGGTCGATGCTCTTGCGGTCCTGGTTGAACGAGTCGATCAGCGTTCCGAACTCCTCGGCCGTCGATTCATCCCGCTCGATCAGCAGGTTCACCGCCGCATGGCCGCCCGACGGCCCCATATTACCATCCTCGTCGTCGACACGCATACGCCCCGCAGCATTGATCCGCGGCCCGATCTTGAAGACAATATCGTCGATCGTTATGGCATGTTTGTCCAGCCCGCAGATCTTGATGATCGAATGCAGGCCCTTTCCGGGCTTCTCGTTCAACCGCTTCAAGCCGTAATAGGCCAAGATGCGGTTCTCTCCCGTAAGCGGTACGATATCCGCCGCTATGCTAACAACCACCAGATCCAGCAGCCGCTCAACCTCCGGAAACGGAACTCCGTTCCGCGTAGCATAGGCCTGAACCAGTTTGAAGCCCACGCCGCAACCCGACAACTCCTTGAACGGATAGGGACAGTCGTGACGTTTGGGGTCCAGCACCGCAACCGCCTGAGGCAACTGCTCAGCCGGCAGATGGTGGTCGCAAATAATGTAGTCGATTCCTTTCGACGCTGCATAGAGTACCTTCTCGGACGCCTTGATGCCGCAGTCGAGCGTGATCACCAGATCGACGTTCTTCCGCGCCGCATAATCTATACTCTTGATCGATATGCCGTAGCCCTCGGTATACCGGTCCGGAATATAGAACGTCAGGTTGGTGTGTCCCAACCGGCGCAGGAATGCATACACCAGCGCTACCGCCGTCGTGCCGTCGACATCATAGTCACCGTAGACCATGATCTTCTCATTGTTCTTCACGGCACGCTCGATTCTCGCCACCGCCCGATCCATGTCCTTCATCAGGAACGGATCGTGCAGCTCCTCCATACGGGGGTTGAAGAACCGCGATGCATCCTCAAGTGTCTCTATGCCTCTTTGTACAAGCAGGTTCGCCAATACCGGCGATATCCCAAGACCAGCAGCCAACTGCTTAACCGTCTTCGGATCGCCCGGAGATTTGACTACCCATCTCTTCTCTATAGGCATAATCTTCAATTTTAATTTTTATATATTCTAACATTCAAATTTCTCTCTAAACATTTGACAATCCGTTTCTTGACATCGCCCATGCTCACCGCATGCCCGGTCTCTCTCTCGAGCGACGTCGCCCCGCGATCCGAAAACCCGCACGGATTGATGTGCGTAAAGTAACTCAGATCGGTCGAGACATTCAGCGCAAAGCCGTGCATCGTGACGAAATGCGAACTCCGCACTCCCAGGGCACACAACTTGCGCGGTGCCGACTTCCCGTCGACAATCCATACGCCGGCCGCCGACTCTATCCGACGCCCGACAACACCGTACTCCCCGGCACACTCGATCACCGCCTCCTCGATACGGTGTATATAATCCTTCAGCCCCAGCCCGATATGGCCCAAGTCCAGAATCGGGTAGCAGACCAGCTGCCCGGGCCCGTGATACGTAATGTCGCCGCCGCGGTCGATGTGGTAGAACTGTGCCCCCAACCGCTTCAGCTGCTCCTCGGAGACAAGCATGTTCTCGCTGTGGCCGCTCTTGCCAAGGGTATAGACATGAGGGTGTTCGCACACCAACACGTATCCAGCACCAACCGCCGGACCCTCGGCCGACCGCCGCGACAGAACCTCGTCGAACAGTTCGCGCTGCAACTGCCAGCACTCCCCATAATCGATCAGCCCAAGATCCCTGTACTCCACGCGCTCCATATCAACCCATTTCCGCCTTCCCGGCATTCAACAGCTCCACGGCCCGCTCGGCCATATACGACGACCGTACCAGCGGCGCACTCGCCACCAGATCGAAACCGATCCGTTCGGCCTCGCGCCTGTAATATTCGAACTTCTCCGGAGAAACATATTCCGAAACCGGCCAGTGGGCCGCCGTCGGCTGAAGATACTGTCCGACAGTCACGATACGGCACCCTGCCGCATGCAGATCCGCGAGCGTTTCGAGAACCTCATCCTCACTCTCGCCCAGACCCACCATCAGGCCGCTCTTGGCCGTGACTCCTGCCGCGGAAATATGCCGCAGGACCTCCAGGCTCGTATCATAACGGGCCCGCGAACGGACCTGAGGCGTCAACCTCCGGACCGTCTCGATATTGTGTCCGACAACATCGGCCCCCGCAGCAAGAACCGTATCGATCAGTTCGCCGCGCGCGTCAAAATCGGGTATAAGCAATTCGATGGAAGTGTGTGGATTGCGGGCCTTGATTGCCCGTACCGTAGCCGCCCAGTGTGCGGCTCCGCCATCCGGAAGATCGTCGCGAGTCACAGACGTGATAACCACATACCGCAATCCCATCAAAGATACGGATTCGGCAACCTTTTCAGGTTCCCCGTCATCAGGAGGCATCGCACGCCCCGACCTGGTTGCACAAAACCTACACGATCTTGTGCATACGTCGCCCAAAATCATGAAAGTCGCTGTACGGCGACTCCAGCACTCCGCCTTGTTCGGACACATGCCGCTGCTGCAAATCGTATGCAGACCGTGTTCCTTGACTATGCGGGCGACATCGGCGTAGTCAGCCGTGCCGCGAAGTTTGATCTTAAGCCAATCGGGTTTGTTTCTCGCACTTGCCTTGTCCTTGTCATAGACTCTCGGCATTTTAAATTTATTACTTTTCCAACTGTTGCAAAAATAATAAATTTCCGAATCATATTACAATTTTCAGAATAAAAACGACCGATTCAGCCAAAATAACCTCCTGCCGGAGCCTCGGCCCGATGCGTCAGGAAAATGCCCCGCTGCTCCCCGACAAGCCTCAACGGGAGGTGTAAACGACTCTTTTCGAGGCGAAGAACTCCTCCCCGAAAAATTCCGAAATATCGAATATGCGCCAACGGCGACCGGTCAGCGCAAGCTCCTCGGCCAGATCGCCTCCCTTGAGATACAGTATCCCGTTGGGCAGGCTTCCGCAGCTTCCCTTCTCGAGCCGCGGCCAGACCCACCCCACGAAGGTGCGCATGTCGGTCACGGCACGGCTTACCGCATAATCGAACCGTGCGGGAAGCTGCTCCACCCGCGCATTCACCGCCTCGACATTCGTCAGCCCCAACGCACGGCAGACCTCCTTCACCACGGTGATCTTCTTGCCGATCGAGTCCACCGCCGTAAACCGAACATCCGGAAACAGTACCGCAAGCGGAACCGACGGGAAGCCCCCGCCGCACCCCACATCAACAACTCGCGCCCCACGATCGAACCGGCACACCCGCGCTATGGCCAGCGAATGAAGCACATGGTGCAGATAGAAATTATCCATGTCCTTGCGCGAAATCACGTTGATGCGGCTGTTCCACTCGGAATAAAGGCCCTGCATCGCCGCAAAGCGTTCGCGCTGAAGGTCGGTCAGTTCCGGAAAATATTTCAAAAGCTCCTCCATAGGGCCCGCTACATTTTATCTTCGACAATGAATCGGCACAGCTGCTCCCGCGCCCGATGTATCTGAGTCTTCACCGTCCCAAGCGGCAGAGACAACTTGTTCGCTATCTCGTCGTACGAAAACTCCCTGAAAAACCGCAACTCGATCAACTCCCTGTAACGCGGTGTCATACGGCTCAGATGGTGTTCGATACGCATGCGCTGCTGCTGGTTGATGACGCTCTGTTCGGGGGTCACCGTACCGCCCGACGACGCAGATGCTATCCCCGAGGTCAGCTGGTCGATCGGAAGGCTGTCGCGACGACGACGCACATAGTCGATGAACGTATTGCGAGCGATCACATACAGCCACTGCCCGAACGTATAGGCGGAATCGTAGCGCGACAGGTTCATGAAGACCTTGATGAAGGTCTCCTGAAGCAGGTCGTCGACGTCATCGGCATTGCCCACCCGTTTGGCATAGAGCCGCCGGATCGAATCGGCATAACGGTTGAACAGATACTCGAATGCCGCCTGATCGCCGTCGAGAACCAACCGCACCAACCGTGCATCGTCCGCTACGATATAATCCTCTATCTCCATACCGTTTCGTCCTTGAACATTCGCCGAGAGAGGGCAAGTATGCCGTCCGTCACCGGTCCCAGCAGGTCATGGATGAAATAGGTCACCATGACATGTTTTTCGCCCAGCCGCCGCCGGACCGCATTTACCGCCGAAACCACAATCCCGTAACGCAGCAGAACCACCACGGCTGCTGCAATACGTATCTCGTCGGGCATGAAGGCCATGGCCGCTGCGGCCGTCAGGAAAAAGAGCAGGCGCGTGCAACCCTCGCGCTCCACGAAGTTGCGTACCGACCTGCCGTAATAACGGAACGTATGTCCGAAATAGCGGCGCGCCCCAAGCCACCAGCTCAGACCGCCCCACGCCTTCTGACGCACCGTAGCCCGCGGAGACATGATCACGCAGACCGCATTAGAGGCAGCCAGCGACCCGATGAATAGATCATCCTCACCCATGTTCATGTTCAGGTGGTTGAACCCCTTGACCGACATGTAGACGCTTTTGGTGAAGCCCATCGAGTTGCGGATCCCGCGATAGGCCCTGCCGCGTACGGCCCATGACAGCCACTGCATCGACTCGGCAAGCCGCTGCGTCCGCATCAACCTGTTGCCCAAGCCTCCGCAATACTCAACCCCGCAATAGCCCAGTACGATATCCGCACGCGTAAAACCCCGCGCCATCAGCCGCAGCCAGCGGTCCGACGTCAGCAGAGTGTCGCTCGTCGAAAAGAGTATGTGTTCGTACCTCGACGCCTTGATTCCGAAATTCAGAGCCTGTTTGTTCGAGATCGGAAACCGCGTCTGCTGACGGATCGTGATCACCCGAAGCCGAGGATAACGGAGTTCGACCTGACTCAGTTCGATCAGGAAATCCTCGTTCGAACCGACATAAACCAGAACCACTTCGTAATCGGAGTAATCCTGCGTAAGAAACATCGGCAGCCGCTCCTCGACAAACTGCATGTCTTCCTGGGTCACGATAACCACCGAGACCGGCGGTTCCGATTCACGCCGAACCGGAAGCATGTTGATCCTGTAACGCGGAATACGGCGGTAAACAACCCCATAGTAGTAGAACTGTATCCCGAAAAAAAGCAGCAACAACACTATAAGCGCAAGGCCGTCATATCCGTACGACCCGACTACATTCGTAAAAAAATCCATCCTTTCCAAAATGCTTCTATACGAAAAGCAAAGATACTAAAAAAAATCTGCCTGCGACCCCTCCGCCGTAAATTCGCAAACCCCTTTGACGCAAATCGCCGCCCGGCGCAAAATCATGCCCCCATATTCGACTATTCAATAAATTTATGTACCTTTGTTCCAAATGAAATTCGAGGTACTACATACAACAGCCGGCTCAAACGCCCGCGTCGGGTCTATCAAAACCGACCACGGAACTATTCCGACACCCATTTTCATGCCCGTCGGCACCGCCGCCGGTGTTAAGGGCATATTCCATCGCGACCTGCGCGACGATGCCCATGCCAAGATTATTCTCGCCAATACATACCACCTATACCTCCGCCCCGGAATGGATGTCCTCGAAGAGGCCGGAGGCGTACACCGATTCTCGTCGTGGGACGGCCCAATGCTCACCGACAGCGGCGGGTTCCAGGTATTCTCACTCGCCGCATGCCGAAAACTCACCGAAGAGGGTTGCCGTTTCGCTTCGCATATCGACGGGTCGAAACACCTCTTCACCCCGGAAAAGGTGATGGATATCGAACGCACGATCGGTGCCGACATAATGATGGCTTTCGACGAATGTCCCCCCGGCGACGCCCCGAAAGAGTATGCCGCAAAATCGCTCGCTCTCACACAGCGTTGGCTCGAACGGTGCTTCAACCGATTCAACCAGACTCAGCCTAAATACGGACATTCCCAAACCCTCTTCCCGATCGTTCAGGGTTGCGCATACGCCGACCTGCGTGAACAGGCCGCTCGCTTCGCAATGCAGTTCGATGCCGAAGGGTATGCTATCGGAGGCCTCGCCGTCGGAGAACCGACCGATGTCATGTACCGTATGATCGAGGTCGTAAACGCTATCCTCCCAAAAGACCGCCCAAGATACCTCATGGGCGTCGGGACTCCCGTAAACATCCTCGAGGCAATCGACCGCGGCGTCGACATGTTCGACTGCGTAATGCCTACCCGAAACGGCCGCAACGGTATGCTATTCACCTCGGAAGGAATTATCAACATCCGAAACCTCAAGTGGCGCGACGACTTCTCGCCGATCGATCCAAACGGAACAAGTTTCGTCGACCATACTTACTCCAAAGCATACCTCCGCCATCTGACTATCGCCGGCGAAATGCTCGCCGCTCAGATCGCGTCGCTGCATAACGTCGCATTCTACCTGCGGCTCGTGGAACAGGCCCGCGAACATATCGCCGACGGCTCGTTCGCAGAGTGGAAACAAATGATGGTCGCAAAATTAGCCAAACGTCTCTGATCTATTCCCCCCCCCATGAAAAACCCAGGGCTCAAAATACTCGACCGATACATAATCCGTAAGTTCCTCGGAACGTACTTCTTCGCCATTGCTCTGATCATCGTGATCGTGGTGGTGGTCGACTGGGCCGAGCATGCCGACGACTTCTTCGAACTCAAGGCCCCCCTCAAGGCCATCCTGTTGCAATACTACGCCAACTTCATCCCGTTCTTCATAAACAAGTTCAGCGGTCTGTTCACTTTCATTGCCGTCATTTTCTTCACCTCAAAAATGGCCTACCAGACCGAAATAACGGCCATACTCTCAAGCGGTGTCAGTTTCCTGCGTCTAATGTGGCCATACTTCATCGGCGCAACTATCATCGCCACATTGTCACTCGTGCTCAACCTGTTCGTCATCCCCGTCACAAACACAAAACAGGTCGCATTCGAGGCCAAATATATCAAGAAACGCCAGAACATCCAGTACGACAGGCACATATACCGGCAGATCGAACCCGGCGTATTCGCATACATCAGAGGTTACTCCGGCACTTCGCAACGCGCTTCGTTCTTTGCCCTCGAGCACTTCGACGGAAACGAAATGGTCGCCTCGCTCGAAGCTGCCGAAGTCAAGTTCGACCCCGAAACAAAACACTGGACCGCCGACAGATATACCACCCGCGAGTTCGATTCGCTCCACAACGAACGATTCACCCAGCACCGAAACCTCGATACCCTGATCAACCTCGACGCTACGGAACTGGGCCGCGTCAACGAACTGATCAAAACCATGAAAATCGGCGAGCTGAACCACTTCATCCGCCAACAGCGCGAAAAGGGTTCCGACATGATCGGCCTGTTCGAGGTCGAACGGCATACCCGTTACGCATACCCGATATCGACATTCATACTGACTCTGATCGGCGTTTCGCTCTCTTCACGAAAGGTCCGGGGCGGTACCGGCCTCCATATCGGAATCGGTATAACTCTCTGTTTCTCATACATCCTCTTCGGCAGGTTCTTCGAAGAGTTTGCAAAGAGCGGGGTCCTGCCCGCCGGATTCTCGGTCTGGATCCCAAACCTAATATACCTTGTCATTGCCGTATTCCTGTACCGAAACGCTCCAAAATAACCCCCTGAAGACTGGAAAATACAAACAAAACGAATCACTGTTACGAAACATACCCCAAACCATGCTCAAGAAAATATACTCAGCAATCCACAACTCGCCGCTGCTCTCGGCCCTGGTCAAGATCATCCTCACGGTGATCGTAATCCTCGTCGCCGCACACTATCTCATGCAGCTCGGAACCCGTCACGGAGCCCGTTGCCAGGTCCCGGATTTCACCGGCGTCACAATCGGCGACGCCATGCACATGGCCAAAAAACACAAACTCGAAATCATCGTGAACGATTCGCTCTACGTACCCGTCTACGACGGCGGAATCGTCCTCGAACAGAACCCAAAACCTCAGGTCGACGTAAAACCCGGCCGAAAGGTATATGTCACCATCAACTCTTTCGCTCAGCGTAAAGTCGCCGTCCCATACGTGACAGGTTATTCGCTCCGCCAGGCAAAAAACAACCTCGAAGTAGCCGGCCTCGAAATAGCCGAACTGATATACCGGCCCGACATGGCGACAAACTATGTCCTCGAGGAGCGTTTCCATGACCGCGTAATCTCCAAAAACGACAACCTCGAAATAGAAGCCGGATCGGGAATTACGCTCGTAGTCGGAATCGCCCCTGAAGAGGCCGCCGTATCGGTCCCGAAAGTGATAGGATTCCCCCTAAAGGAGGCCAAAAGCCGCCTCTGGGAGGTCGGTCTCAATGTCGGGAACGTTGATTTCGACAAGGAGATAGGCGTACTCGACCGAAAGGATGCCAGAGTATATTTCCAGTCCCCCGGCCAGAACAAGATCCTGACTCTCGGCCAAAGGGTCGACCTGCGGCTCACTCTCGATCAGGACAAAATAGACAAGGAGAGTTCGCTATCCGACAGGAAGGCCCGCCAGGCCGAGGCTGAAAACCAGTTGCGCAGAACCCAGATAACCGATTCGCTCATGGTGATCGAGGCGGCCCGGAAACAGGCCGAACTGGCTGAACAGGATGCTCAACCCGACTCCGACCAACTCTCCGACAGTCCCACAACGACCGACGACGAAGAGACTTTCTTCGACTGACGACACATTCGCCACCCCTTCAAACAATTCCAACCAGACAAGTTCCGGCCTTATGGCAGAGATCGATGACGATGACATATTGCTCGATGAGGAGACTGACGGCAGCGACCAGAACGACGAACTGTATGAACATTTCGCTCTGACGGTCGACCGCGGACAGGCCATGATGCGTATCGACAAATACCTCACCGTACGCATGGAGCACTGTTCGCGAAACCGCCTCCAGACAGCCGCCGACAACGGGAATATCCTCGTAAACGGCCGCCCCGTAAAATCGAACTACCGCGTCAAACCCCTCGACCGGATATCGATCGTCATGCCATACCCGAAACGTGAGGTCGAAATCATTCCCGAAAATATCCCGCTCGATATCGTCTACGAGGACAACGACATAATAATAGTCAACAAACCGGCCGGAATGGTCGTGCACCCCGGTCACGGGAATTACAGCGGAACGCTGGTCAACGCACTGACATACTACCTGCAGAATACCCCGCTATTCCAGCAGGGAGACATGCGGGCCGGACTTATCCACCGTATCGACAAGAATACCTCCGGACTGCTCGTGGTCGCCAAAAATGAACTCGCTCACGCCCGCCTGGCAAAACAGTTCTTCGACCACACCATTATCCGGCAATATACCGCTCTGGTCTGGGGGAATTTCGACCAGGACCAGGGTACAATTGTCGGAAATATCGGCCGAAGCCGAAGCGACCGTCTCAAGATGGCCGTATACCCCGACGGCTCCGAAGGCAAACATGCCGTAACACACTGGCGTGTACTCAAACGATTCGGATATGTCACACTGATCGAATGCCAGCTCGAAACCGGTCGCACCCATCAGATCCGAGTCCACATGGAGCATATCGGGCACCCGCTTTTCAACGACGAACGATACGGCGGAGACCGCATACTCAAGGGTACCACATTCTCGAAATACAGGCAATTCATCGAAAACTGTTTCGCCATAATGCCCCGACATGCCCTGCATGCCCGAACACTCGGGTTCATACACCCCTCGACCGGCAAGCAGATCTGCTTCAACAGCGAGCTGCCCGAAGACTTCAAAACGGTTATCGAGCGTTGGGAGACCTATGCCGCTCACATCAACCGTGACTGATCCGGGCGGCGGCACTGAAACAGCCGCTTTTACAACCTGAAAACATCTGAAAAACAATTCATAATATGAATAACCGTACATTTACCATCATCAAGCCAAATGCCGTCGGCGCCGGAAATACCGGCAAAATAATCGACCATCTCATCCGTGAAGGTTTCAAGATCCGTGCTATGAAATATATCTGCCTCTCCAGAAACCAGGCCGAAAAATTCTATGACGTGCACCGTGGCAAACCTTTCTTCCCGTCACTGGTCGATTTCATGACATCCGGCCCGATCGTCGTGGCCGTTCTCGAACGCGAAAATGCCGTCGCCGAACTCCGCCGCGTAGTAGGAAACACCGACCCCGCAAAGGCCGCCGAAGGGACCATCCGGCGCCTGTACGGTGAGGATGTCCAGCACAATGCCATCCATGCTTCCGACAGCGACGAAAATGCCGCAATCGAAGCCGCCCGTTTCTTCTCCGACGACGAGATAATAATCGTCGACTACAACGGCTGAAACAACCCTTCGCAACAAACCCACGCATGAAAAGCCGCTCATCAGCGTGCGGCCAGCCCTTTTATTGCCAAAAAATCATCATCCCGACTGCATCCTAACAATTTATTTAGTAACTTTGCCCTTTAAATCAGCATATATACCATCAAGATGAAAAAGGAGTTCAAACGATATCTCGTCACTTCGGCCCTGCCATACGCAAACGGCCCGGTACATATAGGCCACCTGGCCGGAGTATATATCCCTTCCGACATATACGTGCGTTACCTCCGCCAACGCGGCGCCGATGTAATTTCGGTCTGCGGAAGCGATGAACACGGAGTACCTATAACCATTAAGGCCCGCAAAGAGGGCGTATCGCCGCAGGTTATCGTCGACAAATATCACGCACTGATCAAATCATCGTTCGAACGCCTCGGAATGTCGTTCGACATATACTCCCGCACGACATCCCCGACTCATGCCAAAACCGCTTCGGACTTCTTCCGCACCCTCTACGACAAGGGTGAGTTCACCGAAGCAACCTCAATGCAATACTATGACGAGGAGGCCAAAACATTCCTCGCCGACCGATATATCGTAGGCACATGCCCCAAGTGCGGGTACGAACGCGCATACGGAGACCAGTGCGAAAAGTGCGGATCGACACTCAATGCTACCGACCTGATCGACCCGAAAAGCGCTATCTCGGGTTCGAAACTCGTCATGCGCGAGACCCGTCACTGGTACCTGCCGCTCGACAAGCACGAACCATTCCTGCGTAAATGGATCCTCGAAGACCACAAGGAGTGGAAACCTAACGTGTACGGACAGTGCAAAAGCTGGCTCGACCAGGGCCTCCAGCCCCGCGCCGTCAGCCGTGACCTCGACTGGGGTATTCCCGTTCCAGTCGAAGGCGCAAAAGGTAAGGTTCTCTATGTGTGGTTCGATGCCCCTATCGGATACATATCGGCCACAAAAGACCTTACACCCGACTGGGAAAAGTATTGGAAAGACCCTGAAACAAAGATGGTGCACTTCATCGGAAAGGACAATATCGTATTCCACTGCATCGTCTTCCCGTCGATGCTGCGTGCTCACGGCGGATATATCCTGCCCGAAAACGTCCCCGCAAACGAATTCCTGAACCTCGAGGGCGACAAGATCTCCACCTCGCGAAACTGGGCAGTCTGGCTTCACGAATATCTCGACGAATTCCCCGGAAAGGAGGATGTCCTGAGATACGTGCTCTGCGCAAACGCCCCCGAAACAAAGGATAACGACTTCACGTGGAAGGACTTCCAGACCCGCAACAACAACGAACTCGTGGCCATACTCGGCAACTTCGTCAACCGCGCCCTGGTGCTTACCCACAAATACTTCAACGGCAAAGTTCCGGCTGCCGGCCAACTGACCGAATATGACCGCCAGACACTCGACGAACTGCCGCGTATCCGCAAGGCCCTCGAATCGGATATCGAAAACTACCGATTCCGCGACGCCCTAAAGGAGGCTATGAATATCGCCCGCCTCGGAAACAAGTATCTCGCCGATACCGAACCCTGGAAGGTCATCAAAACCGATCCGGAACGCGTAAAAACCATTCTGAATATCGCACTGCAGATCACCGCCCAACTCGTTCCGGCAATCGAACCGTTCATGCCGTTCACCTCCGCCAAGATGCTCGACATGCTGCAGGTGCCGGCAATCTCCTGGGAGCAGATCGGCAACAGCGACATCCTCCCCGCCGGACACGCAATAGGCAAACCCGTACTGCTCTTCGAAAAGATCGAAGACCAGGTCGTAGAGGCGCAGGTCAACAAGTTGCACGCAATCAAGGAAGCCAATGCCGCCGCCGAAGCTGCAGCAAATCATTCGGCTGAACCTCAGAAAGATACGATAACAATTGACGATTTTCAGAAGATGGACATACGCGTCTCGACCATCGTTGCGGCAGAGCGCGTCGCCAAAACCAAAAAACTTCTGAAACTGACCATCGACACCGGTATCGATACCCGCGAAATCGTCTCCGGAATCGCCGAATACTATAAACCCGAAGAGCTGGTCGGCAAACAGGTTCTCGTACTCGTCAACCTCGAAGCCCGCGAACTCAAGGGTACTCTCTCACGCGGCATGATCCTGATGGCCGAAAACAGTGACGGCAAGCTCGCAATGCTCTCACCATCGTTCGAAGTCAAAAACGGATCACAGGTCGGCTGACGCAAACCACTTCACAAGAAAACAACAAACACACTATAAATCAGCGCATTATGAAAACAATAGATTGGGGTTCGTTAGGTTTCACGTACATGAAAACCAACTACAATATCCGCGCATATTATCGTGACGGCAAATGGAGTGAACTCGAAGTTTCGGACAGCGAATACATTCCAATGCACATGGCAGCCTCCTGTCTGCACTACAGCCAGGAGGCTTTCGAAGGCCTCAAGGCCTATTGCGGTGCAGATGGCAAAATCCGCCTGTTCCGAGTCGAGGAGAACGCCAAACGCCTCATAAATTCCGCCCGCTACCTCTGCATGGCAGAACCGTCGATCGAAATGTTCGTCGAAGCCTGCAAAAAGGCTGTCCAGCTCAATCGCGAATTTGTACCGCCCTATGGAACCGGTGCATCGCTCTATTTGCGGCCGCTGCTCATCGGAACATCTCCGCAGATCGGCGTCGGCCCGGCAAGCGAATACATGTTCATGGTTTTCGTCATGCCCGTAGGACCATATTTCAAGAGCGGCTTCAAGCCCATCAAGGTCATCATCGACCGCGACCATGACCGTGCCGCACCCAAAGGGACCGGACACATCAAGGCCGGCGGAAACTATGCCGCATCGATCTATTCGGGCGAGAAGGCACATGACATGGGTTATTCGAATGTACTTTATCTCGACGCTGTCGAGCGAAAATATATCGACGAATGCGGTGCTGCCAACTTTTTCGGCATAAAAAACAACACATATATCACTCCGAACTCTCATTCCGTATTGCCTTCGATAACGAACATGAGTATTCGCGAGTTGGCCGCAGATCTCGGGCTGAAGGTTGAGATGCGCAAAGTCGAGGTTTCGGAGCTTGGCACATTCGAGGAGTGCGGAGCCTGCGGCACTGCTGCCGTGATCTCTCCGATCGGTTCGGTATACGACCCCGACACCAAACACACCTACACATTCGGAGACGGTACCACAGCCGGTCCGATATGTGAGAAGATGTACAACACTCTGCGGGGGATTCAGTACGGCGAGATTGAGGATACCCACAACTGGTGCACCATTGTCGAGTAACCCGCCGTCAAGGCTGACAACAAAAAAGGGATGTTCCACGTGGAACATCCCTTTTTGTTTATCGATATCTGCCACCGCCTGCCTGCGACTGGATAATGTTCAGAAAAAATCAGTGCGAGATCGTAAAGACTTATTATTATTTTTGGTTTATTTTTTCAATATATAATTTTATTTTATCTAATAATTAATAAAAGAAAAAATAAGCGTCAAAAAACAATAAAACAAACAGTAAATAAAAATTATCATCCAAAGAATATCAACAACACATTAATGTCGGCCGGCGAAACACCAGGTATGCGCGACGCCTGACCAATCGTCGCAGGCCGAATCTTCGTCAGCTTCTGCCGAGCCTCGATCGTCAGCGAATTCATCGACATATAGTCGAACCCTGCCGGAATGGCAATATTCTCCAACCGACGTAATTTATCCGCTATGTACTGCTCCCGCTCAATATAACCACGATATTTTACACTGATTTCGGCCTCTTCTATGGCATCCCGACCGATCTCCTCCTGCAAAATAAACCGGTCCAATTTCGGCACGGAAGCGACCAACCCCTCCAGCGTTACATTATTCCGCAACAAGACATCATATAGTTTTTTGCCCTGTGTCATACGAACAGCTCCGACCGATTCGAGATAATTGTCCAAATCTTTTGCAGCGACACTCTGCCGACGTAAAAATCCGATCAGCTTTTCAACCTGCAGCGACTTGCGTTCACAAAGCTCCATCCGACGATCCGACGCCAGTCCAATCCGATGCCCGATCGGTGTCAATCGCAGATCGGCATTATCCTGCCGCAGAAGAATCCGGTGCTCGGCGCGACTCGTGAACATGCGGTACGGCTCGTCGACTCCCTTGGTCACAAGATCGTCGATCAGCACTCCAATATAGGCCTCATCACGGCGCAAAACAAGAGGTTCCTCGCCCCTCAACTTGAGATGTGCATTAATGCCTGCCATAAGCCCCTGGGCTGCAGCCTCTTCGTAGCCAGTCGTGCCGTTTACCTGTCCGGCAAAGAACAAGCCTTCGACAAGTTTCGTCTCAAGCGAGTGCGTCAACTGTGTCGGAGGAAAATAATCATATTCGATAGCATAACCCGGTCGGTAGATATGGGCATGCTCCAGCCCGCGGATCCTGCTCAGAGCCTCAGCCTGAACCTCCCACGGCAATGACGACGAGAAACCGTTCAGATAGTATTCATGTGTCGTACGGCCCTCGGGCTCCAGAAACAGCTGATGGGCATCCTTGTCGGCAAAGGTCCGCAACTTGTCCTCGATACTCGGACAATAACGCGGTCCGCGGCCGTGTATCACCCCCGTAAAGAGAGGTGAACGGTCGAAACCGCTCCGCAAAACATCATGCACCTCCCGAGAGGTGTAGACCAAATAACACGGTAATTGATCATTAACAGGCTGTGTATCAGTTATAAACGAGAACTTTGCCGGATTTTCGTCGCCATATTGCGGTTCAAGCGCATCGAAATCTATCGTACGGCCGTCGATCCGAACCGGTGTTCCGGTCTTCATCCGATCAACCTCGAAACCCAACTCCCGCAACTGTCCGCTCAGGCCGTACGAGGCTGCATCGCCGGCACGCCCGCCAGAGGCCCTGTTAAGCCCGCAATGCATCACACCATCCAGAAAGGTACCTGCAGTCAGGACAACCGCCGAAGCGCGAAATTCGACCCCAAACTGCGTCTTTACGCCCGTTACACGAGGTCTGCCGCCATGACCGGATTCCGAAGAGACTCCCGCTGACGTATTGTCAGCGCCATCCACAAGCAATGAAACAACACTGTCCTGCCACAAGTAAAGATTGGGGGTATTCTCCAACGTGCGCCGCCATTCGGCCGAAAAGGCACTCTTGTCGCACTGAGCCCGGGGGCTCCACATAGCCGCCCCCTTCGACAGGTTGAGCATCCGGAACTGGATCGTCGTCAGGTCCGTAATCCGGCCCATCTGTCCGCCAAGTGCATCTATCTCACGCACGATCTGACCCTTGGCGACACCGCCTACGGCCGGATTGCACGACATCGAGGCAAATTTGGTCATGTCCATCGTTATCAACAGCGTCCGCGACCCGAGATTAGCCGCCGCCGAGGCAGCTTCGCATCCCGCATGGCCGCCACCAACAACGATTACATCATATTCCGTCCTCATAGTTCATCCCAATGTTGAAGATAATGGTCCTCAAGTTCATGCATGCGTTTCTCCTCCGGCGGAGTCTTGTCGCCGTGGCCGCACAGGTGAAGCAAACCGTGAACAATAACCCGTCGCATCTCCATCAATGCCGTCGAGCCATAACGCTTCGCATTATCCGCAACAGTCGCCGTATCGATATATATCTCACCGTTCAGGGTGCGTGTATCCTCGAGGTCGCTGTCGTCGAACGTAATCACATCCGTAAAATAGTCATGCCCGAGGAACTGCCGGTTGATCTCCAACAGCCGCTCCGACGAACAGAATACATACGAGATTTCACCTATGTGACAGCCCTCCTCTCCGGCACATGACACCAACCATCGCGAGGTCAGCCTCTTATGGGGCAGGCGATACGTCGTATCGTCATTGAAATATCTGATTGCCATTAGATTAACTCTTATTCCTTATATAAATAACCGGCCTCCGTGCCTCCCGCAGACAACATTGCATGAAGACGATGCAGTGAACGTGCCGGGTACAAACCCTCGATTCCAGGCGCAGTGCGATCCCGCCGCCTCTCCAAAACCGATCAATGTCGCAACCACTCGTCCGCCGGCAAGGTCTCACCGTTGGGCGAGAAGATGCCGAAAACAAGCTTGTATTCGGTCTTGCCGGCCGAATCAACACTCCGTCCAACCGTTCCTATGGTCTGCCCGACCGAAACCTTCTGTCCCTCGCGAACCGTAGCCGTCGCCATGTTCGAATAGGTCGTAAAGTAGTTGCCGTGGCCGATCAGTACGATGTAGGATTTCAGATTGCGGTTATACGTAACCTGCATAACCTCTCCGTTGAATGCCGCCGTCACCGCCGCTCCCTTCGAACCGGTAATCTCCGCTATGTCGTTGCCGTTGCGCTTCAGGCGCCCTCCGGAAACCGGTATCGGCAAGCGACCGCGATTATCCTTGATGTTGCCGCCAATGGTCGAGCCTCCCTTGCTCTGACGCGTAGCATTGACCAACCGTTCAAGTTCCCGCTGCTGCTCCTGCTGAGCCTTCAGCACCTTCTTCTCCCGGGCACTCAACTGACTCACCTGTTTCTTATACGAACGCTCGTCGGCCGACAACTTGTTCAACTCCGAATTGTACTTGGATCGCGTACTCGCAAGGTCGGCCTTCTCCGCATCCAACACCGTAATCGACTCGTCCAACGTGCGTTGCAGCGAGTCCAACTCTACAACCTTCCGCTCCCTGGCCTTGTTGACCAACCTCAGCGCCGCTATGCGACGGGTCGCTGAATTGAAGTCCGCTGCCGAAAACAGATAGGTCAGAAAATTGTATTGACGATAGTTGCGGTAGGCGACGCGTACCATCTCGGCATACTCCCCGCGCAACCGCTCCTTCTGCTTCTCCAGTGTCTCAACCTGAAGCGTCAGTGCTCCGATATTGGTATTGATCATCGCCATCTGCGAGTTCACCTCACTGAGAAGCTTGCGGCGCTTGCTGATCAGGTTCGAAAGCTTGTTCACCTGCATCTGCGCCGATTTCTTGTCGCTGCGGATCGAATTGATCTGCTTCTCGTATTGGGCGATCTGCTCGTTCAGAGCAGCAATGTTCTTTTCGATCTGGCTGCGCGTCTGCGCCGATGCCGAATGGTCCGAAACCGACAAGCAGAACAGCACCGCCATGCTCGCCAAAATCAATATAAGTCTGGTGTTGCGCATAATTTACCTATCCTTCAACTTGTTCAAACGGGCTTCTATCGCCTGCCGATCGAACCCCGCATCGGCTGCCTTCTCCCAATAGACCTTGGCCATGAATTCCTCGCCCAAGGCGTAAAGAATGTCGCCGTAGTGCAGCAACAGTACGCTGTCCCCCGACCGGTCATACATGATCGCCTGACGCATGATGGTCCGCGCCTCCTCGTAACGATGCAATTTATAGAGTATCCATGCCTCGGTATCGAGATAGCTCGCCTCATTCCGGTTGAGTTCATTGGCCCGACGGCTCATGGCCAGAGCCCGTTCGAGCTGCTGCCCCAATTCGCACATACTGTATGCAAAATTGTTCAGCGCCATATGGTTATCCGGATCCGCCTCGATCGCCTCCTCATAATAGCGTACCGCCGGCTTGTACTCCTCCTCCTGCATATAGCTGTCTCCCAAAAGGGAATATGTCACACTCAGCAACGAGTCCCCCCTGATCTTCCTCACGGCCTGCTTAAGGGCCTTCCGCGCCGAAGCGTAATCCTTCTGCATGAAGTAGTAGGTCCCTCGCCGAAGGTAGAGTTCGGCATTGTCAGGAAAGAGTTTCATCGCCAGGGCCGTATACTTTTCGACCGAATCGGCACGGCCCTGATAGCTCTCAAGGTCCAGAATCACATTGAAGGTATTGATCCGCGGAACCGAATCGTAAACATGCGCCTTGTAAAGCACCAGCGCCTGGTCGACCTCGCCCCCGGCCAACAAATGGTCGGCATAGAGCTCCATAACGTCATAACTCTCAGGATAACGGGTCAGCAACCGCGCTATCAAACCGTTCACACCCCAGTAGTTCTTCCCGTAGAAACTCCTGTCGGACATCATCCGCCGGCATATGCTCATCTTGCGATCGAGCGGCAGGCCATCTCCCGCAAACAACCCCTCCATCGTACGCATGTAATTCGAAATGTCGCCATGGCTGTTGTAGTAGTCGCTCAATGCCATCAGAAGGTCCGTATCCGTCGAATCGATCTCGAATGCCTTGTCGTAACACTTCTTGGCCAACGAATCCTGCTTCAGATAGATATACAGCTCGGCCGCCAGAAGATAGTTGCGTACGCTGTACGGATTGGCCTCGATCAATGCCGTCGACTGCTTCAACGCCTCGTCGTACTGGCCCGTAGATATCAACAACTGCCGCTTGTATGACGAGATCGGCTCGCCTACGCCGAAGCGACGCTCTGCGGAGTCGAGGATCGCTATCGCCGAAAAGGGCTGCTCACGCTGTTCGTACAGCGCCGCAAGAATACGGTAATTTTCCGGATATTCGCTGTGGCTGTTAACCAGATGCCGGTAGATGACCAGCGCCGAATCATACTCCTCACGCATCACCTTTATGCGCCCCAACTGCATCACGTACCACGAATTGGTCGAATCCAACTCAACGGCCCGTTCGGCAAAGGGTTCGGCTGCATCGGCCGAGGTGTACTGCAACAGCGCAGCCAGTTCGAAAGCCGCAGCGGCATGCAGCGAATCGGCCGCCAGCGCCTGCCGGAAATAATAGGCCGCCAGGGCCGTATCACCATCTATATATGACCTCTTCAGCCCCTCGACAAAGTACCATGTCGCCTCGGCATCTGCCGGATAATCCGACGGCGGAACCTGTTTCCCTGAATCGCTGCGCATCGAGTCCCTGAGGCCGACAATATTGATCGGATTCGCATTCGCCGCAACACCGCATGCCGCCCCGCTGCCCCCGGCACGCAGCCGAGAGGGCGCACTGCAAAAAATCGATGCCGCAACGGCAAATACCGCTCCGATCCTCAACAATTCGGAAATTCTCATAACCCGATATCACTATTCGCCGGACAAGCCGTGCCCGGCCAAAACACTACGGTCTAAAATCCTGCCGTCTCGAACTGACGCAGGAAGCGTACATCGTTCTCGAAATAGAGGCGCAGATCCTTCACCCCGTACTTCAACATCGCGATACGTTCAACGCCCATGCCGAATGCGAAACCGCTGTATTCGTCAGGGTCGATATTGCAGGCCCGCAACACGTTCGGATCCACCATGCCGCAGCCCATAATCTCAAGCCAGCCCGTTCCCTTGCAGACGTTGCAGCCCTTGCCGCCGCACAGGTTGCACGATACGTCAACCTCGGCTGAAGGTTCGGTAAACGGGAAATAGGAGGGTCGCATACGTATTGTGGCGTGTTCGCCGAACATCTCCTTGGCAAAATAGAGAATCGACTGCTTCAGGTCGGCAAACGAGACGTTGCGGTCAACGTAAAGTCCCTCAACCTGATGGAAGATGCAGTGTGCACGGTAGGAGATGGCCTCGTTGCGGAATACACGGCCCGGGCAGACTACCCGAATCGGCGGACGCTGATGCTCCATCGTCCGGACCTGAATCGACGAAGTATGCGTGCGAAGCAGTATGTCGGGATTCTTCTCGATGAAGAACGTATCCTGCATGTCGCGCGCCGGATGCTCCAGCGGGAAATTCAGCGCCGAAAAGACATGCCAGTCATCCTCGATCTCGGGCCCCTCGGCGATCGTATAGCCCAGCCGCGAAAAGATCTCGCAGATCTGGTTGCGCACCAGCGACAGCGGGTGACGTGTCCCAAGCTGTTCGGCCGTACCGGGACGCGTCATGTCGTCAATCGCGGAACGGCTGTCCGCCAACTCCGCCTCGGCCTGAGCCTTCAGCTCGTTGATCCGCTCCAATGCCTTGCTCTTCAGCAGGTTCAGCCGCTGCCCCAACTCCCGTTTCTGTTCCGGCGCAACGCTCTTGAACTCCTCCATCAGACGATTCAGTTCGCCCTTCTTGCCCAGAACCTTGATTCTGAATGCCTCGATATCGTCCGAAACTTTCGAGTTGAAGTTCTCGACACGCTCCAGCAAATCATTTATTTTCTCTATCATTTTACCTATTTTTGCAAAAAATACGTTAGTACTATGATGATTCGGATCAACTCCTAATCTGCAAAGTTAACAATATTTTGGATATGAAATACAAACTCGCCGCGATTCTGCTCCTCTTTATGGCCGCAAACACCCCTCTCTCCGCCCAGAAGGTCGGACTGGTGCTCAGCGGTGGTGGAGCAAAGGGCCTTTACCACATAGGCGTAATAAAAGCCCTCGAAAACAACGGCATCCCGATCGACTATGTCGCCGGAACATCCATGGGGGCAATCATCGCCGGTATGTATGCCGCCGGATACTCCCCCGACGAAATGGCCGAAATATGCCGCTCGGGACAGGTCATGGAGTGGATGTCGGGCCATATCGACGACCGTTACAAGCTGTATTACAAACACATGCAGCCGAATGCCGCAATGATATCAATACGCCTCAACTCTTCGCGGCATGAACGAGACTCATTGAAAAATATCCGCAAAAACACGCCCAGGCAACAGGCCTCGTCAAACGGCGGTATACAGCTCCCACTGTCGCTCATTTCGTCAAATCAGATCGACATGGCGTTCGTCGGATATTTCGCCCCGGCAACCGTCGCATGCAACGGTAACTTCGACCGGCTAATGGTTCCATTCCGCTGCGTCGCGGCAGACATGGTAGGCCGAAAAGCCGTCGTATTCCGAAACGGCGACCTCGGAAAGGCTATCCGTTCGTCAATGTCCATTCCGATGGTCTTCAAACCCGTCCGGATCGACTCCATGCTCCTATACGACGGCGGCATATATGACAACTTCCCCTGGAAATCCCTCGAGGAGGAGTTCCATCCCGACTTCTTCCTCGGAAGCAAATGCACCGACGGTTCGACAATCCCCGACGAGGAGAACCTCATGGACCAGGCTTTCGCCCTGATAATGAACCCAACGGACTACAACCTCCCGGAGGGTCGGAGCGTAATGATCGAACGCCCGTTCACAAACGACGTCTCGATGTTCGACTTCCAGAAGGCCGACTACATCATCGAGTGCGGGTACAAGGATGCCATGGCCGCAATGCCGCAGATCAAGGAGCGGATAACCCGCCGCATATCGGAGCAGGAGATGGCCGAAAAACGCAAGGCTTTCAGAAACCGGTGCCCGCAGCTGCTCTTCGACGAATACAACATCGACGGAATGAAGCAGCCGCAGGAGGAGTATATCCGCGACTTCATGAAGCTCGACCGCCCCGGCCGCAATCAGCAAACAACAATCTACGGTTTCGACCAGCTGCAGGAGGAGTACCTCAAAATTCTCTCCGACGGAGATATTGCGGCCGATTATCCCGAAGTCGAATACAAGGATTCGACAGGCCGATTCGCAATCGACATGAAGCTCTCGACCAAGTCAAACTACAAGATAATGTTCGGCGGAAACATCTCGTCGACCGCCCTCAACCAGGCATATATAGGTTTCGAGTACAAGAACATCGGACGTACCGCAAATACCTATTTCACAAACGTATACCTCAGCCCGATGCACATGTTCATGAATCTGGGCGGAAGGATCGAGTTCTCATTCCGAAGGCCCGTATTCTTCGACTTCTCCGGGAACTTCACTTTCCTGAACTACTACCAGAACAACAACGGTTCGCTCACAAACTACCGAAACCTCACATATGCCAAGAGCGTGGACAACTATGCAACCGTCGCTCTCGGAATGCCCCTATCCAGAAAATCTGCCCTCACGCTGCGCATGAATCTCGGATATGACATATTCCGATATTTCCAGATCGAGGGGCTTACGAGCGACGACAGTTTCGACAAAACATCGTTCCCGTTCGTGGCCGGACGTCTCGCATACGAACGCAGCAGCCTCAACCGGCTGATGTATCCGAACCGCGGTCTCAAACAGACCCTATCACTGATCGGCGTCTCCGGTACCGACCGCTACAACCCCGGCACCAGCGGCGTATATCTCGAAATGAGGCGCAGCAGCGAAAAACGCAGTTGGGTCGGAGCTCGATTCACCCGTGAACAGTATTTCGAACTCCCCGCCATAAAGTGGTTCTCGCTCGGATACCTGATCGATGCCGTCGTATCGTCACACCCCGACTTCTCAAACCCATTCTCGTCAAACATGACCGCACCGGCATTCACCCCAACCCCGCACAGCCATATCGTATACATGGATGAATACCGCGCCGATACATTCCTCGGAGTAGGTATCATTCCCATTATAGAGTTCTCACCCAACTTCTACCTCAGAATGAGCGGGTACATGTTCTATCCCGAACACGACAGCCGTATCCCGTCGAGCGAACGCCTCAGATATATTTTCGATGCCTCGCTCGTATACCAGTCACGAATCGGACCCGTAAGCCTCTCTCTCTCGAAATACGACTCGCGGCAACGCAGCAACTGGTTCATATCGTTCAACTTCGGATTCGCAATGTTTGCAAACAAGGGACTGTTCTACTGATATATTTAACTCTTCGTAGCGTAAAACCTCCTGCGAACCCGATATATACGACTCGGCCGAATCAACCGACAGCAGCCAAAAAACGAAGAAAAACAAAAACAATCAGACCCAGTTTCAGACAATATGGCTGCCGTTAAACCAAAAAGCCGGAGGTGTTTTGATTTTTTAAATACGACTTTTCGTATATTTGTATGATATTAGATAACCAAAAAAGCGGGTTATCAACAAACTTATTGAATACTTTTTTAACAATGGACGAAAAACAGATATCGGCTATCCTGTCCGAAGTGGTACACCCGGAAACGGGTCAAAATATCGTTGCTTCGGGAATAGCCACAACATCCACCCTGGAGAATGGAAAGTCGATCGTAAAACTCGCCTTCCCGAAGGCCCGCGACCCATTCGCCGTCAAGATCAAAAACCGTATTGAAGAGCTCCTGCGGGAGCGTTTCGGCTCCCGGGCCGACGACTGTACGGTGATCATAACCGAGGCCCGGCCGCAGCAGCCCAAACCGCAGATGCGATCAGCTGCCGAAGATATCGACAAGATCATTGCAATAGCTTCCGGAAAGGGTGGCGTAGGAAAATCGACCGTCACGGCAAACCTCGCCGTAACGCTCCGAAACATGGGTTACAATGTCGGAATTCTCGATGCCGACATATACGGTCCCTCGCAGCCAAAACTCTTCGGACTCGAAGGGTATGTTCCCGAGGCCGTGCAGAGAGATAATGTCGACTACATCATACCTGCCGACAAAGCCGGTATCAAGATCATGTCGATAGGCTTCTTCATCGGCGATTCGGATGCCCTCGTGTGGCGCGGCCCGATGGCAAACAACGCCCTAAAGCAGATGATACACCAGACACTGTGGGGAAAACTCGATTTCCTGCTCATCGACCTGCCTCCCGGAACCGGAGACGTACACCTCAGCGTTATCTCGGAGCTGAAGATCGACTGTGCGGTCATAGTCTCAACTCCGCAGCAGGTGGCCGTTGCCGATGTGCTGCGCGGGATAGTGATGTTCCGGGCCGACAAGATCGAAATTCCCGTGGCTGGAATCATCGAGAACATGGCCTGGTTCACGCCGGCCGAGCTGCCCGAAAACCGCTACTATATCTTCGGACACGGCGGCGCCAAGGCGCTGGCCGAACGCGAAGGGGTCGATTTTCTGGGAGAGATACCTATCATACAGTCGATTATGGATGGTTCGGAGAGCGGCCAGCCGGCTGTACAGGTAGATCCGAACGTCGAGAAATACTACCGCGACATTGCGGGAAAGATTGTCGATAAGTTTCGTTAAAACGCCGCAGGAGCGCGAAGCACTGTTGATAAAATCGGGAATAAAAGTTTGATATTTTTCGAATGTTTTTCGAGGGTCGACTATTGCAAATCCGGAGAAGAGTGCGTGTAAACGAGACTCAGAAAAATGCAAGCAAAAAGTATTGAAAAGAGTTCAGCGGTTTTCAAAAGAAGAATCAACCGTGCAAGCCGTCAAAAAAGCAGTGTCGACAATGTAAACAAACAATTTAAACAGTTGTTAAAAACAAACCTAAATATTTGAATAAAAATGAGATAAAATGAATATAATAGTGTTGACAAGTTTTGATAAACATTAAATCAAACCCAAAAAATTTTTTATCGACACTTTCAACAGCCTTACTTCTTATTCTTCTTTTAATCATTTTTTAATTCAAATTTTAAAACCAAAAATTAAAAATCACAAAAAGATGTCCGAAAACCCGATCGTAAAAAAGATAGAAGAGCTCAAAAAGGAGAAAAACGCCATCATCATGGCGCATTACTATACAACGGCCGAAGTACAGCAGGTGGCCGATCTGCTTGGCGATTCGCTGGCCCTCTCGCAGCAGGCCGCCTCGACCAAGGCCGATATCATCCTCTTTGCCGGCGTGCACTTCATGGCAGAAACGGCCAAGGTCCTCTGTCCCGACCGCAAAGTCCTAATCCCGGTCCCCGAAGCCGGTTGCTCGCTCGCCGAATCGTGCCCCGCCGACCGCTTCGCTCGATTCCGCGAAAAATATCCGAACCATACAGTGGTATCATATGTCAACACCTCGGTCGAGGTCAAGGCGTTGTCGGATATTTGCTGTACCTCGTCAAATGCTCTGGATATTGTACGGTCGATTCCGTCCGACAAACCTGTAATTTTCGGCCCCGACAAAAACCTGGGAGCATATGTGCAAAAGATGACCGGTCGCCGGAACATGGTCCTGTGGGACGGGGCGTGCCATGTACATGAGAAGTTTTCGCGCGAGGGGATCCGCCGCATGAGAGCCAAATATCCCGATGCCGAGGTGGTGGCCCATCCCGAATGCCGTGCCGAAGTGGTTGAGGAGGCTGATTTTACGGGTTCGACGGCGGCTATTCTGTCGTATTGCGGCCGGAGTGCCAAAAAAAGTTTCATTGTTGCAACCGAGGTGGGGATACTTTACGAGATGAAGCGCCGTTATCCTGAAAAGGAGTTCATACCGGCCGAAGTCGATGGCGGCGGTTGCGGCGAGTGCGAATACATGAAGATGATCACGCTCGAAAACATATACACGACATTGCGCGACGAGAAGCCCGAAATCGTACTCGACGAGCAGGTGTGCCGAAAGGCCGAACGTTCGATCCACAACATGATTGAACGGTAGTCGGCCGATGTATATATGGTCGGAGGATCTATTGTATCAATTGACTGAAGAGTTGTTTTTTATTGTTTATTTGTTTTTATTTTAATTATGATTTTTGCTTTTTTTAATTTAAATTTATAATAAAAAATAATAAACAGTTATAAATTATAATTTAAAAAATAGATAAAAATATAAATATTTAAATTAAAAACAGAAAAACAATAATTATAAATCGAATTGGAAAAATAGAAAGTAAATAGAATAACAAATCCAGGTAACAATCAAAAAAAACTACATCTTATGAAGAGACTCTATGTTTTGGTTCTGACATTGGCGGTTTCGCTGCTGGGCGTCGTGCGCGCCTCGGCGGACGAGGGTATGTGGCTGCTGCCGTACCTCCAGAAACTCAATATCGCCGATATGAAAAAGAAAGGCCTCAAACTCTCGGCCGAAGATATCTACAACGCTAACGGCTCGTCACTCAAGGATGCCGTGGTGATTTTCGGTAACGGCTGCACCGGCGAAATCGTATCCCCGGAAGGGCTCCTCTTTACAAACTACCACTGCGGCTACGGTGGTATCCAGCAGCTGAGCAGCGTCGAACATGACTACCTCAAAAACGGTTTCTGGGCCATGTCGCGCAGCGAAGAGCTGCCGGTTCCGGGACTTACCGTGCGGTTCATCAGAAAAATTATCGATGTTACGGAGGATGTCCTGAGCGGTGTGCCTTCGATAGCTTCACAACAGGAGTATGAAAAAATCGTAGATGAACGTACCAAAGAGCTCCGTACACGCCTCGAAAAGGAGTACAAGGGCAAAGACATATCCATACAGCCGTTCTATGCCGGAAACCAGTATTTTGCGTTCGTGATAGATACCTACAGGGATGTGCGCCTGGTGGGCACCCCGCCGTCGTCGATCGGAAAGTTCGGCGGCGATACCGACAACTGGATGTGGCCCCGCCATACGTGCGACTTCTCGGTTTTCCGCGTTTATGCCGACAAGAAGGGCCGTCCGGCCGAATACTCCCCCGAAAATGTACCCTATGCCGCCGAAACTTATCTGAAAGTGTCGCTCGACGGCGTCGAGGAGGATGACTTCACGATGATTATGGGATTCCCCGGATCGACCGAACGTTACATGACTTCGTATATGATCGACAATACCCTCCAGATCGAAAATCCGCAGCGAATATTCATCCGCGGTGAGCGTCTGGACATACTGAAGAAGGATATGGCCGCAAGCGACAAGGTGCGCATACAGTATGCATCGAAATATGCCGGCGTGTCGAACTACTGGAAAAACTCGATCGGTATGTCGCTCGGCCTGGAAAAACTGAACGTAAAGGCCAAGAAGGAGGCGCAGGAGAATGAGTTCCGTGCCTGGGCTACTGCCAGTACGCTTCCCGAAGAGGGATATATGGATGTGCTCGACAGGATGAAGAGTACGGCCGAGGAGATGCGCGGATCGATGGCTACGAGCCAATATCTGAACGAAGCTTTCTTGAGCGCAATCGAGATCTTGCAGCCGGCTTCGGTGGTATTCGCACTGAGTAAAATGGAGAAACCCGACAAGCAGGATATGAGAGAGCGGGTAGAGGATTTCTACAAGGACTACAATGTCGAAACCGACCGTAAGGTGGCTAAGCGAATGCTGGAGATAGCACGCGAAAACATGACTTCGCTGCCGTCGGTCTACGAAACCGAAATAGATGCAAAATTCGGAGGTGATATAGCAGCCTATGTGGACAACCTGTATGACAATTCGATCTGCGCCGACCAGGCCAAGGTCAATGACTTCATCGACGGAAAGCTGGAGGTCGATATCGAAAACGATCCTGCTGTGGCGTTGTTGAAATCGTGTATGGTGATGTATATCGGCGTTCAGAATGAATTGCAGCAGTACAGGGATGAATACAGCGGCTGCGAACGCAAGTACTTGGCCGGCCTGATGCGGATGTATCCCGACAAGAAATGGTATCCCGATGCCAACTTCACGATCCGCCTGACGTACGGAAACGTCATGCCGTATGACCCGAAGGATGGCGTTACGTACAAGTATTACACTACGCTGAAGGGTGTCATGGAGAAGGAGGATCCCGATAATCCGATCGAATTCACCGTTCCGGAGCGTCTCAAGGAGCTGTATGAGAAGCGCGACTTCGGACAGTATGCCGACGAGAACGGTGAGTTGCGCACGGCATTCATCGCCAATATGGATATTACGGGCGGAAACTCGGGAAGCCCCGTAATGAACAGCCGCGGTGAACTGGTCGGCCTGGCATTCGACGGTAACTGGGAGGCAATGAGCGGCGATATCGCGTTCGAACCCGACCTGCAGCGTACCATCTCGGTCGACATACGTTACGTGCTGTTCATCATCGACAAGTATGCCGGCGCCGGACACCTGCTCGATGAAATGACGATCGTAAAACGCAAATAATATCCGCCGGAGTGAAACCGGCCATGTAACTTACAACCGGATCGGGGCGTTTTCTGTCAGCCGATCCGGTTGTTTTTTGTCGTGCGGGGAGCATAAGCAGGTCGCAAACAACGGTTTGGTAGAGGTTTGGAGCAACTTTTTTGTATTGTACGTTTTTTTTACGATTGACTTTCGTATCTTTGTATGTCTGAAAAAGTCCATCTGCACGATATGAAAACTGATTTTTTGGTAATAGGAAGCGGCGCTGCCGGCCTCTGTTTCTCCCTCAAGGCCGCCGAAAAAGGTCATGTGACAATCGTCACAAAAGGAGAAATAGACGAATGCAATACCAATTACGCTCAGGGCGGAATCTGTTCGGTGACATACGCCCCGGATACATTCGAAAAACATATCGAGGATACGTTGGTGTGCGGTGCAGGTATTTGCGACCGCGATGCCGTAGAACTTGTCGTGAAACGGGCACCGGAACTTATCGCCGACCTGATTGAATGGGGTACGCGATTCGACAAGACTCCCGACGGCCGCTTCGAACTGAACCGCGAAGGTGGCCATTCCGAACACCGTATCCTGCATCACAAGGACCTGACGGGTGCCGAAATCGAACGCGCCCTGATTGAACAGGTCAAAAAACATCCGAATATTACGGTGCTCCAGCACCACTTCGCAATAGACCTGCTCACACAACACCATCTCGGTGAGTTCGTCACCCGCCATACGCGTGGCCTGGCATGCTTCGGCGCTTATGTGCTCGACATGGATTCCAACCGCATCGAAACCATTCTTTCGAAGTTTACGATCGTCGCTACCGGCGGTTGCGGAAACATTTACAGCACCACAACCAACCCGATCGTCGCTACCGGTGACGGTATCGCAATGTGCCACCGCGCAAAGGCCGTTACGGCAAACATGGAGTTCATTCAGTTCCACCCGACATCACTCTACAACCCAGGCGAACGGCCTTCGTTCCTGATCACCGAGGCAATGCGCGGTTTCGGCGCTATACTCCGGCTGCAGAATGGCGAGGAGTTCATGGACAAGTACCATCCGATGCGGTCGCTGGCCCCGCGTGATGTGGTCGCCCGAGCAATAGACCGCGAAATGAAGATCCGCGGCGAAGAGTTCGTATATCTCGACGTCACACACAAGGATCCCGAATCGGTCAAAAGCCACTTCCCGCACATATACGACAAGTGCCTCTCGCTCGGAATCGACATCACGAAAGACTATATCCCCGTTACGCCGGCGGCACACTATTGCTGCGGCGGCGTGAAGGTCGACCTGAACGGCCAGACTTCGATACGTCGTCTGTATGCGCTCGGCGAAACCTCGTGCACAGGCCTGCACGGCGCAAACCGTCTGGCTTCGAACTCGCTGATCGAGGCGCTCGTATATGCCGATCAGGCTGCAAAACATACCGCTTCGCTGTTCGACAGCACGCAGATTCAGGAGGGTATCCCCGACTGGAACTTCGAAGGTACGTCAAATACCGAGGAGATGCTGCTCATCATCCAGAGCAAGCGCGAAATGCAGCAGATCATGTCGAACTACGTGGGCATCGTGCGCTCGAACCTCTATCTGAAACGCGCCATGCGCCGTCTCGAGATCCTGTGGCACGAAACCGAGGAGCTCTACAACAAGACCACACCGAACCGCGAACTGTGCGAATTGCGAAACATGATCGCCGTGGCATACCTGGTCATCAAGCAGGGCCGCGAACGCAAGGAGTCGGTCGGCTGCCACTACAACGTCGACTACCCCAACAAGGCGAACGAATAGCCTTGGCGAAGATAAGTTTTTACCGACAGGCCCGCATCTGATTGCGGGTCGGTTGGTGAATGCCCGTGTGGTGCGGATGCCGGTTTTGCCGGCGGACGAAGCATAAATCGGGTCGCAGGGAGCATTTGCGACTTAAAATTTTGTATCTTTGCCCCTCCAAAAGATAATTTTACGACTTTCGATATGACGTTAAAGGAAGAGATCACCCGACGCCGGACGTTCGCAATCATAAGCCATCCCGATGCCGGTAAGACAACCCTGACAGAAAAACTGCTGCTCTTCGGCGGTGCGATTCATGTCGCCGGCGCCGTCAAAAGCAACAAGATCAAGAAAACTGCAACATCGGACTTCATGGAGATCGAACGCCAGAGAGGTATTTCGGTCGCAACGTCGGTGATGGGATTCGAGTACGAGGGCTGCAAGATCAATATTCTCGACACCCCGGGTCACGAGGACTTTGCCGAGGATACATACCGTACCCTGACGGCTGTCGACAGCGTAATTATCGTCATTGACGGTGCGAAGGGCGTCGAAACCCAGACCCGACGGCTGATGAATGTCTGCCGTATGCGTTCGACTCCGGTGATGGTTTTCATCAACAAGTTCGACCGCCCGGCAAAGGATCCGTTCGACCTGCTGGACGAGGTGGAGCAGGAACTCGATATCAAGGTGCGCCCGCTGGCATTCCCGATCAGCGATGGCCCGACATTCAAGGGTGTCTACAACCTCTACGAAAACAACCTGTCGCTGTTCCTGACCGATGAGAAGCTGACCGCCGATGCAAAGGCCGTCGACATAAAGCTCGACAGCCCCGAACTGGAAAGCTATATCGGACAGTATGCAAAGCGGCTGCGCGAGGATGTCGAACTGATCGACGGCGTGTACGAACCCTTCGACCGCGAGGCTTATCTGCGCGGTGAACTGGCTCCGGTATTTTTCGGCAGCGCCATAAACAACTTCGGTGTGCGCGAACTGCTGGAGTGCTTCATCCGAATCGCACCCTCGCCGCGCCCATCGACAACGGCCCAGAGAATCGTAATGCCGGATGAAGATAAGATGACCGGTTTCGTATTCAAGATACATGCGAACATGGACCCGAACCACCGCGACCGCATCGCATTCCTGAAGATCTGTTCCGGCATTTTCGAACGAAACAAGAACTATCTGCATGTGCGCAGCGGCAAGCAGATGAAGTTCTCGTCGCCAACAGCCTTCATGGCCGACAAGAAATCTGTGATCGATACGGCATATCCGGGCGACATCGTCGGTCTGCACGATACGGGCAACTTCAAGATCGGAGATACGTTCACCGAGGGTGAGAAACTTAACTTCACTGGCATACCTTCGTTCGCACCCGAGCTGTTCCGGTATATCGAAAATGCCGACCCGTTGAAATTCAAACAGCTGAGCAAGGGTATCGACCAGCTGATGGACGAGGGTGTGGCGCAGCTCTTCACCTCGTCGCTCAACGGCCGCAAGATCATCGGTACGGTCGGTGCGCTGCAGTTCGAGGTGATACAGTACCGTCTGGAGCACGAGTACGGTGCAAAATGCCGTTACGAGCCGATCTCGATCTACAAGGCCTGCTGGATCGAGAGCGACAACGCCGAGCAACTGGCCGACTTCAAACGCCGCAAACATACCAATATGGCTGTCGACAAGCACGGGCGTGATGTCTTCCTGGCCGATACGAGCTACTCGCTGGCGCTGGCCCAGGAGAATTTCAAGGATATACGTTTCCACTTCACGAGCGAGTTCTGAGGCTGGCGGAGGCTCTGCAACCGCTTGTTCCGGGTCCGGATGATGCTTCCGGAAGTGTGTCGTCGCCTTACGACACACGGACCATGCAATATAAAATCGTCGCCGATTGTTGATAATTATTAAATAAATTGTTGACAAGACCGGAATTTCGTAAGGCCGGAATCGATAATTTTGCCCTAACCAAAAGATTTGTCTATGTCGGAAGAGAAAAAAAGCGGTATAGACCTCGAGTTGGATGACTTTACCTCTCAGGGCCAATATTCGAATCTGGTTGTCATATCGCACTCAACGTCGGAATTCGTACTCGATTTCGCAGCCGTGATGCCCGGCGTCCAGAAAGCCAAGGTGAAAAGCCGTATCGTCCTGACTCCGGAACATGCAAAACGCCTGCTGTTGTCGCTGCAGGACAATATAACCCGTTACGAAAGCAACGTGGGCAAAATAATAATCCCGTCGCACCGCCCGGCCTCGGATGAACAGTTGACAATGGGATTCAACCTCGGCGAAGCGTGACGTTGTCGCAGGAAACACGGCTAACTGTCGTCCCTCTCCGAAACAAATGACACGGTCTGTTGCCGGTGTTTGATGTCGGGGCAGGATCGAGTATGGGAGGGGCGGAAAAGTGAATGGGTGAAACAGGAGGAGATCGGCTATCCGGAAAAAGAAAGTGTGGGGAGGCCGCGAGTGCGGAGGCAATTGTGGCCGCGCCGCCCGTAAACGGATGAAAAAGATCCCCCGAATCGAGGGTTCGGTCGTCGTCGGCGATCGGACAGAAATCGTATGTTTGCACATCAATTTGCAAATTATTGGTATAAAATTTTTGGAAAAGCCAAAAATGTTATACCTTTGCACTCCGCAACGGGTAAAATTTCGAATATAAATATAAAACGATTGAGATATGGCAATGAAAAGAACATTCCAGCCTTCGCGCCGGAAAAGAATCAACAAGCACGGTTTCCGTCAGAGAATGTCGACCGCTAACGGCCGTAAGGTTTTGGCTGCACGCCGCGCTAAGGGCCGCAAAAAATTGACCGTATCGGACGAAGCTACTTTCAAGTACGCATAAGCAATACGGCCGAGGGGCAACAGTTATCGGGCGAATGATTTTCAAGCATTCGCCCTGTTTTTTTATAAATATGCTGTTGCGGACAGATTTTACCTGTTTCTGCCGGAGCAGCACCATCGATTACAAACCAAACTTGATTTATAATAGAAAAATGAAAAGAGCTATTCCTTATGTTGCCTTGGTGCTGATGTTGGCATCCTGCCGTGGAGATGCCTCGAAGTTCACCCTGCAGGGGGCGGTCGATACGCTCTATAACGGGGCGCAGGCAATCCTGACATATGGTTCGGTGGCAGACAGTGTCGAAGTAGTGGACGGGACCTTTACCTTTGAGGGGAGTATCGATACGGCTGTTATGGCCCGGATTGCAATACCCAGGGGAGACGGGCAGATAAGCGGACAGTTGGTCCTCGAGTCGGGAACCCCGACGATGGATTTCACCGGCAGGACGGCCGTGTGCGGTGGTACTCCGCTCAACGAGGCCTACAACGCCTATAACAAGAGGATGGTAGAGATATCAGCCGCCTATATGGATTCTTACATGGCTTTGCGGGAGCAGACGGAGCTTACGGAAGAGGAGCGCGAGTCGAAAATGAACGAAGCGTTCGAGGTGTATGCCGAAAACAACCGTGTATTGAACGAAGAGCTTTTCGCTTCCAACACGAACAATGTGCTGGGAGCCGTTGCCTTGCTCAGCATGGCGAAGGATGCCGGACAGTTCGATTCGCTATATTCGGTTGCCGGAGATATTGTCCGACGTGATGCAGGTGTGGAGAAGGAGCGCGTACGCTATGAAAACCTGAAAAAGACATCCCAAGGCAGGATGTTTACCGATTTCACGGTCGAGAACGGTGCGGCCGATGGGTCGGCGGTATCGCTCTCGGAGTATGTGGGCAAAGGCAAGTATGTGCTGGTTGACTTCTGGGCCTCGTGGTGCGGCCCGTGCCGTATGGAGATTCCGAACCTGGCCGAAGTCTACAAGAAATATAAGGGCGATCGGTTCGAGATTGTGGGAGTAGCCGTGTACGACAAGCGTGCCGATACGGAGAAGGCAATGACCGAACTCCCGATCACGTGGCCCGTGATATTCGAAGCCGAGGCGCGTCCGGCCGAGATTTATGGCATACGCGGCATTCCGGAGATCATACTTTTCGGGCCCGACGGTACGATCCTGGCACGTGACCTCTATGGCGAGGGGATCGGTGAGAAGGTGGCCGAGTATTTAGCCGAGGAGTAATAAAAGTTGGGCGAACGATATTCAGGTCGTTCGCCCAACTGTTTATGACATGTAATATTTGTGCGGAATATCTATATCTATGCACGAAAAAATTCGTGCCGGTATTATTTGCCCTTTTCTATTCTGGTGATGTAATCTTCATATCCGCAATATCTGCATTTGCGGTGTACCTGGATTTTATTGTGGTATATATATTCATTGTTGACTTTTTCTCTTTTTATTCGTCCCAGATAGGCTTGGTCCAATTCTACCATAGCCCGATATTTTTTGCAGTGTGGACATTTGCCTGAATATCGGTGTTTAAGAAATAAAAAGAATAGACAGATTATGACTCCTATTATAATTAGAGTTGTAGGAGGGTTGCTGTCTCTAGATGATGTCGTGATATTATTTGAAGGAGAGGTTTCGGATGGTAAGTTGACAGAATGTTCATTTCGTTTAGGGGTATCAGAAACGGCAGAATAGTTGGAATTAGTAGGCAAAGGTTCAGACATCTGTTTTGATTGTCTGGATTTGTCTGCGGAATTATCGGTGGATTTTTCATTGTCTTGTTCAATAATTTGGTCATATTCGGGAGATTTGGTATGATTACCCTCTGTCTGTTCGGGGGTTTGTGTGGGAGGATTTGATTCAGTGGGTGCCGATTGATCATTATTACGTTGTTTATCTTCCAATTTTGACTCTTTGCGCAATTGCCGCTGCTGTTGCCGTTGCTGTTTACGCTGTTCGCGTTCTTGTTTGCGTTGCTCTCTTAATTCTGTTCTGTCGATTTCAGGCTCCTGGGAATTTGCAACAGCCATTTGTGTACAGGCCAACACAATAAGTAGAAATCCTGTTAAAATCCAAGTTTTCATGGTTGTGAGAATTTGGGGTGAACTACCGTTGGCTCCATACGATATGTAATATGTTATTAAAAAAAGAAAGTGTGGAGCCGATTTCGTCTATTCGTTAAAGAGGTTGTGGTAAGACCCTGACTGAAATAAACGATACAATACCCCACACCTGATAGATATGGGATACATACAGATTGTATGCCAGTCCATATTCTAACAAGATATGAGTGTTTGTCCGTTTTTCCTCCAGTCGTTGAAACTACCACATTTCTTTAACGAGGAAGCCCGAAAAACACTTTCCGCATGTCTGTGGAGCTTAATGCTCCTGTTACAAATATACGAATTTTATTTTAGATTGCAATTATTACGTTGTGATTCGACATGAGCATATGCCGTTGAAGACATGTATGATAAAACAAACCCCGTCGGAGTCTCCTCCAACGGGGTTCCCGGTGCCCAGGACAGGAATCGAACCTGCACGCCTTGCGGCACACGCACCTGAAACGTGCGCGTCTACCAGTTCCGCCACCTGGGCAGTACCGCAAATGCGACTTATTCGTCTCTTTGCGGTTGCAAAGGTAAGCAAAAAATTGTAAAAACTCCAAATATATTTTATTTTTGCTCAAATTTACTTGATATAATTTGTCACAAACCATGAAAAAAGTAGTTTTCTCCCTGATCGTTTCGCTTTTGGCTACCGTTTCGATCTCGGCGCAGAGCCGTGTCGAGGAGCGGTCAATGAAGAGCGAGATCCTCGGCGTCGAAAAAACATTCTCGGTCTATCTGCCAGATGGATACGATGATGACAACTCAACCCGATACCCCGTACTGTATCTGCTGCACGGCGCTTTCGGCCAGAATACCGACTGGCATACCCATGCAGATCTGCAACTGATTGCCGACCGCATGATCGCCGCCGACAGCGTCCGCCCGATGATCGTGGTGATGCCCGACGCTCGGGGTGTGGCAAAGAACCTCGCCGGTGAGAACATGGGTTATTTCAATGTCGAGGGGTGGCCGTATGAGGACTACTTCTTCGAGGAGTTCATCCCGTATATCGAAAAGACTTTCCGCGTCGACACGGCCCGCGAAAGCCGTGCAATTGCCGGTCTCTCGATGGGTGGCGGCGGTGCCGTGGCTTATGCCCAGCACCATCCCGAACTCTTCTGTGCCGCCTATTCGGCAAGCGGTCTGCTCAACATGTTCCCGCGAAAGGGCATCTCGCCGCACTATGCTGTGCCGTTCCTCTGGTCGGTGGTGGCAAACTCTCCCGTAATTTACATGCAGAATGCAACACCCGAAGCGATCGAACGTCTGAAAACCGTCCGTTGGATGGCCGATTGCGGCGACGATGACTTCCTGATCCGTCCTAACCTTGACTTTTTCAACGAGATGTTGCGTCGCGGCGTGCCGATGGAGTTCCGCGTTCGCGACGGTTCACACTCCTGGAAATACTGGAATTCGGCGCTTCCGATGATACTCGAATTCTCGTTCGGAACATCGCGCAGCAAATAGCCCCTCTCCTGCGGCTACAGGCCGGCAAAAAATTACGGGCGACCCTCAGTCCTGGGCCGCCCGTTTTATTTTCGCAGATGCGGGATTTGTTTCCGGACATTTAATTGCCGCCGATGCGAAGATATGGGGCCGGCAGCAAGTTATCCTGCACTATTCGACGCAGCGGATGATCTTGGCTCCGATGCGGTTGAGGCGGCCGTCGATGTCGTGATAGCCGCGGTCGATCTGGTCAACGTTCTGGATGATGCTGCGTCCGTCGGCGTTCATCGCCGCAATGAGCAGCGCTACGCCCGCACGGATATCGGGCGAAGACATGCGTGTGGGCCGGAGACGGATCATCTGGTCGAGTCCGATGACCGTTGCACGGTGCGGGTCGCACAGGATGATCTTGGCCCCCATGTCGATCAGCTTGTCGACGAAGAAGAGGCGCGATTCGAACATCTTCTGGTGGATCAGAACCTCACCGCGGGCCTGCGTCGCAACAACCAGAAAGACCGACAGCAGGTCGGGCGTAAGACCCGGCCACGGCGCATCGGCAATGGTCATGATCGAACCGTCGATGAAACTCTCGATCGAATAGTGCTCCTGCCGCGGAATGAAGATGTCGTCGCCGCGCTGCTCGAAATGTATGCCCATGCGGGCGAATTGGGCCGGAATTATGCCCAGATTCTCGAACGAGACATTCTTGATCGTGATTTCGGATTTGGTCATCGCCGCGAGTCCGATGAAGCTTCCGACCTCGATCATGTCGGGAAGCATCGTGTGTTCGGTCCCTCCCAGTTCGTCAACACCCTCGATGGTCAGCAGGTTCGAGGCGATGCCCGAAATACGTGCCCCCATGCGGTTCAGCATCCGGCACAACTGCTGTATGTAGGGTTCGCAGGCCGCATTGTAGATGGTCGTCTCCCCCCGTGCCAGCACGGCAGCCATGACGATGTTGGCGGTACCCGTCACCGAAGCCTCGTCCAACAGCATGTAGGTTCCGCGCAGACCGTCCGAGCGGAGGGCGAAATAGTTGTTGTCGAAATCGTAATCGAACTTCGCACCGAGTTTCTGAAACCCTATCAGGTGGGTATCCAGCCTCCGGCGCCCTATCTTGTCGCCGCCCGGTTTGGGCAGATAGGCGATGCCGAAACGGGCCAGCAGGGGCCCGATGACCATGACCGAACCGCGCAGCCGGGCGCCTCGACGGCGGTAATCCTCCGAACGGATATAATCGAGGTCGATGTCGCGGGCACGGAACGCGTAGCTCTGCGGCCCCGTCTTCTCCACCTCGACCCCCATGGCACGCAGCATATCCATGAGCTGCAGAATATCCACTATCTCCGGAACGTTGTGCAGCGTCACCCGTTCGGGGGTAAGGAGCGTGGCACAAATTATCTGGAGGGCTTCGTTCTTGGCCCCCTGCGGTACTATCTCTCCCTTCAGGCGGTTTCCGCCATATCTCGAAATATCTTTATCCGGAATGCAATGCAATACGGAGACGAAAGATATACAATTTACGCGGCATGAAAAAACTTTCCCGGTACCGGACGACTTTTAACGCCGTTATCCGGCAACGGTTTGTAAAGTAACCGCAAAAATCCTTAACTTTGTAAGTTATTGTAATGTATCATTCAGGAGAACCGAAACAATACGAAGGATATGACCGACAGGATAGAACGACTGCTGAAAAGGGTAGAGGAGTTCCACCCCGGTACCGCTGCGGAGCTGGAAGAGTTCAGAATCAAGGTATTGGGCCGCAAGGGTGAGCTCAACGAACTGATGGACGAATTCAAAACCGTCGCCCCGGAACTGAAACGCGAACTGGGCCAGCGCCTCAACGGACTCAAGAACCGCGCACAGGAACGCATCAACGAACTGAAAAGCGAACTCGAAGCGCATGCAGCCGGGACTCCCTCGGCCACGCTGGACGACATGACGCGCCCCGGCACCGCGCAGTCGCTCGGCAGCCGGCACCCCATATCGCTGGTAAGGAACGAGATATGCGGTATATTCGAAC
>ERZ824600.213-NODE-213-length-90279-cov-4.971604_pt1 | contig 90279 bp, 70 predicted proteins | sample MGYA00519933_ERZ824600 | MGnify/ENA primary metagenome ERZ824600 (study PRJEB31778, sample SAMEA3449178) | human gut metagenome | biome: human gut; feature: human-associated habitat; material: faeces | place: United Kingdom | collected 2010/2012 ...
GTGGGCGAGCAATGCGGCTCCCCGATTTGACCGCGGTACGACGGACTATAAAGAGCAAGCCGCGAACGACTGCCGTGGGCGAGCAATGCGGCTCCCCGATTTAACCGCGTTACGACGGTCTATAAAGAGTAAGCCGCGAACGACTGCCGTGGGCGAGCAATGCGGCTCCCCGATTTGACCGCGGTACGACGGACTATAAAGAGCAAGCCGCGAACGACTGCCGTGGGCGAGCAATGCGGCTCCCCGATTTAACCGCGTTACGACGGTCTATAAAGAGTAAGCCGCGAACGACTGCCGTGGGCGAGCAATGCGGCTCCCCGATTTGACCGCGGTACGACGGACTATAAAGAGTAAGCCGCGAACGACTGCCGCGGGCGAGCGAAGAGGTCGCCCAATTTGATCGCGGTACGACGGACTATAAAGAGTAAGCCGCGAGCGGAAGTTGCGGGCGAGCAATACGGTTACCCGATTTGACCGCGTTACGACGGTCTATAAAAAAGCGAAGGCGGAGCGGAGGACGGAAAGAAGGAGCGAAAAATAGGTAACGCGCGGGACGGAGGCGGCAGTAAGCACAGGCGCGGAGGCGACCTCCGTGCCGCCGATGTAATAGCGCACGACACCGACCTCCGTGCCGGGTTCGACCGGGGCGGCAATGCTTTCCGCCACCTCGACTTTTGCCTGAACGTTGTCCGCGGCGGCGGATTTTTCGCACAGGAGCGCCACGCGCGGGGTCTCGAGCGCAGCCTGCGGAAGCGTGCCGTGGGTGACAGCTGCCGGTTCGATAACAGGCGGTTCGGGCGAAAACACGCGGTAGTTTGCGAACCCGTAATCCAAAAGCCCCTTTGCCGCGGCAAAGCGCAGCTTGCTTGTAGAGCCGCCCAGCACCACCGCGATAAGCGACATACCGTCCCGTGTGGCGGTGCCGGAAAGGCAGTAGCCCGCCTCGGAGGTGAACCCGGTTTTCATGCCCGTTGCGCCCTTGTAAAAGCGGATAAGCTTATTTGTGTTTGCCAGTCCGAAGGTGCCGTTGCGGATAGTATCCATCCAGATCCCGGTAAACCCGAAAATAAACTCATGCTTCATCAGCTCACGCGTGACAACGGCGACATCCAGCGCGCAGCTGTAATGCCCCTCCGCGGGCAGCCCGTTCGTGTTCACGAAATTGCTGTTTTCGCAGCCCAGCTCGGCGGCGCGGGCGTTCATCGCGGCAATAAACGAATCCTCGCTCCCGTATACATATTCGCCCAGCGCGACCGTCGCATCGTTTGCCGAAACGACGACAAGCGCCTTCAGCAGGTCATGCACCGACATCCGCTCGCCCGGTTCCAGAAACACCTGCGAGCCGCCCATCGATGCCGCGCGTTCGCTCACCGTCACCTCATCTTCGAGCGTTATTTTGCCGCTGTCCAGCGCCTCCGCGATCAGAAGCGTGCTTATGACCTTTGTCACGGATGCGATCGGAAGGTGCGCCGTCTCGTTTTCCGCAAAAAGCACGCGCCCGGTGGAAAACTCCATCAGCAGCAGCGCCTTTGCATCGCCGTCCGGAACATATTCCGCAACGGCGGGCACATTTATCCCCCAGAACTCATCCGCCACCGCATCATACGGGTACACCGACCCGATCTCCGCCGCCGAAGCGCCCGCCGGCACGGCTATCGCCAGCACGCACAGCGCCGCACACAATATCCTTTTCATTTCGATCATCTCCCGTCACACTCTATGCTTTGCCGCAGGCAAATATGTTTTTATTGCACGCGATTATGCTGCAACAGATTTGCTGCGGCTTTACCGCGGCTATAAAAAAGACCGCAGCGAAAATGCTGCAGTCTTTTATTATACTCATACGGCTGCCCGATTTAAGCGCGTTACGACGGGCTGTAAAGAGTAAGCCCCGTCCCCGTGCAAAGGTTCTGTGCGAGCGGAGCGGTTACACGATTTAAGCGCGCTACGACGGACTGTAAAGAGTAAGCCCCGTCCCCGTGCAAAGGTTCTGTGCGAGCAATACGGCTGCCCGATTTAAGCGCGTTGCGGCGGGCTGTAAAGAGTAAGCCCCGTCACCGTGCAAAGGTTCTGTGCGAGCAATACGGCTCCCCGATTTAACCGCGCTACGACGGGCTATAATCAAGTGAGCTCGAAGGCACCGGTGTAGAGCTGATAATAGCGGCCCTTTTCGGCGATGAGCTTTTCGTGATTGCCGCGTTCGATTATCACGCCGTTTTCGAGCACCATTATCACATCCGCGTTGCGCACGGTGGAAAGGCGGTGGGCGATAACGAAGGTGGTGCGGTTTTGCATCAGCGCATCCATGCCCTGCTCGATATGGCGCTCCGTGCGGGTGTCGACGGAGCTTGTCGCCTCGTCAAGCACAAGTATGGGCGCTTTGGAAAGCGCGGCGCGGGCGATGTTCAGAAGCTGGCGCTGCCCCTGGGAAAGGTTTGCGCCGTCGCCCTCCAGGAGCGTGTCGTAGCCCTTTTCGAGCCGCATGATAAAGCTGTGCGCAAAGGCGGTCTTTGCCGCGGCGACAACCTCGTCGTCCGTCGCATCCGGTCTGCCGTAGCGGATGTTTTCCATGACGGTGCCGGTAAACAGGTGGGTGTCCTGCAGGACCATTGCAACATTGGCGCGAAGCGAATCGAGCGTGTAATCGGTTATCGGCCTGCCGTCGATGGTTATCACGCCGTCGTTTATATCGTAAAAGCGGTTGAGCAGGTTCGTTATCGTCGTTTTGCCGGCGCCGGTGCTGCCGACAAAGGCGACCTTCTGCCCCGGATGTGCGTAAAGCGTGATGTCTTTGAGTATCATGCGGCTTTCGTCATAGCCGAAATTGACGTGCTCGAAAACGACATCGCCGCGGATCCCGTCTGCGGTGACGGCGTTTTCGGCATCCGCGGGTTCCGGTTCGGAATCCATAACGGCGAAAACGCGCTGTGCGCCCGCAAGCGCGGAAAATATCGTGGTGGTCTGCTGGGAAATATCGCTGATCGGGCGGGAGAACTGCCGCGCGAACTGGGCAAACGCCGCAATAACGCCGACAGTGCAGTCCGGCATCCAGGAAGGCAGCCCGGAGGCGGCGCTGAGCAGGCAGAGTATGCCGCCGATCCCGCCGACAACGGCGTATGTCACCTGGCTGCTGTTGCCGAGTATCGGGCCCATTATGCCGCCGTAAAAGCCCGCCTTGAACTGCTTTTCGCGCATATCGTCGTTAAGCAGCTCGAATTCCGAAGCGCAGACGGATTCGTGGTTGAACACCTTCACGACCTTCGAGCCGGTGACGTTTTCCTCGATATAGCCGTTGAGCGCGCCGAGCGCCGCCTGCTGCCCCACAAAGTATTTCGCCGAGCTTTTCGCGATAACGCCCGCAAGCTTCATGTATACCGGGATAAAAGCCACAACGACGACGGCAAGCACCCAGTTTGCCGTCACCATCGCTATGCCGTAGCCGATGATCTGTATCACGCCCGAAACGAGGTTTACGAGCGTGTTGTTGAGCATCATGTCGATATTGTCCACATCGTTCGTGAAGCGGGACATTATTTCGCCGGTGCTCTGGTTGTCGAAATAGCGCACGGGAAGCTCCTGCAGCTTTTCGAAAAGCTCGTTGCGGAGCCGTTCCGTCGCGTTCTGCGAAACGGTGAGCATTATCCTTGCCTGGAAATAGGAGCACACCGTGCCGACGGCGTATATCGCGCCGATGACGATAAGTATCGCCGCAAGGTAGGCAGCGGGGTTCGAAAAGCTTATTTCAAACGCCGTCCCGCGGAACCAGCAGCGCGTTTCGCTGTATACCAGCCCGTCGACAATGCTTTTCACGGCAAAGCTGCCGATAATTGTCGAGCCGGTGGAAAGGATCATGAACAGCACCACGGCGGCAAGCCGGAATTTGTAAGGCGCAAGGTAGGAAAACAGTCTTTTCACGGAGCGCGTGTCCGGCTTTTCCTTTCCGCGCGCGCCCATACCCGGGCGCCCGCGGCCGCCCATCGGCCCGAAGCCGCGCCCGCCCTGAGCGCCGCCCTTGTTATATTGCTGTTGCAGCTCCGAAAGCGTTCTTGCCATTGCCGGTCACGCCTCCTTTCTTTCGTTCTGGGAATAGTATATCTCGCGGTATTCGGTGTTGCTTGCCAAAAGCTCCTCGTGCGTGCCGACACCGGTTATCCGCCCCTCGTTCATCACGGCGATCATATCCGCCTCCCGCACGGAGGAAATACGCTGCGCGATGATTATCTTTGTTGAGCCCTCGAGATAATCGCCGAAGGCTTCGCGGATACGCTTTTCGGTCGCGGTGTCCACGGCGGAGGTGGAATCGTCCAGAATGAGTATCCTCGGGCGCTTCAACAGCGCACGTGCGATACAGAGCCGCTGCTTCTGACCGCCGGAAACGTTCGCGCCGCCGCGGTCTATAAGGTGGTCATAGCCATCCGAAAACGCCGAAACGAAGGAATCCGCCTGAGCCGCGCCGGCAGCGGAGCGCAGCTCCTCATCCGTTGCTGCTTCGTTGCCCCAGCGCAGGTTTTCCGCAACGGTGCCGGAAAAGAGCACGTTCTGCTGCAATACCATGCCCACGCCCTCGCGCAGGTCGTAAAGCGAATAATCGCGCACATTCCTGCCGTCCACCAGCACCTCGCCGGAATCGGTATCGTACAGCCGCGGGATCAGGCTGACAAGTGTCGTTTTGCCGCAGCCGGTGCTGCCGATTATTCCCACCGTTTTGCCCGCGGGTATGGAAAGGCTTATGTTATCCAGAACCTTTTCGTCGCTGCCCTTGTAATAGCGGAAGGAAACGTTGCGGAATTCCACGCTGCCCTTTGTGACAGGGGTCTTCCCGCGGGCATCGGGCGCCGGGTCGGTGATATCGACCTTTTCGTCCAACACCTCGGAAATACGCCTTCCGGATGCCATCGCACGGGAGAGCATGACAAAGAGGAAGGACACCATCATGAGCGACATGAGTATCTGTGTCGCATAGGTTATGAATGTAGTGAGCTCGCCGGGGGTAAGCGTGCCGCCGATGACCTTGTTGCCGCCGAACCAGAGCACGGCAAGCGTCGTTGCGTACATAAAGAAGGACATGACTGGCGACATGAGTATCATGACGAGCATCGCGGAAAGCCCGCTCTTTTTAAGCTCGCCGTTCGCCGCGGCAAACTTTTGCTTTTCGTGCTCCTGCCGGACAAAGCTTTTCACGACGCGCACGTTCGTGATGTTTTCCTGTATGTCCGAATTGAGCGTGTCGATCTTCGACTGCATTGCGGAGAACCGCGGGAAGCCGCGGCGGATTATCGCATAAAGCGCAATGATAAGCAGCGGGAGCGAAACGAGAAATACCACCGAAAGCTCCCGGTTCGTGGCAAATGCCATTATCAGCGCGCCGATAAACATACCCGGAGCGCGCAGCGCCATGCGCAGCAGCATATTCACGAAATTCTGGATCTGCGTCACATCGTTCGTGAGCCTTGTGACAAGCGAGCCGGTGCTGAACCGGTCGATATTGGAAAAGGAAAATTCCTGTACCTTTTTGAATATGTCCGATCTGAGGTCGGCTGCATAGTTCACCGCCGCCTTTGCGCCGAAATAAGCGCCGCCCACGCCGCCGATCATCATCAGCAGTGCGGTGAGCACCATGCCGGCGGTCATGGCGACGACAAACGCGGTGTTTTCGCCGAAAATGCCGACAAGCCTTGCTATAAAGGGCGAAAGCTCTTCGCCTTCGGCTGTCGCATAAGTGAGATAGTCAATAAGCGCGCCCAGCATTTTGGGCATGAGAACCTCTCCGACAACCTCGATTATCATACATATGGGCCCTATGATAAAATACGGAAGATAGGGCTTTGCATAAGATGTCCAACGTTTCATTCCTGTGTTTCTTCTCCGTTTCTTTGCCTTCCGATCGCTTCGGCGTTCGCGCACAGCCTTTGTGCCGTGGCGAAAAACGCGGCGATCTCCCGTTCCGGTATGCCTTCGCGCAGCGCAAGCTCAAATTCGCACACCCGGCGTTCGTGCTCCTCGTGGATCGCAAGCGCCTTTTCGGTGAGCGCAAGCCGCTTCAAACGCCCGTCCGAACCGACCCTTTCGCGGCGGATCAGCCCGTTTTTCTCCATCGACTGCAATATCGCCGTCATTGTCGAGCGGCGCACGCCGAACTGCTTTTCGATATCCTTCTGGAACACGTCCCTGCCGGAATTGTCATACAGCCAGCCAATGACCCAGCCGTGCAGGTTCGTGCACTTTTCCTTCTCGCCCGCGCCCTGCTCTATGCCGCGCCGCAGCGCATTCGAAAGCTCCCGCACGCAGTAGCCGACCGTTTCCTCGCGCTTCATGAAAGCTCCTTTCCCCCGCGGGAACCTGCCCGCGGAATATGTTTGTTAGCATACTAACATTTTACACACGCGCGGCTATTTTGCAATATGCCGAATAAACAAAACCGAAGCCCGGAAAAAGGCTTCGGTTTGTGCAATACGTTAAAATGCCGTCACGGATCGCGGCGGAGTATGTAATAGCTTTTTTCCGGCGCGGTACAGCCGTCAAAGCCCTTGCCGCCGCTCCTTTCGACAAGCGAAAACCCTTTTGCGGCGGATAATATCTCGCCTTCGGAATAGCAGCGCTGAAGCATACGTTCGTGCGTGCGGGCATAAAGCTTTGTACCCTTCTTTTTTTCGAAAACGTCGATATCGAAGGCGCACAGCCCGTCCCCGCCGCACGCCGAGCGCCATACGGCGAAAACCTCGCCCGGCTCGTAAATATAGCTTCTGCCGTCGAAAACGTTTTTGTAGCGGTATTCGGTGTTCACGTCGAAAACGAACACTCCGCCCGGCTCAAGATACAGATGCACGAGCGAAAAGACCTTTTCGAGATCGCCGTCCGAAACGAGGTAATTAAGGCAGTCGAAGGAGGAATAAACCGCCTGAACGGTGCCGTAAAGCTCGAAATCGCGCATATCGCGGCAGATAAGCAGCACGCCGTTGCCGGCGTTTTTTTCCGCGGCAAGCGAAAGCATTTCCGGCGAGGAATCGAGCGCGACCATGTCGTAGCCCTTTTCCGCAAGAAGAAACGCCATGCCGCCCGTGCCGCAGCCGAGGTCGAGCACCTCCCGCACGGGGATATCGGCAAGCGAAAAAGCGCGGCAAAGCATATCCGCGTATTGCGGATATGCTTTGCCGTTGATCTTGTCGTACACGGATGCGAGCGTGAAGAAGCTCATTTTTCCTTTATCCTGTCCAGAACCATAAGATATCCGTCGCTCCCGTAGCGCAGGGCGCGGTTGACGCGCGTTATCGTCGCCGTGGAAAGGCGGGTCTTTTCGGCTATTTCGTTATATGTGCAGCCTTCGCGCAGCATTCCCGCGGCGGTGAGCCGTTTGCTCATTTCGGTTATCTCGCTGATAGTGCACAGGTCGGAAAGAAAGCGATAGGCTTCCTCCTTGTCGCGCAGGCAGGTCAGCACCTCCGCAAGGCGGTCGGTGTTTTCGTCCCTGATCTTGTCAAGCATCCGCGTTTACTCCTCCGGTTCAGTCAAATTCAACTTCGGACGGATCGAACGTGCCCTTTATGAAGCGGTAGGTATCGGTATATACCGAGTGGAGCTTGGGGTCGTCCGAAACATACGCCCTGTAATATTCGCCCGGAACGCCGCCCTGGTAATACATATGGGAAGCATCCTTCATGTATCCGGTTATCGCGCCGGCTGCGTAGTATTTCTTTATTCTTTCGATATTCCAGTCCGCAGTGCCGCCGATCTCCAACTCTATGCTCATGCCGAGAAGCTTTGCCGTCGCCGCGGCATCGAACAGGCGGGAATCGGGAACGCTCTGATTGAAGGCATAGTTGGGCTGATAGCAGACCTGATCGAACCCGAGATGCCGCCAGTCGTTATAGCCCGTTGCGTGGAAATAGGGTATCCAGGTGGTGATAAAGCCCTTGGAGCGGACATAGTCGGTCGTGAAGCGGAGCAGCTCGAGAAGCTGTTCGTCCGAATAGCTTATCTCCTCCGTGAACCAGTAAAAGCCGTTGAGCTTTATGTGCTTGTATTTCTTTTCCTCAAAGCGGGCAAGCTGCTCGTCGATAAGCCATTTGAGCGCCGCCTTGCGGTCCCCGAGGTTGGTGAAATCGAGGTTTTTGCCGCCGACTTCGCCGAATTCCGTAACCTTTGTCACGGGGTAAAGGATGGAAAAGAAGGCCGTCACACAGAGATCCGGCTTGCCCAGCGCCCTGCCGACCTCGGCAACCGCTTCTTCCAGGGCATCCATGTTCCTGCCGGGGGTGAACTGGCAATCGATATACCTCTGCCAATCCTCCTTTTTGAGCGGTCGCTTTTCATAGCCCTGATAAAGGAACGCGACATACGGCAGGAAAAGGTAGCTGTCGAAGAGCGTGTCCTTTATTTCGCCGTTTTCGATATATGCGACATGGGGAAGGAAGATATCCTTTGTGATCGGTTCGATCTTGTCGTGGCAGATATAGGAAAGCAGAACGTCCTTTGCGCCCAGCGTGTCGGAGGAGGCATATCTCCCGGGGAAGTCGGTATCCTTTACGTCGTCGGCAACGGGGGTAACGCCGCCGTCCGCGCTGCGCACGCCGAACACCTCTATTTCATCCACGAAAAGGTGGACAACGACCATAAAGGAAAATTCAACGTACCTTGCCGCGAACTTTTCGGAAAACCGCTTTTCCAGGCGGACAATGTCGTTTTCCTTTTCGCTTGCGAAGCCGGTGATCTCGCAGGCAGTCTGCCAGGCGATACCGTCGGCGGAAACACGCACGCTCACCCGCACGGGCAGCCTGACCCCGGTGGAGACCTCTTTAAGTACGCCGATACGCGCGCTGTCCACCGTGCATATGCCGCCGAGGTCGTAAACGATGCTCCTTGCCGCACCGGCGGTGAAGCGGAAGAATGCCTTGTCGCCGCACACGGGTTCTGCCGCATAAACGCCGTCCGTAAGCTCGGTGCAGGTATCGGGGGAGTTGAACCAGTCGGTCTGATAGCGTTCCTCGATCTCTTCGTAATTCCTGATCTTCTGCGGAAGCCCCAAAAGGAGATTTTCCCTTTTATTGCCGGGGGTGAAGGACTTGTTCATCCCGACAAAATCGTAATCGCCGTAATAACTGATGCTGTTCATAGCGGTCATCCGTTCTCTTTTTTGCATTTTGCATTATATTCGCACACGCTTTCGCTTATTAGTGCGTTAAGTAATTATAACGCTTTCCCGCCGATTTTGCAATAGCCTTTTGCCGCTTTTATTGACATAAAGCGGGCGCGGATATATAATGGAGGCATAACCGAAGGAGGTGTACCGCATGAAGCGGAGGATGCTTGCGTTTGTTATTTCGCTTTTGCTGCTTTTGCCCTATGGCTTTTGCCTGCCGCTTGCCGACACGGCGGCAAGCCTTGCCGCGGCGGAAAGCCAGGCTGCGGCAAGGGACGACATACCCGATTTCCGCCCGGACGGTGCGGACAGGGGCGCCGGAAGGATCGCCGCCTTTTCCGCGGCGGCGGTGCTGTGCGGCGGCGGGCTTGCCGCGGCGGTCGTAATACTGTCACGGGGGAGGAAAAGGAAATGAAGAAGGAAGATAAGACCAACGTCTGCCGTATTCTCGATGCGGCGGGCGTGAAGTACACTATGCTCGAGATCGAAACGGACAAAGCCCTTTCCGGCACGGAGATCGCGCTGCGGCTGGGGTTCCCGCCGGAGCGCACCTTCAAAACGCTCGTGACGGCGGCCCCCTCCAAAAAGCACTATGTTTTCGCCATACCCTCCGGCGCGGAGCTGGATCTGAAAAAGGCGGCGCGCGCCGTGGGCGAAAAATCCGTCGCCATGATAAGGTTCGACGAGCTGCTCCCCGTGACGGGCTATGTCCACGGCGGCTGCTCGCCCGTGGGGATGAAGAAGCTCTTTCCCACCGTGCTGGATGATTCCGCCCGCAGCGCAGGCAGCATCCTGCTTTCCGCCGGGCGGATCGGCAGGCATATCGAAATATCGCCCGCGGAGCTGGCAAGGGTGATCCCCTTTTCCTATGCCGACGTAACGGCGGGTGAGTATTGAATGGTACGCCTGCTTGCGAAATTATTCATCGGCGCGCCGCCGGAAAACGCTTCCGGGGCGGTGCGGCTGAAATACGGCGTGCTGTGCGGAGCGTGCGGGATATTTTTCAACCTGCTGCTTGCCGCGGCAAAGCTTTTCGCCGGGCTGGTATCCGGCTCCGTCGCGATGGTAGCCGATGCGCTCAACAACGCCTCGGATATGCTCAGCTCGCTCGTGACGGCGGTCGGCTTCCGCCTTTCGGAGCGCAAGCCGGATAACGGGCACCCCTACGGCCACGGCAGGATCGAATACATTGCCGGGCTGCTCGTGGCGGTGCTGATACTCTTTATGGGCGCGGAGCTGCTGAAAAGCTCGGTTAAAAGCATATTTTCCCCCGGGGAAACGCTTGCTTCCCCTCTTGCCGCGGCGATACTTGCCGGCTCGGTGCTGGTAAAGCTTTATATGTTCGCCTACAACCGTGCATACGGCAAAAAGCTCGGTTCCGAAACGATGCTCACCGCGGCAAGGGATTCGCTGTGCGACGTCGCGGCGACATCGGCGGTGCTCTGCTCGCTTGCGGTGAAGCATTTTACCGGCACCGATATCGACGGATACACCGGTGCGGCGGTATCGGTGTTCATAATAGTATCCGGCATATTTGCGGTGCGGGATACCGTTTCCCCGCTGCTGGGAAGCGCGCCGGACGGAAAAACGGCGGAGGGGATCCGCGAAACGGTGCTTTCCCACCCGGAAATAATCGGGATACACGATCTGATGCTGCACGATTACGGCCCGGGCAAGCGCTTCGTTTCGCTCCACGCGCAGCTCCCCGCGGGGGCGGATATGCTTTCCGCGCACGATGTGATAGATAAAATAGAGCGCGAGATTTACGAAAAGTTCGGGGCGGAGGCGACGATACACGCCGACCCGACAGACACCCGCGACCCTCTCGCAAACCGCGTTTCGGAACGCGCGAGCGAGTTGCTTTCCCGCTTCGGCGCGGGCTTTTCGGCGCACGACATACACGTTTTCCGCTGCGGGGCGGAACAGACGGCTATATTCGATATATCCGTCCCCGCGGGCAGCGGGATCGACCCGGAGCCGCTTCGAAAATCGCTCGTGCTTGCGCTTTCCGCGGAATTTCCGGACACGCATTTCGTTATCCGCTGCGACAGGGATTATTCCGAACAATCCGATTGACAATCCGCGCGGATAAGTATATAATTACCCGGGCAGAAAATAAAAGAGGTGTTGGCAAAATGACAGGCTTCAGATACAAACAGGCTCAAAGCGTGAGCGAGGATGTTTTCGCAAAATATTCGCAAAGGCTCGCCGATGCGGACCGCCACATAAAGACCGGCGACGGAAGGGGCAGCGATTTCCTCGGCTGGCGCGATATCGGTGTCCGCCCCGGCGGGGAGGAACACGAAAAAATACTTGCCGCCGCAAAGCGCATCCGCGAACAGAGCGACATATTGCTCGTTATCGGCATAGGCGGCTCCTATCTCGGCGCGAGAGCGGTCATAGAATATCTTAAAACGCCCTACCACAACCAGAAAAGCGGAACACAGGTCTATTTTATCGGCAATTCCTTTTCCGGCGGCGAATACGAAACCGTCATGTCGCTGTGCGAGGGCAAACGCGTGAGCGTGAACGTCATAAGCAAATCCGGCACGACAACCGAAAGCGCGGTCGCCTTCCGCTTTGTACGCGAATACATGGAATCCCGCTACGGCAGGGAGGAAGCGGCAAGGCGCATTTACGCCACGACGGATGCGCGCCGCGGCGCGCTGAAATCGCTTGCGGATGCCGAGGGCTATGAATGCTTTGTCGTTCCGGACGACGTGGGCGGAAGATTTTCGGTGCTCACCGCCGTGGGGCTGCTTCCCGCCGAGGTCGCGGGGGTGGACACGACGGCTCTGCTCGAAGGCGCGCTTGCCGAGCGTGAAGCGCTGTTTGCCGCAGGGCTCGAAAGCCCCGCCTACAAATACGCCGTTATACGCAACGCGATGCTCGATTCCGGCAGAAAATGCGAGCTTCTCGTGAGCTACGACCCGGATTTCCGGTTCATGGGGGAATGGTTCAAGCAGCTTTTCGGCGAAAGCGAGGGCAAGGAAAAGAAGGGCCTTTTCCCCGCCAGCGCGACATACAGTTCCGACCTGCATTCGCTCGGCCAATATGTTCAGGACGGCAGCCCGATACTTTTCGAAACGGTTGTCCGCACCGAAAATTCACCCGCTTCGCCCGCGGTGCCGAAGGACGGCGCAAACGGCGACGGGCTCAACTTCCTTGCCGGGATGACGTTTGACGAGATCAACGAAAAGGCGTTTCTCGGCACGCTGCTCGCCCACCGCGACGGCGGCACGGACACGCTCATTATAGATGCCGGCGAAAAGAACGAACGCTGCCTCGGCGCGCTCATATACTTCTTCTTTATCGCCTGCGCCGCCTCCGGATACATACTCGGGGTGAACCCCTTCGACCAGCCGGGGGTGGAGGCATACAAGAAAAATATGTTCGCGCTGCTCGGCAAACCGGGCTATGAATCGGCGGCGGCGGAGATAAACGAAAAAATTAAAGGAATATAAAAGCGATTTACTATTGATTTTCCGCGCCGATTCAAGTAAAATATAAACGGGTACAAAAATACCCGACGCCGAAGCGGGCATTGCCGGCAGACGCCCGCTTTGCGAAAAAATCCCACCGCCGGAAGAACGGAGTATATTTATGCAGCTCATAGTCGGAGTAAAAGGAACAGGCAAGACCAAAGCTCTTATCGATGAAGTCAACGCCGCGGCAAAGGTTTCGCACGGTGTCGTTATCTGCATCGAATACGGCAGGAAGCTCACTTTTGATATTCAATACCACGCCCGCCTTGTGGATGCGAAGGAATACGGGGTCGAAGGCGCCGAAAGGCTCTACGGCTTTATTTGCGGTATGCTCGCCGGTAATTACGACATAACCGAAGTATTTATCGACAGCGCACTCAAGATCTGCGGCGACGACATTGCCGCATTCGAAAGCCTTGTCTGCGACATAAACACCGTCACATCCGCCCACGGCGTACAGTGCGTCATGACAGCCTCTGTCGAGCCCGAAGCCCTTTCCGAAAAGGTTTCCGGCTTTATCCGCGCATAAAAGGGCGATGAGCGATACGAAAAGGCGCCTGTACAGGTGCGCCGTTGCCGCGCTTGCGGCATACGCTTTGGTGGGGTTTTCCTTCCTGCTGTTTGTTTCCGCGGGGATGGACAACGCCAATTCCGATATTTCCGCATTTGCCGCACGGCTGGTCGAAAGCGATCTCTTTATTGCGCTGTTTTCCGCGATATTCGGGTTTTCGTTCATGATATTCGGGGCGAAAAAGCTTTCCTCCGCGGCAAAACGCGCGTTTCACATTATCCTGAACTGCATCGCCGTGAACGGCTGCGCTTATGCGCTCTGCCGCAATGTTTCGGAGGTAAAGATCTCTACCTGGCTCGTGCTGTTCTTTGTCGTCACGGCGGTCTATTTCGCCGTTTACGGCATATGTATGTTCGTGTCCTTCCTGCGCTCCCGCCGCTGAAAATTCATAAAAAAACAAAGGTGCTTCCGCCGGCAAGGCAGAAGCACTTTTTATCGCACGTCGCAGCGCGGCAGAATCGGGTGGCTCCCACGCTCGCACAGAACCACTGTCTTTTTATAGGGCGCGGAGCAGTGCGTGTGAATTTGCCGCAACATAGCCGCGGGCGATAAAAGGGCGCGGAGAGGGCGAAGCAAGTCTGCTGCAGCTGCATCGCGAGCAATAAAAAGGAGCGCATAAAAAAAGAGGCAGAATCGTCGAAAGACGACCGCTTGGCGTACTTAGTACGTCAAGGGAGTATTTCGGCGAGAGGAAAAGCAAATTATAATTTAATCAATGGGAACCCGTACGGGGTTCCCTACAAATACAGCATAGGCTCCGCCGAAACGGCAGAGCCTATGTTTATTAGTCTTATTTATTTGCTTTTCAGTTCTGAGCTTATTTATCGCACGTCACAGCGCGGCAGAATCGGGCTGCTTCCCGGCTCGCACAGAACCACTGTCTTTTTATAGGGCGCGGAGAGGGCGAAGCAAGCTTGTTGCAGCTATATCGCGTGCGATAAAAGAGAATCTACGGCGTAGGAGAGGGCGTTTTCGACGGCGCCGGGCGTAAACGGGCAGGAAAGGTGCGCCGTTTCGAGCGCGGAAAGGTAGTTTTTGCTCCCGCCGATGCGGCACAGCGCAAGATAATCGCTCCACGCGGCGGCGCGGTCGAGCGCGAACTTCTTTTTGAACTCCATGGCGCCGACGGTGGTAAGCGTGTAGTTTATGTAGTACATCGGGCTGAGGAAAATGTGGGGCTTGTGGTACCACATCCCGCCGCGGCACATGAATTCGTCCTCCGGATCGTAGGTGCGCCAGGGCATATATTTTTGTTCCAGCTTGCGCCATTCAAGCGTGCGTTCACGCGGGGTGAGCCCGGGGTCGGCATAGCAGATGTGCTGGAATTCGTCCACCGCAACGCCGAAGGGGACAAAGGTCACAGCCTCCTGCAGATGTCCGTAACGGTATTTATCGGCATCCGCGCCGAAGAAGCGTTCGGCATAGGGGTAGCAGAACTGCTCCATGGACATGGAATGAATCTCGGCTATGTCGGTCGATTCGCTGTAATAATCGCTGATGGGCTGGGCGCGCATGGCTTCGTACCCGGCGAAGGCGTGGCCCATTTCGTGGGTGAGCACCTCGGCATCGAAGGTGGTGTGGTTGAAGCAGGAGAAAACAAACGGCGCGCGGTATTCGGGCAGATCGGTCATATAGCCGGTGGATGCCTTTCCGGGGCGGTTTTTCAGGTCGAAAAGCCGGTGCTCTACCATAAAGTCGATAAATTCCGCCGTTTCGGGGGAAAGCTCTTTATATATCTCCCGCGCGCGGGCGATCATGAAATCGTCGTCGCCGGCGGGGGTGGCGTTTCCGTCCGCAAAAATACGCTTTTCGTCGTAAACACGCAGCTCCGGCACGCCAAGGCGCTTTCTCTGGCGCTCGAACAGCTCGCTGCAGACGGGGACAAGGTAATCCCTGACCTGCTCGCGGAAGGATTCGACCTCGCGAACGCCGTAATCCGTTCTGCCCTGGAGCAGGTAGCCCAGCGGGATGTAGTTTTCGAACCCGAGATTTCTGCCCATTTCGTTGCGGATATCGATAAGCTCGCCCCAGATCTCCTCCATGCGGGCTTCGTTCGCGGCGTAAAAGGCGGAATATTTTGCAAACGCCCGGCGGCGGGTCTCGCGGTCGGCATCCTCGAAATGCTTCTGTATGCCGTAAAGATTGAGCGTTTCGCCGCGGAATTCGATCTCGCAGCCCGCCATCATGGACTGGTATTCGTCGCAAAGTGCGCTTTCGCGCTGCATGAGCGGGATGTTCGCCTCGCAGAAGGATCTCTTTTGCAGCTCGCCGCCGACAAAGAGCATTTTCCCGAACTCCGCTTCGATCTCCGGGCGGAACCGGCTGGCGGCAAGCGCATCGTTATAAGCAACGGAGGAGGGCATGAGAAGCGGGAAGTTTTCATCGATAAAACGGTTTTCGGCTTCGTAAAATTCATCCTTCGTGTTTATGGTGTGGCGGATGTAGCAAATGGAAAGCAGCGTGGAAAGATGCTTGGAAAGCCTGTCGTTTTCCATCATCGCCGCGCGCACCTCCGCATAGCTCTGCGCGGATTCCACGGCGCGTGTGAGCTCCTGCGTGCGCTTGATCGCGCCCTCGATGTCCGGGCGCGTGTATTCGAGCGTTTCAAAAGTAAAATCAGCCATTTTGCGGCTCCTTTCCGGAATTTTTAAGTTGCTCCTCCTTTTCCAGCTCCCGCACGAAAAAGGCGTTGAATATCCTCTGCTTCAGGCCGCGGTCGGTGCGTTCCAGCTCCGAAAGGCGTTTTTTTGTATCCTCGCGGCGGGTGTTGCCGTCCGCCGGGCAGCATTTGGGCACGGCTTCCAGCCCGTTGGCGCGCATAAAATGCTTTATTTCCTTTTCCGGGGCATAAAGCAGCGGGCGGATGACGGTCATCCCGGAACGGGAAAGGTAGGTGACGGGGCGGAAGCAATCGAACCGCCCCTCGATAAAGAGGTTCATGAGTATGGTTTCGGCGGCATCATCCATGTGGTGGCCGAGCGCCAGCTTGTTGCAGCCGCATTCCTTTGCCGCGGCGTGCAGCGCCCCGCGGCGCATATTGGCACAAAGCGAGCAGGGGTGCTTTTCCGCACGGATATCGAAAACAACGGAATATATGTCGCTTTCGAAGCTTTTCAGCTCCAGCCCCAGGCCTTCGCAAAGCGAACGGATGGGGGCATCGTCCTCGCCGGGGAAGCCCATGCGCAGGTTTATCGGCACAACGGTGAAATGTTTAGGATAAAACCGCGCAAGCCCGTGCAGTGTGCAGAGCAGCGTGAGGCTGTCCTTCCCGCCGGAAACACCCACGGCGATAACGTCGCCTTCTTCTATCATGTTGAACGCATCCGCCGCGCGGCGCGCGTAGGACATCATTTTCTGTAATTCCTTCAATTCGGATTCTCTTTCCTTCCGGGACAAATATCAAAAAGCGGGCATTCCGCGCATTTCGGGGCGCGGGCGGTGCACACCTCCCGCCCGAAAAGCACCAGCCTGTGGCAAAAATCGCTTTGCCTTGCGCGGGGGATAAGCTTTTCGAGCGAGCGTTCGGTTTCGAGCGGATCCCTGCCGCCGGAAAGCGAAAGCCTGCCGCAGATGCGTATGCAGTGCGTGTCCGCAACTATGCCGCCCAGCCCGAAGGCATCGCCGCGCACAAGGTTCGCGACCTTCCTTCCCACGCCGCGAAGCGTTAAAAGATCTGCCATTTCATGCGGGACACGCCCGCCGTATACCTCGCATATGCGCTTCGAGCATTCCGAAAGCGCAAGCGCCTTGGAACGGTAAAGCCCCACGCTGTGTATTTCGTTTTCTATATCGCTTACCGGCGCGGCGGCAAGCGCGTAAGCATCGCCGTAACGGGCGAAAAGCGTTTGCGAAACAAGGTTCACGCGCGCATCGGTGCACTGTGCCGAAAGTATCGCCATTATCAGCAGGCGGAAGCTGTCCCCGCCCCATTCGAGCGAGCAGACGGCTTCGGGGTAGCGCGCCGCAAGCGCAAGCTCCGCCGCGCGCGCACGTTCTTTTTTATTCATCGAAAAGATAATTCACATCCCCGGAAAGCAGCGAAAGCACCCCGCGGAAGATGACCTCCGCACGTTCCTCGAAATTGGCGCGGTATTTTTCGGCAATGGCGCGTTCGGCAATGAAGATTTCGGTGGAAAACAGCGTTCGTTCCTTGTCCTTGATCCGACAGACGAGCATATACCCACCGGCGACCTCGTTGATATCCGTCGTGATACGGCTGCCGCTGCGGTTGAAAGCGATCAGCCGCAGGGCGCTGCGCAGGGCGCGCTCCTTGATAACGGGGAGAAGCGAGCCTTCGTAGCTTTCGAGCGTTTCGAGCCCGAGCGCGGATACCGAATAAAGCGTTTTGCCGCCGCTTTCCTCGGAAACTATCGCGCCGGCATCCAGAAGATCGGAAAAGCAGAAGGCAAAATCGAAATACCCCACGAATTCGTCCTGCAAAACGATATCGTTCACCGTGGTGAATTCAAGCGGCTCGCCGACATTCTTCATAAGGTAAAGTATAAAGACCTTTATATCAACGTAATTGTCCAGCTTCATGTATTTGCCCCCTCCTTCCGCCGGAAAACGACGGTTTTTTTCATTATAGCGCATCCCGCGCGGGTTTTCAATATTTTCTTTTCGTTATCACTTGAAAAAAGCGGGGCTTCATTGTATAATTTGATTTGTATAAATATCGTTTTTCGGAGACATTTGCAATGATCCTTGATTTCCCGGGCGGGGTGACCCCGCCGGAACGAACCCGCTGCGGAAAAACAGATATACAGAGAACCGAGCTTGCCTCCGCCGCCTGCATACGCGTGCCGGAAGGCGCGGGCTTTTCGGTTTGCTTCCCGGCGGGCGGTATCGCCGCGCGGGGCGAGCTGCTCGGGCATATCGGCGAAACGCCGGTGTATTCCCCTCTGTGCGGTGAATTCCGCGGAGTTCCGCACATTTCCGGCGCGGCGTATTTTACCGTTGTCGCCGCCGGCAGCCTGCCCGATGCGCCCGGAAGCGCCCCCGAGGAAAAGGGAATAACCGAAATGGACGGCGCATATATCGCCGCGCGCGCGCGGGAGCTGGGCATTATCGACAGCCGCAGCGGCAGGCCGCTCCACGAGCTGCTTGAGGCAAAGGAAAGCTACAAACGCGTTGTCGTGGACTGCACCGAAAGCGACCCGGCAAGCGCGATAAACTACCGCATATGCCTGGAAAAGGCGGATGCGCTTATAAACGGCACAAAGCTGCTTATCCGTGCAACCGGCGCTTTGCGCGGGGTGATCGCCGCCGAGCATTACCGCACGCGCGCACTGCGCTCCGCCGCCGCGCTGATAGCCGATGAAAAGCTTATTGCGCTCGGCGCGGTGGCGGAAAAATACCCCGTGCCGGACGAATCGCTCATGTATGCGCTTTACGGGCGGGAGCTTGCCCGCGGGGAAAGCGCAGCCGATGCCGGCGTGCTTATTGTCGGCGCCGAATGCGCCGCCGCACTGTACGAAGCGATGCTGACCGGCAGACCGCAGACCGAACGGCTTATATCCGTGTGCGGCGAAGGGGTGGTGCACGAACGTAACCTCCGCGTGCCGCGCGGAGCGACCCTGCACGATGTGCTCGCCGCGTGCGGCGGGATGAAAAGGGGCGCATTCGCCATCGAAAACAGCCTCCTGCGCGGAAGGGTGATAAACGACGTTGTTTCGGATTCCTGCCGCGCGGTGATCTGCGCCTTTCCGCACAAAAAGCCGGTGAGCGAATGCGTCGGCTGCGGGGAATGCGTTTCCGCCTGCCCGATGCGGCTCGTGCCGCGGTATGCCGCATACGGGATAAAAAAAAGTCTGCTTTCGGAATACTGTATCGGCTGCGGAGCCTGCGAATACATCTGCCCTTCGGGAATACCTCTCGTTTCGCTGATAAAGCGGGGCGTGAAGCCCGCCGCGGAGGAAACGAAATGAACAAAAAGAGAACCTTTGCCCATACCGCCGAACCCGCATACGGCGGGGCGCTCGACTTGCTTGTCGCCGCTTTGCCGGTGCTTGTGTGGAGCGTTTTCCTTTTCGGCGCGCGGGTCATAACGATATCGCTGCTGTGCGCGGCAGCCTCCGCCGCCGCCGACACCGCGGCCGCCTTTCTGCTGCGCCGCCGTTTGAGGGCGGACCCGTACGCCGCGGTGTTCGGGCTGCTGGCGGCGTTCACGCTGCCCGCCGCGGTCCCGTTTTATGTCGCTCTGTTTTCGGGAGCGCTGTGCGGCGCGGCGATGCACATAAGGCTTTATAAGCACAGAAGGAGCTTTTGCCCGTATATTCTCTCCGCCGCGGTGACGGGGCTCGTGTTCCGCGGTGCGACGGGCACCTTCACAAGGCCGTTCGCCTATTTCGGCGCCTTCGACATGATCGTCGACCCGCGCCTTATTCGGGGCTACCGCGTCATATCGCCGCTGCAATACATGGCAAACGGCAATGTTTACGAGGACGGCATATACGCCCAGCTTTACGGATACGCCTCCGGCAATCTCGGCGAAATAGCCGTATGCGCTCTGTTTCTCGCGCTCGCCTGGCTTGCCGTGCGCAAACGCGCGGATATCGCCTCGACGGCGGCGATGCTTGTCACCGTCATCCTGCTGGCGCTCGCGCTGCCCTCCGCCGATGCGGAAAGCAATTTTTATGCCTTTTCCCTGCTGTTTTCGGGCGCGATAGTCTTTATTTCGGTTTTTGCGCTGAACGACCCGTTTACCGCCCCGGCAACAAAGCAGTGCCGCCGTGTGTGCGCCGTTATCTGCGGGGCGATCGCCTTTGTACTGCGCAGGTATTCCGGCGCGGGCTTCGAAACAGCATATTACGCGCTGCTTGCGGTCAACGTCTTATCCCCGTGGCTGGAACGCTTTCTGCTGCCGCGGCCGCTGGGCAAAGGAGCAAAACGGAATTGAAAAACGATATAATCACCGTAGAAATAACCGACATTCTTCCGGACGGAAACGGTGTCGGCAGGCGTGAGGACGGTAAAGCCGTATTTATCCCGGACACCGCGCCCGGCGATACGGTCCGTGCGCTGATAATCAAGGAGCTTGCAAACCGTTCCGTCGGCAAGCTGATATGCGTGGAAAAGCCTTCGGGGATGCGAATCCCCGCGGATTGCCCCGCCGCGCGGAAATGCGGGGGGTGTATCTTCCGGCATATCGAATACGGCGCGGAAGCCGAAATAAAGCGCGGCTTTGTCGCCGCGGCGCTGGCGCGTATCGGCGGGCAGGAAATACCCGTGGGCGAAACGGTCACCCGCGCGCCGGACGGATACCGCAACAAGGTGCAATACCCTTTTGCGCCGGACGAAAACGGCAAAAACAGCTTCGGCTATTACGCACGCCGCTCCCACCGGATGGTGCGGTGCGGGCAATGCCGCCTGCAAAGCGGGGATTTTTACCGCGTTGCCGAAAGCTTTGCGCATATCGCGGACGGGCTGGGTCTGGAGCCGTATGACGAGATCACGCGACGCGGGGCGATAAGGCACCTTGTCATGCGCAGAAGCCGCTCGGGCGAAATGCTGGTCTGCATCGTTTCCGCAATGGCGGACAACCGTCTTTCCGCAGCGGCAAAGCAGCTTTGCGAGCGGGAAAAATGCGTTATCGGCGTGCAGGAAAGCATCAACTCCGCGCCCGGTAACGCCATATTCGGCGGCACGGCAAGGAAACTGTGCGGCGCGGAAAAGCTTTACGACACGCTTTGCGGCAGAAAATTCGCGATAAGCGCGCGTTCGTTTTACCAGGTGAACGCCGATGTGGCGGAGGCGCTTTACACCGCCGCGGCAGCCCTTGCCGGGAAAAAGGCGGGCGGGCATACGATACTCGATCTTTACTGCGGTACGGGCACCGTCGGGCTTTGCGTTGCGGGCGGCGAGGATCGGCTCTGCGGGGTGGAAATTATCCCGGAGGCGGTGGAAAACGCGCGCGAAAACGCCGCGCTGAACGGGCGCAGCGCCGAAAACACGCACTTTGTGTGCGGGGATGCGGGCGTGGGTGTCGCGGAATGCACGCGCCGCTTCGGAAAACCGGATATCATAATAGTGGACCCGCCGCGCAAGGGGCTGGACTCCGCCGTTATCGAAACAATTGCCGCCGCCGCGCCGGAACGCGTGATATACATTTCCTGCGACCCGGCGACACTTTCGCGGGATATCGCGCTGCTCTGCGGGCACGGCTATTCCCCCGTCGGCGCAACGCCCTTTGATATGTTCCCCCGTACCGGCCATGTGGAGACGTTGGTTCTGCTCACGCGGGAAACGCGGGGGAAATAAACGGCAGACTGCCGCACGGCGGCAAGGGAGTGAACAAATGGACAGTCTTTACATCGTAATCTTCGCCCTGCTTGTGCTGGTGATCATCCCGGGGATGCTCCGGCGGCGCAGGCTGGCGGCGGTACGGCATATTCTGAACAAAAAGAAGAAACAGCAGCAACAAAAGGAGGTCGGCGCAATGAAGGATCTGGCAAAACAGTTTATCGGCAGGGAATGCCTTATTTACACCGTGATGAGCAGCGATTCGAGCATACGCGGCACGGTAAAGGAAGTGACGGACGGCGGCATTATCGTGGAAAACAAGGAGGGCACCGAAGCCGTCAACCTGGAATACATCACCCGTATCCGCGAATGGCCGCGCAACGCAAAGGGCAAAAAGAAGCAGATTTTCGGCTGATTGCCGCAAACAGAACCGAAAAGCGACGGAAAGGAAGCGAACCGATGGTAGAAGGAATAGACACAAAAGAGCTTTCGCTGCGCAGGATGACCGAAAAGGAAAACCGCGCGCTGTGGCGCAAGGTCGTATACGATCCGGCGATCACCGACCGTGCTTTCAGCTATGACGAGGAGCAGGTCGACACCCGCTTTGCCGCCGAAGCGGCGACCGCCGAGTGGAACCCGGTGTTCGGCGTGTTCACCCGCAAGGGCGAGGTGATAGGCTTTGTGCGGCTGCCCTGCATAGTTTATTCCGAAAAGCGCTGCGAGCTGGAGGTATTTATCGCCAACGACAGCTACCGCGGCAAGGGGTACGGCACCGCCGCGGCAAAGGCGGCGCTGCGGCTCGCGCATGAAAAGCTGTCGATCGACCGTGTTTATGCCTCCGCCGCCGCGGGGGACACGCGCCTTATGCGCGTGCTGGAAAAGGCGGGCTTTGTCCGCGGGAGGGATCACGGCACCCGCGCGGAGTTTATAAAAAGGTTCTGAATATTGCAACGCGGCGTTTCCGGCGCTGCCCGGAAGCGCTGCTTTCCCTGTTTTTCGGACTTTTGCCGGCATCGAAAACGGCAAACCCTATTGCGGCGCGCAGAGAGCAACGGCGGAGGAAAAGCACCCGGAAAGCGTTACTGTAAACGGTATAATAATCGAGCTCGGCGCGGATAGATCCTTCACCCTTGCACCCGCGGGCGGCAAGCAGACGGTTTTCGCCGCCGGCAAGGCGGGCAATGTGACGCAGATTACCGTTACGGCAGCGGAGGAATCCGCACCCCGAACGCCGGGCGATGTTGACGGAGAGGGGAAGATCACGATGGCGGATTGCCTATACCTCAAACGCGGCTGCCTCGGAACATTTGACCTTTCCAAGTTCGCATAAACCGATTAAGACAAAACAGAAAAAGCACCCGCTTCATGCGAAGCGGGTGCTTTTTTGCGGCGGGGGCTTTCTGCCTCGGCGGATATAACTGCCCGCAAGGAAATATCGCTTCCGCGATTTTGCCGCGACGCGCCGTAAACGTATTGATTTATGGCGGAGGGTATGGTAGAATGTAAGTACAGTAAAAATATTTACAAGGAGAAAAGACAAATGAAGCGTTTGACATCCATTCTCGCACTCGTGCTTGCAGGCGTGATGCTGCTCTGCGCGCTGCCGCTTTCCGCGGGCGCATACGGCACTGCGGACGGCAAGCTGATCATCACGCATATAAATGTCGGCCCCTTGATGGAGGGCAGCGCGATCATCGCAAACGGCAGGAATTACAAAACCGTCGGGCAGCTCGGCACCTTCGCATGGTGGCAGCTGTTTATATGCGACTGGTCGGAGGAGGACGGCTGCTACAAAATAGTAACCATCGATAAAAACAGCAGCAACAAGGATAAATCCTCCTATACGATACCCGAAACGGGCTTTGTTTACGGCATATGCAAGGGCAATAACTATAAAGAGCTTCAGCCGAACAACCCGAACGCAGTCAACTATATCACTCAGCGCGTTGTGGATTCCATGGCGCTTGTGAACAAGCTGAACGTGGGCGACAAGGTCTGGCTTTACGGCACCGATCTTTCCGCCGGAATTGTCGATGTGAGCGATAAGCTCTGGTATGAGGACGATTACGTTTCGAACGCCTATATAAAGACCGGCGAGCCGGAGGAGGGCAAGGATGCCTACGACCCGAATAACGCAAAGCCGATCGGCATAGACGTTATCCCCACCGGAATAGACAACCTTGTCTATGATCAGAAGCAATCCATAATCTTCACCGCAAAAAGCGGCGAAAGCGCACCCCACAGCGTGGGCAAATACGAATGGTGGCGCGCCGTTGTTTGCGAATGGGATGCCGAAGCCGGCAATTACAGGATAATTTCACTGGACAGGAACGTTTCCGCCACCGCGGTAAAGCAGCCGCTGATACCCGAAAACGGTTTTGTTCTGATGGATTGCGGCGCGAACGATGCGGCTATCGCCAACCTCGCGGTGGGGATGCCGGTGTGGCTTTACGATATCGACCTTGCCGCCGGCACCCGCGGCGAAAAGGCGCGCATACGCGCCAACGCGCCGGATGAGGAAGCGACGGCTTACGACCCGGCGTTCACCGGCAGCCAGCTTGCCGCGCCCGCATTCACCGATGCCGTCGGCGGCATACTGAACACCCCCGCAGAGGGGACGACGGTGAACTGGTCGGCGGTCGCCGGGGCGGACGAATATGTCTTTGCGCTGAGCGAATCCGCCATAAACGACGACGGTGCCGTGCTTATCACGCGCAAGACCGTCACCGGCACAGCCTATACAATCCCGGCGGATATACTTTCCGTGGGCGGGACATACACGATAACGCTTTATGCGCGCGGGGAAGGCAGTATCCCCGGCGTGATCGCACGGGCAGCGCTCAAATGCGTGAACACGAGCGCGCTCGATTCCGTGCTGCGCGATAAAAAGATAATCGCCTTCGGCGACAGCCTCACGGCACGCACGGGGTATGTCAAAATGCTTTACGGCTACCTCGGCACGGAGGTCATCAACGCGGGCATCGGCGGCAACACCACCGTGCACGCAAAGGCAAGGTTCAAAGCCGATGTGCTTGACCAAAACCCGGATATCGTTCTGATCTGCTTCGGCATGAACGACCAGGCAAAGCAGCTTTCCGGCGGAAACCCGCTCACCGCGCTTGCCGATTACCGCGAAAACCTTGCATATTTCGCACGCGAGCTGAAGGCGGCGGGCGCGGATGTGGTGTTTGTCACCCCCAACCCGGTCTGCACCGAAAAGGGCTGGTATACCGCCGGCGCTTACGGGCTGGATTACGGCAACCCGGATAACATGAACGCATTCTGCAACGCAATGCGCTCCGTTGCGATGGAATACGGCTGCACGCTGGTGGATATCAACGCCGAATGCCGCAAGGAGGATCTTAAAGAATTCTGCGGCGCGGGCGACGGCATACATCAGTCCGCATACGGGCATTCCCGCTTTGCAGAGCTTATCGCAAACCACCTTATCGCCGTTTACGACGGAACCGACAAGGCGGAAATAACCGTGAAGTGCGTTGATGCGGACGGCGCGGACATGGGCGTTCAAAAGGTTTACGGCCATACCGGCGCAAGCATTGATATCGCCGCACCGGCAAAAAGCGGATACACGCCCGACAAAGCGGCGGTAAACGCAACCTTCGGGACAGATACCGAAGTGAGCTTCACCTATTCCGTTTCGGACCTTGTTCTCCGCGACGGCGTGAATTATGTCGTGGAAGACGGTCTTGTAGCCGCCGTTCCCGCAGGGACAAAGGTTTCGGACTTCCGCGCGGCGTTCGAGAACACCGGGCTCGATATCCGCGATAAGATCGGCGGCGAATTCGAGGACGGCGCGCTTATCACTACGGATTCCGTCATTCGCGTGGGCGACAGGGAATACCGCGTATCCGTCAAGGGCGATGCCGACGGCAACGGCAGGATCGACGCGGTGGATTACCTCTATGCAAAACGCGCCTACCTCGGCACCTATTCCCTGACCGCCGCCGGCAAGCGTGCCGCGGCGATGGCGGACGGAAAGGAAATCGGGCTCGCCGATCTTATCCGCCTGAAGCGCCACTCCATCGGCACCGAATATATAAAATAAAGGTTTTTCCCCGGGGCGCTGCCGGCGCACCGGAGCAAACGGAAAATAATAAAGGACGGGCAGCCCGGGCTGCCCGTCCGTTTTTTGTATTCACTGCCTGCGGCGCTATATGTCAAGCGAATCCGGATTCAGCAGGAAATCATAGATATTGAGCGTAAGCACACCGTTTTCGTCATATGCCGCGGGTACAATATCCTTTGTTACAATGAGCTTTTTGAAGGAATCCCCGATTCTTGCGAACGGGCGTGTTTCCTGAGCCATTTTTTCCGCATCGGGAATCGAATAGGCAGATTGGATGTAATACCGCTTCGAACCGAGATTGCATACGAAATCCACCTCCAGCTGCCTTCTTTTTGTTTTGCCGCTTTCATCGCGCTCCGTCATCGGCACGACACCCACATCCACACTGAATCCGCGGAGCTTCAGCTCATTGTAAATGGCGTTTTCCATGGCGTGAGTCTGTTCAAACTGGCGGAAGTTTATCCGTGCGTTGCGCAGTCCGAGGTCGGAGAAATAGTATTTCTTCGGCGTTTCGATATACGCCCTGCCCTTGATATCGTATCTGTGTGCCGATTCGATCAGGAAGGCATCCTCGAGACATTTCAGATATTTGTTTATCGTGGCGGTGGTTATGCGGCTGTTCCCGGCGGAACGGAATGTGTTTTTCAGCTTTTCGGGGTTTGTCAGAGAACCGATCGCCGAGGAAAGGATGTTCAGAAGAGCCTCCAGCTCGCCCCGGTTTTTCAGCCGATTGCGCCTTATGATATCGCTGATATAGATTTCTTCGAACAGGCTTTGCAGCATACGCGCCTTATCGTTTTCGTTTTGGCGGAGCACGACAATCGGGATTCCGCCGTACATCATATACTCCGTCAGCCCCTCGTACTTATCGCCCGGATAAACCGACATGAATTCCGAAAACGAAAGGGGATACATTCTGACCTCATCGCCGCGCCCGGCGAATTCGGTGATAATATCACTCGAAAGGAATTTTGCGTTGCTCCCGGTGACATATACATCCGTATTTTCCCTGCGAAGGTAACCGTTCAGGACGCTTTCGAAGCAATCCAGAAGCTGAACCTCGTCAAGCAGGAGATAGTATACGCCTGCATCCCTGATCTGCGAGCGCACAAAAGCCGTAAATTTTTCCGGGTCGGCTTTCCTGCCCTCCTTTTCGAGGCTTATCAGGCTTTCGCCGATACGCCCGAGATCCTCTGCGGAATCAAAGGCAAAACGGATGATATGATCCTTTGCGACACCCTCCGATATCAGATGACGGTAAAAGAGCGTGTTCAGCAAATAGGATTTTCCGCACCTCCGTATACCGGTGATGACCTTTATCAGCCCGTTTCCCTTCCTGCTTATAAGCGCAGACAAATACAGATCACGTTTGATTTCCATGCGGCGCCTCCAAATAAAGATTTTTGCAGCATTTTACACTTTTCTGCATTATATCATCCCCCGAAAAGATATGTCAATACTCAAATACAGATTTTTGCATCACTGCGCACTTTTCCGTATTACAGATCGCCCTTCCCGCGCGAAAAACGCGGCAGGGCTGCAAACAGCGCCTGCCGCGTATAAACAATATCGGATCAGCCGATAAAGAAGGTGGGCTTTGCCTGCGGTGAAAACTCCGCCGGCAAGGCGCGCAGCTCGGCACCCGCCTCGGAAACGGCGTCGGCATAAGCTCCGGCGAGCCAATCGCCCTTTTCGGCAAGCACGCGAAGCGCTTTTTCGGTACGGATAAGCTCGCATTCCGGTGCCGCGATGGAATAAACGGAGACCTTTGTCTTTTCGTTGAGCGGCGGGAGCACGGTACCGATGCAGGCAAAGACATTCATATCCGCGGGGAGCGCGCCGGAAAACAGGATGCGCGTCATTACGGTGCCGTATTCGTTATCGTACACCGCGGGGCTGCCGAAGGCGTTCCAGAGCCGGTCGGCAAAGAGCAATATCGCGGCGGAGATGCTGCGGATATAATGCCCGTGCGCTTCCCACGCGCAGCAGCAGCCGCCGGGCACGGAGGCGCGGTTTTCCGCGGGGACAAGCGGGTTTGTGAGGTGTGTCCAGCTCGAAAGCTTTTCTGCGCTCATATAGAAATCGAAATCCATATATGTAAGCGGGAAATAGGAATTGATAACCGAAAAGCCCTCCGCGGCATAGCCGCCGATGGAAAGATCGAATATCTTTTCGCGACAGAGGGTGTTGTCCGAGCGGTAGAAGTGCATTATTATGTTGCGATCGAGCGAATCGGGAAGGTGGCCGGGGCGCATATCGGCGTTCCACATCATCATGACCTTGCCCAGCCCGTTCACGATACGGTTTATCCTGCCGATAGCATAAACAAACAGCTCCCGCAGGGTGGTAAAGCCCTTTTCGGCGGCAAGGCGGCGGCATTCGGGGCATTTATCCCAATGCGCGGTATAGGGCGTGACGGCGGACATATCGTATTCGTCCGCGCCGATATGGATGATATCATCCGGGAAGATCGCGGCGATTTCGGCAAGCACCTCGCGGATGACGGAAAAGGTCTTTTCCTGCCCGACACAGACGGCAAACATATTTTCCTCCGTATCGCCCAGGCAGGTGATCCCGGCGCATTTTGCAAGCGATGTCGCATGGGAGAGTATTTCGACAAACGGCGTGACGGTAATGCCGAGAGAAGCGGCGTATCCGATCATCCTGTCGATCTCTTCGCGCGTGTATTTCAGGTTTTCGCTGCCGTAGCCGGGGAAATCCGGCAGGCATTCAAGCGGGACCGTGCAGCCGTTGTGCTCCATAAAATGGAATTGCAGCACGTTCATGCGGGCAAGCGCCATTTCGCGGATATGGCGCATCAGGTGCTCCATGGGCATCCACGCGCGGCCGGAGCTTTCCAGCATCATGGCGCGGTAGGCGGCATCCGGCCAATCCTCGATCATCCCGCAGGGCAGCGTGAACCCGCCGGGAACGGGGGAAGCAAGCTGGGCTGCCACCGCGGCGGCATTGCGCGCGCCGGCGTTGTCGCGGCAGTGGATCTCCACGCCGGTGTCGGTGATACGCATCAGGCAATATTCGCTTTGCGGCGAAAAGGCGTGGGAGACGGATATCCTTACATTCGCTTCCTCCGGGGAGGAAACGTTTGTTATCTCCGCCGCGGGGAGAAGTATCCGCAGCGTGCTTGAAAACAGGTCGGCTTGCCCTACGGAAAACAGGCGTATGCCGTGCAGGGTAAGCTCGCCGCCGAAATCCTTATACTTTTTGACGGCGGGGCAGGTACGGAATCGCATGGGTGTTACTCCTTGTGAAAGATTCTTTTGTTTATACCGTTATACCACCTCCGCGCCGCTATTGCAAGTATATTCTCCGAGCAGCGGCAAACACGCAAAAGCGGGAAAAAACGCTTGAAAATCGGGTGTGGATGTATTATAATGTATATAATATATATGTGGGGAATACTGTTATGACAAACGGAAGTGAATTCAACAGGGTAAAAAGAGCGCTTTTCGATAAATACTTTGCGCGGCTGAACGAAGCGCAGCGCGAAGCCGTTTATACGACGGAAGGGCCGCTTCTGGTGCTCGCGGGGGCGGGCAGCGGAAAGACGACCGTAATAGTAAACCGGATCGCGAACATAATACGTTTCGGGCGTGCATCGCAGGAGGAGGCACTGCCCGCGGGCGCTTCGGAGCTGCTGCCCGAAATGAAGCGGATATCCGAATCCGGCAGCCGCGAGGAAGCGGGCGAAATGCTCGATGCGCTTGCCGTAGAACCTGCCATGCCCTACCAAGTGCTCTGCCTGACATTTACAAACAAGGCGGCATCCGAATTCAAGGCGCGACTTGCCGCGATGCTGGGCGAAAAGGCGGGCGATATCTGGGCGGGCACCTTCCATTCGATATGCGTGCGGATACTCCGCCGCCATATAAGCGAGCTGGGTTATCGCAACGATTTCACGATATACGATTCCGACGATTCCCGCAAGCTGATAAGCGAGATACTCAAGGAGCTGGGCGTTGCGGAAAGCGTTCTGCCGCCGCGCGCCGCGATGAAGGAAATATCCGATGCGAAAAACAACGACCGCACCCCGGAGGACGAGCTTGCCGACGCGGGCAGGGATGTACGCAAAAAGAAGCTGGCGGAGGCATACCGCAGGTATCAGAAGCGGCTTTTCGATGCGAGCGCGCTTGATTTCGACGATATAATCATGCTCACCGTGCGGCTGCTGCGCGAATTTCCGGAGCTGCGCGAACGCTACCGCAGGCAGTTTGAATACATACTTATAGACGAATACCAGGATACGAACCCCTCTCAGGCGCACCTTGCGCGGCTGCTGACGGGCGAAAAAAGCAATATCTGCGTCGTCGGGGACGACGACCAATCCATATATTCCTTCCGCGGGGCGACGGTGGACAACATTCTCGGCTTCGACACCGTTTTCAAAAATGCCAAAACCGTGCGGCTGGAACGCAACTACCGCTCCACCGGAAATATACTCAAAGCGGCAAACGGGATAATATCCAACAATATCGGCCGCAAGGGCAAGGAGCTGTGGACAAGCGAGCCGGACGGCGAACCGATACATATCAAACGGCTTTACACTCAGACAGAGGAAGCGGGGTTTATCTGCGGCGAGATCGCGAAGCGTGTCGCCGACGGGGCGAAATATTCGGATTTTGCCGTGCTGTACCGCGTGAATGCGATATCCGCCACGCTGGAATCGGTATTTGTAAAAAAACGCATACCTTACCGCATTTACGGCGGCATAAGGTTTTTTGAACGGCGCGAGATAAAGGACATTCTCGCCTATCTTTCGCTGATGGTCAACCCGGCGGACACCGTCCGTTTGCTGCGGATCATAAACGTGCCGAAGCGCTCCGTGGGCGAAGCGACGATCGAACGCGCGCGTGAGCTTTCGCGCTCCGCCGGCAAGCCGATATTCGACATAATCGCGAACGCCGGCTCTTATCCGGAGCTGAAACGCGTTTCGCCCAAGCTGGAACGGTTCGGACGGCTGATAAACGAGCTGCGCGAATATTCGCTCACACACACGCTTGCCGAAACGGTGGAACGCGTTATCGACGAAAGCGGATACCGCAGAATGCTGCGCGAGGAAGAGGGCGGCGAGGAACGCGAGCAGAACGTGATGGAGCTTGTCACGAGTGCCGCGCTTTTTGCAGAAACCGCTCCGGAGCCCACGCTTTCCGCTTTTCTGAACGAGCTTGCGCTTGTAAGCGATCTTGATAATTACGATGCCGATTCGGATGCCGTCGTGCTGATGACGGTGCATTCCGCAAAGGGGCTCGAATTCCCCGTTGTATTTGTTCCCGGGTTCGAGGAAGGGCTGTTCCCCAGCTCGCAATCGGTTTCCGCGGGGGACAGAGCACTCGAGGAGGAACGGCGGCTGGCTTATGTTGCCGTGACCCGTGCGAAGCGGGAAGTTTTCCTGCTCCATGTCGCAACGCGTATGCTTTACGGCAGGACGGAAACCAGACAGACCTCCCGCTTTGCCGCGGAGATCCCGTCGGAAGCCGCCGAACGCGGCGCCGTGAAGGACAGCGGCGGTCACGCCGTTGCGCCGGTATCGGCATATTCCGCGCGGCACACACAAAGCCGGAAAAGCTTTTTGGAAAGCATAAAGCAGAATGCCGAAAAAACCCCCGCCTGCGAGGAGCTTGCCGCCGGAGCGCGCGTGCGCCACGCCATGTTCGGCGCGGGCAGGATAGTTTCCGCCGAAAAAATGGGCGCGGATATGCTTTATGAAATAGAATTCGATTCCGGAAGCGTAAAGCGGCTCATGGGCAGCTTTGCAAAGCTCAAGCGGATCGACGACTGACACACGGGGGTAGCAACAATGGAACTTTTCCCTTTCCGCGCGCTGCGGTTCACGGAAAAAGCGGGCAGCATAAAGGATTGCGTCTGCCCGCCGTATGATATAGTTTCGCAGTCGGAGCGCGCCGGGCTCGCCGCGAAGAACGAACACAACCTGATCCGGCTGGAGCTTCCGGAGGGCGAAAACCGTTACGAAGCCGCGGGCGCGCTGCTGCGCGAATGGATGGACGACGGGATACTCGCGCAGGACAAGGAAGAAGCGCTTTATGTTTACCGCGAAGAATTCCGCGTTTCCGGCAAACGCTATGCTCTGACGGGCTTTCTCTGCCGGCTGAAGCTTTGCGAATTTTCGGAACGGGTCGTGCTCCCGCACGAGGAAACGCTTTCCAAGGCGAAGCAGGACCGGTTCGAGCTGATGAAGGCGACAAACTGCAATTTTTCGCCGATATATTCGCTTTACGACGGCGCCGGCACCGGCGTTTCCGAAATACTTGCAAAAACGGCGGGCACCGAGCCGGTATACCGCTTTACGGATGAGGAAGCCGTCACCCACACGATGTGGCAGCTGACCGACAGGCGGGAAATCGCGGCGATACAAGCCGCGCTGCGCGGCAGGCAGGCGTTTATCGCCGACGGACACCACAGGTACGAAACGGCGCTGAACTACCGCCGCCATGTGCGCGAGGAGGGCGCGGATGTCGATGCGGGCAGCGTGATGATGATGCTCGTGGACATGGAGGACAAGGGGCTTGTCGTTTTCCCGACACACAGGATGATCGTCGATATGCCGGTGAACACTGCAGAGGTGGCGGAAAAATGCTCGGAATATTTCGATATATCCTCATCTTCGCTTATCAATGTAAAAAGAAAGCTTGCCACCGCGGGCAAGGAATGCGTTTTTGCGATGTATACCGGCGGCGAAAACGCGCTCGTGTTCCGCTTGAGGCCCGAAGCCCGCGGGCTGAATATCGACGGGCGCAGCCAAGCCTATTCCGCGCTGGACGTGAGCGTGCTGCACAAATATGTGCTCGAAGGCACGCTGGGGATCGACCGCGAAAACATGGCGCGGCAGGTGAACCTGCGGTATACGCGCTCCGCGCGGGAGGCGGTGAACGCCGTGCGCACCGGAAGGGCAAGCGCTGCGTTCATTATCAACCCGACTCGCGTTTCGCAGATAAAGGATGTTGCCCTTGCGGGCGACAAAATGCCCCAGAAAAGCACTTATTTTTACCCCAAGCTCAAAACCGGGCTTGTGATGAATATTTTTGACAAAGCAACAGGAGAAGAAAAATGAGGAAGGAACTGGATAAAAAATACGATCCCGCCGATTTTGAGGATCGTCTTTATGCCGAATGGGAATCCAACGGGTATTTCAAGCCGAGCGGCAGGGGGAAGACCTTTTCCATCGTAATGCCGCCGCCAAATATAACCGGGCAGCTTCATATGGGCCACGCGCTGGACAACACGATACAGGATACCCTTGTCCGCTACAAGCGGATGTGCGGGTATGACACGCTCTGGCTCCCGGGGACGGACCACGCCTCCATCGCGACAGAGGCAAAGATCGTGGAAGCGATGCGCAAGGAGGGCGTTACAAAGGAGGATATCGGGCGCGAAGGATTTTTGAAACGCGCCTGGGAATGGAACGAAAAATACGGCAACCGTATCTGCGAACAGCTCAAAAAGATCGGTTCCTCCTGCGATTGGTCCAGAAAGCGCTTCACGCTGGATGACGGCTGCTCCGAAGCGGTAAAGAATGTCTTTATAAAGCTTTACAACGAAGGGCTTATCTACCGCGGAACGAGGATCATAAACTGGTGCCCGCACTGCAAAACCTCCATTTCGGATGCCGAGGTGGATTACAAGGATATGGACGGCAGCTTCTGGCACATCCGCTACCCTATCAAGGGCAGCGACGGATTTGTTTACCTTGCCACGACACGCCCCGAAACGCTGCTGGGCGATACGGCTGTCGCCGTCAACCCGAACGATGAACGCTACCGCGATATCGTGGGCAAAACGCTCATACTGCCGCTTGTCGGGCGGGAAATACCCGTTGTCGCGGATGAATATGTCGAAACGGATTTCGGCACCGGCGCCGTGAAGATCACCCCCGCGCACGATCCGAACGACTTCGAGGTCGGCGCGCGCCACGGGCTTCCGCTCATCAACGTGCTCACCGACGATGCCCGCATTACCGACGATTACCCCGCATATGCCGGAATGGACCGCTACGAGGCAAGAAAGGCTATCGTAAAGGATCTCGAAGCGGGCGGATATCTTGTAAAGATCGAACCGCTGCGCCACAACGTGGGCACCTGCTACCGCTGCGGCACCGTTATCGAACCGCGTGCCTCGCTGCAATGGTTTGTAAAAATGAATCCGCTTGCGGAGGAGGCGATTCGCGTCGTGAAGGACGGCGATATCCGCTTTATCCCCGAAAGATTTTCCAAAAATTACCTGCACTGGATGGAAAACATCCGCGATTGGTGCATTTCCCGTCAGCTTTGGTGGGGGCACCGCATACCCGCATTTTATTGCGACGATTGCGGCGAAACCGTCGTGACGGATGCCGAAGCGGCATCCTGCCCGAAGTGCGGCAGGGAAATGCGCCGCGATCCGGACACGCTGGACACCTGGTTCTCCTCCGCACTGTGGCCGTTTTCCACGCTCGGCTGGCCGGATGAAAACGCGCCGGATTACAAACGCTATTACCCGACAAGCGCGCTTGTCACCGGGTATGATATCATCACCTTCTGGGTATCCCGCATGATATTCTCCGGGCTCAAGCACACCGGCAAAAAGCCCTTCTCGGATGTCGTCATCCACGGGCTGGTGCGCGATGCGCTCGGAAGGAAAATGTCCAAATCGCTCGGCAACGGGATCGACCCGCTCGAGGTCATATCCAAATACGGCGCGGATGCGCTCCGGTTCACCCTTGCGACAGGCAACTCCCCCGGAAACGATATGCGCATTTCGGACGAGCGCTTCGAAGCCTCCCGCAATTTCGCAAACAAGGTCTGGAACGCCGCAAGATTCGTTATGATGAACCTCGATCGCGATTGCGATACCGAAAGCATAGACACATCCCTCCGGCTTGAGGATGAGGACAGATGGGTGCTTTCGGTCTACAACCGCACGGTGCGCGAGGTACGCGAAAACCTGGATAAATACGAGCTCGGCATTGCCGTGCAGAAGCTTTACGATTTTATCTGGGATGTTTTCTGCGATTGGTATATAGAGCTTGTCAAGCCCCGGCTTGCCCAAAAGGAAACCGAAACCAACATCGCGGCACAGGCCGTGCTCACATATGTGCTTTCCAACACGATGAAGCTTCTGCACCCCTTCATGCCGTTTATCACGGAGGAAATCTGGAGAAGCCTGCCGCATTCCGGCGAAAGCGTAATGATATCCGCCTATCCGGAATACAAGCCGGAGCTCGATTTCCCGCAGGACGAGCGCAAGGTCGGCATAATGCTGGAAGCGATACGCGCCATACGCAACCGCCGCGCGGAAATGAACGTTCCGCCCTCCCGCAAGGCGCACGTCATAATCGTCGCGCAGGAAAAAGCGCTGTTCGAGGGCAAGGACAAATACTTCGAACGCCTTGCCTCCGCCGCCGGGCTCACCGTGGCGGAAAACTGCGCGGAGGAGGGCACCGTGCGCATTGTAACGGGAAGCTGCGAAATATTCATACCGCTGGCGGACATGGTCGACCTTGAAGCCGAACGCGCGCGGCTCCAAAAGGAGCTTGCCGCCGCGGAGGGCGAAATAAAGCGTGCCGAGGGCAAGCTTTCCAATGCCGAATTTACGGCAAAGGCGCCGGAAAAGGTCGTGAATGCGGAGCGCGAAAAGCTCGCCGCCGCAAAAGCGCTTTACGAAAAGCTGCAAAATTCCGTAAAAGCGCTCGGCTGATCCGCGCAATTCAACAAACGGACAGCACGGCAAACAATACAAAAAAGAACCCCGAGAGGCGCACTCCGTAAGCAAGTGCGCCTCAGTTATATTCGCCGGGCGGCGAGTGATATTGTCCTTCGGACAGTGATATTATGCTTTGCATAGTGATATTGCCTGCGGCAGTTAAGACGGCGAATATAATATCACGAAAGCCGGCAGGCTTTCATATCACTTTCCGAAAGGAAAATATCACTCCGGGCAAAGCCCGGAATATCACTATTGTCCATAGATACGGCGAGCATCGGATTTTGCCGTCAAAACCTTTACGAATCTTTTTTCGGATAATACAAAAAAGAAGGCAGTGCAGATTTTGCATTGCCTTCTTCCTTATTATGCCCCGCTGAACGGGGTTCTTTTTGCGTTTTCGTTGGTTAATTTTACCAAATTCAACGAAATAATATGAGCACAAAAAAATTACACTTGACATATACTGTAATATATGGTAATATTATTTCAGAACGGAGGAAGGGATGGTATAGATGCAAAAATTACATATTAGATTCCGACGATTATTTTTCGGCTTTTATTGCGCATAAGCAACCCGAACGGGGTGTTTATGCGCTTTTTTAACTCATGATTTTTACCGAAAGGAGCAATATACACAATGAAATTAAAAGCATTTATAGCGCTGCTTGCCTGTACCTGCCTGCTTCTTCCGCTTTGTGCCTGCAATGGCAGTGATGAGGCTTCCGGCAGCGGGGCGGGCGCATCTTCCGCAGCCGAATCGGGATATGTCTATAAATCCGATTCGGTGGAGGTGGTACCGCTGAAAGGTGACGAGGTCAGGAATTTTACATTCTACAATTGGGCAGAGTTGGAGCCGGAAGAGGTGTTTACGCGCGCTGCAGCTCTTTGCGGCACTGTCTCAAACATACGCGAGGCAAAGGTATTGTATAAATCGGACGGAGAGGACAAAGAGGGGCAGATAACACTTTTTGACCTTACGGTCAAGGATATTCTCTTTTCCAAAAAGGGCAGTGTTACTGTCGGAGACACCGTCACCGTAACTCTGGACTACAATACGACAGTACATGACGGAGAACTCCCAGTGCTTACGGAGGGTGAGGATTGCATTGCATTTCTTGACCTCTCTTCAGAAATGGCAGAAAGCTATCCTTTGTTGGCCGAAGCCGACAAGTATTCCGATTATTATGCCTATGATCCTAACCAACTGCTTTGTGAAAAGGTCGGCGATGGCTATATCACAAGAGCATTTTTCGGAGAAGCGCTCCATGCACCTTCTATATATGAGCTTCTCGGTCTGAACGATACTCTGATTGATACTTTGAGGGCAAATGATCCGAACAGAAAGATCGAAGATGTCCGTGCAGCTGCGCGAAGCAATCTGCCGCATGGTTCTGCGCTTGAGCAGGCGGGGTGCGAAGCAATGGGCAATATTTTTCTGCGCACCTATCACCAGGGAGATGTTAGGTTTCTGTCAAAAACGACTAATATAATAGAAGCAAAAGCGCTTGAGGATTATATCCGCACCGAAGCGGGTAAGTATTAAAATGCAGTATATCATATTGCATTAAACACAGAAAGGAAAAAACAATGAAATTCAAAAAGAGCATATTATCGTTTACACTTGTACTCGCGTTCCTTTTGATCACAACGGTTTCTCCCTTTCCGACAAAAGCAGAAACATGGGGAGACCTCGGAACATTCACAACCGACGAAGAAACGGGATGGAGTATATACAACACAGGCTACCCTGCTCATTTGGCAACAAAATATACTACATACAGGTATTCCGACAACAGCGTAAAGCAGCTGTATTCTGCATATGTCAATGCCGGTATAGCTATGTGGGGCTCAAACATTAGCTTTACCGAGAGCAGTAGTAATCCAATAGGGACAATTACAGTCGCATCCTCTCACCCTAGGGCGGTCGCGGTTACTATTGTCCCGCCTAATCTTTCCGGAAACTTCCACGTTAATTATTGGACACTGGTTATATATAAGAATAAATTTGATAATAAACTAACAGCAGGAAAGAACAGAGCAATCGCGCACGAGATCGGTCATGTATACGGGCTTGGTCATGTTGATAATTCCTCTCAAATAATGTATCACACGTATTCAACTACAACCAATGTAACCGCAGCAGATCTGAGGGGTTTGAAGCTGATGACACATGAGCATACCCACAACGGCACAAATCAGTTGAAATATATACCGACATCTGACTTTGTCCATGATGTAAGATGTGCTGTTTGCTATGCGATTTTCAGTAAAAGTGTTATTTGTTCGCACACGGATATGCACAGCGGCAACAGGCATTATTACACGACCGAATGCGTATGCGGCAACAATAAAACACTTTCGTGGGCATGCAAAGGCAATCCTTGCATCCTTCCGTTTTCGTATAAGCCGCCGGTAGAAGTCCAATAGTTCAAATGGCGGTTCGCCGCAATCGCAACAAACCGTTTTCGGTAAAAAAAGAACCCCTTTTCGGGGTTCTTTTTACGTTATATACGAGTTTTACTGATCCTTCTGGATGGATATGATTATCTTGCGCTCGCTGCCCTCGCCGACGGAGCGTGTGGTAACGCCTGCGATATTCTGGCATTCGGCGTGGATAATACGGCGTTCGTATGCGTTCATCGGCTCCAAAGCGAAGCTGCGCTTATATTTGAGCACCTTTTCGGACATACGCCTTGCGACTCCGCGTAGCGTTTCGGCACGCTTTTCGCGGTAGCCCTGAACATCCACCGTAACACGGTAAAAGCCGTTCTTTTCGGTGTTTGCCGCAAGGTTGGCAAGGTACTGAACGGCATCCAGCACGTCGCCGCGCCTGCCGATAAGCATGCCGAGATCCTTGCCCTCGACGGAAAGGGTGATGCCCTCCTCGTTCTTTTCGGTAACGCGGACTTCGGCTTCCAGACCCATATCCGAAACGAGCGTTTCGACAAATTCAACGGCGCGGACGGCGGGCGTGCGTTTGAGCGCGACAAGCACCTTCGCATCCTGCGCGCCGATACCGAGTATACCCTTTTTGGGCTCGTCGATAACCGTCACATCGACTTCATCCGCAGATACGCCGAGCGCTTCGCACGCGGCGGCAACGGCAAGATCGACTGTCTTTGCCGTTTTTTCTGTTTCCTTCAACATTTTTATATGCCTTTTTTGCCTTTCGTTATTCTGTTTTGCCGTTATCGGCTTCATCCTGCCCGTTTTCGCCGGCGGTATCGCCCTTTTCGCCGGATTTCGGTGCTTCGGGTTCCTCATCGGCGGTGAGCATTTCGATCCTGCGCGGGGTGCGCTTTGCGGGGTTGCCGGAGCCGGAGGAATTTCCGCCGTCCTCTACTATCATGGAATCGTAGGAGCTGTCATCGGCATCGACCTCGATAGTGATGCGCTTTTTGCCCTTCTGCTTGCCGCGAAGCTCGCGCTTGGCATCCTCGATCTGCTCCGCGGTGACCTGCGGTATCGGCATTACCTTGGCGAATATCGCGCTCTGGGCGATACCGATAAGCGTGCGCCAGATCCAGTAAACACCCACTGCGGCGGAGAACTGGAACGCGAAAATCGCGGAGATGAGCGGCATGCCGACCTCCATAAACAGACCGCCGCCCACGGGGTTGCCGTTGGCATCCGTCTGCGTTGCGCCGGCAGAGAACCTGCGCATGAGCCTGGTGGAAAGGAAGGATGTCGCAAAAACGAGTATCGGAATGATTATAAGGATGCTCTTGAAACTGGGGGTTTCGAGCAGATTTATGCCGAATACCTCGAATTCGGGTATCCTTTCGGCATATTTTTCATAGCCGAGAGCAGTGTATTCATCCTTCAGCTCGGGCGCCGCCTTATTTTCTTTTACAAGCGTTTCGATATCCTTTCCGCCGTATTTGATAAGCATGGAAAGGTTCATTTCGCCGTAGCCGCTGTCGTTATATTCGGAAAATTCGTAAACGGTAAGCCCGGCTTCGGACTTGACAACGTTGTCGCCGTCCTTTTTCTCCTTGCCGCCGAGCGCCTGCTGGTGGCTTTCGATGGTTTTTACGAGCTCGTCGTATTCGCCTTCCTCGAAGCTATCCTTATAAAGGAGCGATTTTTCCTTTTCGTAAAATTCGACAGCCGCCGCCGCATTGTTTTTGACAAAATCGGCATCGTCCTTCGTGATATCCGTGGCGTATTTGATCGGGCTGCGGACAATGGCGAAAAGAATGAAGATTATCGGAAGCTGGATGAGCAGCGGCAGGCAGCCGGAAAACTGGTTGTAGCCGTTGGCGGAGTACATTTCCTGTATCTCCATCATCATCTTCTGGTTGGTGGCGCGGTCGGTTCTGCCCTTATATTTTTCGCGGATAGCCATTTCCATCGGGCGGACCTGTGCCATTTTTATCTGTGATTTCTGCTGTTTGATCGCAAGCGGCAAAAGAAGCAGCTGGATAACGAGCGCAAAGAAGAAAAGCGCTATGATATAATAATTGCCGGATATGAACAGACAGCCCTTCATCAGATAGGAGAAAATAGTGTAAATCCAATCAAACATTCAGTGATTCTCCTGTTTTTCGGGGTTAAAACGCCTTTTGCGGCGCGGTTTTTCCGGCACCGGGTCATACCCGCATTGCCGGCAAAGCGGATTGCAGCGCAATAATCTGCGCGCTGCAAGGAAAAGCCCGACAATAACGCCGCGTTTCTGGATCGCCTCCGCGGCATAAGCCGAGCAGGAGGGGACAAAGCGGCAGCACCGGACTTTGTAAGGTGATATGTGCTTTTGGTAAAACCGTATCGGAAGAATAAAAATGCTTCTTACAAAGCGCGTGAGCTTATTCATCCAGAAGCGCCGCCCTTTCCAAAAGCTCGCCCAGCTCGCTCGTTACCACGGAAACGTGCGCTTCTATGCAGGGCTGTCTGGCGACAATGACGATAATGAAACCTTGCTTCACAAACGGATGAAAAGCGCGGTACGCTTCGCGTATTATACGCTTGGCGCGGTTGCGCTTTACCGCGTTGCCGCGGCTTTTCGAAACGGTTATCCCGAGCAGGGTCCCCTGCCCGGTATAGTTGCGCATTGTATAAACGGCAACATTCTTTCCGGAAAAACACCTGCCCTTGCGGTATGCCCTTGCGAACAGGTGATTTTCCTTCAGCATAATGACTTTCCGGCTTTTTGTCATTTCAAAAGCCTTTGATCAATAGGTAAGTCTTGCTCTGCCCTTTGCGCGCCTTCTTTTGAGAACTTTTCTGCCGTTGGCGGTAGCCATTCTCTTTCTGAAGCCGTGTTCCATTTTTCTGTGTCTTTTCTTGGGCTGATATGTTCTGAGCATGCCGTTACACCTCCCGTAAATTTCATAAATTCAGTGTTTACCGCCCCTCCCTGCCATGTGCCGTGGCGCGCATATATCGGGCAAAATGCGGCAAATGCTATTATATATCGCAAAAAGCGCTTTTGTCAAGTGCTTTTGCGTTTTTAACCTGCGGCATCAGCCGATATTTGCGAAAACAAGCACCGAACAGACCGAAAACACCCCCGCAAGAGCCGTGCAAGCACCCGAAAGCATTGACCCGGCCCGCGGAAAGCGCTCGGCAAGCCTTTGCAGTGCGAGAAACACGAACAGCGGCGATATAACGGCAAGCGCGGCGATATAGCGGAAATCCATCGTGCAGTAAAACGGGAATTCGAAGCAGAATTTTACATAAGAGCCGATCAGCACAAGCACATATGCCGCCAGAGCCGATATCATAAGCGATTCCTTCTTTTTTGCAAAGGAGGTCACAAGCAGATACAAAGCGCCGATTACGGCAAGAAAAGCAAAAACCGCCGCAGAGACAAAAAGCAGCTTCGGGTATACCGAGCCTATCCCTAAATAATATTCGCCGAACAGCGAGGATTTGAGCGCGTTCACGGGGATATTGAAATCGAAATAGGTAAAGCCGTAAAGCGATTTCAGGCGCTTTGTCGCGCGGAGCGGGTACACCGATTCCTTTACGGAGGAAAAATCGAAAAGCCGTTCCGAAACGCTGCGGAAGCCGATATATTGCTCGTTGCGCTCCGAAAGCTTCGGGACATAAAACGGGCTCAGGCCGAACCGCAGAAAATTGCGCACCTGCCACCACAGCGCAAGCGGAACGCACACGCAGAGAAACGCGGCAAATTCGCCGATCATGTGCAATACCCTTTTGCCGCGGACGGAGCGGAAGAACGCCGCGATAAAGATCAGCGCGATCGGAACGGCGACAACGCCGCCCGAAAGCTTTGCACCCATGGAAAATCCGAGCGTGACGGCAATGCCGATAATACGCGGCAGCGTGGGATTTTTATACCATTCCATGGCAAGCACAAGAGCGCACAGCGAAAGAAAGAGCGAAAGAACATCGTTGTTTATGCTGCCGGAAAGATAGATCATCGTCGGATGGAAGGCAACAAGCGCGAGCGCGGCGCACAGGCGGTGGCCGGAAAGCGAAAAAAACCGGAACATCCGCAGCGCGCAGAGCATGACCCCGCAGGAGCAATACAGCGAAACGAATTGAAGTATTTCCTTTGCCTGTTCGAGCTCCACACCCAAAAATGTCGTTATTTTAAGCACGGCGGCGCAGAGATAATGCCACACCGGCGGCTGATAAAACTGCCAGCGTGAAGAAACATCAAAATCGGGGAGCGAAAAGCCGTTGCTTAAAAGATAAAGGATATAATCCATGTGCCCGTCCGTGCCGTATACATCGTGCTGGCGGGTATACCACGCCGTCGTGAGCACATAGCACAGCCGGAACGTAAAGCCGAGAATGAGTATGACGGCGATAACGTTGCTTTCGTTCAGCCCGCCCCTGCGGAAGAACATGACAGCCATCGCCGCCATGACACCGCAGAAGATTACCGCGCCGTAACGCAGCCTGTCCGTGCCGATGAACGAAAAAAGTGTGCTTGCCGCGCAAAGCAGAAAAAGCAGTGCATAGCGGTAACGGTAAAGAATATCCGTGGGTTTTTTGTCCATTGCTTTTTACCTCCGTTCTTATTTGATTTTAACACCGCCATGCGCGGATTTCAAGTGAAATAAATATAAGGAAGGAAATAAAGAAAACTCTTGCTTTTTGCGCCCGGAATGGTATAATATAACAGATGTAGATTTATCCTTACGAAAAGGGCGTTTTTGCGATGACAGAAAAAGAGTTCAGCCAGATCAGGGGCTTTGTTCTGGAAGAAATGAAAAAGATATATTCCTCGCCGACAGTCTCCTTGTGGTTCGAACCGATGAAGGTCGTCGCACTGGACGACAAATCCGTTACCGTCACGCTGCCGCAGAACCGGAAATCCTTTGTGGAAGCGCAGTATTACGATATACTCCGCGAAAAGCTTTCGGAAATAATCGGGTTCAAAGCCGAACTTGTGCTTATTTCGGAAGAGGAATATTTCGAAACATACATAGAGCCCGAAAAGGAACCCGAATCGGCATATAAAATGCGGTTCAACCCGGATTACACATTTGAAAATTTCGTTGTCGGGAAATCCAACCAGCTTGCGCAATCCGCCTCGCTCGCCGTCGCGAACGATCCGGCAAAGCTCAACAACCCGCTTTTCCTTTACGGCAATTCCGGGCTGGGCAAAACGCACCTGCTTTTCGCAATTGTGAACCGTATCCGCGAAACCCACCCGAATTTCAACATTCTTTATGTGACGGGCGAGGAATTTCTGAACGAGCTTATCGAATCGCTTGCAAAGAAGAAATCCGTCGCCTTCCGCGAAAAATACCGCAATCTGGATGTGCTTTTGGTGGACGATATCCAGTTTATCGCCGGCAAGCTTACCGTGCAGGAGGAATTCTTCCACACCTTCGATACGCTGTTCAAGATGAACAAGCAGATCATACTTGCATCCGACCGCGCACCGAAGGATATAGACAACCTGGAGGACAGGCTGAAATCCCGCTTTGTCATGGGGCTTGTCACGGATATCCAGCCGCCGGATCTTGATCTGCGTGTTGCGATATTCAAGCGCAAATCCATCGACATGGGCTTTGATCTCGATTCCAGCGTGCTTTACTTCCTTGCACGCAATATCACGACAAACATCCGCCAGATCGAAGGCTCGCTTAAAAAGCTGCGCGCGCACACGCTCGTTACCGGGCAGCGGGTGGATTACAATGTCGCAAAAGCGGTGCTTTCGGATTTCTTTGCAAATGCGAAAAGCGAGGAATCCACTATCGACCGTATTTTCGAATATACCGAAAAGCGCTACGGGATAACAAAGGACGAAATGAAGAGCAGCAAGCGCAACGCCGATATAGCCGCCGCACGGCATACGACGATGTACCTGATCCGCAAAACTACAAACCTTTCGCAATCCTCTATTGCCAAAATATTTAACAAAAAGGATCACACCACCGTTATAAACAGCATTTCCACCGTGGAACGCAAAATGCTGAACGATCCCGGCTTCGAACGCGAGATCAAGCAGGCGATCGCTTCGCTGATATAGCATTGCCATAGGTTTACATAATTCGCCTTTCCACGGCATTATGAAATTTTCCACCGCCCGGCACACGGCTTTCCCACATACAAGGCACGCTGTGTTCCCTTGCGCCGCAGTTATTTGCGCGGTTTTCCACGTTATACACCAACACTACTACTTATATTACTACTAATAAATACCTTTGTTTAGTTTATAATCCTTTTTTCGCCCGGAAAGGGGGCGTATAAAGGAACAAGAGGAGGACGCTCATGCCCATCAAATTCACTTCCGACAAAAAAAACCTGCTTTCGCTTTTCGTCCCGGCAGCGGGCGCCGCTTCCAACAAAACGACGCTTCCCGCGCTTGAAGGTCTTTTGATGAACCTTCGCGGGGAGGAGCTCACCGTGTGCGGCTACGATCTCGAAAAGGGTGTTCAGACAAAGGGCACCGTCACCCCGCACAGCGACGGAGCAATAATCATAAACGCGCAGAAGCTTGTTTCCATTATCCGCAACTTTCCGGATTGCAGCATAACCCTTTCCGCGGATGACCGCAACATGGTCCGGATCTCCGGCGGAAGCAGCGATTTCACCATTCACGGTATTACGGCGGAAGCTTTCCCGAGCCTGCCGGTTTTGGGCGGCGAAAATTCCTTCCGTATTTCCCGTTCGCTTATGAAGGATATTATAAATTCCACGGTTTTTGCCGTTGCGCAGACAGAAGCGCGCCCGATACTCACCGGCGAGCTTTTCATGATCGAGGATCGCACGCTCACCGTTGTCGCGCTGGATAATTTCCGGCTTGCGATGCGGGTGGAGCGCGGCTGCATTTTCGATAACGACAACAGATTTTCCTTTGTGGTACCCGGCAGGGCGCTTTCGGATCTTACGCGCCTGCTTTCAGACAGCGAAGACACGCTCACCGTTGAATTCACGGCAAAATATATTATTTTCAAGCTTGATGAAACGATATTCTTCACCCGGCTTTTGGAGGGCGAATATCTGGATTACAAGCGCGCGCTCCCGAATCAAAACCGCATATTTGCGACTATCGACCGCACCGATTTTATCGAAAGCGCGGAAAGAGCTTCGCTTTTGGTGGATGAAAAGCTGCGCACACCGCTGCGCTGCCGGTTCGAGGGCAATATATTAAACATAAGCTGCAACACACAATACGGCAGCGTGAACGACAATATCCGGATCGACAAGGAGGGCGACGATATCGAAATCGGCTTCAACAACCGTTATCTTTTGGATGCTCTGCGCGCCGCGAAGGACGATAAAATAAAGGTTTCCATGTCCACCCCGCTCATGAGCATGATAATAGAGCCGGTCGAACCCGATCCGGACAGCGGCTACACCTATCTTGTGCTCCCCTGCAAGCTGAAGGACTGAAAATGCGCGTAAACGGCATTTCGCTGCACAACTTCCGCAATTACGGCGACGAAACGACGGATTTTTCGGGCGGAGTGAACATTATCTGCGGGGAAAACGCCGCGGGCAAAACAAACATTCTGGAAGCGATATTCTATTATGCCGCGGGGAAAAGCTTCCGCAACTGCAAGGATCGCGAGTTGATACGCTTCGGGTGCGACAGTGCCGAAACCGAAATGCTGTTTGACACGCCCGCCGGGCAGAAGAAAATGTCCGTAAGCTATACAAAACTCGGCAAAAGGGCGATCCGGTTGGGGCAGAGCCCGGCGCTGAAAACAAGAGAATTTATGGGCCTGTTCCGCGCCGTGGTATTTACGCCGGATCATTTATCGCTGGTCAAGGGCGCGCCCGAAACAAGGCGGAGGTTTTTGGATCTTGCCATCTGCCAGTCATTCCCGCGGTATGCGCCGACGGTGCAGGAATACAACCGCATACTTCTGCAAAAAAATGCGCTGCTCAAAACCGCTTGCGCGGGCGGCGAGCTTTTGGATATTTATAACGAACGGCTTTCGCTGCTTGCCGCGGTGATAACGGTGAACCGTGCAAAATATGTTTCGCGCCTTATCCCCGCCGCAAACGGATTTCTTTCGGAAATGAGCCGCGAACGCGAGGAGCTTACCGCCGTGTACCGTTCGCAATGCGGTGTGTGCGGCGGCAATCAGGAGGAGGTAAAGAACGCCTACCGTAAGCTGTTTTCCGCCCACATGGCGGACGAACGCGAAAAGGGCTTTTGCGTCTGCGGAGTGCAGAAGGACGACGTTTCATTTTATATAAACGGCAAAAGCATAAGGCTTTACGGCTCACAGGGGCAGCAGAGGAGCGCCGTGCTTGCGATGAAGCTTGCGGAAGGCGAGCTTTCGGCAAGCCTCACGGGGGATCACCCGGTTTACCTGCTGGACGATATTCTTTCCGAGCTGGATAACGGCAGGCGGGAATTTATACTTTCCATGCTTTCCGGCAGGCAGGTGATAATCACCGGCTGCGGAGGCGAGGTTTACGATATCGCCGGTGCAAACCGCATCTGCGTGAGCGACGGAAAAATACTCCCCCGGTAAATACAGGTGTTTTGAAATGGCATATATACAGTTGGAAAAGGGCGAAAGCATTGCAAAAAGGCGGGTCATAGGCGTTTTCGATATCGAAACGGCAAGCCTTTCGGAACATACGCTTGCGCTGATGCGGCGCAAGGAATCCGAAAAGGGTGTCGTAAGCCTTTCGAGCGACCTGCCGAAGAGCTTTTTGCTTTCCGACGATCTTTACGGCGACAGGATATATTTATCCGGTCTTTCGCCGGAAAGCATTAAAAGGCGTTGGGATAACACGCTTTTCGACACGGGCTCGCCCGATTGTCCAGAAGAAAGGAAGAGTGAAAATTGGAAGAAGTAAGAGAAAGCCGATTCAACGAACAGGAAGCCGATAAGAATTACGGCGACAGCCAGATACAGGTGCTCGAAGGGCTGGAAGCGGTACGCAAAAGGCCGGGTATGTATATAGGTACGACAAGCGTAAAGGGGCTTCATCATCTTATAAGCGAGATAGTAGACAACTCTATCGACGAAGCTCTTGCCGGATACTGCAAAAATATCACCGTACGGCTGTGCGCGGACGGAAGCTGCGAGGTCGAGGATGACGGGCGCGGCGTTCCCGCCGGGATCCACCCCACCGTTGCAAAGCCGACACTTGAAGTCATATTCACCATTCTTCATGCCGGCGGCAAATTCGGCGGCGGCGGTTACCGTATAGCCGGCGGTCTGCACGGCGTGGGCGCAAGCGTCGTGAACGCGCTTTCCAACCGTTTGGAGGCAAGAAACTGCCGCGACGGAAAGGTATATACCATTTCCTTCGAAAAGGGCAAAACAAAGGAAGAATTCCGCGAAGCCGGCACGACGGACAAGCACGGGCTTTTTGTTAAATTCTGGCCGGACGATACGATATTCGAAACCGTGGAGTTCGATTACGACATGGTCATGACAAGGCTGCGCGAGCAGGCCTTCCTCAACGCCGGCATTTCCATTACGCTTGCGGACGAGCGCGGTACCGAGGAAAAAAGCGAAACCTTCTTTTATGAGGGCGGCATACGCGAATTCGTTTCATATATAAACCGCAAAAAGGGCGCGGAGCTCATGCACCGCGATGTTATATACGTTTCCGGCGAAAAGGGCGATTCGTTTGCCGAAGTCGCCATGCAGTACAACGATTCCTACACCGAAAACATACTTTCCTTTGCAAACAATATGCACACCGTGGACGGCGGCACGCACGAGGTCGGCTTCAAATCCGGCATAACCAAGGTGCTGAACGATTACGGCAGGAAATATTCCATTCTGAAATCCGATGAAAAGCTTTCGGGCGAGGATGTCCGTGAAGGGCTCACGGCGATAATCTCCGTCAAGCTGGAGGATGCGCAGTTCGAAAGCCAGACAAAGGCAAAGCTCGGCAACAGCGAAATAAGAACGCTTGTCGAAACGATGATAACCGAAAAGCTGACGGATTATCTGGAAGAAAACCCCGCAACCGCAAGGGTTATAATCGAAAAATCCGTTACCGCCGCCCGTGCGCGCGAAGCAGCCAAAAAGGCGCGCGAGCTCACCCGCAGAAAGGGCCTGCTCGAATCGGCTTCCATGCCCAGCAAGCTTGCCGACTGCAACGACAGGCGCATGGAATATACCGAGCTGTTCCTTGTGGAGGGCGATTCCGCAGGCGGCACGGCAAAGGACGGGCGCGACAGCCGTTTCCAGGCGATATTGCCGATGCGCGGCAAGATACTCAATGTCGAAAAGAACCGTATCGACCGCGTTTATTCCAGCACGCAGATAATCCCGCTTATAATGGCGATCGGCACCGGCGTGGGCAGCGAATTTGATATTTCCAAGCTCCGCTACGGCAAAATAATCATCATGGCGGATGCCGATGTCGACGGCGCACACATAAAAACGCTTCTGCTCACCTTCTTCTTCCGGCATATGCGCCCGCTTATAGAGCAGGGCCATGTTTACGCCGCGACACCGCCGCTTTACAAGGTCATAAAGGGCAAGGCGCAGAAGTACGCCTTCTCGGATGAGGAACGCGACATGATAATCGCCGAAATGGGCGGCAATGCCCGCGCGGAACGCTACAAAGGCTTGGGCGAAATGGATAAAGAGCAGCTCCGCGAAACGACAATGGATCCCGAGCACCGGATATTGAAGCGCATTACCATAAACGATGCATCCGAAGCCGATGCGCTGTTTTCGCTGCTGATGGGCGACAAGGTTGAACCGCGCCGCGAATTTATCGAAGCAAACGCAAAATACGTTTCCAACCTCGATATATAACAAAGCGGGAGGAAGATAATGGCACAGGAATACGATTACAGTAATCACGAATATCAGACGATACACGATATCGGTATCGAAAAAGAAATAAAATCCTGTTATATCGACTATGCGATGAGCGTTATTGTCGGCAGAGCGCTGCCGGATGTGCGCGACGGGCTGAAGCCCGTTCACCGCCGCATACTTTACACGATGTACGAGGACAACCTCACCAGCGACAAGCCCTTTTCCAAATCGGCAAAAACCGTCGGTGCGGTGCTCGGTAATTACCACCCGCACGGCGATGCTTCGGTTTATGATGCGATGGTGCGGCTCGGGCAGGATTTCTCGATGCGGTATATGCTTATCGACAAGCACGGCAACTTCGGTAATATCGACGGCGACCCCCCTGCCGCCTACCGTTATACCGAAGCGAGGATGAGCAGGATCGCTTCCGAAATGCTTTCGGATATCGAAAAGAATGTTGTGGATTTCATGCCCAACTTCGATAATACCTCCAAAGAGCCGGTCGTGCTCCCCGCAAGGTTTCCGAACCTGCTTGTGAACGGCAGCGTTGGCATAGCCGTCGGCATGGCGACAAACATACCCCCGCACAATATGCGCGAGGCGATAGATGCCACCGAATATCTGATGGACAACCCCGAATGCACCGTTACGGATCTGATGCAGTTTATAAAAGGTCCGGATTTCCCGACATACGGCACCATTTACGGCACAAGCGGTATTTACGAAGCATACATGACGGGCAGGGGCAAGATCCGTGTCCGCGCCAAGGCACATTTCGAGGAAAAGCACGGCAGGACATCAATAATTGTCACCGAGCTGCCCTACCAGGTCAACCGCAGCATGCTGCTCGAAAGCATGGTCGAGCTTGTAAAGACCAAGCGCGTGGAGGGCATTGCGGACATCCGCAACGAATCCGGCATGCACGGTATGCGCATAGTTATCGACCTGAAAAAGGATGCAAACCCGCAGGTCGTTCTCAATCTGCTTTACAAATACACCCAGCTTCAGGATACCTGCGCGGTGAACATGGTCGCCCTTGTCAACGGCGAACCGAAGCTCCTTAACCTGAAGGATATGCTCTCGCACTATATTGAGCACCGCCGCGACGTTACCACCCGCCGCATAAAGTTCGAGCTTGCCGCTGCGGAGCGCGAAGCGCACATTTACGAGGGCTACAAGATAGCTATCGACAATATCGACGAGGTAATAAACATTATCCGTTCCAGCGCAAGCATACCGGATTCCAAGGCGCGCCTTTCCGAACGCTTCGGGCTTTCGGACGAACAGGCGCAGGCGATCGTGGATATGCGCCTGGGCAAGCTTTCCGGCCTGGAACGCCGGAAGGTGGAGGAACGCCTTGCCGAGCTTTACGCGCTTATCGACGATCTGCGCGCCATACTCAGCGACGATGCACGGCTCACCGCCATAATCAAGGAGGACCTCAACTACATCCGCGACAAATACGGCGACGAACGCCGCACGGATATCGTGGAGGCGGAAAACGACATACTCATAGAAGACCTGATCGAGCGCGAAAGCTGTGTTATCACCGCAACAAACGCGGGGTATATCAAGCGGCTCCCGAGCGACACCTACCAGGCGCAGCGGCGCGGGGGCAAGGGTGTCACCGCCATGGGCACGCGTGAGGAGGATATCGTGGAGGACGTCATCATCGCTCACAGCCACGATTTCCTGCTGATGTTCTCCGACACCGGCAAGGTATATATCAAAAAGTGCTACGAAATACCCGAAAGCGCCCGCACGGCAAAGGGCACAAACCTTGTGAACCTGCTTTCGCTTGACTCCGGCGAAAAAATCACCGCCATACTCCCCGTTGCGGATTTCACACAGGATGAAAATCTTGTGCTGATCACCCGCCGCGGCGTTGCGAAGCGCATAAATCTCATGGCTTACAGCCGCAAGCGCAACAACGGTCTGCGCGCCATAAATCTGGACGAGGGCGATCAGCTTCTTTATGTCCTGCGCACCGGCGGGGATGACGATATCATGGTCGCTACCGACCGCGGTCTTTCCATCCGCTTTTCCGAACAGGATGTGCGTGAAATGGGCAGAACGGCGCGCGGCGTGCGCGCGGTCACCCTTTCCGAGGGCGACAGCGTTGTCGGCGCGGGCGTTATACCCGGCGGCAAAAGCGATATCGGTCAATATGTGCTTACCATTACCGAAAACGGCTACGGCAAGCGCAGCGAGCTTTCCGAATACAAGCGGCAATCCCGCGGCGGCCGCGGGCTTTGCTGCCACAAGCTGGGCGAAAAGACAGGTGCCCTTGCTGGGATCCGCATCGTTCCGGAGGATTACGAGATCATGCTTATCACCGACGGCGGCGTAATAATCCGCACGCGCGTTTCGGAGATCCCGGTTTACGGCAGAAGCGCTTCCGGCGTGCGCGTTATGCGTTTGGACGGCGAAAGCCGCGTTGTGCGGTTTGCCGTTGTCGATCCGGCTGCGGAAGCGGAGGAATCCGCTGCCCCCGCCGCAAGCGAAAACGAAGCCGAAGCGCCCGCACCCGAATCCGCGCCCGAAGCAACGGAGGAACAATAAAACATGCTTACAAAAACCTTTGTGCTGGAAAACAGCAAAAGCAAAAAAAAGAGGCACGATGATGTCCAGCGCGCCGTGCGCGAATATCTGGAGGACCCGAGGTGCCGTGTCAGCTATGACGACAACGGCAGGCCCACTGTCGAAAACACGGACGAAAAGTATTATATCTCCGTTACGACAACGGGCGAAAAAATGCTTGCCCTGCTCACCGATTACCCCTGCGGGATCGACGGCGAATATCTCCCCCGCTTTGCGGACAAAAAGGCGGATTACACCGCGCTTGCGGAGCGGTTCTTTGCCGATGACGAAAGCGATTTTGTCCGCGACAACGAAACCGGCACCGAATGTGAGCGTTTTGTGCGCGTATGGGTCCGCAAGGAGGCATATGTGAAGTGCATCGGGAAGGGAATATCCTTCTTCCCCAACTTCTCCGTTGTCGAAAACGGCAGGATCGCCTCCAAGCTCGGCCCCGTTTCACTCAAAAAGTTCGCAATCAAGTTCGACGGCGCAGAGGATTACCTCTTCGTTATCGCCCAGCAGCTTTAAGCCGGGCGGTAAAACCGCCTTCTTGTTTCGCGGTAGAGATACAACAGATTTGTATGCTTTTCTCCGCGAGGCATAAACGAGTGAGAGGGTTACCGAATTTTACTAACGGTAAAGACAGTTATATAAAAAGGAAGCGACAAAAAATCGCTTCCTTTTTTTGTTTTGCTGTTTTAAGAGGCAATGTAAACGATTCAGCAGGGATAACCGATAGCGGTAACCGTGGCGTCCTTCACATTTTCGTTTGCCTTTGCTTTATCGATATAATCGAATATCTTTTCATCCGGCACGGTTATCTTTGCAAAGTGCTTTTCGGCCTCCATGCTGATATACTGCGCGGCGGCTGCACGGTCCGTCAAGCCGTAAGCCTCCATGCAAAGGTCTTCGAGCAGCGCCTTCATCGTTGCTTCGTCGGTGCCTTCGTTAAAGGTTATGTTGATTTCACCGGGGACTCTGTCCGGGAGCTTCGGGAACTCTGCGGTGCCGAGGTATATGCGTTTCAGAAGGAGGTAATCCATTGCATCCACAACGCCGTTGTGGTCGGCGTCGGCGGCAAGGAGGGTATTGTAATTCCCCTCATAAGTGCCGAGCACAATGCGCTTCAAAGCAAGCAGGTCGAAAGCATCAAACTTTTCGTCGCGGTTGACATCGCCTTTGACAATATCCACCGCACCGGCAGAAACGGAGAGCGTAAGCACAATCGTTATTGCCGTGATCAGGATCGCGATAAATTTCTTCATGGTAACGTTTCTCCTTCTTGTTGTTTCAATTATTTATCACAGATACCAGAGGGCATTTAATTCCGCACAGGTTACGTTCTCGTTTGCCTTTGCCTTTTCGACATAATCGTGTATTTTTTCGTCCGGAACAGTGATAATGCATATGGTGGAATAATCGGGAGGAAGCTTTATATACTGTGCAACGGATGCGCGGTCCTGCGTTCCGTATGCCTCCATGCAAAGATCCTCGAGTACGGTTCTCATGGTTTCACGCGGGGTGCCCTGTTTGAAGGTTATGACGATTTCGCCGGGGACTCTGTCGGGCTTCTTGGGGAGCTCCGGAAATTCGGCTGTGCCGAGGTAAACCCGTTTCATAATAAGGTAATCCATTGCATCCACAATGCCGTTGTTGTCTATATCCGCCGCAAATTCGATATTGTAATCCCCTTCATAAGTGCCGAGCACAATCCGCTTCAAAGCAAGCAGGTCAAACGCATCAAAATTTTGGTCGCGGTTGACATCGCCTCTGATAGTGTCCGCCGCGACAGAAACGGAGAGCGCAAGCACAATCGTTATTGCCGTGATCAGGATCGCGATAAATTTCTTCATGGTAACGTTTCTCCTTTGAATTGTTTTTATTTTTGAGTGATACAAGTCGCTCTGTTACACCCACAGTATACCAAACGCGATTTAGATTTTCAACAGGTTCACCATGTCTTAGGTGAAAGTTACAAACAGTTAATAATTGTGATTGGCTACAGAAAAAGGGCCCCCGTTTTTATGCACGGAAGCCCCTTGAAAATCCTATTATTTGTTAAGATTGGGAAGCGAAGCCGCTGCGACGGACTGACCGACACGGCGGGAGCTTTCATCCGGGATATGGAGCTCGATCTTCTTTGCAAGCTCGGGGAATTCCTTATCCAGAACCTCCTGCGCGCGGGAAAGGAGTATCACGCCGCCCTCGCCGGAGGTGACTCTGCCCATGATAAGCACATGGCGGATATCGTAAAATTCGGCATAGAAGGCTATCGCGTATCCGAAATATGCGCCGATGGTATCGTAGATATCGGCGGCGTTTTCATCGCCGTTCTTCATATGTGCCTGAACGACCTTGAGCTTTTCGGCGGGAGAGAGCGATTCATCAAGCTCTATGCCGGCGGCGGGAGCGAGCTTTATAACGCCGTCCTGCGAGAAATACTTGACACCGCAGCCGTAATCGCCGGACCATTCGTCCACCATTGCATCCCTGCAATAATCCACGGGAACGAAGGCAAGCTCGTTCAGCCAGCCGGTGATATTGCCCTGCGGATCGACATAGCCGCCCGCTTCGGAGGTGCCCATCGCAACGCCGAGAACGGCATTGTCGTTAAGGTCCATTGCGCCGGCAAGCGCGGTGACATCGCCGTCGTTCGCGACTTCGATCGGAATGTTTTCGCCGATCTCCTTCGCAACATCGATATACATATTCTTGACGAACTTATCGAAATCCTTGTCGCTTACTTTAAGGAAGAGCGAGGCGACCATTATGCGGTTGTCGATATATACGCCGGCACTGGAAACGCCGATGGCATCCACGCGCGGCATATGGGAAGCGGCGGTCTTCATTGCTTCCAGAATGCCCTGATAGTGGTATTCCGGATCGGAATTGATCTTCGGGAACCAAACGACTTCCTCGGAATATACGCTTTCGCCGTTGACGACGGCGCTGACCTTGCGGTCGCTTCCGCCTGCATCAAAGCCGATACGGCAGCCGTCGAGGTGCCTGCCCACGGGGGAGGCGGATTCGTTATCCACGGGTGCGTTTTCGAGCGTGCGGACTTCGACCTCGAAGGGGCGTTCGTAAACGCGTTCCATAAAGTGAACATCGAAATCGCGCAGACCGCCGTCGGTATAAGCTTCCTTTATTTTGTTGCCGACGGTTTCGCTGCCGGCGATGATGATCTTATAGCCGCCGACGACCCAAAGGAGCGCCTTTGCCATTCTTTCGATAAAGCGGAAGTTTTCTTCATCGTGGCCGGTACCGTCGCGGAAAATGCGGGTCTTGTAGGTGGTAAGGTAGCCCTTGTTGCGTTCCACGCCGATGACGATATCCTGACCGTCGTCCTTCGTGGCTTCGCGCATTTCGCGCACGACAAGGGAAAGCGGGGTAAACTGCGGGTCGAGCTTGGCGTTGACTTTAAGCTTCATATCTGATCTTTCCTCCGATGACGGTCTTCTGAACGTTGAATTCGCCGTCCGTGATGATTATATCGGCATCCTTGCCGATCTCTATGCTGCCCTTGCGGCTGTCAAGCCCGAGCACTGTTGCCGGGTTGAGCGATGCGCAGTTGACGCATTCGTAAAGGGGAATGTCGGAATTGCTGTAAACGTTCCACACGCCCTTGTTGAGGTGGAGTATGGAGCCGGCGACGGTGCCGTCCGCCAGGCGGCAGACGATCCCGCGGTAGATTATCTTCTGGCCGCCGAGCGTGTATTCGCCCTCCGGCAGGCCGCCCGCGGGCAGACAGTCGGTAATGAAGCAGAGCTTCCTTCCCTTGAGCTTCCAAAGCATATTATAGAACACGGGGTTGACATGGAAGGTATCCACGATAAGCTCGGCGGAAACATCGCTGTTGAGCGCGGCGGTGACAACGCCGGGCGCACGGTGCGCGAGCGGGGTCATTGCGTTGAAGAGGTGCGTTGCATGGCGAACGCCCGATTCGGTGGATTTCATTGCCGTTTCGTAATCCGCGGAGGTATGCCCCATGGAAACGATAACGTCGGTATCGCGGCGGATCTCGGATATCGCCTTGAAATCCTCGTCCTCCTCCGGCGCGAGCGTGATAATGCGGATGATATCCGCGTATTCCTTCACGAACTTCGCATCCGGCTTCAAAATGTATTTGGGATCCTGCGCGCCCTTTTTCTTTTCGCTTATGAACGGGCCTTCCGCGTGGCAGCCGAGTATGGCGCTGCCCTCCCAATCACGGCTTTCCTCCTTGAGCGCACGGCAGACCTCCAGCGCCTTGCGGATGACCTTCATATCGACGGTCATCGTGGTGGGGAGATAGCCGGTAACGCCGTTTGCGAGCAGCCCCTTGGAAATTGTGCGGATGCTTTCCTCCTCGCCGTCGCACACATCCTTGCCGAGATAGCCGTGAATGTGCAGGTCGATCAGACCGGGGGCGACGTAACCGCCCTTTGCGTCGATAATTTCGACCCCCTCGGGCAGCTTGTCGGCGGGAACGATGCCTTCGATAACATCCGAATAAAGCAGCGCGCTGTTTTCGGCAACGCGGTCTTTAAGAACTATCCTGCCGTTGATGATAGCCTTCATTATACTTCCTCCGTTTGATATTTCGTTATTGGAACGAGTTCTTTCACCTTGCATTATACCATCATTATCCGAAAAAGCAATAGATTTTTTGCGGCGTTCCGCCGCTTTGTGCGCTCCCGCGGGGAAAATTCTTGACAATGCTTCCCCGTGTGTGTAATATAAAGATGTAGCGGTATATTCTTTCGCCGCAGGCAAAGCGTTTATACCGTGCAAAAATACACAAAATACTTCGGAGGGCGAACATTATGCAGCTCGGCACGGATATCCCCTTCCCGCGGGAGGCGCTTTTACAATCGAGAGAAGCACAGCGATTAAGGATAAGCTCGCTTTTATCCCGCCGCGAGGATCTGCGCGGCAGGGTCGTCGTCGCCTTTTCGGAGGATGACACGCTCCCGGCGGACACAGCCTTTTCCGCCAAAAGGCTGCCGCACGGCGGCTGGCGGCTGGGGGTCCATGTCACCGATGCAAACGAATTCCTTCCTGTCGGCTCTCCGCTCGAGCTTGCCGCGGGCGAAAGGCTTGCCGCCGTTCCCGGCGGCGCGGAAATGCTCCCGCCCGGCTTTGTCAGGGAGGTGCTTGCGCTCGCAACCGGCGCGCAGCGGCCGGCTGTGTCCGTTATATTGGACATAGACCCTTCGGGCAGTGTGCAGTCCGTTACCTTTTTTGAAAGTGTTATCCGCGTTGCCTGCAATTGCCTTTTTGCCGAGCTGGACAGCCTGAGCACCACCGCCGATCCTTCCGCCGTGATGCCGCTGCGCGAAAAATACGCCGCGGTTTACGGTACGGTCGTCGAAATGTACGAGCTTGCCGGCGTTCTCTTCAATCTGCGCAGGGAAGCCGGCGGGCTGGACCACACGCGGCTGGGGCGGGGGTTCAAAGACGGCGTTTATTCCCGCAGCTACGAAGCGGACAGCCGCGCCATGCTGCGCGAGATATATTATTTCGTTTCCGCTGCCGTGGGCGGATTTATGAGCGAGCGCGGTCTGCCCTGCCTGTTCACCGCTCAGGATACACTGCAAAGCCCTGTGGCGGAGCAATACTGTGCGCTTTTCGGCATTGAATACGGCGGCAGACCGGCGCGCATTGCCCGCGCGGCGGAGCTTGCCAAGGGCGGCGCTTATTTCGGCTTTACATGCGAGCTTTTCCGGCAATTACTGCCGGATGCCGATTGCAGCGCGAAAAGGGTATATAATGCCTATGCCAACGACGATCGTGTTGTCCGCTTCTTCCGCCCGACAAGGCGTTATTCGGATCTGCTCATGCTTCGTGTTCTAAAGGAGCTTGGCGTTCGCCCCGCAAACCGCGAAGGCGGAGCCATGCTACGCGCACGCTCCGCGGTGGACGGCTTTGCCTCCCACGCCGGCAGGGCGGAACGCTATATCTGCGCCGCAGAACGGGAATTCCTGCTTTCACAGGCTTTGAAGTATTGCGAACGCGAACGCAATGCGACAGCCTATGTGTTCTCCGCAGACGGCGACGATTACGGCATACTTCTGGAATACGGCGTGAAGGCGGTGCTTCGCTCGGCACGCCCGCTCCGGTTCGGCGAAAGCGTTGCCGTTCGGGTGCACACGGACGGGGGCGGGCTTTCGGTGTCTGCGCCGTGATGTTTCACGTGAAACAATCGCAGTGTGCAAACAGTTAAAAGGAGAGAAAATGAAAAGAATTGCAGCAGCGGCACTACTGGTGCTGATGATATTCGCATTCGGCTGCGAAAATGTAACCTATCCGGAGGAATCCGGCGCCGAAAGCGGCGGCTCCCGCGCGGCGCAGGACGATCTTGAATCCCGGCTGCCGAGTTATGCTCCGGAATCGAGCGACGGCAGCCCGGTTTACGAAACGTTCCGGATTTTTGCCACCGATACAACGCCGTTTTATCAGGAGGAAACGACCCCTGGTGTTATATCCGCTCTGATCGAGCAAAGAAATTCATATATAAAGGAGCGGTACAGCGTGGAGGTCGAGGTGACGAAATACCCCGCCGCGGAGCTTGTGAACGAGGTTCGCATGGCGGCGCAGTCGGATACCCCGATCTGCGACCTGGTATCGCTTCCGGCAGACAAAGCCGTGCTGCTTTATGTGAACGGCGCTTTGGGCGATATGAATACCCTTCCGGGGTTTGATATCAACGAAAGCTGGTTCGATAAAAGGAACGGAACCGCGCTTGCGACAAATTCCACGCTTTATATACTTCCGGACCCGTCCTGCCTGTATTATGACGACATTTACACCATGTTCTACAACCGCGATCTGCTTGCGGCAAGCGGCGCACAAAACCCGGAAACGCTTGCGGCGGAAGGAAAATGGACATGGGATGCGTTTGACGAATGTGTCGCGCTTGCCGCCGCCGGAGTTATTTCCCGCGGGAGCGGTGATGTGGAAAAGGATGTTTTCGGGTTTACCGCCTATTATACGGACAAGAATTATCCGCTTGTGATGTGGGAATCCTGCGGCGAAAAGATGGTGGACAACACCTACAAAAACCCGGTGCGGCTGGGCTTGGAAATGAGCAGGATAACCGAGCTTGCGCGGTTTCTGAACAACAGCTACAATTCCCGTGCGAAATCCACGCAAAGCGGCAACGAAGCGGCAGCTTCGTTCGAAGCCGGCAGGCTCGCCTTCTTCTGCAACAAGCTCGAATACCTTTATGCCCTGCGCGACGGCACCGGCAAGGGCGCGAAGTTCGGGATTGTCCCGATGCCGAAGCATAACGAGGAGCAAAGCGATTATTACTGCCTCGTGGACAGCGCCGCGCTCGTGATGTGCATACCGAAAAGCATGGACAACGCAGGCGAACAGCAGCGCCGCCGCGCCTGCGCCGTGATATCCTCCGTGTGCGGCTTTGCCGGCGATGCCCTGCGGGATGCCTACGTTTCGGATATGATCGCAAAATATCTGATGAACAATGCGGAGGCGGTTTCGCTGGATATGATATGCGAAAGCGCATCCTTCGATTTCGCCTTTGTGTACGGCACCGGTATCACCGCCGTGCTGGAAGCGACGGTCGCGCCGATATACGATTATCTCGATTTCGGCTCCTGGATCGAAAATTCCATCAATTGGCGGCTGGATGCCTTTAATAAATATTGCGAAGCGAATTTCAATTAAAACTATTGATTTCGCAGAGCTTTTGATGTATAATCCAAACGGAAAATAATAACAAGAGGTGTAAATATGAACGCTAAAAAATCCGTAGAAGACCTTAATGTCGCCGGCAAGCGTGTGCTTGTGCGCTGTGATTTCAACGTTCCGCTCAAAAACGGCGTTATCACCGACGAAAACCGTATCGTCGCAGCACTTCCCACCATCAATTACCTGATCGAGCACGGCGCAAAGGTTATACTTTGCTCGCATCTCGGCAAGCCGAAGGGTGAACCCAAGCCCGAATATTCGCTTGCTCCCGTCGCCGTAAGGCTTTCCGAAAAGCTCGGTAAAAACGTTGTTTTTGCCGCGGATGACAATGTTGTCGGCGAAAACGCCCGCAAGGCTGTCGCCGAAATGAAGGACGGCGATGTGGTTCTGCTTCAGAACACCCGTTACAGAGCGGAAGAAACCAAAAACGGCGAGGAATTTTCCAAGGAACTCGGTTCGCTGTGCGATCTTTTCGTGAACGATGCCTTCGGCGCCGCTCACCGTGCGCACAGCTCCACTGTCGGCGTGGCTTCCTATGTGAAGGAATCCGCAAACGGCTTCCTTATGGCAAAGGAAATCAAATTCCTCGGCGATGCGGTCAATAACCCCACCCGCCCGTTTGTTACAATTCTCGGCGGTGCGAAGGTCGCGGACAAGCTTGCCGTTATCGAAAACCTGCTCAACAAAGCCGATGTGCTCATTATCGGCGGCGGCATGGCTTATACCTTCCTCAAAGCACAGGGCAAGGAGATCGGCACTTCCCTGCTCGATCCCGAAAAGATAGATTACTGCAAGGAAATGCTCGACCGCGCAAAGGCAAAGGGCGTAGAACTGCTTCTGCCTGTGGACTGCGTTGTCGCAAAGAGCTTCCCGGATCCGATCGATGCCGCTATCGAAACCGAGGTTGTCGATGCCGATCATATCCCCGCGGACATGATGGGCCTTGATATCGGTCCCAAAACGTGCGAGCTTTTCGCCGCAAAGGTCAAGGAAGCAAAAACCGTTGTCTGGAACGGCCCGATGGGCGTTTTCGAAAACCCCGAACTTGCAAAGGGCACCATTGCCGTTGCTCAGGCGCTTGCCGATACCGAAGCCACAACGATCATCGGCGGCGGCGATTCCGCGGCGGCTGTCAACCAGCTCGGCTTCGGCAGCAAGATGAGCCATATCTCCACCGGCGGCGGAGCTTCGCTTGAATACCTGGAGGGCAAGGAGCTCCCCGGTATCGCGGCTATGACGGATAAATAATTAAACAAAAGAGGTTTTATTATGAACAAACAGTACAGAAAGGCTGTCATCGCGGGCAACTGGAAGATGAACAAGACCCCCGCGGAGGCAACCGAGCTTATAAACGCCATCAAGGAAGAACTTAAAGGCAAAAAGACAGACGGCTGCGGCATTATCGCCTGCGTGCCTTATGTCGATATCGATGCCGCCGTGAAGGCTGCCGCCGGCAGCCCGATCGAGATCGGCGCCGAAAACTGCCATTGGGAAAAGAGCGGCGCATACACCGGCGAAATCAGCGCGGATATGCTTGTCGCCTGCGGCGTAAAATATGTTATCATCGGCCACAGCGAAAGGCGCCAGTATTTCGGCGAAACCGACGAAACGGTGAACAAGCGCGTTCATGCCGCGCTCGAAGCCGGGCTTAAGGTCATACTCTGCGTGGGCGAGCTGCTTGCCGAGCGCGAACAGGGCGTTACCGCCGAAACCGTTGCAAGGCAGACAAAGATCGCGCTGCTGGGCGTTACCGCCGAACAGCTTGCGAATATTATCATCGCTTACGAGCCCGTTTGGGCGATCGGCACCGGCAAAACCGCCACTGCCGATCAGGCGGACGAGGTCTGCCTGCTTATCCGCAATGTCGTGAAGGAGCTTTACGGCGAGGCGGAGGCAAAGGCGCTCACCGTGCAGTACGGCGGCTCCATGAACGCCAAAAACTGCGCGGAGCTTCTCTCCAAGGAAAATGTCGACGGCGGCCTTATCGGCGGCGCTTCGCTCAAAGCACCCGATTTCTCCGTCATCATCGAAGCCGCTCAGTAAATTTACAGTACGACTTACCGCACCTGCATCGCCGCCTTCGGAGCGCGCACGGTAAATGCGTTCCGAGCTTACCCCCATAAAGGGGTACGGCTTACCGCGGCAATAAATTCCCATCGAACAAAAAACCGACTTGCTTTTCGCAAGTCGGTTTTGTTTTGTGTAAAAACTGCGCAAAGCCTGCGCACCCAAAGAATGTACGCTTTGGAAACGGCTCCCGTGCGCGCTCCGAAGGGAACGCTTGTAACCGCGGTAAGTCGTACTATAAAATTACTTCTTCTTCTTGGTGATGAAGATAACGACGATCGCGGCGATGATAACGGCGGCTGCAATGCCGATCCAGAGCCAGGGTGCGGTGTTCCCGGATTCGGTGTTTGCGGCAGAGGAATCGGAAGCGGAGTCCGCAGCGGATTCCTTTGCGGAGCTGTCGGTGCTGCTTTCGGCAGCGGCGCTTGACGGTTCGTCCGCGGCGGAGGATTCTTCCGTGGGTTCGGAGGATTCCGCGCCGGAAACTTCGTTTGCGGTGCCGGTGTAAATAGAGTATGTTGCAGTGCACTTGTAGCCGTCGTCATAATAGTTTATGTCCGGCGTGGTGGTGGGAATGGTGAAGCCCTCGAGATCGAGCCCGGTAAACTTCACGAGCGTGCCGACCTTCCAGCTTGTCTGAAGATCCTGAATGCAGGCGGAGCAGGCTTCGGAGGTGTAGTCGATCGCATTGGGTTCGTTCGGGTTGATGGTGGGATAATCGTTGCCGACATTGGCGGCGTAAACGAAACCGCCTTCGGGAATGGCAAGCGGCTGCGCGTTGCCGGCAACAATGCCGTCCGAAATCGCGGTGATCTTCCATACACCCTCAACGTCGGTGGGGGCAAATGCCGCGTGGAGCCACCATTTTGCGCCTTGGTAGGATTCGGTAAATACGACACCGGCGCCTTCGATGGTAGCGTCATTATACTTTACAAGCCAGAGCGGCTTTTCTTCCTCCGCCGCTGCGAAGACGGGCAGTGAAAGGCAAACGAGGAGGAGAGCGGTGAACAGAGCGAGAAATCTTTTCATCACGGGGTAAACTCCTTTTTGTTTTGGTTTTGTTCATTATAACCCCGTTTGCGCCGATTGTCAAGCCGCGCCGCCGTTTTGCAGCCCGCTTTGGGTTATATAATCCGCCGCGGAGGCGAGAATATCCGCAATGTCGCGCCTTGTGAGCTTTTTGCCGCCGTCTGTCCCCGCGGAAACAACACCGGAGCTTATCGCCGCGGCAAGAGTATCCTCGCCGGCAAGCGAAAGCAGCCGCGCCGCCGTGAAAGCCGCTTCGGAGGCGGTCACGGTGTCATAGGGGCGGAATTTTCCGTTTTCCAGCCGGATTATCCCCTTTTCCGCCGCGGCGGTGATATAACCCTTTATTCCGGAGGAAAGCCCGCCGTCATCAGAGGCGGCACTGTCCGCAACGGCTGCAAGTGCGGTGTCCGCCCCGCAGACAGTCATGATCATCACAAGGTATTCCGCGCGGGAGACAGGGGTGTCCGGGTCGAAATAATAGCTGCCCGATTCGCGGCGGTAGGTCATCACGTTTGCGCTGCACATACGGTATGCGGCGTAGTGTGCGGCATCGTCCGCCATGTCCGCAAAATAAAGCCCGGTGGGGTTTTCCCGCACGGAAATATCCAGCTTGGCAGTGCGGGAGGCATTGCCGTATTTGTCCGTTGCGGTGTATACGAGCGTGTCGCTGCCGTCATAATCGGCTTTGGGGTAATAAACATAGCTGCCGTCGCTCTTCAAACGCAGCTCGCCGCCGCGCGGGTAGGAAACGACGGAGAATTCAAGCGCGTCACCCTCCGGGTCGGTCACATCCAGCCGCCCGAAAACGGGTATGCCGGAAGCCGTTTCGGTGCCGCCGTCGACTGCCGCGGGCGCAAGGTTCGTGCCGGTGCCGATGTCGATAACACAGCTTATTTCCCTTCCCGCAAAGCCGCGCGCCTGACCGGTGAAGCAGAAGCTTGCGCTTTTTGCTCCGTCCGCCGGCGCAAATCGCAGGAACCCGAGCTTTTCCGCCGGGAGGCACTGCCCGGTAAGCACGGCAGCTCCGCCGAATATCAGCCTGCCCGCGGATTCCTCCGGCAGTGCGGAAATGGTTATGCTCTCCACGTCCGTGCCGTACAGGCGCTCGAACTCCTCGCCCGTAAAGCCGACATATTTACCGCTTTCGGCGTATTTTCTCAATGTGAGCTGTTTGGAAAGTATCCCGAACGCCGGCGGGAGCCTTTCGCCCTCCTCCCCGCCGCTCTTGCAGGCAAAAAGCGAAAAAGCAAGGATAAGGGCAAGCATTAAACATAAAAACCGTTTCATAATAACCGTTCCTTCCGACCGTTGTAACGCGACTGCACCTGTGGCAGCCCGTGTAATAATGTTTATACAGCCGGCGCGGGATTTATTCCCGCCGGAAAACCGTTTTGCCGCCGTGCAGGTGCAAAATTTTCTGCGGGTGCCGCCGAAAAAAGGGGTTGACAAGCGGCAGTGCGTTTGATATTATGGATTATGTCGACACGGCGGCGGCAGCGCGCTTCTGCGTGGCTGCCCGAAAAAGCCCGTGCCTGTGTGCGGAATGCCGCCCTGCGGCGGTTTTTGCGCTCCCGAAAAGCGGCGGGCGGTTTTTTTACCGCCTTTTTGCGGCGAAAAAGGTCGGGTAAACCCGATTTTGCGGGGTATCTTTTCAACTTTTACATAACTTTTGCTATTTATTCTGCGCGTGTATGTAATTATGTCAACCGCGCTTTTACAGGGGGAAATTCATATGATAAGTATAAAAAGGCTGCTTCGGAGCACCGCCGCGGCGGTGCTGGCGGCGGCAATTCTGATGAGCCCGATATCCTGCCGCGCCAAGGATTCCGACGGCACCGCCGGAACGCTTGTCGCCGTTTACGAAGGGGCGAAATACGAGATCGCGCTTAACGGCGGCGAATATATCGGCGAAAACAGCGACCGCGAAACGGTTCTCACCGACCGCAGCTTCAATATCGGCGAAAACGGCGAGGGCTGGCTCAAAATAGGCGGCGAGGGCGATTATACCGCGAACATCACGCTCGATCTCGGGCGGGTCAAAAAAGGGCTGCGCGTTTTCTTTGCGCGGATGCTTAAAGACAGTGAGTACGGCTGCGATTTCGCGCGCGTTTCCTTTTATTGCTCCGAAAACGGCAGCGATTACGAATATATCGGCGTTGCCGAAACGGGAACGGATACATCGAGCGCGCGTGCGCCGGCGGTGTTCAGGATCGAATCCGCGCCGGTCGCGGCAAGGTATGTCCGCGCGGTGTTCGAATGCTCCGGCGGGGCTGCGCTTTATATAAACGAGCTCGGGGTCGCCGCGCGCGGGAGCGTTTTCTACTCCGCGGGCAGCCAAAGGGTTTCGGACGATCAGGGCGTTGTGTACCGCCTGGATGAAAACTGCTACACCGCAACGGCGGTCGGGCTGGAATCGTGCGGGGCTTCGTCCGCTGCCGGCACGGCAAAGCCGAGTGAAGCGAACTTCAACGCAAACGGCAAATATGTTCTGGGGCAGGGCACGGATAACGAGGTGAACGTTATTGCCGACCTGATCGACGAAACGAACAAAAACCGCTCCGGCATACCGAACGGCATTACGAAAATAATGATACATAACACCGGCACGGTGGAGGAGGAAACCGATGCGCAGCGCTACAATTACCGTATGCACCACATGGACGATTCCGAAACGAGCTGGCATTATACGGTGGATAAAAGCGTGATATACCATTCGCTCGCGGATGATAATGTCGGCTGGCACGCGGGCAGCTCGATGAATTACAGCACCATCGGCGTGGAGATCTGCTCCAACGGCGCGCCGACGGACAAGCGCGGAAACCCGGTTTTTTCGGGCGCGGCGTATGAAAGCTGGCTGGAAACGCATTTCCGCCCTGCGATACGCAACGCCGCCGTACTGACGGCGGAGCTGCTGATCCGTTACCGGCTTTCGGTTTCGGATGTCGTTCAGCATTACGACAGCACCGACAAGGAATGCCCGCAGTGGATGCGCTACGACGGCAGAGGCTTTTCGGACAACGGGATACTTTGGGGCGAATTTATCGCGCTGGTAAAAAGCTATTACAAAGAGCTTTCGGACGGTATTCAGACCCCGGCGGCACCCGCGGACAATATCGTTCTGCCGGATTATATCGCCGATCGCAGCGGGCATATTTATACGCTTGTCGCGGTGGAGGAGGGCGCGTTCGACGTCTCCGGAACCTCCGCCGCCCCCAGCGTTTCCTATGGCGAGCATATAACCGAGACTGCCGCGCCGAAATCGGAGGACTCCGGCACGAAGGTTTCCTTCTGGGTGTGGGCGGCGCTTGTGATCATTGCCGCGCTCGCGCTTGCCGCCGTGGTAACGCTTTCGATGCGCAGCGCAGCCGAACGCCGCCGCAGAAAATACAGGCATTAAAACCGTATATAAGATAAAAGCAGCACTTCCGTTTTTCGGAAGCGCTGCTTTTTTTGCCGCGGAGGCAGGCGCAAGCGGCGCGGCTCAACCCTTCCCCGCAAGCGATTTCAGCTCCGCGATGGCATCGCCCAGCCCGCCGACACGGTCGATAATGCCGTATTCGACAGCCTCGCGCCCGTCGATAACGGTGCCGATATCGGCGGTCATGTCGTTTGTCGCGGACATAAGGCGGTTTATCGTTTCTGCCTGCGCATGGCTGTTGCGGACAATGAAATCCACAATGCGCTCCTGCATTTTCGCCATGTTCACAAATGTCTGCGGCACGCCGATAACAAGCCCGTTCAGCCGAACGGGGTGCAGGGTCATTGTTGCGCTCGGAACGATGTAGGAGCGCTTTGCCGCCACGGCAAGCGGCACGCCGATGGAATGCCCGCCGCCGAGCACAATGGAAACGGCGGGCTTTTTCATCCCCGCGATAAGCTCGGCTATGGCAAGCCCCGCCTCTATATCCCCGCCGATAGTGTTCAGCAGCAGAAGAAGCCCGTCCACCGTGTCGTCTTCCTCCGCGGCGACAAGCTCGGGAATGCACTGCTCGTATTTTGTGGATTTTGTCTGCGGGGAGGCGGCAAAATGCCCCTCGATCTGCCCGGCGATCACTATCGAGCGGATGCACACCCCGCCGGAGCGCGTAAGCACGCTTGCATCCGGCTGCGTGGCTGCGGCTTCGGCTTCCCCGCCGCCGTCCGGCATGAAAAATTTATCCCTCATCGGTAAAACCTCCGTTTTTTGATATTTTCTGCACGGAAACGCGTTTGTATTCGGCATATGGCGCAAATAATAAAGCAGGAAAATCGTTTTACGGAGGAATTTCTATGCCAAAAGGATTGCGCAGTGCGCTTAAAAACGCGCGCCGCGAAATAATCGCCCGCGTGGAGTCGGGAACCGCGCCGGATTGGGTGGCGGATAACTGCTGCGTTATAGATAAATACTGCCGCGCCGCTTTCAAAGCGCCGCTTTCGAAGCACCGCTCGCTGAGACCGCTTATTTCCGAGCTGTTCGATGAGCGCGACAATTATTTTACCGCTTCGGAGCTTTGCGAGTTTGCCGAAAGCCGCGGAATTGTCTTTTCCCATGCCGAAATATGCATTCTGCCGGAGCTGATAGCCGCGGAAGCGGTTCTGCGGATATCGGATATACTCGGCTCCGGCGCGGGCGGCAGCGCTTTTACGCTTTCCGGCGCGGTGCGGATGCTTATGTCGCTTTCCGACCTGAACCGCGGCGAGCTTGCCGCGCGCCTGTGGAGCGCCGAGCCGGTGCTTGCCGCGGGCGAGCCGGATTACGAACGCTCGGATGCCGAAACGCGCGCCGTCTACCGCGAATTTGTCGCCCGGGAGTCGAAAAAGCGGGGCAAAAGCGAGCCGGACACCGCACGCGCGCTTATCGCGGAAAGCAATGCCCGCGGCGAGCTGCTCGGGCAGAGTATCGTCCGCCCGCCGCGCTATGCCGCGCCGCTGTGGGTCTGCTCCGCGGCGGTGTTTTCCGCTTTGCTTATCGCCGCCGCGGCGGCGGTTTTGGGCTTTTATGCGCTGTTTGTCGCCCCGCCGCTTGCCGCCGCAGGCTTTATCGCGGCGGACCTTCTGTGCCGGCACGCCGTGAAGCCGCGCCCGACCTTCCGTTTGGAGCTTGATTCCATACCCGAAGGCGGCGAAACGCTTGTGGCGGTCGCAACCCTGATAACCGACGACGGCTGGGATGAAATAACCGAAACGCTTTCACGCTTTGCCTATGCCACGCCGGACACGCGCGTGAGCTTCTGCCTGCTTGCCGATCACCCGGATTCAAAAACGCAATATGCCGCAGGCGACGGGCGCGCCGCGGAAAAGGCGCGCGCGGTGATCGACCGTCTGAATGCGCTCCACGGCGAAAGGTTCTGCCTTTTCCTGCGCGAACGCCGTCTGAACCGCAGCGAGGGGCGTTACGGCGGGTTTGAGCGTAAGCGCGGCGCGGTGTGCGAGCTTGCCGAATGTATTGCCGCCGGCGGCTCGGCAGCGCTTTACGGCGGCGCGCGGTTTATCGGCGGGGTGAAATACCTGCTCACGCTCGATTCGGACACGCGCCTTTCCGTCGGCACGGTTACGGAGCTTGTCTCTGCTGCGCTGCACCCGGTAAACAGGGCGCGGGTGGAGGGCGGCAGGGTCGTTTCGGGCTGCGGCGTTATCCAGCCCGCGGTGCGCACCTCGCTCGAAAACGCATATAAAACCGGGTTTACCCGCCTGATATCCGGAGCGGGCGGCACGGAGGTATATGCAACGGCGGCATACGCCCGCGGGCAGACGGTGTTCGGAGAGGGCGTTTTCTGCGGCAAGGGGCTTATCGACGTTTCGGCCTTCTGCGCGGTCGTGCTCGGCGCATTGCCCTGCGGGCGGGTGCTTTCGCACGATGTGCTGGAGGGCGCCATGCTGCACACGCTTTATGCCCCGGAAACGGTTCTGACCGATTCCACGCCGAAAAATGCCGTTTCCTATTACCGCCGCGAGCATCGCTGGATCCGCGGCGATGTGCAGAACCTTTACTTCCTCTTCCGCCCGGGGCTGCGCAGGCTGACAAGGCTGCGGCTGCTTGACTCCGTATTGCGCGCGCTGCTGCCGCTGTTTTCCGCCGCGGCAATGTGCTTTTGCGGCTTTTTGCTGCACGGGCGGGGAATATTGCTGTTTTTGTTTTCCTATGCCTATCTTTTCCTGCCGTTTGCCGTTTCGGTGCTGCATTCGCTGTTTGTAAAAAGCCCGTTTGCCTGCCTTCACTACTTTTCACGCGTGTATTCCGAGCTGCTTCAATCGCTCTTCCGCCTGATATACGAGCTTTCCGCCTCCGGCAGGCGGGCATTTCTCGCGCTGAATGCGGCTTTTCTTGCGGCGTACCGCTCCGCCACCGGGCGCAAAACGCTGGAATGGGTCACCGCCGCGCAGGCGGAGCGCGCGGGCGCGGGGCTGGGCAAATACGCGCTCGATTCGGCTGCCTCCACGCTGCTCGGCGCCGCGCTGCTTGCCTTTGCGCAGGTTTCGTTTGCAAGGTTTATCGGGCTGATGTGGTTTGTTTACCCCTTCGCCGCCGTGTTTCTTTCCCGCCCATTGGAGGGCGGCGGGCCGGTGCGCGCACGTCTGCCGGAGCGGCAGGAGCGTGTCCTGCGCGCCTATTGCGCGGATATGTGGCGCTTTTATTCCGAAAACGTTTCGGAAGCGACAAACCATCTCCCGCCGGATAACGTTCAGGTTTCCCCGGTGAGCGATACCGCAATGCGCACTTCCCCAACGAACATCGGCTTTTATCTCGTTTCGGTGCTTGCGGCGCGGGATATGGGCTTTATCGGCACGAAAACACTTTTTGACCGGCTGGAAGCAAGCATGGAAACGCTTCTTTCGCTGCCGAAGTACCGCGGCAACCTTTATAATTGGTATGACATCCGCACAAAGGAGGTTATCGGCGGCGGGTATGTTTCCTTTGTGGACAGCGCAAACCTCACCGGGATGCTTATAGCGCTCAAAGAGGGGCTGCGCGAATATATCGCGGAGGATGAACGCGCCGGGGCGGTTATCGCGCAGGCGGAATCGCTGATAAACGGCATCGAGCTTTCCGCCTTTTACGACCGCTCGCGTTCGCTTTTCGCTGTCGGTGTGGGGAGCGACGGCAGGCTCGACAACAGCTTTTACGATCTGAAAATGAGCGAGGCATGCATGGGCGGGTATATCGCCGTCGCCCGCGGCGAGGTGCCGAAAAAGCACTGGCGCGCGCTGGGCAGACCGCTCACCCATTCACGCGGGTATATCGGGATGCTGAGCTGGTCGGGAACGGCGTTCGAATATCTGATGCCGCGGCTCTTTTTGCCGCTCTGGCGGGAATCCTTCGATTTCGAAAGCCTTTCCTTTGCCGTGATGATGCAGCGTGCGGCGGGCGAGCCCTGGGGCGTGAGCGAAAGCGGGTTTTATTCCTTCGATGCGCAAATGCATTATCAATACAAGGCAAACGGTCTGCAAAAGCTTGCGATGCGCCGCTGCGGCGCGGATGAAAACGTCGTTTCGCCCTATTCCTCCTTCCTTTCGCTGCCGATCTGCCCGCTTGCCGCGATGAAGAACCTCCGCCGCCTTGCAAACCGCGGTGTTTACGGCAAATACGGCTTTTACGAGGCGCTCGACCTGAACGGCGGCACCGGCGTTACGGTAAAGAGCTATATGGCGCACCATGTCGGCATGAGCATGATCGCCGCCGCAAACGCGCTTTCGGACGGAGTTTTTGTCCGCCGCTTCGTTTCCGACGGGCAAATGAAATGCGCGCTGGAGCTTTTGCAGGAGCGTATACCCGTGGGCGCGGTCGTGTTCGGTAATTCCCGCCGCCTGCGCGAAAAACGCCGCGAGGATACCCCGGCTGCGGGCAGCGCGGCTGCGGGCGACCTAAAAACAATGCTTTTCACCCGCGGGGATATCGGCTTTGCCGCGGGAAGCGACGGCAGCGTATCGCTGTTTTACGGCGAAAACGCCGTCACCCGCACCGATTTCGCGCCCTTCCGGCAGGACCCTGCGCCAAGGGTCGTCTTTTCGCGCTCCGGCGGGGTGTATTCCTGCTCGCCCGCCGCGGGTGCGCAAAACGCATTTCTTTGGGATGCCGCAGGCGCGACATATGTCTGCTCCTCGCCCGAATTTTCCGCAAAGGTGCGGCTCAGCATTGCAAAGGACTGCGGCTGCGTGATGATAAGCACCCGCGCAGAGGCGCTGAAAAAATACGATATTACGCTTTCCTTTGCGCCCGTTTTGCAGCGCGTGGGCGAATACCTCGCGCACAGCGCCTTTTCCGGGCTGTTTCTGGAAGCCGAATACGACCGCGCCCGCCGGATACTTTATTTCACACGGCGGTCAAGGCGGGATGGCACGCCCGCGCTCACGCTTGCCGTCGCCTTGAAGGATGCCCTTGCCGAATGCGGCTTTGTGTGCGGGTCGGATGGCTTTTCGCTCGGCGATACCTTCGCCCCGGAGCGTATCGCGCGGATATCGGTCGGCACCGAAGCCGCAGCCTTCAAAACGCCGCATTGCATTTTCCGTGCGCTCGGCGCGGATGGCGGCAGGGCGTGCTTCCTGTTGACCTGCGGCGAAACAAAACGGGAATGCGAAATGAATATCCGTATCGCCCGCGGCGGCAGCGGGGAGGAACGCTCGCTGCGCACCGATGAGGTCGGCTCGCGTATGCTCACGGCGATCCTTTATGAAAAGGCGCCACGCGCGGCGGCGCGGTTTTCGCTGTGCGATATCCGCGATCTGTGGCGGCACGGGATATCCGGCGATCTGCCGATAACGCTTATAAAGGTGAAAACGCCTGCGCTCGGGCGGATAAGCGATATCATCCGCGCGCACCTTGTGCTTGCAAAGCGCTTTTTCGCAAGCGATACCGTGTTTCTTATAGATGATCCCGACCGTTACGACCGCCCGGCGGAGCGCACCGTGCGGGAGCTGATCCGTTCCGGCGGCGGAGGAGAATATATCGGGCGCAAGGGCGGGTTTTTCCTGCTGCGCCGCGGCGAGCTCACGCCCGAACTGCCGGACGCGCTCGAGGAATGCGCCGCGGAGGTGTTCGACCTTACCCGCTTCACCCGCCCGCTCGAACATCTTGCCGTGCCGCAGGGCGATATCCGCATCTGTGCCGGCAGCCGCGTTCCCCTGCCTCCTCCTCCGGGCGGGGTGCGCTCCGGCGCGGGGTATTTCACGCCCGAAGGTTATACGGAGGATAAATCGCTTGCACGCGGGAGCGTGTATTCCTTTGTGCTCGCCGGGCGCGGGCTGGGCAGCGTGGTGACCGCGCATTCGCTCGGATACACCTTCTTCGGCAACGCGCGCGAGCGCCGGATCTGCGCCTTCACCGGCGAAAAGGATGTCGCGGCAAACGGCGAAAGGCTGGTGCTGCGTATCGACGGCTGCGATTACGATGCCTGTGCCTGCGCGGGCAGCTTTTCCGTCGCGCCCGGCGTGGTGCGGTACGGCGGCGAAATCAACGGAGTTGAATACTCCGTCACCGTGTTTGCCGCGCATAAATACCCGGTCAAGCTGATCCGTATCAGCGCAAGCCGCGCGGTGGAAAGCCGCTTTCTGCTCCGCCCGGTGATGGGCGAAAGCGCGACCCCGCCGCATACCGGCGTGGAATGTGTGCGCGCCGAATTTTCCTCCGGCGCGGCGCTGCTGTTTCACAGCCCTTTCGGGCAGACCTTTTCGCACGGGTTCGGCTTTGCCGGCGTGTGCGGCGGCAACGCCGCGGCGGAAGCTGCTTTGCTTTCGTTTTCCGGCAGCGATGCGATATATTATATCGGCGCCTGTGCGACCGAGCAGGGCGCGCGCACCGTCGCCGCCGCCGCGGATGCCGGCTTTTACCGGCGCGAATCCGCCGCCGCGGAAGCATTTGCCCGTTCGCTGCTGCCGCCGTTCAATGCTGCAAGCGGTTTGCCCGCACGGGATGCGCTCTTCAACACCTTCCTTCCCTACCAGGTCGGGGCTTGCCGCTTCCTTGCCCGCGCGGCTTTTTACCAGAGCGGCGGCGCTTACGGCTTCCGCGATCAGCTTCAGGATTGCGTCAGCCTTGTTTTTTCCCGCCCGGAGCTTGTCCGCACGCATATCCTGCGCTGCTGCGCGCACCAGTACGAGCAGGGCGATGTGATGCACTGGTGGCACGCGGGCGCGGGCAGTGTCGGTGCCGGGGTGCGGACACGCTGCTCGGATGACCTGCTGTTTTTGCCGCTTGTCACCGCCGATTACCTGCGCGTGACGGGGGACGGAAGCGTTCTCGGCGTTTCGGTGCCGTATGTCGCCTCCCCGCCGCTTTCCGCGCCGGAGCGTTACGAGCTCCCCGCCCGCAGCGGCGTAAAGGAAAGCGTTTATTCCCACTGCCTGCGTGCGCTCGGGCAGGCGTTCCGCACCGGTGCGCACGGTCTGATACTCATGGGCAGCTGCGATTGGAACGATGCCTTTTCGCTTGTCGGCGCGGCGGGCAGGGGCGAAAGCGTTTTCAGCACGCTGCTTTATATCCTTGCCGCACGCGCCTTTGCGCCGGTCATGCGTTCCCTCGGGGATGCTGCCGCCGCCGACGGGCTGCTTGCCCGTGCGGAAGCTCTTGCCGCCGCGGTGGAGAAGCACGCCTTCTTCGGCGATCGTTACGCCCGCGCCTTCTGCGACGACGGCACCCCTATCGGCGTGCCGGGCGGTGCGGAATGCGAAATAGATATTCTTTCCCAGGCGTTTGCCGCGCTGTGCGGGCTGCGTGCCGACCGCGTTTCGGCTGCACTTTCCGCCGCGTTCGATGTGCTTTATGATAAAGACCTTCGGATAACAAAGCTCTTTGCTCCGCCCTTTGCCGCAGGCGGCAGCACGGAGGTGGGCTATATCCGCGGCTATACCCCCGGCGTGCGCGAAAACGGCGGGCAGTATACCCACGGCGCGCTTTGGGGCGCGGCGGGCTGCTTTGCCGCGGGGATGGATGCGCGTGCGTGCGCGATACTCGCCTGTGCCGACCCCGCAACGCGCTGCACCGATAAAAGGCTTGCCGCGCTTTACGGCGGCGAACCGTATGCCGTGGCGGCGGATATCTATTCCGGTGCGCTCGGCGGGCGTGCGGGGTGGACATGGTATACCGGCGCCGCCGCGTGGGCGCACCGGATAATGCTGGAAATGCTGTTCGGGATAAGGCTGCGTGCGGGGAAGCTTTCCGTCTTTCCGAAAACGTCTTATGAATTCCGCCTTGCGCACCCGCGCGGTGTGCTGCTTATAACCGCTTCGGAGGCGCTGCCCGCCGGTATAACGCTTGACGGGCTCCCCGCCGTGTTCCCGCTGGCGCTGCCGGAGGGCGAACACCGCCTTGCCGTGAAGGTTGACAAACCCGCCCGCGGGTGCTAAAATCGGCTTGTAATAACGGGTAAAAGGCGGTGCGCAGCTCTTGGAAAGCTATTCGATAAGCCCTATCGCGCATATAAGGTGCGATCTCAAAACAAAATTCGGTGTCCCGCGGCAAAGCGGCATTGTCCCTTCGCTTGCCGGCACGGTGGTTTTCGAACCGGAATACCGCGCACGGGAGGCGCTGCGCGGCTTGGAGGGCTTTTCGCATATCTGGCTCATCTGGAGCTTTTCCGAAGCGCGCCGCGCCGGCTTTTCGCCCACCGTGCGTCCGCCGCGGCTGGGCGGCAATGAGCGTATGGGAGTTTTTGCGACACGCTCGCCCTTCCGCCCGAATTCGCTTGCGCTTTCCTGCGTGCGGCTCTGCGCCCTGCGGGAAACGGCATCGGAGGGAACCGTTCTGGATATCGCCGGTGCGGACCTGATGGACGGCACTCCGATATACGATATCAAGCCCTATCTGCCGTATGCGGACAGCATTCCCGATGCAGAGTGCGGCTTTGCGCCGGACAGCGGCGCGGTGCTCCCCGTTCGCTTTGCGCGGGAGGAGCTTGCCGCCGTGCTGCCGCCGGAAAAGCTGGAAACGCTTGTCGGCCTGCTTGCGCAGGACCCGCGCCCGCGCTACCGCGCGCCGGATGCGGAGCATGTGTATGGGCTGCTCTTTGCGCAGTATGACGTGCGCTTCACCGTTTCGGATGCGGGCGTGACGGTGACGGATATCGCAAAGCGCTGATTCGCTGCGCGAGTTATATTCGGCTTGCGGCGAGTGATATTGCCCTTCGGGCAGCGGATATTGCCCTTCGGGCAGTTATATTCGGCTTGCGGCAGCAAAGGCGAATATAATAGCACTGTGAGCCTTGGCGAACAATATCACTTTTGCCGCAGGCAAAAATATCACGCCGAGCTTTGCTCGGCATATCACTTATATAAAAATTCATTTGGAGGAACAACAATGCCGGACAGCGTTCTGCGCCATAAATCAAAAGAATTTGCCAAGCAAATTGTATTTCTTTGCCGTGATACAAAGGCGAGAGCCAAAGAATCGGTTATGACAAATCAGCTTTTGCGCTCCGCTACGAGCATCGGAGCAAATATTCACGAGGCACAATATGCACAAGGCAAAAAGGATTTTATCTCAAAATTGGAAATCGCCCAAAAGGAATGTTTTGAAACAGAGTATTGGCTCGAGCTTCTTTTTGAAACCGGTTATATTGAGGAATCGGAATACAGACCCTTGCAGAATCAATGCGGTGCGATCAGAAGAATTCTGATATCCTCACTTAATACAGCAAAAGAAAGCAGCAGATGAGTTGTGCGGCAGTGATATTGCCCTTCGGGCAGTGATATTGCCCTTCGGGCAGCGGATTGCCCTTCGGGCAGTGATATTGCCCTTCGGGCAGTTATATTCGCCTGTCGGCGAGTGGTATTATGCTTCGCATAGCGGGGTTCGCTTTGCGAGTGAAAAATACAAAACGAAAACGCAGGGCAAATGCCCTGCGTTTTCTGCGCTTATGTTACTTTAAGCTTATTTCTTTTTCTTCTTGACGATGATCACGGCAACAACGGCACCGATGATGATAAGGCCGCCGATGACGATGAGAACGATCGCAGCGGTGGAAAGTCCGCCTTCTTCTTCCGCGGTGGAGGAAGCGGGGGTGGATTCAACCTTGGAGGATTCGGTCTTGGATTCGGGTTTGGATTCGGGCTTGGAGGATTCTTCCTTGGAGGATTCTTCCGCGGAGGAATCGTCGACAACCGTTGCGCTCGTTACATAAAGAGCAGCGTTGGAGTAGAGCTGTTCGCTCTTTGCAACGTCCACACCGAAGAGGTAAAGCTCGGAGTCCACTTCAAGACCGGCAGCGGTGTCCCTGCGTGCAGCGCCTTCTTTCTGGCCGTCGGAATGGATGAGCGCAAGGATCATGCCGTCCTTGATGTCGGTCGTGAATACGATATCTTTACCGTCGCCCTGAATCTTTTCAACGAGTTTGTAGGTGTTTTTCTTGCCTTCTAACGGCTCGAGCAGCAAGCCGAGAGCATACTTGGTGTTGTAGGAAGCGATGTTTTCCTTCGTCGGCTTGGTGATAAGGAATGCCTTTTCACCGGTGATGGGAGTATCGATACCGTCAAGAGTAATGCAGGTGGCATCCTTGACTTCTGCGGGGACTTCGCCTTCCTTGAGCTCGGGGGTAGGATCATCGGGGATGATTACGGTCTTTTCATCGCCGATGGGCTCGAGGGTCATTACAGCGGCGTTATCGGGCAGTTTGCTGCCGAGAATGCAATCCTGCCATTCGATCATACCTCTGGTTTTCTTTGCAGCGTCATAGTGTTCCTGTGCGCCTACCGCATAGGCAAACCCAAACTGAGCATTGTCGCCCTTGACCTGAACGCCGGTGGCCTTCCAGGGGATACGGACTTCGTAGGTGGTCGTCTTGGCAGCGTCGTCACGCTTGATGGCGCCGTCCCATTCGTTGACGTCCATTGTTTTAAGACCCGTAGGCGCGCACCATGCGATCTTACCGACTTCCTTGTTGTCAACAAGGGTCAGACCGCATTCAAGTACATTGCCGTAATATGCGCCGTCTTTCGGGGCAAAGGTTTTCTTGCTCGCATCGGGAGCAGAAGGAGTGAGGGTAAACTGAACGCAGGAATATTCCCACATGTTGCCCAAACCGCCTGGGGCGCTGAGCTTATCGGAGGGCATGCCGACCTGGATGTCGGAATGGACTACCCATGCAAGGTAGAGGTTGTCTGCATCCCAGCAGGTGTAGAAGTCGATATCCCAGTTCTTGAGATCATCATGATCGGTATTGAACTGGCTCCTGTTGGCGGAGAAGGAGTGAATAGGTGTCTTGGAGACATATTCACCGGCTTTTACAACACCGTCCGGCACGGGAGCGGTCTGCCCCTCCTTGACACCGGGGACGGTGACCTTGTAGTTCTTGTCGTCTGCTGCGGAGGCGGGGATAACAAACATAGCCGCGACCGTGAGCGCAACGAGAAGAAACGCGAGAATCTTCTTCATAGTGATTACTCCTTATGATTGTTTTCGGGCATACACCCATTGTGTTGTTGTCAGTATACTCCGATTGCACAAAAAAATCAATAGCAATTTGTGATTTTTCGGATATTTTACAAAAAACGCAGGCTGCATTTGCGCAACACCGCCGAAAAGTGCCGCGGGCAGGAAATTTTTTGTTGACAACGCGCTTTGAGCATGATATAATAGCCTACGCTCCGTGCGGAAGCGCACGCGGGCGGCAATTGAATTGCGCAAAAGGGTATGGAGAAGTCGCTTAGCTGGTCGAGGGCGCACGACTGGAAATCGTGTAGGCGTTAAAAGCGCCTCGTGGGTTCGAATCCCACCTTCTCCGCCAAAAAACCTTCCCGGACGAAGTTCGGGAAGGTTTTACTTTTTCACTATTCACTATTCACTTTTCACTATTCACGAAAGGTTATAAGTAATAGTGAATAGTGAAGAGGTGAGGTAGCTTTTCGCCTTCAAGCGAAAAGCGATTTTCTTGTTTATTATAAATGATGAGGCTTATCAGTCCATACCTGCCGCTTTTTCTGCATCGCGCCGCCGAAAAAGATATAAAAAGAAAAAGTGAAATAGCGGCTTGCGCCATTACGCATGATTGTTTTCCTTGGCCGTATTGAGTGATGAAATAAGTATTCTTTTAATTTCGATGCACTTGTCAAGTATTGTTCTGTCGCTGTAATACCCGCTTTCGATCAGAAGTTCAAGCCAGTATTCTGTCTCGGAACATTCTTTTAGGGCAATATGCAGCTTTGCGATGAAATCCGCTCTTCCTTGCGCGTAAAATGCTTCGCGGACATTTGCCCCGATACTCGTACCGGAGCGCAAAAACTGATTGATAAGTGCACCTTCACATTTTGCCTCGCGCAGTACCCGGCACGAACGAATGACCTCCAATGCAAAAGATTTTGACTTAACCATCAATGCGCTTTCTGCCATACCGCTTCTCTCCTTATACCTTTTACTTAAAATCGCTTTTCGCCAACGGCGAAAAGCTACCTCACCTATTCACTATTCACTATTACTTATAACTTTTAGTGAATAGTGAATAGTGAAGAGTGAAAAAGTAAAACCTTCCCGAACTTCATTCGGGAAGGTTTTTGGCTGCGGAATAGGGATTTGAACCCCAACAAACAGAGTCAGAGTCTGCCGTGCTGCCGTTACACAATTCCGCAATATTGACCGCCGCGTCTGCGGCAAGGGTTATTTTAGCACCGTTCGGGCGGAATGTCAATACTTTTTTGCGAAAAAATCGCTTTTATCCGCCGCGCTTTGCCGTAAAGCTGCCCTTCTGCGGGTAGGGGCGTATGTTCGGAGCGGCGGATATTTCCAAAAGCGCCATGTTCAGCGCCATTTTTGCCGCAAGCCTGCGGATGTTTGCCCGATTGCCGGAGAAAACGAACGCCGAGGCATAGCATTTTTCGGCGGTGGAGATGCCGATATATACCGTGCCTACGGGCTTGCCCTCCGCGCTTGCCGGCCCGGCGACACCGGTGGTGGAAACGGCTATGTCCGCCCCCGCGGCGGCACGGACGGCGGAGGCCATTTCGCGCGCGGTCTGCTCCGAAACGGCGCCGTATTTTTCGAGCGTTTCCGCCTTTACGCCGAGCACGGCTTCCTTTGCCGTGTTCGAATAGGAAACGACCCCCAGCCCGAAAACGGCGCTGGAGCCGGGAACGTCGGTGATCTCCTTCGCGATAAGCCCGCCGGTGCAGGATTCCGCGGCGGCAATGCTCAGCCCGGCGCGGTACAGCTTTTTTACAAGTGCTTTCATCATAATTATTATATTCTCCTCTCCGCGCGGATGTCAGCCCAGGTGAACGCGGCGGTCGGTCGCCAAAGCGCGCTCCACAAGCCCTTCCACATCCAGCTTTGCTTCCTCGGCAAGTATCTCGTTTATATCCGGGTGGGTGTCCGGGTGCTTCGGAGTGAACATCACGCAGCAATCGTCATACGGCAGCACGGAGGTTTCGAAGGTGCCGATCTCCCTTGCGCGGGCGACGATCTCCTCCTTGTCCAGCCCGATACAGGGGCGCATCACCGGCAGCCCCGCCGCCTGCTCCGTCACGGCAAGCGAGGGCAGTGTCTGGCTTGCGACCTGCCCGAGGCTTTCGCCGGTTATAAGGCAGCCCGCACCGTACTTTTGCGCAAGCGCCGTCGCGCAGCGGACCATGAACCTGCGCAGAAGCAGGGTGAAAAGCTTTTCGCGGCAGTTCGCGGCGATGGCTTCCTGAACCTCCGTGAGGCTTATGTTGTGAAGATATATCTCGCCGCACCAGTCGGTGAGTATTTCGGCAAGGTGCTGAACCTTTTCCGCCGCGGCAATGCCGGTGTAGGGCGGCGTTTCGAAATAAACGGCATCTACTGCAAGCCCGCGGCGCGCCATCATATGCCCGGCGACGGGGCTGTCGATCCCGCCGGAGAGCATGAGCATACCCCTGCCGCTGCTGCCGACGGGCACACCGCCCGCGCCGTGCTCCGCCCCGGCGTGGATAAACGCCGCGCGGTCGCGCACCTCGATGATTATGACCGCTTCCGGGTTCTGAACGTCCACGCGCATATCCGGGCGCAGCGAAAGCACCGTTTCGCCGCAAAGCGCGCATATTTCGGGCGATTTCAGCGGGAATTTTTTATCGCTCCGCTTTGCTTCGCACTTGAAGGAGCGCGCGCTGCCGAGCAGCGTGCCGATGTTTTCGGCAAGCGTTCTGCGGATATCGTCGATATCCTTTTCGCATTCCGCCCCGCGGCAGACAGAGGCAATGCCGAAAACCTTTTTCAGCTTTTCGAAGGCGGTGTCGATATCCGCGCCCTCCGCCCCGCGCACGCAAAGCGTGGATTGCGCGTAATCGCAGGTGAATTCGCCCTCCGCCCCGCGCAGCGCGCGCTTGACACGCGCTTCCAGTACGGAATTGAAATAGCTGCGGTTCAGCCCCTTCAGCACGATCTCGCCGTATTTGAGCAGGATAATTTCCTTCATTTTATCAACCTTTTGCACACCTCGCCCATCGCTTCGGCAAGCAGTGCACATTCTTTCTTTGTATTATTCGGGGAAAAGCTTATGCGTAAAGCCCCCTCCAGCTCCGCGCCGGAAAGCCCGAACGCGCGCAGCGTTTCGCTCACGCTCTTTTTGGAATGGCAGGCGCTACCCGCGCTCACGCAGAAGCCGCGCATCGAAAGCGCATTGAGCATTACCTCGCTTTTTGCGCCGGGGACGGATACCGAAAGCACCGCTCCGGTGCGCTTTTCCGGCAGATTGAAGCGTATCCCGGGCAGGCTTTCGGAAAGCAGTGCGCGGGTGTATTCGTTCAGCTCGGAAAGATATGCCGCCTTTTCGGGCGTGAAAGCCGCAACAGCCGCGCCGAAGGCGGCAATGCCGGGTGTGTTTTCGGTGCCGGAGCGCAAGCCCCGTTCCTGCCCGCCGCCGAGAACAAACGGCGGCAGCCGCACGCCTTTTTTTGCATATACCGCGCCGACACCCTTCAGCCCGCCGACCTTGTGCGCCGAAACGCTTGCAAGATCGCAGTTTTTGCGGATAACGCCGCGCACGTCGGTTTTGAGAAACCCCTGCACCGCATCGCAGTGGAGCAGCGCGCCGCACCCGCTTTTTTCGATATATCCGCGCACGAGCGGGATATCGTAAACGGCGCCGGTTTCGTTGTTGGCAAGCATTATGCTCGCAAAGGCGACGGGGGCGGAAAACGCTTTTGCAAGCGCGGCTTCATCCAGTCTGCCGCCGCGGGTCGGGATACGGACGACCTCGAACCCCTGCTTTTCGAGCAGGGCAAGCGGCTCCGAAACGGAGGGATGCTCGCTGTCGGTGGTGACAATGCGCTTTGCCGCCCGTGCGCGCAGCTTTGCCGCGCCGAAAATGCACTGGCAGTTTCCTTCGCTCCCGCCGGAGGTGAATATGACCTCCTCCGGTGCGCAGCCAAACCCGCGTGCAACGCTTTCGCGCGCCGATTCGATAATCCCGCGCGCCGCGCGCCCCGCAAAATGGAGCGATGAAGGGTTTGCATATTCTTTTATCGCTTCCGCTGCCGCCGCGACAGCCTCCCCGCAGGGCGGCGCCGTTGCGGCGGAATCAAAATAATACATATACACGGCCTCTGTTCCGGGGGCATTTGCCTGACTTGTGTTCATTATACTTCTTTTTCTCGCGCCCGTCAAGGCAAAACAAGCGCGCTCAAATATTTTCACACGCGGGCGGTAAATTGCAAAAAAGCCCTTTACATAATGCGAAATCCGTTGTATAATAGAACGGATACCGATGCAAAGCCCATTGCTTTGAACGGGATAACTATATATTTTTCACTTTTATGCGCACAAACGCCTTTAACAGAAAAGAATATAAAACTTACCCGTTCCTCTTTGGGGCTTGCTCCGGGATTAAATAAATTTCAGGAGGCAGAAATGGACCCTATTTTAGTTATCGGCATATGTGCCGGCGTTGCTGTTCTGTTCTTCGTTATCGGGTTTTTTATCCGCAAGCTTACCGCCGAAAAGGCGATAAAGTCCGCGGAGGCCGAAGCCAAAAGGATAATCGAGGGTGCCGGCAAGGCTGCCGAGACGGTCAAAAAGGAAAAGCTGGTCGAAGCGAAAGAAGAAGCGCTGCGGATCAAAAACGATGCGGAGCGCGAAATAAAGGAACGCAGAAACGATCTGCAGCGGCTCGAACGCCGGGCGATGCAGAAGGAAGAAAACCTGGACAAAAAATACGAAAACCTCGAAAAAAAGGAAGAAACGCTCAATTCCAAAATAAAGGCGAACGAAGAGCTCAACGTCAGGATCGAAGCTGCTATTGCCGAACAGGATGAGCTTTTACAGAAGATCTCCGGGATGTCCGCCGATGATGCCCGTGCCATGCTGATCGAGCGCGTGGAGGAGGAAGCCCGCCACGACATGGCGAAAAAGCTTGTCGAGGTCGAGCAGGAATGCAAGGACAAGGCGGAGGAGACCGCCAAAAACATTATCACGCTTGCCATTCAGCGCTGCGCCGCGGACAGTGTGGCGGAGGCTACCGTTTCGGTTGTCGATCTGCCCAACGACGAAATGAAGGGCAGAATAATCGGCAGAGAGGGCAGGAACATACGCGCTATCGAAACGCTCACCGGCGTCGATCTTATAATCGACGACACGCCCGAAGCCATTGCGATATCCACCTTCGATCCGATCCGCCGCGAAGTCGCAAGGATGACACTCGAAAAGCTCATCTCCGACGGGCGCATACATCCTTCCAGAATTGAAGAAACGGTGGAAAAATGCCGCCGCGAGGTGGAAGCCGTTATCAAAAAGGAAGGCGAACAGGCGACGCTCGAAACCGGCGTTCACGGCCTGAATCCGGAGCTTGTAAAGCTGCTCGGCAGGCTGAAATACCGCACGAGCTACGGGCAGAACGTGCTCAAGCATTCCATAGAGGTTTCGCACATTGCGGGCATGATCGCAAGCGAGCTCGGGCTCGATGCGACACTCGCAAAGCGCGCCGGGCTGCTGCATGATATCGGCAAGGCGATGACGCACGAGGTGGACGGCTCCCACGTTCAGATCGGTGTCGATCTTGCCCGTAAATACAAAGAATCGCGCGAGGTCGTTCATGCCATCGAGGCGCATCACGGCGATGTCGAACCGCACACGCTTGTGGCAATGATCGTGCAGGCGGCGGATGCCGTTTCGGCGGCAAGGCCGGGCGCAAGGCGCGAAAATCTCGAAACCTATATCAAAAGGCTGCAAAAGCTGGAGGAGATCGCGAATTCCTTCACCGGCATCGAAAAATCCTTTGCCATTCAGGCGGGCAGGGAAGTCCGCATAATGGTCAAGCCGGATGAGGTGAGCGACGACGAAATGGCGTTTATCGCCCGCGATATCGCGCGCAAGATCGAGGAGGAGCTCGAATACCCCGGCCAGATCAAGATCAACGTGATCCGCGAAATGCGCCAGGTCGATTACGCGAAGTAAAAAGCCATGATTAAAATACTTGCGGTGGGCGATGTTTTCGGCACGCCGGGCAGCGAATTCATTCGCCGACGGCTGCGCGCCGTGAAGCAGCGCGAGGGCGCCGATCTTGTTATCGTAAACGGCGAAAACGCAAGCGCCGGCAACGGGATCGGGGCTGCGGATGCGCAGCTTATATTCGATTCCGGCGCCGATGTTATCACCGGCGGCAACCATTCCCTGCGGAAATACGACATTTTCGATTATTCCGACGAAACGGCGGCGTTCCTGCGCCCGCTCAACTTCCCGGCGGGTGCGCCGGGGCACGGTTGGTGCATAGTTCCCGTCAAAAACGGGCTCAGAGTGCTTGTGATATCCGCCGCGGGGCAGATATTCATGGACCCTGCCGATTCCCCCTTTTCCTGTACCGAACGCGTGCTTGCCGCCGAAAGCGGCAATTACGATATCGCCGTGTGCGATTTCCACGCGGAAGCGACAAGCGAAAAGAAGGCGTTCTTCCGCTTCTTCGACGGGCGGATAAATATCGCATACGGTACACACACCCATGTCGCGACGGCGGATGAAACGCTCACCGACCGCGGATGTGCATATATAACCGATATCGGCATGTGCGGCGACGAGGATTCCGTGATCGGGGTAACATACGAAAGCGCCATGGAACGTTATATCACCGGGGTGCGCCGCAAGGGCATCGCCGCGGGGAATAACGTCACCCTGCGCGGGGCGGTGTTCACCGTGGACGAAACCACGCTGTTCGTGACCGACGTAAAACGAATAAAATATAACGAAGGAAGTTTCAAATGAAGATCAACACCCTTATGCTGTTTGCCGAGGAAGCAACTCAGAACCAAGGCGGGCTCACAAGCATTCTTTCGCTTGTTATCCCCTTTGCGCTGCTCGGGCTCGTATTCTACTTCTTTATTTACAGACCGCAGAAGAAGCAGGAAAAGGAAACGCGCGAAATGCGCAGCTCCATCGCCGTCGGCGACGTTATCGTCACAACCGGCGGTATTGTCGGCATGGTCGTCAAGGTCAGGGAGGATATGCTCCTGATCGAAACGAGCGGCGACAGAACGAAGATCCAGATCCAGAAATGGGCTGTCAGCTCGGTGCTCGAAAGAGTGAACGAACCGGAAGAGCCCGCAAAAAAGAAATAATCCGTGACTTTGGGCATCGGCGGCTTTTTGCATCCGGTGCCCGCGGTTTTGCGAAAGGACAAAGCAATGAAAAAGACAATAATGAAGAAATACGCAAATCTGCTGATAAAGCAGGGCGTGAATATCAAAAAGGGGCAGGAGCTTGTCATTGTCGCCGATGTGGAGGCTGCACCGTTTGTCGCGCTGCTCACGGCGGAGGCATACCGCGCGGGAGCTTCCGGGGTGCGCGTGGATTGGGCGATGACCGAGCTGACAAAGCTCCATTACCGTTACCAGACCCGCAAAAAGCTTTGTTCGGTGCCGGAATGGAGGGTGGAAAAGCTCCGGCACGATGCCGAGGTGCTCCCGGCACGCATCCGCCTGATCTGCGAGGATCCGGACGGGCTTGCAAGCGTCAACCAGGAAAAGCTTGCCGCCGCGAACGCCGCGTTCGGCAAGGTATCCAAAAAGTTCCGCGAACAGACCGACAACAAATATCAGTGGCTCGTCTGCGCGATACCCGGCAGGGCATGGGCAAAAAAGGTGTTCCCGAACGAACGCCCCGCCGCCGCTTTGGAAAAGCTGTGGGAGGCGATACTTTCCACGGTGCTCTGCGGTGCGGATAACGACCCCGTCGCCGAATGGGATGCGAAAAACGCCGCCTTTGCCGCACGCTGCGAAAAGCTCAATGCAAAGCATTTCGATTATCTTGAATACAAATCCGCAAACGGCACCGATTTCAGATGCAGCCTGATGGAAAGCAGCCTGTGGTGCGGCGGCGGCGAATATTGCGAAAACGGCATATATTTCAACCCGAATATGCCCACGGAGGAAATATTCACCACGCCGAAGAAGGGCTGCTGCGAGGGCAGGCTCGTCGCCGCGATGCCGCTTTCGCTCCGCGGAACGCTGGTGGAGGATTTCTACATTGATTTCAAGGACGGCAAAGCCGTGAACTGGCACGCCGAAAAGGGCGGGGAAGCGCTCACAAAGCTGATCGAAACCGATGAGGGCAGCCGTATGCTGGGCGAGCTGGCGCTTGTCCCGAAGGATTCCCCCATTGCAAAAAGCGGCCTGCTCTTTTACAACACGCTGTTTGATGAAAACGCCTCCTGCCACGTCGCGCTGGGGAGCGGATACACGAGTTGCGTGAAGGATTATACCGAAAAAACGCTTGCCGAAATGCGCGAGGAGGGCGTGAACGATTCCATGGTCCATGTGGATTTCATGGTCGGCGCGCAGGATCTGTGCATAACCGGCTATAAGGACGGCAAAGCCACGCCCGTGTTCATAAACGGTTCGTGGGCGCCGGAATTCGAATAAAACAGGGAAAGGCGGCACAAAAATGAAATTTGCACTTCAACTTTATTCCGTTCGCACCGATCTCGAATCGGATTTCAAAGGAACGCTTCGCAAAGTAAAGGAAATGGGCTACGACGGCGTGGAATTCGCCGGGCTTTACGGGCAGGACCCGAAGGAGATACGCGAATATCTTGTTTCGCTCGGGCTCGAACCGGCGGGCGCACACGTTTCGCTTGCCGAAATGCGCGCCGATATCGGCAAGGTCATAAGCGATTATTCCGCCGTGGGCTGCCGCGATATTACCGTTCCCTACCTTATGCCGGAGGATCGCCCCGGCACTCCGGGGTGGGAAAGGACGGTCGCGGATATACGCGATATCGGCGAAAAGGTCACTGCCGCCGGTATGCACCTCAGCTACCACAATCACGATTTCGAATTTGTGAAGATCGGCGGGGAATACGCGCTGGATATGCTTTATTCCGCCGTTCCCGCAAGCCTGCTCGAAACCGAGCTCGATCTTTGCTGGGTGCGCGTCGCGGGCGAGGAGCCTGCGGCATACCTGCGCAAATATGCCGGGCGCTGCCGCCTTGTCCACTTCAAGGATTATGTCGGCGGAAAGCAGGATAATATGTATGCGCTTATCGGCATAGAGGAAAGCGGCAAAAAGCCGGATGCGCAGGCGTTTGAATACCGCCCGCTCGGAAAGGGCGTTCAGAATATCCCGCTGCTTTATAAAACCGCAGCCGAATGCGGCGTGGAATGGATAATTGCCGAGCAGGACGAACCCTCCATGGGGCTTTCCCGCATGGAATGCGCCGGGGTGAGTATAAAAGCCCTGCGCGCCGCCGCAGAATAATAATAAAAAAGGAAGGGCAGAAAGCCCCGCGCACATCGCCGGGGCGGTGAATAAAAATGTCTGAATGCACACATGATTGCTCCACCTGCGGCGCGGATTGCGCCTCACGCGGGGCACAGCCGATCGAAAAGGAAAAGCTCCGCAAGGGCAGCAGCTTCAAAAAGGTCATCGCCGTTGTGAGCGGCAAGGGCGGCGTGGGCAAATCGCTCGTCACCTCGCTTCTCGCCGTGGGCGCGGCGCGGCGCGGGGAACGAGTCGCCATACTCGATGCCGATATAACCGGGCCCTCCATACCCCGCATCTTCGGTATGCAGGGCGGCGTTACCGCGGAGGAGGACTGCATGGTGCCGCCGCAGAGCAGGACAGGCATAAAAGTAATGTCCGTGAACCTGCTTCTGCCGGATGAGACCGACCCGGTCGCCTGGCGCGGCCCGGTCATCGCCGGGTGCGTAAAGCAGTTCTGGACGGATGTCAACTGGGGCGAAAACGACACGATGTATATAGATATGCCTCCGGGAACCGGCGATGTGCCGCTTACCGTTTTCCAGTCCATTCCGGTGGACGGGATGGTCATCGTTACCTCCCCGCAGGAGCTTGTTTCGATGATCGTGGAAAAGGCGGTCAAGCTTGCCGGGCTGATGAATATCCCGGTGCTCGGCGTTGTGGAGAATTATTCCTACTTCAAATGCCCGGATTGCGGAAAGGAGCATCACATATTCGGCGAAAGCCGCATTGATGCCGTCGCCGCACAGTACGGGATACCGCGTGTCGCACGGATTCCGTTCGATCCGAAGCTTGCCGCCGCGTGCGACAAGGGCACGATCGAGCTTGCCGCCCGCGAACTCGATCTCGCCGGGCTGTAAAAAGCCGTATCGGCTTGCGCCGAAAGAGCAATATACCCGAAAAAAGGAGAGCGGCGCGCTCTCCTTTGCTTTATGCCACGGATAACGTTTACAATGCAGGTAAATATTCGGCGAAACCGCAGCAGGATAACACATACAATGACGGGAATTAAATGCAACACTTTTTGAGGAACGATGAACAAAATTTGTGAAAAATGTTAATTGCCGGCGCTTGCTTTTCGCACGAACGGGTGGTATAATACGATGGTAAAAAACCGCGCCGGGCGGGTACCCCGCGCGCGGACGAAAAATCAGGAGGTATTTCCATGAAGAAACGCATTTTGAGCATTCTTGTACTGGTTTGTATGCTTGTCTGCTTCGTATGGGCCCCCACCGTTTCCGGCGAGGACAGCGGCACCGTCACCATCGATGTCGGCGGAGAAAACGTTGAAAACGAACAGTATAAGATCGACGACACCCGTGTCATCCTTCGCCTCAAGGATCAGAAGTACGAGCTTACCGGCACTACCGATAAATCCGTACAGGTCTGGGGCAGCAACAATTCCGAGGATATAGACAAGGCGTTCTATATCACCCTGAACAACGTCACCATAGGCGGCGGCATCCTTGTTCAGAACAGCCCCGTGAAGTTTGTTATCGACGTTCCCGAAGGAACCGTCAACAACGTCGCTTCCGTCATCGCGAACGATATAACCGTTTCCGGTGCGGGCAAGCTGAATGCGACGGCCTTCGGCGTTCAGCAGAAAACATCCTACATGCCCAGCAGGCTTCATGTTACGGATACCGAAATCACCGTGAATGTGAAAAAGAACCGTTCCGGCGAGTTCAACGGTGTCTGCCTGCTTGACGGCAACGCAAAGGTGACCTATATCGGCGGCGGCGCATACGCTGTGCTTCAGGTCGGCGTAAAGAACGGGGATAACACTCATTCCCTTACCCTTGCGGATAACGCAAAGCTTTACTGCCTCCAGCCGGCGGGCGCCGAAACCACAGCATATGCCGTCGACGGGCTCGAATTATTCAACGGCGCGACCGTTACTCTTAAAGGCAACAGCTATATCGAAGCCGAGGGCGCCGATTCCACCGGCGAATATCCCGGCAGCGCGATAGCCACGGAATTCGATATCAACGTTCAGGACAACGCGAAAATCAAGGCGACGGCTTACGGCCCCGCCGTTTCGTATGGTAATATCAGCGTGAACGGCGGCAGCATCGAAGCCGTAAGCCATAAGTCCAACGCAATTTACACCGACGGTAATATAAGCATTACGAACGGCTCGACCCTTTCCGCAAAGGGTTACTATCCCGCATTGTATGCCGTCGGCAATATCGAAGTCAACGGCAGCAGCGTTGAAGCCGTATGCGAAAGCGATGTCGGCATTTACTCCGAAACCGGAAATATAACCGTTACCGGCAGCTATGTAAATGCCTCCTCCGGCGACAACACCCATTCGATCTATGCGGGTGAAGGCAATACTGCCGTTACCGGCTCGTGGGTCGAATGCACCGATGCCGGCGCTATCGACTCCGTTGCAAACAGCGTTGTTATCAACGGCAGCGAAGGCACCGTTTACGGCGAAGCCGTCACCCCCGCGGATGTCACCATCGGCGAAGGCGTGAATTTCGATATCCCCGAAGGCACCAAGCTCACCGTTGCGGAGGGCACAACACTTACCAACAACGGCGTTGTTGCCGTTAAGGGTACCGTCGAGGTTCTCGGCACGCTGGTCTGCAATAATCACAACGGCGGCACGGCTACCTGCACGGAAAAGGCAGAATGCACGCTTTGCGGCAGCGAATACGGCGAAACCGATATTCAGAACCACACCGGCGAGGAAAAATGGGAGCAGACCGAAACAAAGCACACCAAGAAGTGGGATTGCTGCGGCACCGTTACCGTTGAGGAAGCCGATCATGCCTTTGAAAACGGCGTTTGCACCGTTTGCCAGTATGCCTGCGGGCATAAGGGCGGCACGGCAACCTGCAAGGAAAAGGCGGTTTGCGAAATATGCGGCGAAGCCTATGGCGAGCTTGATGCTAACAACCACAAGGAACTGACTCATGTCGAGGCAAAGGAAGCCACGAAGGAGGAAGAGGGCAATACCGAATACTGGTACTGCAAGGATTGCGGGAAGTATTATTCCGATAAGGACGGCGAGAAGGAAATAGCCAAAGCCGACACCGTTATCCCGAAGGTTCCGCAGACTGGCGACGAGAGCAGCAATATGCTCCTGTTCGCACTGCTGTTCCTGAGCGCGGGTGCGCTTGCGGCTGTGGTTCTTTCGGCAAAAAAGAAGGACCGCGTTAAATAAAGCATAAAGCAAAAAACGCATAAAAAAGGCGCTTCCCCACGCGGGGAAGCGCCTTTTGTGCTGCCGTGTCGGGCGCGGGGTTTGCCGCAAAAGCCGTAAAATCCGCAAGAAATCCGAGATAACGGGAAGAGCAAATTTGCCGAAAGAATTTTTCCGTTTCGCTTGACAGAAAGCAGTTTGCCTGTTATAACTATAGAGCGTAAAAGTTTTGGGAAAGGTGGGCAATGCGCAAGCATCCCACCGAAAGTCAGGTCGCCGACAGGCGGCAAAACGGAGGTACTTTATCAATGAAACTGAAACGTACGGTCGTTGCCATCGTGCTTTGCATTTGCACGGTGGTGACATGTCTGCCGATGCTTACATCGGCGGAGAATGTGCCGGAGGGGAAATGGACGGATTATGCCGCAGGTTCCTTTGCGGGCGGTTCCGGCACCAAGGAAGATCCCTATAAGATCGCGACGGCAGATCAGCTTGCACTGCTTGCCAAGCAAGTCAATGCCGGCGGCAACGATTCCCATGCCAAGGAATATTTTATTCTGACATCGGACATCGACCTTTCCGACCATGTATGGACACCGCTCGGATATGAGTCATACTCTTCCGGCGGCGGCTCCGCGCAGTCCTTCCAGGGCTATTTCGACGGCAACGGTAAAAAGATCACCGGTCTTTATGTTGATGAACGCGAAGGCGACAGCTGGGGCAAGAACCGCAATTCGGGTCTGTTCGGCGTTATCACGGCAACGGGTACCGAACCGGTTATCCGGAACCTGACAGTGGAAAATGCCACTGTTCTTGCCGGCGACGGCGATACGAATTCGGGTGATGATTACGGAGCCGGCGTTCTTGTCGGCAGCATTACCGTTCTGGGCAACAATGTGGAATATGCTCTGATCGAGAACTGCACCGTATCCGGCACGGTCAATTCCACAAAGAATGCAGGCGGCCTTGTAGGCGATGCAAGCTATACTCACTTTGAAAATTGCAGCGCCGATGTCAAGGTGGAAGGCTACAGTGTCAGCGGCGGCTTTGTCGCCAATACGTTTATATCCGAATTTATCGATTGCACCGCGCGCGGCAATGTGACCAGCCAGGGCTGGTCCACCGGCGGCTTTGCGGGTGTTCTGTACTGCAAAACTACAGTCACACACTGCGCGGCATTCGGCAATGTCGAAGCCAATAACTGGAACCTCGGCGGCTTTGCGGGCTTTGCGGAGGATAATACCACCATCTCCAACAGCATCGCCATGGGCAATGTCAAGAGCAATGTAACCAGCTATTCCCCCAAGGCGGGCGGCTTCCTCGGCACGGCATGGGATGATACTGTCAAACTTGAAAAGTGCCATGCAGCGGGCAGCATCGCTACCGCGAGGGATGATAAAACGGTCGGCGGCGTGGTCGGTGCCTATAACGGCAGTGTGACCGGATGCTCCTTCGACAGCGAGAAGAACCCCTCGCTTGAAGGCAAAGAAGGCGCCGCGGCGCAGAACACAGCCGGCGTAAAAGCGAACATCTGTGTTGACTATTACGGCGGCCACAAAGACGAAAATAGCAATCATATCTGCGATATGTGCAATACTGTCTTTACCAACCATGCGGATGAAAATGACGACCATCTTTGCGATATCTGCGGTAAGGCCATCTCGAACCATACGGACGAGAACAAAGACCATGTCTGCGACATCTGCAACAAGATCTACACCAACCATGCAGACGAGAACAAAG